>JAABUK010003738.1_pt1 | contig 25397 bp, 36 predicted proteins | sample 5559141 | NCBI WGS metagenome assembly JAABUK01 (sample SAMN10711869, study PRJNA513367) | rock metagenome | isolation source: Antarctica rocks | place: Antarctica: Victoria Land, Pudding Butte nord | collected 2016-01-03 | reverse complement strand
GACGACAAGTTACATTCACTTTGCCTCTATCGTACCGCATGTCAGCTAAACGCACCGCGATCGCGCTGCAGCTGGTAAAGCAGCTAACCTATGTCGCTTCTGGGTCAACGCCTGCTTCTGTCGGTCCAGAGCCCGCTCTGTTTGCCACTTCGCTGTGCAGAGCAGCGCATTCGATTGCAAATCGGAATGTCGGTCTTTTCGGCTGGTCGAGGGGGTGGGCTTTCCAGTTGATCTGTATCAACACATTGCTGACATTCAGCTGTTTCAGGGCGCAGACGCTGACCACTTGCAGCCCTGCAGGGCTCACAGTTTACATGAGGGAAGGTCCTACGAGCCTCATCCTTTCGCTCTCGCTGCACAAGTTCCTGTTAGGTCTCTAACGCAAGCGGCAACTCTGCAAGCACCTCCAGCTCAGACACCTGAGGCTGTGTTGTCAACTGACACAGAGCAACACATTCTCGAGCAATCAGCTCAACAGACAGACAGCTCTAGCTCTCATGCAACAGTTGGACTTCCACATGCGTTGTTCAACTTGATAAAGCGTTTGGGCAAGCATGGTATGCAATCTCGAACCCAAGCCTCAATGACTTATGATAGTTCCTCACTGCTGTACTTGCTTACTGCTGATGGCTGGTTGATCTACATACAGGCAAGGTGACCGAGTTGACCAGTATATTCCAGCAGGAGCAGATGTTGCATGCTCCACACCCTCTCAACACAGCTCTGCTCAGTCTGCAGCCTCGAGATGTACCAGCATTTTACAAAACAATGGTTGAAAAAGTGGCCATCCAGCCAAATGCAAGCAGCGTCGCCCTTGTCATCCGTGCCTTTGGTCAGCTGCACAAATTGGCAGAAGCTGAGGCTGTTTTAAAAGAGTGGCAGGTATGCAGCATTGATCTCATCATTGTTTTGGTCATCCCATGAAAGCTACCCTGATGTTGTATGCACGAGCATGTCATCATCATGACTGCAGAGCAGGCCTGTATGCAGGATCATCTCTCCATCTTGATTCAAGCTATGCCAAAATGATGTGCACTATATGTTGTCTATGTGCAGGCAAAAGGTAATCCTCTGGACCCTGTGACCATGGGTGCACTGTGTGGTGCCTATGGGCTTGCTGGCAAGGCAGAGGTACAGTTTCTGCAAACATTTCTGGAATTCACACACCTGGACTGTAGCTTCTCATGCTCTCTGCTGCTATCTGACATTGCCTTTGTAGCATCAGGCCTGTTGTGCAATGCTGTATCTTGGACTGTGTGCTCTTGATGGTGTGACCATGCACTCTTTTTCTAGTCTGTTCAGCTTCTTTGCACGTTTGCCATGCAAGCCTATCAATGACAAAAGCATGTCAGCTCTGCGCAGCAGCCAATTTGGCCCCACTAATTGCGCAACATGCTGTTTAGCATACATCTGCTTGGCTTGACACGTAATACATGTTGAGCACCCCCTGTGAACCTGTCTCTGCTGTGTAGCCCAAGTAACCTCTCCGCCTTGTAGCCCATGTAACCTTTCAAGCCGCAAGTACATGCAGGCAATTGAGGATATGATAGAGGAGGCCAAGGCTGCTTACCTGCCGCCAGTCATGTCTGCATACACCAGTCTCATCAAGGCTTGGGGCCGGCGTAAGAGCCTGGTCAATGTGCGCCGCGTTCTGGTTGACATGGTGGAGGACCGCGTGCAGCCCAACCAGCTCCATTTCTGTGCAGCCATTGTGGCGCATGGTCAGAGTCAACGACCAGCAGAAGCAGAGGTAATCACCATATTCATGTCCTACTGCTGCTATGTTAGCTTGTGTTGCTGAGCTGGGTTGTCTCTGCCCTCGCTTGTGTGCACTCAGTGCCTTGTTTGTCGGTGCATGTCATGTGTGTTTATTGTGCCTTTGTCACCAGGACACGTGTCATTTTGAGATCTTTGCTGGCATTAGAATGGCTGTGCTCACCCTTTACTTCTGTCAAGCTAAGATGTGATAAATGCGATGTTTAGACTTCTCACCCTTTACTTCTGTCAAGCTAAGATGTGACAAGTTTGATGTTTAGACTCCCCCCCCCAGTCAATATCGTTCTGTGCCTGTTGCAGTATCTGCTGACACAGATGCGGGAGATGGGCATCCCACCAGATGGCCTCGCATGTGGTGCCCTCATTACCGCATATGCCGCGGCCAAGCAGCCGCGCAAGGCAGCAGCTGTCATGCAAGACTTTGTCGATTCTGGGGGAAAGGTGACCTGCAACTCTGGCCTGGATACTTCAACCACTGCCTTGTTACATTCTCTTGTAGTTCTCTTATAGATTTGCAGTTATGCAAGGTCGCTGCCATGTAGGTCGCTGGGCTGCATGCGACATGCTGCTTGCCTGTGTGCAGCCATCTCCAGTGCTCTGCAACCAGCTGACAAACGCGTGGAGCAAGACAGGAGCGGCTGGAGAGATCAGGGCTGTCATGGCCAGCATGCGCCTCATGGGTATGAGGCCGGATGTGTACACCTGGTCCAGCCTAGTGCATGCCCATGCTGTTGCCCGCCAGACTGGCAGGTACATCATTGCCCCCTGCCATGGTTCTGCTGCTCCTGCACATGAGAGCTGCAATCATGTTGTTGCTGCAGTCATGCTGTTGCTGTTGTGCACATGCAAGATCAGTCTGGCGACTGAAGGCTGCTTCTGTTGGGATTTGCTGGCGAGGGTGTGCTGACGGGCAGCACCACGTACTTATCATTGTCTGCATGATACAAGCGCTGATGTGATGATGTCCCAAGCAGCTGTCTTATAGTCCTGCAGCCCGTACTGTGTGACCTGTTACTTGTGTGACACTTTACCCCCATCGTGTACCTTTGTCCCCCCCCTCCCCTCCCCTCCCCTCCCCTCCCAGGCGACTCTTCACATGTTGGCTTGTCCACTGCAGAGCAGGTGAGGTGATGAGGGAGATGGGCAGCCTTGGCATTACCCCAGGGGTGGTGTGCTACACCACTCTGCTGAATGCTTATGGTACAGCAGGGGACATAGCAGCAGCGCAGCAGGTGCTGACAGACATGATAGCTGCGGGCGTGAAGCCCAACAGCATCACCTACACCTCCCTCATGGGCTACTACAGCCAGCTTGGGGATGTCGCCAAGATCCAGGCAAGTCATGCTGTGAGCAGTATATGCTCGTTGTATTCCCAGCCAGTGTGGGAGGTCCTAGATGCTTCCCTTCCTTGTGTCTTACAAGATTCCACAGCAGCAAGAGGTGTGCCATGTCAACTGATCATGCTTGCAGCCTTTGTCTTCAGTTGCAGCATTGCATGATTATGATTTTCCGCGCAGTTTTGTCAAGTGCATTCCTTGTACCGCATGCCTTGTGCCCAGCTAGATCATGCCGTACAAGCACAGATCAGGTCTATGCAATTGCTCATATTGGCACAAGCATTGGCATGTAGAGCAGGCTGGCTCATGCCAGAGTTCATGGAGCAGATTCTTTCTCCTGCTATGTATTCTTGTCATGTCTTGACCCTTGCTAGCCAGTACACCTTGGATGCTGTGCAATTACTAAGTTGTGAGTATCACATTCTTTCTCTTGTGTGTCCTGCTATGTGTTCTTGTCACGTCTTGACCCTTGCTAGCCAATACACCTTGGACGCTGGGCAATTACTAAATTGCAAACATGTGTGTTGCAGGCTCTGCAGCAAGACATGGCGAAGCAAGGGCTGGAGGTTGATGCGGTGACACAGCTCTTTGCCATTGAAGCTGCCATGGAGGCCTGGGACAAGGCAGGCCGCCCTGCTGCTGCCCTGGACCGAGCTGACCAGCTCTTACAAGAATCAAATGTGATGGAAGTGTACCCTATTTTCAAAAGTGACGACGGCAGGTGAGCCAAAAAGGCAGTCAGGCTGACTCTTATCAGTCATGAAATCTTGGGTCAAGCTCAGCTTCTCAGTGTCGAAGTGCCTGTCTTGCTGCATTTGACCTGTGTAGAATGAAGATGGTCTCTGGTAGTGACAATCAAAGTTTCTGTTTTGAACAGGTCGTTGCACACACACGCATGGCACGTCGAATCTGCTGTGGTCACGCATTGCTGCAAGAGCACATGCACATCAGTGGCAAATGTACTGCGTGAGTGTACATGGTCTGTATGTGCATGTATATACCCCCTTTATCACAATGGTGTTCTCTGACCACTGGTGCCACAGACACGCCTTCAACTTGATTTCTTGGTGATACAATTCTGCTGCAGGGATTGGAGGAGTGCATATATAGACCTGCATGGTTATGGCCATTGGAGCTGCCAGCTGGCTTTGCTGACTGGCCTCAGGAATCTGTATCACAAGTACATGAGTCCAGACTGGCGATGGCCCAGTTCGGATTTAGTAGTGAGCTTGTGCAGCTACCTGCTCACACATCACATCTTTGCATTCAAAGACACCTTCATGTGCCCCTTTGGTTGCTGGTTAGCAGTGTCTTCTACATGTCTCTGTAGCTCAGTGTTGCTGCAGTGCAGACATCATGCCAAGAACAGGTTTAGATGTCACAACTGCCTGCATCCCTTCTCTACCAAATCACCCATTGTGACATCAATGAGTGAGGCTAACAAGGTGTTGTGTGTACTCAGGTTTCAGTGGGCAAGGGCAATGGCAGTGCTCAGAGGCGTCAAGGATTTGTGCGAGATGCTGTCCTTCACTTCTTGCAGCATCTGGTTCCAGTCAAGCTAGCTGCCCACAATGATGGACTTGTGTCTGTGAGGCGCCAAGACATGTTCAAGTTCTATGACATGCTGAGTAGGGAAACGCCCAAATTTGATGCAGCAAGCTTTAGGGACTGTTTCAAGGCTCGCCCAGCAGAATTTAGCGGTATGCAAGACATCATGCGACGCTTATGAGTGTGATCAGGAATCAACATCACAGCTGCTGCTTGCCTTGCGCAAACCTGATCAATACTCAGAACGAACATTTCTGCAGCCATCTACAGGTCATGCAAGGCTTTGAACAAGTTGAAGTTGATGTATTGCAAGATGGACAGAGGGAGGTTGAAGAGCTTGTTTGGTTGGATTGCTGTGTGCACCACGTTTTTTTTGCTGGCTATCAGTGAACAGGCTTGGGAGTCAGAGTCATGTTGCAAACTGTACCGATGATGGTATAGCTTGAACGTTCCTGTTAACAGGAATGCTGGATCCTACCAGACTTAGTGAAGGTAATCCAGATCAGTGTGGCATGAAAAGTTTCATGTCGTGCAATGAAAGAGCAGAAATCGCACCAACTGAGTGTATTGAATGTGGTGTCGAAGTATAACATTGGGCTCGCCGTTTCTGACCTGGTTAAAATTGACCCAGCGAGGAGCTATACATAAACCTCAAACATGTCGTGCAATGAAAGAGCAGAAATCGCACCAACTGAGTGTATTAGATGTGGTGTCGAAGTATAACATTGGGCTCGCCGTTTCTGACCTGGTTAAAATTGACCCAGCGAGGAGCTATACATAAACCTCAAACTGACTATAAAACCGCTGGTGTCATCACAAACAAATCCTGGCATGTCTACGTTCTGTCCTGCATATGCTGTTGCAGCAATGACCCACGATGCATACACAGCACAGGAATGTACATAACGAGTACCAAACTAATAAGCTATCAAGAGTAGGATGTGTACACCTGGTCCAGCCTAGTGCATGCCCACGCCCCCGCCAGACTGGCATGTACACCAACGCCACTGCCATGCTTCTGCTGCTCCCACAAATGAGAGCCGCAGTCATGCTGTTGCTGTTGTCATGTCGTTGCTGCAATCATGTTGTTGCTGCAGTCATTTTGTTGATGCAGTCATACTGTTGCTGTTGTGCATATGCAACATCAGTTGATGAAGCAAAGGCTGCTCCTGGTGGGGTTTGCTGGCCATCGTGTGCTGACTTGCAGCACCACTGCAGATATACTTATCATTGTTTGTATGATTCAAGCGCTGATGTGATGATGTCCCAATCAGCTGTCTTATAGTCCTGCAGCCCGTACTTGTGTGACACTGAAACCCCCTCATGTCCCCCTCCCCTCCCCTCCCCTCCCCTCCCCTCCCCTCCCCTCGCTAGACGTGATCGATGGGCACCTGAAGATCCTGGTCTTTGTTCTGCAGTGTAGATTTAGCCTTGCGTGCATGGGCCGTCGTGTCGCAGGTGATACGCTCATGGTACGGCTGGGTTTCATGCTCTGTTAAGGTTGCTCAACGACTACCTGTTTTGCAGACAAGCTGTTCAAGCTTCCCGTCAGCATAAACAAACAGACACTCCTCTTCAAGCTGCGTGTGCCCTGTGACTTGCAAGAAGCTGCCAACCCCGGTTGTCCTGAAGATGTCACAGCTGGCGACACCGTCAGCCTAGGTATGGGGTGAAGACCCAGGCCTTGCAGTGTACAGTTTGTTTTGATTTGCTACAAACTCATCCCTTCTGTCAGTGGGTCAGTGGTTAAGCAGGCAAATTGTGATGTAGGTGGGCAGTACCTCGCCAGCGCTGGTCAGACGATTTTCAATATTGCACAGGAGCTTGACCTAAAGCCGTTTGACACAATCAAGTTCAACAGGAAGCTTAATCCCAATTATCCGCTGTCAGCTGGCTATATCTTGATTGTGCCGCTTCCGCGCGGTAAGTGCAGCTGTTTGACATGCAAAGTGACCCTTAGATGGTTGACCTGCAAATAGCCTTTGATGGCCTGTTCAATCTGTGTGGGTGCATGCAGTCAACAAAACTGAATGACGTTGCAAGCTAGCCCAAACTCAGGTAAGCACCAGCGCTGATTTGCATGCTTCAATTTGCATATGTCAGCTAGCCCAACTTACCTTTGCATCTGTCCATGCAGGACGTATTGGAGCTGCATTAGGCCTGCTTAGGCCATTCTCTTTCACGAAATTTGGCTGATCGTTTGGTATGAAGGTCATCTAACAGGGTCAAGAGTTGGTGTGGCTCTTCATAATCTTTTGGACATCACCCTCCCCACGATTGTCATTATCGGAGGTATGTATGATGATGTTCGTCGCAGTGCACAAGACAGACAAGGCGCAGACAATGGCACCCCGCATGTCAATGACCAACACAATGCACCAGAGCCTCCAAGAGCTAGCATTCTAAAATATTGGTGGCAGCTATGGGCTGCTATCAAATCATTGTGGTTGGGATGCCCAGCTGAGAGCAATATATGTGCTGCAGTGACATTGCAGGAGCCATGAAACATCTATAACATCACAACAGTGTTCAAAATTTGGGGGAGCATTAGCAAACATGCAATCTTGGCTGACGGCAGACCTGTGGGAAAAGGAAGTTGGCCATCTGGCAGATTGTTCCAGCCGGTGCTTGAGCCAAGGCTTGCTTGCAGATGTTCTGTATGTCCCCATCTTGCAACCCAACAATAGACAGCATGTGTCAATGCATAGCCGTTCAAGTTTGTTTCCCATTACAGCAACACAAGAAAATAGTACATCTCTGCCAGATTGAAGCCAGTTGGACACTGCCCAATGACAGAACACAACAGCTGCTATGGAGTTCTGCACCAGTGCTGGCTTTCTGTGAGCAACAGCTTTCACAACAATGCCACACTTTTGACTATTGTACTATATTGAATCAGTGCATCACACAACCATCTGATGTCACCATCTCGCCTTTCATCTGGTGGCTTGATGATGCCCATGTTCTTGTGCAAATTATTGTGTGGTGCGGAGCTTTGGAGCTGATTGCGTAGGTCCTACAACTGCGTGAAGTGATTGACAACATGGACTGTGGACGCACATGCAGTTTTTGCCTGCTATTTTGGTGTTTTAGCAATTCTGCATGGTCACAGCTCTTGATTCTGCAGTACCTTCAGTCAAAGCTTTCCAGTGCTAGCCTTCAAAGCAGCAGCATATGTACCTGTGTGGGATATGCAGTACAGTCATGATTGACTTTATGTTAGTCATAAGACTTTGCTTTGAGGCACAGCAGATGTTGGATTTCTTCTTCTGTACAGGTTTGGGCCCTATTCCTGTTCATATTGCATCCTCAACAACCCGCATCAATGACTGAACTCATCAGCTGCTTGTGATGCTAATATTGTTCTGCCTGATTTGTTCGTCCTCAACCTTGCAAGAAGCAGGTCGTTGCGGTTGAGCACAATGGTACATATTTTGGATCAGGGTAACATGGAAACCGCATCGTTGTACAGTGAGACAGCTCAGACCAACTAAGTGTATTGGTCTATTTCGTTCACAACATTTACGTGATCAACACTGTGCTTGCCGTTTTAAACCTGGTTAGACTGACCTAATGAGGAGCTATACGTACATCCAACTTGAATTGTGAAACTGCAAGCTACAGTACTCATATACGCAACCTGGCATGTCTGCATGCTGTCCTGTATATGCTGTTGCAGCTTTGCATCACACAATCACAATATACGCAGCAAAGGAACATACACAGCAAGCATACATTACGGAGCAATCAATGTATCAGCGACCAAGCCACAAGCGAAACTGGGTCCCACTCCTCTGATTGGCGTGCTGTTGGATCCATGGGTCATTGCAGGCAGTACGCGCCAGCAGTATGGCTTTGTCCAGGGCCTTACTCAAGGCAAAAAACACACTCAAGAACCTGACAGAATCATCTGATGTTCTTGAAGTAATGAAGGGAAAGGCAGTGTCGTTTTCAAGCAAAGCAATGTGATATCTCTTCTGCTTGGCCAAGTACACTTGCCTAATCACCTGCCTGCAACACACTCTCATATTACACTTGATGTAACATGATTGCGCTGTGACTTACATTCAACCAGATTTAGCTGACACACTCGATCTGACATGATTGCAACTCAACCAGATTCAACAAACACAATCATGCAGTGCAGCTTTGTCAGCTATATGGGTTGCCCGGATTTTAGCTCCGTACAATGTGTGCTGCCGGACCAGAAGTTGATATTAAAGAACATAGCATCGGCCAAGCACATAACACTACACTAGCAAGTCATCAGGGCATTAATATTGATCTTGGTCTTTACAACACAACATGGGTTGACGGCATACCTCTGCGCCTCTATGCTGTGAAGAACAGAGTCCACTTGAGCCAGTTGGTCTGCATGGGAATGGGACTCCTCTGACAGGAGGCAGCAAACCAGCTCCCCCAGGCGCACCAGCTGAACAAACATGGGCCGCAGGGCTTCATCAAGCGGCCCTGACAGCATGTTTATAAAGGGGGAGGCGCTGTAGCGGCCGCTGATGACGGGCCGCTGCAGCAGCATCAGCTCCTGTGCTGCTAGCCTGTCCAGCAACACCTGCAGTCAGCGTCATGAAGCCATGGCAGTATGCCCTCTTGCGACTCACGTTAACGCATGCAGCACACTGCAGCAGGGACAGCATTTGGCAGACCGCCTTCTTTGCAGACAGGCACTTTGCTGCTGCTGTGCAATTGGCATGGATGAGAAGGGTATGGATTGAAACATCCTGTGCAGTCAAAACTGTTTTGAGCCTGTTAGCAGCCAGTTGCAGAAGCACCTTGCAAGCTTGATTCTGTGTGGCTATGTAGCTAAAGGATGCCTCTCACAGCGTCTCATGCGGTTGCTGATGATTGACAAAGCGTGACATTGCCAGATAGGGCAGATAGAGCAGGGCTGACCTGCATGGCCTTGACCAGCTGGTTAACAATGGGAGGCATGACCAGGATGCCACGCTTCCACATCACCGCCTCTGCTATCAATGAGATCTGCACTTGCCCTGCATCACACCACCACATTGACCGAGAAGCAATGGACAGGGCATGATGTTTTGCCAAATGCAGTTGAGCATGCAGTATGGCTGTGTCAAACACTGGATTGAGTGACCTAGGGTGTCACTGTGACTCTCCTCACATGTTACATCTCTGCATGAGCTTGTGGGGACTTTCACAGTCATTGGTACGTGTGCTGTGCCAAAAGAAGCAGTTGCTTTGGGGTGTGTGATGGTGTCTTTTCTGAAGGAGGACTGACCAATGGGGCCTGCCACTTTAGCCTCTAGAGCGTCTTCCTCCAGCCGAGATATCCCCCTCAGCTTTTCCTCGGCGCTCTTCTCTAACCCCCCGGGCGCCGCTTTCTCCCCATCCTCCTCTTCTGATGTCTGCCTTCGAGTTTGTGCAAGGATCTGCCCTTGGCCCTGCCCTGTGGACAGCGCAGGCTCAAGCCCCTGCTCCAGATCTTGCCCTGGCCTTTGACCCTGGCGTGGGTGAAACTGCTGCACCTGAGCTTGGTCTGCAGACCATGTCTGTAATAGAACAGGCTGTGATCCTGCCCCAGGTAAAGAACATAGCTGCCCATCAGGTGTCTGACGATGCCCATTGGAGGTCTGGTGTTGCCCATTGGGCGCTTGGAGTTGCCCATTGGGAGGTTGCAGTTGCCCATTGGGTCCTTGCAAATGTCCATTGGGTGGTGCAGACTGCCCATAGGAAGCAGCAGCAAAGGGGCTGGCAGCAGGCTGCTGCTGGTACAGATTGTTGTTGACCAGATCGTGCTGCTCTTGTGACTCCTGTGACTGCTGTTGCTGATGCGGATCTTGCGGTCTTGCAGGCAACTCTTGCTGCAGTTGTTGATGCTGCAGCGATTGCGAAGGCCTGGTGGTGTCTTGAGGGTGGTGATCAGGGGTGTGGCCAGAGGGCTGGTCTGCAAGCTGAGAGCTGCGCTGGATGGTAAGCTCCACCTGATTCCAAGCGCCTGCATTGTCACTAATTCCCTTGAAGAAGACACCATATCTCTTGTACCATCTCCTTGCAGAAGCTACCTGAGTCTGTTGTCTATCATGTAAGGATTGTTTGACTGCCAAGCAAAATGAGAATGTCCGCAGAACTCTAGCATACAACAAAACTGCATGGTAACAACAATATGCAGCAATGAGAGGGTATGCTTGAACTGCGTCGAATCAAGACTTCCAGTCTGACACACATGCCGATTCCAGAACTTTGATGTGCTAAACGCATTCAGATTTAGGGAGGGAGACAGAGGATTTGCATGAGAAGCCAGCATTGTAGGTAGGTTGTGTAGGTTGTACAGTTGTGCCAGGGTAATTGATATCTTGGTCAAAACATCAGTACTAAGTGTATATCATGTCTAAACAGTCTGCACACAAAGGGGCAGCTTGCATTGGTGCATAACCCATTGATGTCACATGGCTTTGCAGACAAGCATGCCTTATTTATGTTCTATTGAACATTTAGTTACCAAGTACTGTTACTGTAGTTGGTACTGTTACTGTTACTGTTATTGTCGTTGTTGTTGTTGTTATCGTCACTAACATCATTATTATTACTGTTGACAAGTGCAAGCAGCGACGCGAGGGACTGACCTGGAGGAACACGGTTGTCTTGATGTGGCAGCTGGCGAGAAGCGCTGGCGTGTCTCATGGCGGCAGATGTGCGCCTGAGCTGCTGCCGTTGACTCCAAGACAGTGCAGAGTTGTGGGAGTGCAGGCCGATGTGAGTGGTGGTGGAGTGGTGCCTCTGCATGCTGCTGGCCTCATCACCAGGCCCAGCCTTCTCCAGACTCCCATTGCTTACCTTGGCGCTGAAGGCCTTCAGCTCAGGACCTTGATCCTGTGAAGCAATGGGGATTAGCAGGCTGAGGCATGGCGACAAGTTCTACTTTGCAACTTGTAGGCTTGCTGTGCAGTGTGCAGTAATATGAGCTTGGCAAACGTGTCAGCCCAAGGTACAGACATGTTAAATGCTGAGTGATGAACGCACAAAGACAAGTTGATTGACTGCTTTGAGGCAAAGCAGGAGTGTGTACCTCAGGCTGATAGCATGAGAGCTTGAGCTCCTCATAGAAGATTTCGTAGTTGCGCTGCATGAGCAAGGTGCTGTCCTTGAAAGCCTGCCCCAGAGTCTCCAAGGAAGCAGATGACACATACCTATATGGCACTCATCACTCAGCAGCATCACATCATCATGTCATGCATTGTCACATGTTGCACAGCATATCACTGGATTGCCTGGCAAGTACTGCTCACTAAGTACAAGGTGTAATTGCCCAATCAAGGAGGTAATATGACAGCTTACTTTGACAACCTGAGTGAATGATTCTGTAAAACTGGTCACAACAAGTTCTGCTGGTGTGGCTGCCAAGCCACGACCACACAGGACAAAGAAGCAAGGATGACCACACTGAATGTAAGCTAGCATCCTGATTGTCAGCTTGATTGTGTTAAGCCACATGTACAGTTCCAACTGTGGCCACTGCAAACAGAAACATGGCAATGCATGATGCTCTGTCAGCATACAAGATGCAAAGGCGTACCAGGGGAGAATGAGGTCCAGCAGCAATACAACAAGTACGCCAATGGCAATGTCCACCAGCCTGTCGTAGAAGATGTGCACAGTGCCATGGAAGCCTGGCACATTGGGTCTGTATTGGCACAGGATGAGGGAGTAGGCTGTCACCAGCATGAGGAAAACTGCGTACTTGAAGGCGCTCAGGGCAGCCAGCGCTGCCACGAAAGTGAACAGGGACACAAAACACATGATGGCGTATGGGTTGCTGGCCACAGGGGACCCAAGCATGACGAGGTACCCTGCAACAGAAAGACAAGGTTGGTCCAGCAATACATCATGAAACCTTAGAAAAGAAAAGACTACGCCTTTCGGCGTCAATTTAATGAGAAGCGAAGTATTATACCGGGCTGCCCAGAATCATGACACCTTATGTTAACATAGGAATGAACAAAAACAAATAGGAAGGATGTGGGGCCATGCTGTTTGCTGCGGTGTAATGATTGCTGGGTGAAGCCAGAATGACACTTGCTACTGTGACTATGACACCACACAGTTTCAGAGCATCTGATTGCTGCCAAGGCAGCTTGAGCTGCTGCTGAGTGTCATGGCAGACAAGTTCCGGACACCATCAAGACAGCATGGCACAAGTGTGTCTGTTATAGTGCCACCAGGTACAGGGTTTGCAGCCAGATACACACATCATACAGCGCAGCAAAACCATACGGTTGCCAGTAGAGTTGCGACAGAGAAGAGCAACAGTGCTCAAGCCTTTTGAGCTCCATGGGACAGGAACACCACCATGTGCGATCACAACAGACTCAAAACAAACATGACAAGCCCAGCAGGTCAGAGGTGAATGCTAGGGGTGAAGAAGTGTGCCATACCATATGTGCCACCAAGGACAGAGGCTGCAATGCGCAGCACTCCTTTGCTGAGGGTGGTGTCAACCTTCTGGGAGCACACAATGATGACGGTGAGTACGAGGTACAGGGGCCGCCAGGCCTGAATGGCCGGCACATCAGCTGATAGGGACAGGCACACCGCCATCACTGCTGATGTGCCAAACCAGAACTTGATGCCGTACTGCAGGTACCGGTTCAGCCTGCAGATGGCAACAACTGTGGCAGAACAGCAGCCTGGTGCGCTAAGGCGTAAGCCTACGCCTGCTGCGTTGCTTGCTTGTGTGGTTTGCTGTGCTGTCAGCAGAAAGGTGCAGCACTGCCTGGAGGCTGTTCTGCGCATGTTACTTTTGGCAGCAGAGTAGGCAGGCAAAAGTGCTGTGAGGAAGCAACATATGCCCCCTTAAATTACACTGGCATGCTGACAGTGTCTAATGCACTGCTAGATCCCAGATTTTGCGATGCATGATGGTTTGTGACTTTTCACAGCTTGTAGGAAGTATTGAGTAAGGGGGGGAATTGAGGAAGTGTTGAGTACAAGTACCCACTGACCTGAGAGTTCTCCAGAATTGCTTGCGTGAGGAGCACATGTCTGGCAGCCAATGACAAAAGGCAGCCCACCAGACCATGAAGCTGGCAGAGCCCAATAGGAACTTGATGAGTGGCCACGTCCAGGCTGTGTCTTCCTTCACCCTCTGCCAGGCTTTTGCTATCATGCCTACATGCACAACACAGTCAGCATGATACGATGAGCCATTGTCATTCACACAGCACAGTCAGCATGGTACATTGAGCCATTGTCATACGCACAACACGGTCAGCATGATACAATGAGCCAGTGTCACACGTGAAGCACAGGCACTTTGATGTACATAAGAATGGTGAGTTGGATGTGATTAGTTGCTGGAGTGGAGATGGGCATGTGTATAAGGAGATCAGACAGCAGAGGACAGCAAAGGTGGCGGCGCGTTGGCAGTCGTCTGGATGGTCGTGTGATGCCTGGATGCTTGGCTTGTTGGACAGGACCAGTTGCCTACCATTCTGACAACTGAACGGATGCAGCATCTGTGCTGCAAGACTTGTCTGTAGTCTGTGTCAAGCAGAGTCATGCTACTTGTCTGCGGAGTAACAGCATGTGCTGAGGAGCTGCTTGTCAGGTAGAGAGTGTTGGCGTCTTGGCAACATGACAGATACCCATTATGGGTTTTGCATAGGCATGTCTTTGCCGTTCAGTGTACATCTGGCACATGCACACGAAAAGATGCTCAGCTATTGCTCCTAAAATTGCAGTTGGGGGCATGAGGGGGGTACCTGGCCTTGCTTGGGAGTCAGCACTATTTGTCAACTGGGCAGCATCAGAGGTGGCAGGGTCTGCTTTAGGTGTGACAGGGAGAGTGTTGTAGCTCGTGCTGGCAAACAGGTACCGCTGACTGCCTGTAGGGGGATTACACACGGTTGCATTGCATCCATAAGCATAGCATAACACTCTTACTAGCATGTACACCAAACTATGAGGCTGGCCATGATACACAGTCTCAGCAGGTCAGAAGATGCAGTATTGTCTTACTCTATTGAAAGCGTAATTACACGTTGTATGCATGAGTGAAGCTGTCAGACAGACTGAACAGCTTGATGGCATCAGAGAGAGGGACAGACCTTTCCATGCACAGTCCTGAGACTCATGCAGTGTCTTGAGAGCCTCACGCACAGGCATGAGGATGGCAGCCTGCACTCTGAGCTTGCGAGCAGATCTGGTGGTGCTGTTGGCGGGGCTGTGGGGGTGGTGACGGGTGGACAGGGCTGCAGCCACTGCATGGTCCACGTTGGTGACAGCCTCCATGATGCCTGTTGTCAACGTGGCTATGTACAGTATGGCTCTCACCTGTAGGTTGCTGCTGCCAGTTGGCCATATGATCGGCATCAAAAGCAGGTAACAAGTTGAAGACCAGAAGCCATGCGAACAAGGGCAAAACAAATTGTTTGGTAGGCAATTTTGTTGGCTGACATTCCTGGTGCGCCAGCTGCCTAAATGCACAGTAATCACAGCAGCAAGGTTGGACTTTTGTGCACACACAGATAACAGAAGGGCAGCTGCATGTGCCTACAGCTATGCTGGTGGGGTGGTTTGAGCAGTTGACGCAGCAGCAGTGACTCACCAGGGTATCAGGGCGGAAGGCATTGTCGGGCTCCATCTCCTTTAGCTTGTGGAAGTACTGCTTCATTGTGATGTGGATCTGCGCTGCCAGTTCATGCTCCAAGATTGCCCATGCAGGCTCAAAGGAGATGTGGCGAGGCTGCAAAACACAAGTTGTTGGAGTCAGACAAGATGCTGACGGAGTCATGTGTGCTCATACAGATGTCATGTCTTTTCATGAAAGACTGCATTCGTGTTAATGCTCAGCAGGCAAGGCCTGGAATGTGCACAAGAACATTGAGTTGAGTGCCACTATGGCCTAGTTGGTAGTGCTGTCATGCATTAGGGGGAAATGCATGTTGGTTAGATGCCTCAGCGCCTAGCAAAGCAGACACATGCTGAAGCCTGACACCCCGCAACTGAGATGATTGTTGCATGCACAGCGGTGCAGGCAGGAGCAGATGCTGCTGTACTCATTGGTTGTGAAAGGCACCTCGGCTGCAGACGTTGCCTTAGGTTGCACGCATAACCAACAAACACAGCAGCATGCCCTCCTGCACAGCACACTGTGCATGCAACAACATTCCGAGCAGGTTGGTGTGCGTCCAATCCCCAAAAAGCCATACAAGATTCAGCTACATGCAGCGCAGTGCAGTAGAGGCTGACCGGGATGTGACCCGTAGCAAGGCGGATGTTCCTGGCCAGCACAGCAGCAGCTGCTGCCACCTCAGCATGCAGCAGCCTGAAGACGGGCAGAACGTTACTTCCCAGAACAGCTTGCACATCAGAGTCTCTTAGCAGTGGCCCACTACCTGCAAACCCACCACCCAACCTCTTCATGCAGGGAGAAGAGAGCAAGCTGAGGTAGCGGCAGCTTTGATGCATGGATGCATGTGCAGCAATGAAGAAGACATCAAGGTGGCAACAAGTATGGGTGTAGCAGCAGAATGGAAGCAGCAACAGGCTGCAGCAGTGGTCCGCTTGTTAGTTCACTAAGCAGACCTGCAGTTGTGATCAGGGGCAGGCACATGTTGTATCTTGCACAATGTCTGCTGGCCGGACCTGACACAAGCAGGACCAAAGGAGTCAACTTGCACAGCATGCAGCATGAGCCACACAGCGTCTAGCATGCACAAAATTCTACCACCAAAAAGTGCAAGCTGAACACAACAGGACCTTCTGGGTGCTATTATGCATATCATCATCTACCTTGAGTGCTGCCTCCAACATGGGGCAACATGGGGCAAAGCCTGCCAGCTGCCTGGCAATGTAAGAGTGAGTAATGATATGCAAAGCATCAAGAAGTGAAGCTTTCACAGCCGATTACCTTGCCCCTCAAGAACTGACTCCATAGCCGAGGTCTGTAGCACAACATCCTCCAAAGCATCCAGCACAGGCTTCCATTTGCCCAGAGCCACACGATGCCTCAGCAGGAAGGGGGGCTCCAATGCAGCCTGCAGTCACAGTCACAGTGACAATGACAGTCACAGTCAAAGTCACAGTCACAGTGCACACCACCAACCCCTTGTGCTCACAACCAGCCTGGCAAACTTGCATTGCCAAAACCTTGTGTCCCTTCAAGACTACTTTTTGAAACAAACAAAGCTTCACAAAGTAAGCGAAGCAACATGTTGAGGCATGATGGCAAGCAACAGGGGTGCCCACCTCCTGCAGCAGGCCTGAAGCTTTCATTAGCAGAGGGCGGATGGAGCTGGCTGAAGGTATGGGTTGCTGTTTGAGCTTGTTGCTCTTCTTGTCGCTGTCTGCTGAAGTTGTGGCACTCAGAAAGCTCCTGAAATACAGCAGCTGCATCAGGCTTGCTTGTCCAGACAGTTCACATCAGGCACCAGGTGAGTTGCTTGGCTAGCAGTACAAGTTGTACACGTGTCAGCCAAGGTGCAGCGATACACGTTTGACATCATGCTGTAGCATTGCACAGCCTGAGGTTGTTGAAAGCCACAGGTTGTATCAGGAGGTTTGTGCAGCAGTCATTTTGCAAGCTCACATGTAGTCTGTGTCTGTGACCTTCTCTGCGTCAAACTCCATGTGATCCTGCAAGGCCTTCCGGGTGCTTGTCATGCGTTGCTCTGCTTCATGCACACTACTGCTGCCCTGCAGGTGGTATTGACATCCCTTGACATCGGCAGTCAGCATTTTGTTTGTTTCTACCTCATAAGCAGCAAGTCAGCCACAGACGCTAACATTGATGCAAGCAAGCTTGGATTTCTTCATGCCAAAATAGATGTTTTGTGCCACACGTGATTGAGTTAAGAAGAGCTGGCTATGATGCCACAGGCTCACACCAACAGATCAAAGCTACATCCAACACAGGCCCATGCTGTGCCACAACATTGACGTACAAATAGACACAAGCAGAAGCAGCGTGCCCAAAGCACCACTTGTCACAAACAAGTTCTCATGAGTCAGTTGGCACAAACATTGTCTGGGTCTCTGTCAGATGGTGGCAGGTTCACCTGTTCAGGAGGAAAGATACGGCTGGCATATCCAGAAATGGAATAGCCACAAGTCTGGATGATGTCTGCAAGCACCTCTCTCAGCTCGTCTGTGGCTAGGCTAGGCAGCAACAGGGTGCCCCCAACCAGACACCCCAGGGCTGCAATGAGCCCAATCAGAATCTGGTTCACCACTATCTGCGTACATTGCAGTGCAAATGCATCATTTGTCTCAAAATCCAGCATGCCTGAGCTTGGCGCAGGCGATCCATGTCATGCAAGCAAGATCTTCGTCTGTAAGATGGCGCTTGATCTTATACACTTGCATGTTGCTATCTGCTTTGCTGACCGCAGAATTTGTGTTGCTGTCCAGTACATATGTTGGAGACCTTGGCTGACAATGTTCATCAAGCACATCTTGCAGTTCTGTGCATCGCGCAAGACTCAGGTGCTATTGCAAGAAGCGTGGGCAGGAACGTTGGACGTACCTGACGCCACATGACACGCGCCGGCCAAGTGAATTCTCCAGTCAATATAGATATCAAATATCCCAAAATGCTGAGGATTCCAGAACCAGGGTCTGCCTTGGTGCGCAAAATGGAAAAGAATGCTACCCCTAGAGCAGTGAGCAGGCATAATGCTGTGACGTAGGCTCCACCACAGGCGCGGGCAAGACAGATCTGCAATCATGGAAAGTCAACCCATACTTCTCGTAGCGTAAAGGGAAGACACTGCAGCCAGATCATGATCTTGCTTGCAGCTGAAGCACAAGTAATCTATGTCCAGATGCATGTGTGCATGACAGCATGCAGACAATGACATGAATCGGCTGCACAAACACAGGACAGACTTGAACACAAGCGCATGCATGCCTTATCACAGGAGGTGAGTGTGTACAAGACAGGTAATCATGCATGCATCCATGACTTACACAGATCATCGAGCTGCTGCCTAGGCTGTATCCAGCCAGTGTTGCTACACGCTTGTACCAGTACAATGGCAGAAGATGATACAGCCAAAGAGTATGCATGGTGATTTTGCAAAGTGACAAGTGACAACTCGGGGATACTCACAGTGAAGCCTCCACAGACACTGCCAACCCACCAAGCTCCTGGTATGACCACCATAGCCTTCAATCGGCTGCCAATATGCCCATCTTTAGCCACCATCACCATTCCAACAGAGTAGAAGACGGTGGCAAGACACGAGTTTGCAAATGTCAGACGCGGAATCACCACCCAGAGTGCTGTGACTAGCTGCCCTGCACGCATGGCAATGCATTATTGGCCTGCACGTTTGCAAATGCACATTTTCTGGCTGGCAAGTGCAGCTGCCTACTGCGTGCATAGTGCGCTGCTGATCAGGCACAGACATGTGCAGGCCAGGGAAGTGCCTGTTGTGACTTGCACAGAGCTTTGAAATGGCCGACTCATGAGCCAGCCACACAGCCTGGTCCATGCTGTTGTAGTCACAATCTTGGTCTTTGTCAAGTGAGCTTGGCTAAGACGACTGATGTCACTTTGAGTACCTGCAAATCAGTCAAAGTTCAGTGCATACACTGAGCAACAAGGTCAACTTGGTCAACAAGTAACTTACGCATACCCTTCTCTTTGCCTTGCAGAACGTCAACAGTGATATGTGGCTCGTATTCGATGTTTGCAGGGGATGCAAATTCTAACGCTTTCTCAGTGCCAGGACTTGTAGCCTCGCTCGCGGCGTAGCCACCTTCAGACATGCTTTTTCGAGCGTATGCAGCTCCGGTGCGCTTTAATCTATTCGATGCTATGCTCTGCAAAAGATGCTTGCAACCTCATCTCAACAATATACAGATGTCCTGGCAGTAAACGCGAGGCGACAAGACTCAAGAAGGCAAGTTGCACGCAGATGCAGGGCCCGAAAGTGTCCCTGGCGATCGCCGCAGAAGCATGCACAGGAGTCCGCAAAGAGGCTAGGCTCGCCTGTGCGATGCGACCATCTCAGGGCCAAACAGTGCCGCGACACAAAAGCGAGGGTGCTACACGCAGCTTAAGCTTACTCATGACTCATGATCATCATGAGCATACAAGGTATGATCAGCAGCTCATGAGCATGCCCACTTTGCTTATTACAGCAGCACCATGCCTGGCTCCGGGATTCTTCCTGCGTTTCCCCGACAGGTTGTGTGAATACTACACACCAACCTTGCGGCAACCGCTGTTCCTCGTCATCGTACTAGATTTTGCACCGAGATCACCTGGCGTGCAGTTTTGCAGCACCAAGATCAAGCTGTAGCGATGTCAGAAACACCGTCTTCAAGCGGAGATGCAGACCAGCAACCAGATGATGACGAAGAGGACGAGTCTGTAATTCATGGCGCAGTCCAGGTGCCAAGACTTGAAGACTTGTGCCGAGCCCAAGTATATTCCAACATGCGTGACAGCACAAGGCGCACACTTGTATCTAACTTGCCTGAGGAAGCCCACATCGGTGCCAGCAATACCAGGCATCTTTTGATGACATCCTTGGACTTACGCAAGGCGTTTAGCCACGGCCATAATCTGGATCGGTTTCTTGAAGGTAACTCGTGCACCGCATGCAAAGTGAAAGTGTATTGGCATACGTATGATAGCAGTAGCATGCATTGACATTGGCATGCACTGTCATTAAAAGTGATTGTCGCTTTTGCCCATTGTTGCTCGGGCAGCCTACTGACAGCATACTCTGTTGACAGGCAAGGTAGATCATGCCATCAAATCAGTGCTTTTCAAGGCACTTCTGGCCCACAGTACAGCCTATCACATGGTGAGTCTCTTGCTGGTGTTGTGGTGCTGTGGGTCTCATCAGACCTGCTGCAAATGATACACTCATTGGCCGAAAACCTTTTTTGATCGCAGATCAACGACACTGATGGGCGACGGATATATTTCCTGGTGACTCCTGCAGTACTGTTTTGTTATTGGCCTGACACTGTAACGCCTGCTGACGTTTTCAATCTATTGCAAGCAGGGTGGGCAGTCAGCATCCATCAAAAGCCTAACGGAGGACAGGCCCATGCCCCTTGACCTTGACAAAGCAGTCATTGCATTCAGAGAAGCAGTATCACGACACAACCTGACCATCCCATCAGTCCTTGAGGTGTTGTCCAACCCTTTGAAATCATCAGCAGTGCTCTATCTGTCAAAGTCATCCACCTCAGTCCCTGCCTCACAAGTGTTCTTTTTGTTATGCAGGTTGCCACTACAGCCTACCACAATGAGCTCATCGTACTGTGGGGTTTGAGCAAATCTAGAAATGATCTTGCCTGGCTTGCCGCAGAGTGTGCAGACAAGCTCTTGCACAGGTCAGTACACAGGTGTTTGTGTGTTTTGCTCAAGATCATCTCCCTGCCACAAGGTCTTGTGCCCATGTGTTGCAGCTTGAGCGAGGGTTTGGATGATGAAGTATTGCTCCCATATGCTCTAATGGTTGCACTAGCACCTGTGACTGCTGCTGGGAAGCCATCCAGACCTGCAGGATTGCAGGTGGGTTCCTGGGTTTTGTCTGCATTGCGGCTCAGATGCTGTCAGAAGATTGTGTCTATCTACATGACTGATCGTCTTTGCTGCTGTGCATTGATTCGTATACCTGCAGTTGGTACTGGCTTTGCGTAATGAGCTAATGTTTGCCTTGTCAGGCTGGCAACGTAATCTCTTGCCACTGTGCCCGCCTTTACCCCAATGCTGAAGTAGCTGACCTTCCAACCCAAGCCGATGTAGACATCTTTGCAGCACCAGTCACCCCAACCAACAGTCCACGCCCCTCAAGCAGCCGCAATGCATCGCCTTCACAGCAGGCTGATTCTATTGAAGGCGATATTCAGCACACCAGTGAGCAGGCATCCTCAAGTTCCAATGTCACTGAGGCTACAACATCCAAGCAGCGTACAGGTCAAATGACTCTTAAATGGACATTTGGGGAGGGGTCAAGTGTGGGCAGCAAATTTGAGGTGCTTGCAAGATGGCTGGAACCCAACAGGTCTGCTACTGCAGGTGAGATGGACATAAGCATACTGGTTCATACTGATTTATGCCTTGCAGCAGTCGGCCGCAGATGACAAATTGCTACGTTAGCACCTTTCATTGGTCATCACAGATGTGCTTGATTTGTGTGCATGGCCACCACAGCCACGCTTGTTCAGCTTCTGGTTGCAATATGACACAGTGACTTTTGGTTTTACAGTGGCAGAGAATGAAGCCATTGAATGCACAGCAAGCAGGCTCATCATTCCAGAGAGTCAGATACACAAGAAGATCTTTGAAGGCTTGATGGTGTTAACATCCATCGAGGAGATGCCAAGCATTGAGCCATCAGAAGTGGTGCATCAAATGATCAGCGCAATTCAACTGGACAGAATCCATCGCATCCTCAGGTGAGTTTGTCTTGTAGCCACTTATGCATACAGGCAATGTCCCAGGTACACCCTAGCCACACACACACACACACACGCACGCACGCAAAAAAGCTGTTCCTGCTTACCTTTCAGGTTTTTGACAGATGACGCTGTGATTCTGATGGTGTATGCTGATGTGCAGATCTTTGGGGAAGGTATATCTGTCTCTGTAAGCAATCTGATGTTAAACCAGCAGAAGGCAACAGAATTTGCACTAGCTACATATGAAGATCTGCTGGCCATGCCTGAGGCTCAGGAGCAGCTGCAATTGGTGAGTCATCATCACTTCCTCAACATCTATCTGTATGTGCAGTTGCCTTGGTTGTTGTATTTAACTTGAGTCATTTCTGCAGGTTGCAAACGCAAGCGACTGTCTATTCATCATTCAGATGTCAAAACCCGCTACTGGGAAGCCATGTGCTGCAGCTACACAGCACTGAGAGTGCCTTTGTCACAGCAACAGACAATTAGATGGAGACATGCAAATGGATCTTTGGTATGACAGTCGCAAATTCTTGACAGCGGGTATACAAACGTTGAATTGTATATCTTTCTGTCGGCACATGTGTAAAGCAGCAATCCAGTTTGCTGTGCAGCATGCATAAACTGCCTGTATCAAATTTTATGTAAGCATTTTTGGGCTGGTTGTGCACACATACTGGGGTTTCTGCACCGTGCAGCTTTCCATCAGGCTTGTACCTTATATTAGCAGTATATTGGCAGTAAGTTGAGTCGGTGCAGCTTCTGTCTCACTTCAGGCCTTTTTGCTCTTTGGATGCTCATTTGTCTGGGTACATAAGTCAGCTCATGAACACTTGGAATTTATATTTGGTTTGGCAACAGGTAATGTGTTTATTTGAAATTTTGGATGGTTTCGACACGATTTGTATAGATGTAAGATGTAGGGGAGGATCTTCAGCGGGGGAATGGTGAACATTCTGCTGGACCAGCCTTGCCGCTGCCAGCACGAAGCACCCATGCGAGTAGCAGGCTTGCAAGACCTGCCGTTGCAGGACTCTGAGTGCCCCGGCGAATGTTCACCAATCCCCCTTGGGATTTAATTTGCAAGGCAGAAAGGCTTGCATTCTGCTGGACCAGCCTTGCTGCTGCCAGCACGAAGCACCCATGCGAGTAGCAGGTTTGCAAGACCTGCCCTTGAAGCCACTTCAAGGGACTCTGAATGCCTCGGCGAATGCGCTATTAGTTTCAATTTAAATTTGCCTTTTTGATTCACCACACCTTCTCGCGGCCAGACGCGAGTATGGGACAGGATTAGGGTTGAGGGTTTAGGAGTCTGGACAGGAGTCTGGAGACAGAATTGGTAAGAAAGTGCGCGATGCGGCGGAAGCCTCTAGAAGTGGTTGTCATCGAGACGTGCAAGACACAGACGGCACTGCGCGTGTCTTTTGCTGGCCGGAAATCAAACATATCGACGCTGCAATGCGTGTTCACTTTGGGGCTACACTGCATGGGCGCAACTTCCCAGACAACCACCAGGAATCCCAAACGCGACATTGTGGTGTACAGTACAACAGTGCTACTTGCTCGCCGTGCACAAAGTTGTAAACATGCTGGGCTGTGTTTTGCTCACCAGTCAAGGCCAACCAACCAAACACTGCGTCTGCCTCACCGGTAGGTTCTGCGCACACAGCACAATCTCAAATTGTTGTTGACACTACCAGAATGACTTTTCCTGAGGTACATTGCCTGTGCTGCAAAGCATACGTTACATGTAGCTACCAGGCTACCTGAAGTTCAGGGATGGGACTGTTTTATGGCTGTACATCATACAACAATAGTGCACTTGCTTGAATATGAGTGCAGGCACTGGGATAGTTCTGAATTGCTTCACACTGAGTAATATGTCCGAATGTGAGTCACAATAAAAGTTAAGCCAGGCAGGAAACAGGTTGTGGTAAGATTGAAACCCTGGCAGCCAGGAATGAAACATCTGCAACACATGACACCAGACGAAGGGCAACAATGACACTCTGCAATGTTGATATCTAAGCATGACTGCCAAAACGAAGCTATGCTATTATGACAAAGATTGACTTCACACACTCAAAGATTGTTACCTTACAACGGCAGGCACACAGTTGCTATACTGCATATACCCTGATCAATACTAGACATCGTTACAAACAACAACTAGTGAGGGAATACGCTACTTTAGCATCATGCATTTCTAGACTGGCATGGTCTATGAGCCTTGAACCTCTATTGGCAACACTGGTGAGGGCTCATCCATGGATGAAAATGATGCTGATGCCCCATTGCTTTTGAAGCCACCTTCTCTGGTCAGCACCAACCCATCCGACTTTGCCCCACCAGGTGCATCTACAACAACAGTGTCATCCTCCCCGAATTCACCTCGTAGCAGTGCCTTAGCTAGGGCTGTCTCAAGTTCACGCTGAACTGCCCTCTTCACAGGTCTGGCACCATAGACTGGGTCGTAACCCTTCTCCTGCAAGAACATCAGCCTGTTTTAACACACAGTGAAAACTTGTTCAGCATGCACAAGTTTGCATTAGACAAATCCAAGGATGAAGCAGGCATGCTGCGCTTCTATTTGCCTGCTCAGCTGCTGATGCTGATTTATCACTGCCAGATTACTGACTACACATGTGATGCTCGTTGGTGCATGTGACCATGAATGGCCAGGGGTAGATGCAAAGACATGCAGCAATGGTCCAAGAGCACTGTACCGCTAGGAACTCAATGGCAGGTTCCAACAGCTTCATCTTCATTTTCTTGGCTGTCAAGCGTTCCTCCACACGCTTGGCTTGTAATCTGACAATGCGCTTGATGTCTGCCCTATTCAGAGGGTTGAAGACTGTGAACTCATCTATTCTGTTGATGAATTCTGGTCGGAAGTGCGAGCGGACCTGCGCAACACCAACCATCAACTGGTTGGACGGACAGACAGCGTTTGCTATGCTGAGATATGCCAAGGAGACCATGTGACTCGAGCGGCAGAGGCAAGCACATGCAAGCACTGTGCATGACTCAAACCACACTTTCACAGCAGAGATCGATAGTGTAGGTTGCAGGATTTGCCATGCACTGCAAGCATATGTGACCTGACAGGTGCATGGTTAAGACTAGAAATTGACTGGCCAAAAAAACCAGCTGCAGCTCTGCTCATTGCTTGTGAACTTGATTCCAAACCAGCAGAACCAGCAAGACGGAAAATGATACCTGTGACATGACCATGTCCTTGACTCCTTCAGGGTCTTTCTGCATGCCATCAACAATGTACTGGGAGCCCATGTTGGAGGTCATGATCAGGATGGCGTTCTTGAAGGACAC
>JAABUK010003737.1_pt1 | contig 25403 bp, 31 predicted proteins | sample 5559141 | NCBI WGS metagenome assembly JAABUK01 (sample SAMN10711869, study PRJNA513367) | rock metagenome | isolation source: Antarctica rocks | place: Antarctica: Victoria Land, Pudding Butte nord | collected 2016-01-03 | reverse complement strand
TACGGCCGTACCTCTGAAACTCCGCCTGACTCGCAAAGGTCCGCTGGCTCATCGCTCTTCGCCCTCAGAGATCAAGATTAATCAATCAGGCTGGGGACGCAGAACTTGTGCAGAGACTCCCTAAACCCTTTCGCAGTCATGGGCCCCCTTGAGGAACAATCACTTCGTGATTGTGCTCACGGCGTCCTTGACTCTGTGAACTATACCTGCGGCTGTACCCTCTGATTGTTCTTTTTGCCCGAAGGTGTCTGGACGCCCAAAGCCAAGATTGGGTTCGTGACCCAACGGAGCCGCAATTTTGACATTAAGCTGACCCCTCCCGTCCGGAGCCGTGCCAGTGGTCCAGGGTTGGTCTGCCTGATTGCCGATTCCGTCCGTGCTGGTGATGAGGAAACTGTAATTGAAATCCTTGTTCTCCATCGATTGAGGGAAGGAATTTGGTACGGGCAGGTGTGAGGGGCCGAGCTCTTCGAGGACGGCGAGCCACTGCTCCTGGTGCATGGTGTCGCGCGCGATATTGAAGGCAAGCATCTCCTTCATGCCGTCGTCGTCAGTCGCATGGTATAGGCGAGCCGCAAGGGTGCGACCGGTAGCCTCGGCGGCAACGTTGGGGCGGTCTGCGCGGAGCGTCTCTCCGGCCTGCTGGCGGTACCAGGCGGGCACGTCTTCCGTGTCCCTGGTGCCGTGGGGCGCGACGCGCAGCATCAGGGTCTGGTGACGGCTGTGAGCCGTGGCCAGGGCCTTGTCGATGAGGCTCCAGTCGTACTGCCCCTGTTTCGGCTCGAGAAAGCGCCAGTAGATGCGAAAGTAGGCGATGGTCGTGGCGGGGTAGCCAGGGTCCCGCAACGTTTTGGGGCTCTGATACTCGATGGGCATGCCTTCGGTCCAGGCGGTGCCGGGGTTGAGCGAGTCGCCGTTGAAGCGCTGAAAGGTCGTGAAGCCGATGCCGGGGTTGTTGAGGACGGCATCGGAGACGGCGGGTTTCACGACGGTGGTTCCTGCCGGTGGAAGCGACTGCGCCGAGGTCGGAAGCGAGCCGGCGAGGAGGCAGAGGGCAAGAGCAGAGCAGGCGAGCGGACGTGTTGTCATCAGGCGCACCAATCGAAGAGGAAGTGCAGCAGAGTGGAGGTGGCGTCCAGGAGACTGTCGGTGTCGACGAACTCGTCGGAGCCGTGAGTCTGGCCGCCGGAGGAACCCCACAGGACGGCGGGAATACCGAAGTGGTGTAAGAGGAAGAGGTCGCAGGGGCCCTCGATGCCGACGACCGGAGGCGTGGCGCCGAGGACGGCGTGGCCGGATGCCTGGAGCCCGCGGCACAGCTCGGAGTCGGGCTCGGTGGCGGAGCCGGGGAGCCAGCGCAGGGCAAAGATGATCTCGGGCGGATGCGCGAAGGTGGGGCCGGCGGAGGCGATGAGGCGATCGATCCAGCCGAGAAACTCGGCGTCGACCTGGAGCTGCTGCTCGCCGGGCATGGTCTGCCAGTAGAGCTCCACGTGGGCCTGCTCGGGCACGGTGATGGGCTCGGCGGTGCCCCAGGGCCCGGTGGTGATCTTGGTGACGGTGACGGGTACGGGATCGGCGAGGCCGGCGTAGAGCGGATGAGCGTTACAGGCGAAGCGCCGCTCTCGAGCGAAGCTGGGGAGGGCGGTGAGGAAGTGGGTGAGCTGATCGACCACGGTGCCGCCGCGCGGTCCGGAGAGGATGCCGCCGCCAGCTCTGAAGCGGAGGTGGGCGGTGCGTCCGCCGCGCTGCGCGGCACAGATGCGGAGCGACGAGGGCTCGGTGAGGATGGCGGCGTCTGCCCGATCTCCTCGCAGGCGCGCGGCAAGGGTCCCGTTCACGCCGCCGAACTCTTCATCGACGACGCTCTCCATGAGGAGGTCGCCGCCGAGGTTGGCGTCGAGATCAGCGCGGGCCTCCATGAGGAAGAGGTTCATGGCGATGCCGGCCTTCATGTCGTTGGCGCCGCGGCCGTAGATCCGGTTGCCGCGATGGAGTGGATCGAAGGGATCGCGGGTCCACGGAAGGCTGCCCGCGGGCACGGTGTCGATGTGGCCCGACAGGAGAAGGGATCGTCCGCCGCCGGCGCCGCGGTGGCGGACGACGAGGTTGTGCCGGTCGGGGTAGGAGCGGTTGGGCGTAGCGAGCTCGTGTTCGGCCAGGGCTGCGATCGAATCGGGGCGGTAGAGTTGGGGCTGGTATCCGGAGCGGCGCAGGCGGTCGGCGAGGTAGGCCTGGCAGGCGGCCTCGGAGCCCAGGGGAGAGCGGTTTTCGCTCGGCAGGCGAATCAGATCCTGGAGTATCGCGAACAGGGAATTGCGGTGCGCGCAAACGTAGTCCCGGGCGGCATGCGGGGTCATCTAGAGGGCCTCGGTAAAGGTGCTGAGAGTGGCAGGCTGTTTGCGGAAGCCACGGGTAAGGACGGCAAGGTAGATGAAGCCGAAGAGGAGCCAGCCAAAGCCGGCCAGCTGAGCCTTCCAGGTGAGATTCAGCCAGATGTAGCCGCAGACCAGAGCGCCGGCCAAGGGGCAGAGCAGGTTGGTGAGCAGGGCGACCGGGCCGGAATGACCTCCGGAGCGAAAGAAGAAGTGACGGATGACGCTCAGGTTGACCAGGATGAAGCCGACAAAGGCGCCAAAGTTCAGCAGCTCCACCACCAGCTGAAAGCGAAGCGCCACCGAGCCGACGAGCGAGATCGCGCCCATGAGGTAGATGCTGCGGACGGGGGTGGAGTAGCGGGGATCGATGTGGGCGAAGAAGCGGCGGGAGACGACCCCGTCTCGCCCCATGCCGAGGAGCAGACGGGAGGCGCCGGCCTGCCCCGTGAGCGCGCTGGCGAGCCCCGCGACGAGAAGGATGAAGCTGGTGAAGGTGGTCATGCCGAGGCCGCCGATGCGCCGCGCGATGTCCAGGATCACGGTCTCCGACTCGGTGTAGCTGGTGAAGTCTGGCCAGACCAGCGCGGCCATATAGACGGCGGCGACGCAGAAGACGGCCTCGAGCAGGCAAACGGTGACGGTCGCGATGGAGATGTCTCTCTCGGGACGCAGCGTATCTTCGGCGAGGGTGGAGATGGCGTCGAAGCCTATAAAGGAGAGGCTGGCGATCGCCGCGCCGAGCAGCAGGGGATGGAGCGCGAAGGTGCGGGGGTTGTAGACGGTGGTCGGCGAGAGCAGGCCGTGCCAGCCGTGGCGAACGACCACGAAGTGGAGAGAGAGTGCGAGGAAGAGGACCGCGCAGACGGTCATCAGCGCCATCATGACGTTGCCCGCGGAGGCCGTCACGCGCAGGCCGCGTCGATTGATCAGGGTGATGGCAACGGTAAAGGCAACAGCCCAAACGGTGTAGGGGACCTGCGGGACCATGCGGTGCGCGGTCAACGCCGCGTAGATCACGCTGAGCAGGGGTATGAGGAGGTAGTCAAGAATCATGGCCCAGCCGGCAAGAAAGCCGACTTTGGGACTGAGAGCGCGCGAGACGTAGGTGTAGGTGGACCCCGCCGAGGGGAAGGCGCCGGACATCTTGCCGTAGCTCATGGCAGTGAACAGCATGGCCACCATGGCGAGCAGATAGCTGAGTACGGCATACCCATACGACATCTGCTGAACGATGCCGAAGACGGGGTAGGGCGCGGTCGGCGTCAGGATGACCAGGCCGTACAGGATGAGGTCCCGTCGGGAGAGAACACGCTTGAGCGTGGAAGGGGCGGCGGGGTCGAGGCTGTCAGCCAAGCAGCGTGCTCCCTCGAAAGCGATACGTGGAGGGCCAAACAGCGATGCGGTGCGCCTTTGCACCAGACGAAATCACTCAGTCTCCAAACGGAAGCAAAGAAAAGGTAGAGAAACTGTAGCACGGGTGGACGGTGGGCGAAGACCGGTCTTGCGATGGGACCGGAGGCAGCCTCCGTGGCCTCCCGGACGGGCAAATTGGGTCAGCCGCAGGCGTCGGCGTAGGGGGTGAGGGTGTGGCGAATCTCAGGCAGAAGAATGGGACCGGCTCGGGAGCGAGTTTGCCGTTGCGTACGCTGTCGAACTGCTGCGGCGGATAAGCGCTGAGCAGGGTTTGGGGGATGGGGCGCTCGCCGAGATTGGCGGCCAGGCGGGCGACGGCCTGCTCAACGGGCGGCTTGTTCCAGTAGTCGCGCATGCGGTCGCTCAAGCTGGAGCGGCGGAGCAGGCGCTGCTGCTCGGGCGTACCGTGTTAATGGACCGCCCACTGCGCGGGATCGCGGAGCATGGCGTCCTCCATGACGCTGGGAAGCGAGGAGCGAAGCGGGGCGGGGAAGAGCTCGGCCTCGATGGCGGCGAGGGCGAAGATCGCCTCGCGCATGGCAAAGGTGAGGGAGGGTCCGACCTTGAGGATGGAGAAGTCGTCGCTCACCAGGCGTTTGTAGGCGCCGGGTCGCTGGTAGTCGGTCGAGTGCGCCTCAAAGACCAAGCCGTCGGCTTGGTGGAGCAGATGGCACAGATCGTGCACCTTCTCGGGCACGTAGTCGACGACGGTCTCGTGGTTGAACTCGACGCCCGGCTGGACGACGAGGCCGACGACGCGCAGCCAAGCGGAGTGCAGGCCGCGCGCGTGAAAGATCTCCCGATGGAGGCGCAGGGTCTCCTCGGCGGCGCGGCGCGAGGTGACCTCGATCGTCTGGAGGCTTTCGGTGGCTCCGCCGGAACGGGCACCACAGTGCCGATGATGTACATGGGCTTGGCCCCGTGGAGGCCTGCTCGGCCACCTCGCAGAGATCGGCCGCGCGCTCTGCGATGAGGTCTTCGCGCAGGGGGGAATTGTCGTCGGCGCAGGGCATGCTCGTGTCCAGATGGAGCTTGTGGAAGCCGGCAGTGGCGTACTGGGCGATCAACACCGTGGCGGCGGCCATGCCCTCTGCCAGGGGTCGCGACCGAGATGATCACCGCCAAGGAGAACCTGATGCGCGGGCAGGCCGGCCGCTTCGGAGATGCCGTGGACGAGGCGGAAGTCGGCGGGCCGCATGCCGGTGTATCCGCCCTCGGGATTGACCTGGTTGGACACGGCTTCAAGGAGCACCGGCGTCCTGCGCTCGCGGGCCTCCAACACGGCTGCCTGAATGACCCAGGAATGGGCGGAGCAGACCGAGTAGATGCCGGGGACGGAGCGATCTGCTCCGTGCTGTTCCAAGTAAGCTCCGAGCCTGGTATGCATGGGGAGTCCTCGTGCTGCAGTGCTGAATGGCGTGGTGGGATGGGTGTGCCGGGAAGACGGCTGGCGTTGCCGCGCACAGGGAAGCGGAGATAACCTACCCGAACCTTAAAGGCAACATAACGAATTGCCGGGATGCGACACGAACCGATCGCCGGCCGTAAGGGCGACCAAGGCAGCTCCAGCTCGCGCTCCGGCGGTCGTCAGGGTCGTCGTTGGTGCCGAGCGAGATCGTCGGGCCGGCGCTCTTGAGGTGCTGAAAAATCTGGGGAAGATCGGGGTGAAGGTCCTTCTGAAGGTAGAGGGAGGACAGATGAAAGTGGCGGCCGCCCGAGAGAAACGGCAGGTCGAGGTCGGCGGAGGTCATGCCCGCGATGGTACCGGGGTACGTCAGGATGTGGCGCTCCGCGGGGGCGTGCGGAAGCAGGATGGTGACGCCGTTGAAAGGCTGCTGTGCTGTCGGACGTGCGAGGTATCGGACGCCCGCCGCCTCCAGGCGACGGAGGCGGAGCGGCCGTGGTCATCGCTCCCGATGAGACTGGTCAAGGCGACGCGCGCTCCGTGCGATGCGGCGTTGTGCGCGACGATGGCGGAGGAGCTGCCGAGGGTGGCGCAAAATCCGCTAGCCAGGAGTTCGACCTCGACGGGCATGTGGGTGGGCAGGCCATAGAGGATCAGGTCGAGGTTGAGCTCGCCGGCGATAACGATGTCGAAGGGCTTGGTCATGGAGGTCAATGTCCGAGGTGAGGAGATATTCTCTAGATGGCGGAGGGTTGCGATTCCGGGGGTGTGGGAGGCTGGCGTGAGGCGGAGCGGCGAAGACGATAGGCAAGAAGCAGGCCGAGACAGATCCAGGCAGATCCGGCTATCTGGGCGCTGCGGCTGAGGTGGAGCCAGATAAACAGGCAGACCAGGATGCCGAGGACGGGAATCGCCAGGGGCAGGGCGACTTTGTGCTGCGAGCGGAACCCGTAGTGGACGGCCGCGGCGGCGTTGACGCCGATAAATGCGATAAACGCGCCGAAGTTCAGCAGCTCGGCGCCCCGCTCATAGCTGAGCAGGAACGATCCAAGCAGGGCAACGCCTCCGACCAGGAGAACATTGTGGCGCGGCACATGGTGGATGGGATCGATCGCCCCGAAGAAACGTGAAGGGAGCGAACGGCTGTTGGCCATGCTGTACATCAGACGGGAGGCGCCGAACTGAGCAGCCACCGCCGACCCGAAGTTGGCGACCAGAAGTGTGGCGTTGAGGACGTGGAAGAGGAGACCGCCGCCCACGCGCGAGGCGACATGCACAAAGGCGGTATCAACGATGGAGGGCGGAAAGGGATGGGTGAAAGGCCAGGCAAGCTGGGCGACGTAGACCTCGGCCATCGACAGGACGCCGATGATGACGCAGGTGAGCACCGTGGCGATCAGGATGTTGCGGCGGGGGTCTTCGACCTCCTCGGCCATGGTGGAGATGCCGTCGAAGCCGATATAGGTGAGGACGGCGACGGAGGTGCCGCGGAAGACGGCCGAGGCGGAGAAGGTGCCGGGATCATAGAACGGACGCAAAAGGTCGGAGGTCGAGGGGTGGAGCACGTTGACGATGTAGCGAACGCCCAGGCCGAGGAAGAGGATGGCGACGAGGCCCATCAGCAGCGAAAGGATGGCGTTCAGCCGGCCGGAGGTCTGGATGCCGCGGGTATTCAGCCAGGTGGAGAGGAGCGCAAAGCCGGCGACCTAGACAGGGTAGGGAACACCGGGCACGATGTTGCGCGCGGCCTGGCTGCACCAGATGATGCAGATGACGGGGTTTAGGAGATAGTCCATCAACATCGCCCATCCCACCAGGTAGCCTGCGCGCGGATCAATCTCTTCAGAGACGTAGATGAGGCGGAGCCGGCGCGGGGGTAGACGCGCGCCATGCGGCCGTAGCTGATGTCGGTGAGCAGCATGGCAAGCATGGCGATCAGGACGGTGGTGGCGACGTGGCCGTGGGCGATGTTACGGACGACGCCGTAGATGCCCATGGGAGCGGTGGGCTGGACGATGATGATGCCGTAAACGACAAGGTGCCAGAGCTTGAGGGACCGTTGGAGGCGCGGCGGATCGGACCTAAGGGTGCTGCTCTCCGTCACTGATCCCCTCCGAGCGTCTTTTTCTTACTCCGAGCTTCGTTTGTATCCCAACAGACGCATTGAGAGACAGTACTTTCTCTGAGCCGGGGCAGAAAGGCGGCGGTCCAGGGACTTACGGGCGGCAGGTATGCCGGAGCGGGAGAATCTGCAGCAACTTCCATCTCCATCGAGCCCGGAGGTTATCGAGCTCGCGGCTCGCGAGCTGGGAGTGGAGTGAGCGCAAAAGGAAATAAAAAAATGTAAAACGCCGAGGTCCGATGCTAGGCTTGCTTCGACCCCCAGCGGATCTGCCGGCTTTTGTGGCAGGATGCTGCTGTCAAGGGGGCGAGCGGATCGACGGTGTGGGGAGACATATCCGGATGAATCGTCGCCAGATGCTGTACGGAACCGGTGCCGGCCTGCTTGCGGGTGTCTCCGGGAAGTAAATGCGGCAGGGCCGGCGGATCCGGAGAGGGAGCTGCAGTCGACACCTCCGGCAGCGGCGGCGCAGGGGTCGACGCCTCTGCCCCTGGCGGAGTACCAGCCGGAGAGCATGCTCGAGGTGCAGCAGACGGTGGTCGCCCGTGCCCGGTACCCCGCCATCGATGTGCACACGCACATCACGGCCTCAGCGAAGCAGGTGGCCGGGGTCTCGCTGGCTGCGGAGCGCTTGTACCTGGGGACGCCCGAGGAGCTGCTGCCCGTGATGGGCCGGCGGAACGTGCAGTCGATGGTGAACCTGACGGGCGGCTATGGACAGGGTTTGGTCGAGACGGTGGCGAGATACGACCGGAGCTACCCCGACCGGTTCTACACCTTTGCGGAGCCGATGTACTCGGAGGTTCAACGGCCGGACTACCCTCGCCTCCAGGCGGAGGCCATCGCCCAGGCGCATAAGGATGGAGCGCGGGGACTCAAGATTCTGAAAACGCTGGGGCTCTACCTGCGGGAGGGAGTGACGCAGGCAAGCTGGTGCGGATCGACGACCCGAGATTCGACCCGATGTGGGACGCCTGCGCGCAGATGCAGATGCCGGTTGCGATCCACGTCTCGGACCCCGTTGCCTTCTTCCGGCCGACCGATCGCTTCAACGAGCGCCACGAGGAGCTGAAGAACCATCCGGACTGGTCGTTCTACGGAGGGGACTTCCCCAGCAATGCGGAGCTGCTGGAGGCGCGGAACCGCGTCTTCGCCAGGCATCCCAGGACTCGCTTCCACGCCTTGCACATGGGAAACTTTGCCGAGAACCTCTCCAACGTCTCGGCGGCGCTGGATCGATACCCCAACATGACGGTGGATATCGCGGCGCGGATCGGAGAGCTGGGGCGGCAGCCGCGTCGCGCTCGAGCCTTCTTTGAGAGGTATCAGGACCGGGTGCTGTTTGGGACGGACGCGACAGCACACGGGGATGACTTTCCGCAGCAGGTCTTTGGCGACGCGCTCTACGAGATCTACTTCCGGTTTCTGGAGACGGAGGATGAGTACTTCGACTATGCGCCGGCGAAGGTGCCGCCACAGGGCCGGTGGAAGATCTATGGCGTCAACCTTCCGGACGGGATCCTGCGGAAGGTGTACAACGAGAACGCCAGGAGAGAGCTGCGGCTTGGAGCGAGCTGAGCACAATCGCGGAGGCGCGTGCTTGCGGCAGATCTCATGTCGTGACACGGGGAGATCGCGCCTTCTGTCCTGTGCGCCCATCAGAACGGTAGCGATCTTTCTCGCGTGCCTGCTGGTTTGCTCGGTTCCACCAGGGGCGGCTCGCACGTTGCATCCAGGGACCGCACGCGAGGCAGCCCCGGTGGCGGGCAGCGGCGAACCGTTTGAGAGCGTCTTCAGCGAACAGAATGCGCCCCTGCAGACCACCCGGAAGATCCATTCTGGAGGCATGCCCGGCCGATCGTTCTCGAGATGGGGAACTTTGGGGAGCGAGAGCCCGGGATCCGTACCGAGGTTCGATCGCGGTGGACGTCTGACAGCCTCTATCTGCTGTTTCGGTGCCCGTATGAGGAGCTTTCGGTCCGGCCGAAGCCGGTAACCCTGACCGAGACGAATGAGCTATGGAAGTGGAATGTGGCCGAGTTGTTTCTGGGGACGGACTTCACGAACATCCGGCGGTACAAGGAGTCCGAGATCTCGCCGCAGGGCGAGTGGATCGACCTGGACATCGATCTGGATCTTCCAGACCATACCGTGGGACGGACGTGGAACTCGGGATTCCAGGTCGCGGCGCGTATCGACCGCAAGAACAGGGTCTGGTACGCGGCCATGCGTATACCGTTTGCCGCCCTCGAAGCCAACGCTCCGTGGGTCGGGCGAACGTACCGTGCGAATCTGTTTCGGACCGAAGGCAGCCACTCCCGTGAACGTTCTGCGGCGTGGAAGGCTCCTATGAGCAAGACCTTTCATACACCGCAGCGGTTTGGCTTGCTGAAGCTAGTCGGCCAATAGCGGTGGCGGCGCACCATCCTCTCTGGGAGCTTGGAAATGGATTGAGGCAGGGAAGAGCTGCGGCATTAGCGGTCGGGGCTGCGGCCCCTGTCGCGGAAGAGGGCAAGACCGAGGCAAGCAAATGACGCTTAGAAAGACTTTGCTTGCTTACGTATTGTTTCCTTGTATTATCCTCCCAGGAGTCGTGCCTGCATGAACCCATTGTCGGAACTCGTCGAGCTGAGTGCGCAGGACAAGCTGCACCGCGGTCTGCTCTACACTCCGGCCGAGATCATGCAGCAACCCGCCACGTGGGAAGGAACGTTCCGCCTGTTTGTGTCCTTGGAAGAGCAGCTCAAGGTCTTCTTGCAGCCGCTGATCGAGGGCAGGTGCACGGTGTACCTGGTGGGGGCTGGATCCTCCGACTACATCGGGCATACGCTGACGCATCTTCTGCGCAAGAGCTGGAGGTGCGAGGTCAGCGCGGTGGCCAGCACGGACCTGCTGACGAACCGCGACGATCTCATCCTGCCGGAGCGGAACTACCTTTGGATCTCGTTTTCAAGGTCAGGGGAGAGTCCAGAGGGTGTCGCGGTACTGGAGCAGGCACTGGCCAAGAACCCCAAGGTCCGCCACCTGATTGTCAGCTGCAACCAGGATGGGCGCATGGTGAAGCTGGCGCGGCAGAACCGGGCGACGTGCCTGCCTGTGGTGCTGGACGATGCCGTCAACGACCGAAGCCTGGCCATGACGAGTTCGTTTACCAACATGGTCGTCTTCGGACAGGCGATGGCGCACCTTTGGCACCGGGATGGGTATGCGGAGACCCTGGAGAAGATGCGCGAGGCGGCCGGCTTTCTGCTCGAAGACGGCGCCTCCCTGGCCGCACACCTGGCGTCGGTGGGCTACCAGGATGCCTGCTTCATCGGTGCAGGAGCACTCAACGCGGCCGCTCGGGAGTCCGCGCTGAAGCTGACGGAGCTGACCAGTGGAGCGACGCGCGCGATCAGCGAGACGACCCTGGGCCTGCGGCACGGGCCCATGTCATCGCTCAACCACCAGACGCTTCTGGTGATTCTTCTGTCGAAGGACGAGCGGCGGCAGCGCTATGACGGGGATCTCCTGGCGGAGTTGAAGCGCAAGCAACTTGTGCCCTGCGTGGTGGCCGTCGGGGGGATGCAGCCGGATGCGACGCACAGCCTCTCCCATCCGAGCTTCGACGGCATCTCCGACGACTACCGGCCTGCGGTGGACGTGCTGTTTGGCCAGATGCTGGGGCTGTTTGCCTCCCTGAGATGTGGCTTGAAGCCGGACTCGCCAAGCCCGGCGGGCGTGATCAGCCGCGTTGTGGATCACTTTACGATCTACGCCTAGACAGGGCCGCGAAGGAAAGGGCGCAAAGAGCCAGAAGAGAAGAACTAGGAGCGAGGAACAGGGAGCGAGCCCCGGATCAGAAGCTCCCGCGCGTCCGTTTGCTCGCCTTGGTTCAACGGAGGCGGGGTACCGTTGGATCGCGAACCGAACGGACCGCGGAGCTAGACGAGCGTTACCTCGATGCCGATGTCCTGAATGGACCGTATGCTCTCCTCCGACAGGTTTTTATCGGTGATGACGTGGTGCACAGCCGTGGCAGGGACGATGAGCGACATGCTTCGGCGGCTGAATTTGCTGGAGTCGCAAACGACGACCACCCGTTCGGAGGCCTGCACCATGGCACGATTCACGCGGGCCTCGAGCAGGTTTGGTGTGGTGAGTCCGACCTTGGTGTCGAATCCGTCAACGCCGATAAAAAGAAGGTCAGCGTGGATCTCCTTGAGCAGATCCTCCGCGAGCGGGCCGACCACCGAAAGCGAGTTGCGGCGTAGCGTCCCACCGATCAGGATGATATCGAAGTTGCTGTGGGCAAGCTCCGCGGCGATGTTGAGGGATGACCGTGAGCCTGCGGAAAGAGAGCAGCTGGCGGGCGATCTCCGTGGTCGTCGTGCCGGAGTCGAGGATGACGCACTGACCCTCCGAGACCAGGCCAACCGCGGCCTTGGCTATGTTGACCTTTTCCTGGTGGTGCAGCTCCTTCTTGTGCTGAATGGTCGGGTCGAAGAGGGCTCCACCCGTGCGGGACAGGGCTCCGCCGTGGGTGCGGGTGACCCGCTCGCGTGCTTCCAGGTGGTCAAGATCTTTGCGGATGGTGATCTTGGATAAATGGAGGCTGCGGGACAGGTCGTCGACCAACACTCTTCCGTGAGTCTTGATGAGGGAAAGGACATATTGTCGACGCTCCTCGATGAGCATCGGCGGTTCCTTTAAGTTTCTTTTCATGAAGATCGTAAGCTCCGAGATGCAAAACGCGCCTGACCGATAAGCAGTGTAGCAAGCTGTATCTAGCTTTGCTCGATCGCAAATCGATGACGGGCTTCGCGGATGGAAGCGCCGCGATCAACGGAGTGGCCTCTTGGGCCGAGATGGCCGGCGTAGCAAAGGGAAAGGCGACGGCTCCAAGAGCACAAGGGAAGCTGCACGCTTTGCAATCCTGTTCAACGTTGCTGACCTTCCCAATGGGTAGGCCGTCCCAACCGTCCTATCAGCTACTCCTGTGCTTCTCGGATCACGTGGATGGGACGGCAGTCTAGAAAGACTACTCGCGACGAGCCGGTTTCAGGGCGCTTCGCAAATTCCTGAAGTGCAGGACAGACTTCAAGAAAGGGAGAGTCTCTTCTGTTCTTCAGGACGATCTCTCCAAAGAGCTGAAGCCGACAACGGGCGCGTGTGTGCCGGTGCTCATCCAGGCCGAAGCGCTCTGGCAACGGCGGGCGATCGCAGGAATCTTGTCGTGGTTCTCAACCTCGAACTGCAGAGGCTCCTTATCGGAGCCGGTCAGGGATTCAACCGTTACGCGGTAACGATGCATCCTTCTTCCTTTCGCCGTGCTGGCCCTTCTTAGAACATCTGCTTGATGTACCGCAGAGCGTGCCGGGTGCGATCCTCGATTACATGAGCGAAAAGCGGACGAAGTAGTCGCTGTACTCCCCAAAGCCGATGCCTGGGCTGACGGCTAGCTTCGCACGTTCGAGCAGGAGCTTGGAAAACTCAACGACTTGAGTTCGCGATACCGCTCTGGAATCTTCTCCCAGGAGAACATGGTCGCTCTTGGCAGGTCGACCAGCCAGCTGAGTTTGTTGAGACCCTGTACCAGCACGTAACGGCGCGACCGGTAGTTTTCCGAAATCTGTCGGACACAGTCCTGGGGCCCTTCGAGCGCCAGGATCGATGCGACGTGAATGGGCGTGAACGTTCCGTAATCAAAGTAGCTCTTGACCCGTGCTAGCGCGCCCACGAGCTGCGGGTTGCCGACCATGAAGCCCACCCTCCATCCGGGCATCTTGTAGCTCTTGGAGAGGGTGAAGAACTCCCCGGCGATGTCTTTCGCACCGGGAACCTGCATCACGCTCGGCGGCTTGTAACTATCGAAAGCTATGTCTGCATACGCAAGAGCGTGCACCAGCCAGACGCTATATTCCTTGCAGATGGCGTCTGGCTTTTCGAAGAATGCGAGATTGACGCACTGGGCCGTCGGGTTCGCCGGAAAGTTGATGATGAGCACCTTTGGTCGGGGTGTCATGCGAGGGATCACGTCTTCTATGTGAGCGAGAAAGTCATCGGTCGAGTCGGTGATGGGCACGCTCAAGACGTCGGCCCCGGCGATCACCGGCCCAAAGATATGGATGGGATAGCTCGGGTTCGGCACGAATACGGTCTCGCCCTTATCGAGCACGGCCAGGCAGAGGTGAGCGATACCCTCCTTCGAGCCAATAGTCATGATGGCTTCGGAATCGCAGGATTTAACTTGATGCCGAAGCGCTGCGCGTACCAGTTGCAAATGGCTCTGCGAAGACGCGGGATTCCCTGGGAAAGGGAGTAGCGATGCGTCTGCTGCTTGCGCGCCGCCTCAACCATCTTCTCTACAATCGTCGCGGACTCTTCTTATAGCCAGTCTTCTCGCTGTTTGTCATCACCTTCGGTCGATGCTTGAGGTCCTGTTGCGTCTTGACGATCGCGAGCGCATGGCCAAGACGCTTGTTCTCTACGATTGGCCGTGTGACTGATCCGCTGGTCCTTGCTGAAGACTCGGTAGGGAAGCGAGACACCTTTCCAACGAACCTCGAGAGGTCGGTCTGCGAAGTCGTAGAGCTCGACGTACTGACCCGCAAACTTCTCTGAACGTGGGCTTCGTTCCAAGATGATCTGCTTGCGGTCGGACGAGAGCGTTAGCTGCGTCAACGTAGCGCTGCTCCCGACGGAAGAGAATATCCTTAAACCGCGAACCAGACATGCTCAATCGACGATGCAGGTCTTCGGTCTTCGCAGGCGGAACAGAGAATCGCTCGTTGAACTGTTCCATGAAGGCTGGCAAGAAGAGGTTGCCGGCATCCATATCGCTCACTTCAGCGGCGCGTAGCTCCTTGACCAAGCGGTCCTGCAGCGTGAGGTTCGCGCGTTCGACGCGGCCTTTGTCCTGGCTCGAGTTCGCGCACAGGATCTCGATGTTCAACTCCGCAAGTGCGCGGCCGAACTGCGTCATCCCTGGCCTCCGGCCGCTTAACGGTTTATGCGAAAGACCGAATGCTTGTCGGAGTAGAAGGCAACAGGGCAGCCGTGGGTTTCCAGATAGCCGTCGAGAACGTCGAAGTAAGAGGCCGTGCTCTCGCTGGGAACGAAGCGCAGCTGCATCAGCCTGCTGGTCGCATCGTCGATGCAGACCAGCAATGTACATGGCTCACCGCGGCCTTCAAACCGGCGGTGCTCACTGCCATCGATCTGCACCAACTCGCCATACAACTCACGACGAAGCCTAGGCTGATGGAAGGTGCGGCGCTGCTTGCGTGACAGCCAAAGGCCAGCCTCAACCATCCACTTGCGCAAAGTCTCGCGTGAGATCGCGACCCCGTGCCGCTCCGAGAGCACCTCTGCCGCCAGTGTGGGTCCGAAGTCGCGATAGTTCTGCCGCACAAGTTACAGTACGTACTCTCGGACACCATGGCTCAGGCGGTTGCTGGCCATGCGCCCTCGAGATCGATGGATCGATGCTGCGCCGCCGCCATCCTCGTACCTAGCCAGCAGACGCTGCGCCTGCCGAACACTCATCTGAAGTACCCCTGCGGCCGACTCCGTTGTCCGCCGGCCAGCCAACACCTCGGTCAGAACTTCGATCCGCTTCAAATCCCGTTTGCTCATCTGCACCCAGCCCAATCTGTCGCCTCCGATCCCTGGTACAAGGACGGGCAGTGACACTTTGGCTTTGCAGAGCTACGACATTACTGCGGTTCTGGCGCACATTTGGTGATTCCTCCCGGCCGGTGTTCTGGAGCGTCAGGCAGAGGTAGCTCTGGTGACCTCTGCACCTGCTGATGAGGCAAAGATGCCTGGTCCTGAACACTGCGGAAGTGGCGCTGGTCTGTCTTCGCCCGAAGGATGGCATGGTGGAGATGGAGCTGCGGGCCTGTCGCGCCGTCTCTACGTGTCCGGCTTGTGGAACGGCATCTCGCCGGGTTCACAGCCGTTATCGACGCAAGTTTGCAGACCTGCCCTGGGAGGGTCTGCCGGTCGTGATCCTGCTCCATGCGCGGAAGTTCATCTACGTTGAGGATCGTTGCCGGCGTAAGGTCTTCACGGAGCGACTGCCTGGCACAGTTGGCCGCTACGCACGGCGGAGCTGCCGATCGAGCGATGGCTCACCCTCGCTTTGGGAGGGCGGGCTGGAGCGCGGCTGGCACGCCGGCTCGGGTTGCTGGCCAGCAGATCAACGTTGCTCCGTGAGCTCCATCATCGAGCCGCTGCTGCTGCACCTGTCACAGCGCCACGCGTGCTTGGGATCGACGACTGGGCATGGAAGAAGGGCCACCGCTACGGCACGATCCTCTGCGATCTGGGGAAGCGCAAGGTGGTCGATCTGCTGCCCGATCGTGAGGCCGAGACCGTAGCCAGGTGGTTGTGGCAGCACCCTGGCACGGAGATCGTGAGCCGTGACCGCGGTGGCATCTATGCCGAAGCCACGCGCAAGGCAGTTCCTCGAGCTGTTCAGGTGGCCGATCGCTGGCATCTGCTGCGCAACGTGAGCGAGGCGTTACGACATGCGCTCGCACCGCACCATCGCCTGTTCTCGCAGGCAGCTAGAGCCGGTCGCATCGATCATGCGCCGGCTACACCCACATCGGTTCCTCCATGGAGTGAGCGCGAGCGGCAGATCCAACAGGCGAACAGGCAGAGATGATACGAGCGATGGCAACAGGTACAGGAACTCTTGAAGACGGGAGCTTCAGATCGAGAACTCGGACGCCAGCTGAACCTCGATCACCGCACAGTAAAGAAGTTCAAGCACGCCGAGGCCTATCCAGAAGCAGCTCCTCGTGTTCGCCAGTCCATCGTCGACGACTATGCCGTCTATCTCGACCAGCGTCTCCGTGAGGGCTGCCGCAGCTCCACGCGGCTCTGGCGCGAGTTACGCAAGCAAGGCTTTAGCGGTCAAGTGAACAGCGTCCGCTACTGGCTTCGGCGACGGCGCAGTCGCCATCCTTGGACTCCCGGCACTCTGCCGCGACGACCGCCTCTGCGAGCCTCCCCACGGCAGGTCGTCTGGTTCATGCTGAAGGCAACACCCTCGGCCAGGGACTTCCTGGAAGAGCTGTATCGGGCATCCCCCCAGATCGAGAGAATCGCGCAGCTGGCACAAGACTTCTTCCGCATCATCCGTGAACGGCACCTGCCAGAGCTGATCCCGTGGATCGCAGCCGCCAAACATACCGCGCTAACGGGCTTCGCCTCAAGGCTCGAACGAGATCTAGAAGCGGCTAAAGCCGCCCTGGCGCTGCCATGGAGTCAGGGCCACGTCGAAGGGCAGGTCCACAGACTCAAGCTCATCAAGCGGCAGATGCACGGCCGTGCGGGCTTCGATCTTCTGCGCCTCCGCGTCCTGCATCAGGCCTGATCGGAGCCAGTGCCGGACGTGTCGGAAGGGCAAACAACAGCTTCACCAATGTGCGCCAGAACCAGTTCTAATGGGCGGCTACAGCTTGACTATCCAGAATGGCCGTTATCGCACGTTACTAAACCAATCGCTCAGCAGAGTTTAGGGTCGTACAGCTTGTAGAAGCGCGTTATCAGACACGTGTTGAAACCGTGCGATTGCCTCAACTCCGTTGCGGGCGTCTGGTCGGCAGCCACGCAGCTTCCCGGAAAAGCTGCCAGTCACAATAAGCTCCGCTGGGTACGCCATCCAAACCGCGCTCTTTGCGGATGGATGGGGCTGCACAATCTCCACGCACCACAGCCCCCCGCTCCACTTGTCACATCGCCGGAAACCACATGCTTGACGTCCCCACCCCCCACCCCGCCCACACCTGGCGCGACTTCCTCATCCACATCGCCACCATCTGCGTCGGCCTGCTCATCGCCATCGGCCTCGAACAAACCGTTGAGGCCCTCCATCGCCGGCACGAGAGCGTGGATTCATCCAGCAGATGTCCGACGAAGCCGGGCATAACCTGCCCATCTGCGACCTCGACACCGCAATTGCCTCGCAGACCCGCCTCCGGACTCGCGCTGCCATCGTCGCCCTGCGGCGGGCGATAACCGTGAGCGGAGTGGTGACGGTCACCCTGCCCCCAGAGTCTTTCGCTAAGAGAGGCCACGAACCTTCGCGCGCCGTCTGGGCCGTCGCCAGACGAACGGCAAGGCCGCCCTCCTGCCGGATAATCTCGTCGCCATTTACGACCGTCTCGACTACGAAGCCGCGCAGTTCGAAATGTCCGTCGACGCCCTGCTGAAGATTGAAGGAGAAACCATCGCGCTTCAGACCCGGCTCGGGACCGACTTCGCTCCCGGCGCAGTCCTGCATCTCTCCACGGCGGAACGCGACGAAGTCATCCAGACCCTTGCCCAGACCTACGCAGCCTCTCGCGACGCCGAACGCTGATCCACCAACTGGGCCGCCGCCTCCGATGCGGTCATCCAGCGTGTGCAGTGTCGCGATGACATGGACGCCTACCTAGACCGGCGCAACCAGGCTCTCCCGAGGTGAAACGGCACTGCGTCGGGATTTCGCACCAGGCCTTGTGACTTTGACGGAACATGCCGGGAGCAAGCGAGAGCGAGAGGGAGCCCGCCTCAGTCGTGTGGTTGGGAATTGCGATGCATGTGTTCTGACTCAATTGCGAGGCATACGCGGACGTACTGCACTGTGGTCTCGATTCTCCCCGCGACTTTGCCCCAAGCGGAGTCATCGGCCTTGTCCCAATCGTCATCCACGAACTTCGCTACGTCCTTTAGGTCTTTGGAAGCGTCCCCGAGATCGCTCTTGCCTGTGTTCGCGTGAGGGTTGTTTATAGAGCTATGATCCGTGCCCATGTTCGCAATTATGATCCGCCATCCCTTCATGAAGCCATCGATAAAGCCTGGCTGACTGGAGCAACAGGGGCCGCCTCTGCCGAAGACATGAACTGTTCCGGCGCAGATCGTGCAGCTGAGAGCGCGAATGGCAAAGCAAGCAGCGGAACCAATGCGTTCGTTCTGCTTACAGCGTTAACGTTGGCTAGCCGCCTTTTTATTTCCCGATCTTAGCCCTTTGCATACTGTCCTCGGATCCCGGAATTGAACAGCGAAGGCCGGAACACGGCAAGAGAATTCAGCGATTGAGGTCCACCCTAAGGATTCAGGCGGTAAAAGACAAATGTCGCAGTGGAGCGACCTATCTTCATTGCAGTCTCCGTGACACCCCCCCGCTCTCGCAGTAGGAACGCCAAGAGTCCGCCGTAGATCCCCGAGGCTCCCTCGGTCATCGTGAAACTGATGGAACCACAGGCCCGCGATGTTGCAACCACACCGGCCAACAGATAGAGCAAGCTGACCGCTCAGCCATCAAGCCCGCCCACAAAAAGATTGCCCTGCGAAGAGGGCCGCGCAATGGATTGCAGGAATATGCTAACAGGTCGCGGTCTGCTTCATCCCGCAACGAGGCGCTGATCCTACCCACCTATTGCGGACAGGCTTTGCCGTGGTCAGGGCAACTAGGGATTAGGTCGAAGCAGGTGCGCGTCCACTGAAACAAGCCTGATGCCCTCGGCATACACCGAATGCGCTGTTGCGGGCTTTGTCCTTCCGGGCTCTTCTTGACCAAAAAAACTCGCCTGAGGTGGAGAGTTCCAGAGTCTGAGTGCGATCCTTTAAGGCTTTCAACCTGGTAGGGCGTGTCCTGGGTCACAATGCGCGATTCAGGTGTTCGGCTGGTTGCACAAGCTGCCCCTTTCTCATACCCTCACGTTCGACGTCCAGACATTCGGATTGGCTTCCTGAGGCGGATGAGCATGCTTTGTTGAACAAGGGCGGGCTCCCATGCCCCGGCAGGCTCCTGAGGAATATGCAAACCAGCATAGTACGTACCGAGAACTTCCCACTGTTCCTCCTGGTGCGCCGTCGTTAGGACCGCATATCGAGCGTCATGACTGCACTGAGGCAAACCCCTTGGAGCGGGTCGGGCGTATGCCGTCTACTTCGGAAGACTTGAAACACGACTCGGAAGTCAGGCGCTCCCAAGTCTAGTGCTGGACTAAGTTAGCTGACATGTACGATGGGTCTTCGTTCCGGGTCGGGGACAGCCCTGCGCAGTACCTCGTGCGTGACAGGGGCAGCATCTCCCTCTCCCAGGAAGATGAATCGAAACACGTTCGCGACAGGATTTCCTTCCTTCCACTTAAAATATGCGTGAGGAACTCGTCCCGTGTGCTTCTCAACATAGATCAAGAAAGCCGCTATTGAATTTGCGACTGTTGGACTCTTGGCGTGCAGCACTTTGTGACTACCGAGGTTCCGGACCTCCATGCAAAGACACTGATCGAAGTCGGATGCATCTGTCCTCTCCACTTCGAGGAAGTAGATGGTCTCGTTCGGTGTCAGGCCAAATCTGGATCGTACAAGGCCGTCGATCCTGTCCAGGTCTTCCGCTGATTCCTTCTGTGGCCGGCGCGCGACAATGCGCATCACCCGACCTTTCTCGCTGGCGAGCATGTCCGCAGCTTGGTCAGAAAGCTCGATGTCAGTGATGCGCAGCTCTGTTGAGCGCATTGCCCTTGAGACCAGGGAGACGGAGATGATCGCAAGGATGAAGAAGGTAGAGATCTTCAGGCCTTCCGGTCGTTCCCAGATGTTCAGCATTGTTGTGTACACAAATATAAGCGTCACGATCAGGTAAGCCCAGCGCATCCGGTTCTTCCACAACGAGATGGTCACAGCAGTGGCGGCTGACGTAATCAGCACCAGAACGCCAGTTGCATAAGCGCCCCCCTGGGCATCAACATCTGCATGGAAGGCAACGGTCACAATGAACGCGACCGCCATGAAGACCAATACAAGAGGCCGAGAGGCTAACGCCCACTCCGGTGCCATCCCAAGCCTCGGAAGGTATCGCGGAATCAGATTGAGCAAGCCCGCCATGGCGGATGCTCCGGCAAAGGCCAGGATCAGAATGGTGCTCAAGTCATAAAGCGAGCCGAACCCGTTGCCGAAGTACTGGTGGGCCAGGTAGGCCATTGCGCGACCATTTGCTGACCCGCCCTCCGCGAAGGCGGTTGCCGGAATCAGCAGTGTTGTCACCAGACTCGTCGCCATGAGGAAGATGCTCATGATGATGGCTGCCGTGTTGAGCAGTTTGCGGGTGTTCCGGATGCGGTCTTTCAGTTCTGTCCCGGAGATCAACGGCATGACCGCGACACCTGTCTCGAAACCTGATAACCCTAGTGCCAGTTTGGGGAACAGCAGGAGCGACACGCCGAGCATCGCGACCCAGTTGGAATGTTGAGCAAACAAAGCGTCCCGCCAATGGGGAAGGAGTTCGGGATGATGCATCACGACGGCCAGCGCCTTGGCCGTTACGACCGCGTTCAAAGCAAGGTATAGAGCAACGAGGACGACAGCGATTCCGATGGCTTCCTTGAACCCTTTGAGGAAGATAGCGCTCAATGCGCAGAGCAGAAGCAACGTCACGAGCATCTGCGAACTGAGCCAATGCGGCGCATACGGGTTGTGAATGAAATGGGCCGCCGCATCGGCGGCCGAAAGCGTCATGGTAATGACGAAATCGGTTGATGCGAAACCGAGCAGCACGAGCACAAAGACCTTGCCGCCCCACTCTGGAAATAGCCGCTCCAGCATAGCGATGCTTCCTTGTCCGTTCGGGCTGGCTCCTGCCACGCGGCGGTACAAGGGAAGCGCGGCGAAAAGCGTGACCAGAACCAAGACAAAGGTGGCTATTGGCGAGAGAACACCCGCGGCGAGGAAGGCGATACCCGGCTGATACCCCAGGGTGGAGAAGTAATCCACCCCCGTAAGACACATGACCCGCCACCAGGCGTGCACCGGTTCCGGCTCGCTATGCACACCCTTGGGCAGCCGAATATCCGCAAGGAGCCAATCCGTGAAGCTGTATTTCGTCATGTGTTGGTCACTCGTGGCGCCAGCCGATGATGTAACCGTCTGAGAACGGTATTGAAGGGAGTCGCGTGCGCTTTCCTAGTATGCACTCAGCTTCGTGCAAAAGCTCTTCTGTGACGGCCGGGTCTACATCGGCGTGCAATTCGCGACGTACTTTGGACGAGCTCTTCTGCTTGTCCACCTCGTCAGAGCAGTAGAGGTGCGCTGGTGCGGCAGTCTTGCCGAAGTACCGCGAGGTCAGCTTTTGAGAAAGATGGTCTGGCTAACGAGAGGCGCGAGTAGCAGTACTGATCATACAAATCGGACCGCTCGATAAAGGAATCTCGAGACGGAGTGGGAGGATCGTGCACATATCATACTGAGTTCGTGCGAAACGTTCACCTTCTCTCTTTGCGGCGCATCTAACTTCGAGATGAAAGCTCCCTTATGCCAGCTTTACTCCTTTGCTTCCTGAGGGCTCTCTTTGCTTTGTCGTTCGCCGGTACCGTCCTGGCCCATGCGGGTAACGGCAATCCTGTCTTTGTCATTCCTCACTAACCCGCAGCTTTGGTGGGCTTGCCGACCCCGGGGACACGCGGGTAGTTCGTGCAACAGCTCGGCGATCTCGCGAAGAGCTCCTCAACCGATATTGGCCCTTTGGAAAGAACAGATCTCCGATGATGAAGGCGCGATTGCGGATTTCATTGTCGGGTCTCAGCCATTGATCTCAGCGATTTGACATTGTTTCTGACATCCATTGCTGGATGAATCCCATGGTCACACGTCAGAACCATCGTCTGCGCCCCTCGCTTCAGGCGCGCGTTAACGTCCGAGCCGCCAGTCTGCAACTTGGATGCGCCGTGAGGGGTCCAGTAGAGCTCGCCCGCTTTTTCCTCCGCCGTTTAAAGAATGGCCGCATGGCCGGCAAGAACCAGTTGGCGGTTGCCGGTTTCGACCGGCATCGAAAGGCTGCTTTGATCGGTCGACCGACGACATCAATGGCTTCTGCCGTTGCTGTAGCCCTCAAGCAGTGATCGTCCTGACCGACACTCGCCCGCGTCCTGATGCTTTGTTTCGAGGGATCCGTCATACACGACAGGGCGCTTAGGGCCAACTGATAGCTCCCGAGCGGCCACTACGGACCAAACGCATTTCTGGTGCTCCACGTTAATTCGCCGCAACGCGCAACGACGCATAGATGGAGAATCCGCATCTCCCTCGAAGAGAGGCTTGAAGCAGCTAACCAGCAGGGCGTCCTCTCGCTGATCGTGCGCTCGGGAGACTACTTCGGCCGGAAGGCCGCAAGTAACTGGGTTTGCTGACGGCCCGTGAGAAATGAAGCGCGATAACCTCGAAAGAAAACACGGCTTGGCCTTGATAAGGCTCAACACGCTCGGTTGCGCCGGTCAAGTTAGACGCGAGCAGCCATGAGCCACGCATTCAAACCCCACTCGAAGCCGCTAAGCGGCTTGCCTTGATTGAATACGCCAGCCTTTTCAAGTTCGACGAAACCATGCAAAAGAGCCCAGAGTGCTACGGCTGCCTCAGAAGCCTTTTTCGGACCTGAGATCCGCGCAACCTGCGCGATCACGAAACCCCAAAGTTCCTCGTGGGCGGTTTTACCTTCAAGAGTCTGTAAGCATGGTGTCAGGAACACGTCGTAGAGGTGTTTCTTTTCGCGCGCGAAGCTAAGGTATGCGCGTACGAGCGCGCGTATGGCTTGTTCAGGAGCCTTACGCTCCGAGGCTCTCCGCAAGCGAGCGTGCACCTGTTCCGTTACTTCGGCTGTGATAGCTGCTTCTAACTGTGAGCGACTGGTGAAATATCGATAGAGGGCATTCGGAGCAAGATCGAGGGACGTGGCAAGCGAACGGATTGTAAGCTTCTCCATGCCCTTTCTCGCAAGCAGATCCATGGCGGCAGCGAGGATGCGGGCGCGGTCGGTCTTGGCGGGGAATGGCACATCATCAAGGTACCCGATTGGCGGTGCTCACGCGAAGGTGTACACTGGTCATCTTGGACAAGATGTACGTTGTCTATCTTTGTCCGGGAATGGGGGAAGTGCGATGGGTGAAATGAAGAGTGTGGTAGTCACGGGGGCGTCTACCGGCATAGGCTATGGGATTGCAAGGGTGCTGGGAAGGAACGCTATTCAGGTTTTTGGTAGCGTGAGAAAGCAGGCTGATGCGGATCGACTCAGGCGCGAGTTGGGTGAGACATTCATTCCGCTGCTGATGGATGTCACGGATGAGGGAAGTGTGCAAGCAGCCGCAGCCGTCGTCTCAGAGCAACTCGATGGTCGCAAGCTTTTCGGGCTCGTGAACAATGCAGGGATTGCTGGCGGCGGCCCTTTACTGCATCAGCCGATCGCAGAGTTCCGACAAACCCTTGAAGTGAATCTGGTTGGTCCCTTTACCGTAACAAAGGCCTTTGGCCCGCTGTTAGGCGCGGACCGTACCCGGAAGGGACCACCTGGACGGATCGTGCAGATCAGCTCAGTCGGCGGCAGGTTTGGCGCACCATTCCTTGGTTCTTATGTCGCCTCTAAGTTTGGCCTTGAGGGGATGTCCGAGAGTCTACGACGCGAGCTTCTGCTATACGGCATCGACGTTATCGTAGTGGGTCCTGGCTCGGTTAAGACGCCCATCTTTGATAAGGCGCAGAAAACGGACTTGTCGCAATACAACAACACTGAGTACGCACCAATCCTGAAGGGCTTCATTGAATACTTCTTGTCCGAAAGCAAGAAGGGCCTCGAACCACAGCGTATCGGTGAGACTGTGTTCAAGGCCTTGACAACGCGAAAACCTAAAGTGAGATACGCGGTAGTTCCACAGCGCCTGAAAAATTGGACACTGCCGATGACTCTACCGAGGCGGTTGGTGGATCGCATGATTGGCAAACAGAGTGGATTATTAAAGTGACTCGGTCCGCAGCTGGTGAAGTCGGCGACGGCTGGCTCAGGAACGAGGAAAGCCACTTCCAGCTCTTTGTGACGGAATGCTACCCTTTTGCTCCGTGAACGAACCCACCGCACAGCCGATGCCGCTGAACAGAGTTATCGGCGTACAGCAGGGAACCAAGTTGGCAGCGTACATGATATGGGACGCCGGCCGGTGAAGCGCCGTCTCTACTCTCATGACGTAGCCGTCGTTCCCGACGACCCATTTGTCTTGAACGACGGGATGGCCATATGTATTTCTGTAATGCACGCTGTTTCTGTGTCTAAGCCGTCGGGTTTGTGACAAAGCCGAACCTTGCGGAGGAACGCAAGACAGGAACATTTGTGATGTCAACGCCGACAGGAAAGGTGCGGAGGCTTGGCAACTTCGTGCAAGTCGCTCAGTGGGCTACAGCGCACGCGATCGGTTCGAAAAGGGCCGAGTGGCTCTGTATTGGAGAGCAGATCGAAGCATCATCGGTAATGGGGACACATTGGAGAATAGGTCGCAAGGCTAGTGAAGATCTGGGTTGCGATCTGCTCCCCTGATCTCGCGTCCGCACCCACTGTGCGCGCACCGCGTTGACGGTGAGTTATTGGAACCTTTGTAATTGCATGGCCGTGCCGACTGACGCATATGGGTACACTCCCGAGCTACAACAGCAGACCTTCGGCAGCTTCACCTTCTCAGAGCGATCTCTCATCTCGGACCACCTGCTTCAAGACGTTCCGGACGAGTCGCGTCATTCCCACACGCTTCGTGACGGCATAGAGAGGAAGGTGGAGCCTGATTCCGGCAATCTTCCGAAAGGCTACAGAGCGAGGACGCAGGCGCTTGAACACATCCGGAAGGAAAGCACAACCTGCGCCTGCAGCAATGAGGGGAAGCGCCGTTTGGAGGAAGGTGACTTCCTGCCACGCTTTCGGAACCAAGCCACCACCTTTGCAGAGTTCCATCACAAGATCGTAGAGATCTTTATGTTGCGTCTTTGCTGGAAGCACGAGTGTTTCGTTTCTGAGGTCCCTAAGGGAGATGCTAGAAGCCCTTGCCAGCGGATGCTTTGCGGGAAGCGCAAGCTGGATCGTGCTGCTTTCAGCCTGATGGTATTCGAGGCCTGCATGTAGACCTGTGGCGTGCGTGAAGCTGAGATCAAATTCGCCCGACAGAAGACCCTTGCAGTGCCCGATCTTTTGCACCGGTTGGATTGTTAGTGTAGCGCAGCTTTTGGTGTGCTGAGATAGCCGCCGGATGTGGCGTGGAGATTGTTAGGCACCCAGGCTTCTGGTGCCGGTGAGCAATAG
>JAABUK010003735.1_pt1 | contig 25421 bp, 26 predicted proteins | sample 5559141 | NCBI WGS metagenome assembly JAABUK01 (sample SAMN10711869, study PRJNA513367) | rock metagenome | isolation source: Antarctica rocks | place: Antarctica: Victoria Land, Pudding Butte nord | collected 2016-01-03 | reverse complement strand
TTTTGCACTCAAGGCTTTGCTGCTGAAAAATGCAACAGTAAGTGCCTGGAATAAACTCAACAGTTTAGATATTAATAGAAATCATCCTGTTAATAAAGCTGCGTAACCTCAGTTATATAAGCAGTTTCGAAAAAAATTATCCATCTCATTGCGTTAATCGTCCATTTTATACTCGCTTGTGTCATTGCATCTTTGCGCTGTCAATACTGATAAAACAATTAAAGTATAACAAATGACACGTTTAAAAGCATTAAGTCCTGACCAGGCGACAGGCAAAACAAAAGAATTATTTACCGCAATTGAAGGTAAATTGGGAATGGTTCGGAATATGATGAGAACAATGGGGAACTCACCGGCTTTTTAGAAGGCTACCTGAATTTAAGCGCTGCATTAGGCAGTGGCATGTTTGACCTTATAATTTTCTTCAATGGCGTCTTTTAATTTTTGAAGGATAAACGGCTCTTTGCTGTTTATTGTCATTTCGGCGGCCTGAGGCTGCGGCTGCATTTTTAAACGGGTAGCAGTTATTAAAAATATTTTCAGGTAAGCAACCAGCAATTCATGTTGTGCCAGGGCGGGAGTTTGCATTTCTGTTTTAATCTGCCCGAATAATGTTTTGAAAGTAACGGCAGAGTCTTCATCAACTTTAACAAAAGGAGACTGGTAAATATTGTTGTACAGAATTCCATTGAGCTCTAATTCCTTTTGATGCTTATATATACAAAAAAAATCAAAGTGAAAGTAAATGGCAATACCATTTATAGGTTTATCAGGAGAAAATATAAAGGGCTGATAAGGTGCAAAGGCAAATAAAGTATTTTCTTCAAAATCAAACTCATTAAAATCCACATTTACTTTTCCGGCCCGGTTCATTACCCAGATAAGTGTAAAAAAATTATTTCGTTGAAGCTGGTCGAAAAAACTGCTGTCTTCAAATGAAAAAATCCTGAAGGCAGGGTTTCCGGTTTGCCAATTTATTAACGTAAAAGCCGACTCATTGAGCATAAAACCTTTCTTTTTTTAAATTAAATTAAGCTATAAAAATTACTTACCCCGGCATACTTCGTACATCTCAGGGCAAACGCATCTAAATTAGAAATCTGCGAATCAATAGTTTTTAAATCCCAAAGGGATGATATATTTATAGAAACTCAAATAGTTGTGCTGTTTTAAAACTCCGGAGGAGTGATAATATCATCCCTTCGGGATTATTCAACGTACGCTAATTCCGTTTTCTATAAATATATCAGCCTTTCAGGCTTAAAAAATTAAGATGCGTTGGCCCTGTCTTATATATCAGCTTCCTTTAGTTTAGTTTTCAATGCTTTTATTTCTGCTTCCAGGTTCGTTATATGATTATTACTGATGATTGAATTTAATTCTAATGACGGGGCCAAAGGAAAATCAACCGGAATTTGCATCAGGTTGTGCAAATAGTTCATGGCTGTTTTGTCGCTTATTTGCAGGATTAAGTCAACGAGGTTTTCCTTAGTGTAACCTTGTGCAAAGAAATCATCCACCAAAGCTGCATCTGCATTGCCACGTTCTTTTGTAATGCCGGCAGCTAATTGCACTAATGCATTCAACTTTGGATTGGTTGCTTTACCGTTACGAATGTCAAGTAATTGTTCATCGCTAAAGCCATTCATTTTGCCAATTACGGTATGTGCACTTTGGCAATATACGCAGCCATTCACCTGGCTGACGATGAGGTTTACTGCTTCTTTTTCTTTGTTGCTCAAAGATTTTTAGCATTTTGATTCGCCAGGTATCTTGCCAGGCCATTATCAGAATAAGCAATGGCTGCATACAAGTTTGGAACAAAACCTAACGCTTTATTCAGATTATCAAAAATGGTCTGGTTGGCTGGTGTTACATCTTGCCTTGCAGGAACTGTGAATTTTTTCATTTTCATTTTTTTTATTATGATGCCGTTATTGACAATGCAAAGATGCCCCGGCTTATATCCTTAGAAAATGGAGGAACTAGGCAAATGGATGGACAATTTTCTCTGGCTGACACTATATTGAATGTTCCGGTTTTTAATAATGTACATTGGCTTCCTGATTTTTGTAAATATCTATGATAGCACCGCGGATTATTGGGCTGCAAAGCAAGACTAAAGAATTGAGGAAGTTATCACAGAAGCATAACGATAGGCTGGCACAGAAAATAAATAAATTTGTACATTTACCCATGCTTTACAATTAGAAAATACAGACCGCGAAGATTTAAATAAGTTGTTCGCCTTCGAAACAAAATAATTTAAAATTATCGCTGGGTGACGATAGTGATGACTATCACCTGCCATGCAAGGCATTTAACAAACAGGAAATAACTCAGTTAATAGAAAGCAGCCGGAGAAGCGGGATTATTAGAAATGCAGGACGCCGAAAAAATCATTCGTAATACTTACATTGAAGATTAACTATACAGAAGATGCATTTGCCACATTAATTCAACTTGTAAATTATATTGAAGCTTTTAATACTACAGGTTACAGGAGAGTTGAACCGGTATGACGCATTTTTAGAGAAAAAGCATTTGAATGCGGAGGTACAGTAAGTCGCAGGGATAGCATTTTAGCTCCATATTCCACCGCTTTTAAGTCTTGTCTTTATTTAAAAGTGCAGACTATTTATTGCCTGCACTTTTAATAAAATAATTTTTCTTTTTACTTAATTATCCTTTCTGATAGAAGTATGGCCTTCCATTGTATGTTTCAGCTTCAACTCTCCATCCGGCTCATCTTTAAATGAAGAACTTGCTTCATCACCTACAGTACCTTTAGCTATGGTAATGCCTCCATCAACCATATAAAGCGCACCTGTAACGAATGACGCTTCATCCGAAGCCAGGAACAGGTAAACGTTTGCCACTTCTTCTGCCGTTCCTGTGCGCCCCGTTAAGTTTGCCTGCTTATTGGTCTTTTCCATTTTTTTATCCATTGGTCCTGTTTCCCTGTGTGTCCAGGCGGTATCTATCGGTCCCGGACCAACAATGTTGCAACGTATCCCATAAGCTGCCTGCTCTGCAGCAAGCCCTTTGGTAAAAGCAATGTTGAAAGCTTTGGTACCACCATAAGGCGTGTTTTGCGGAATACCCAACACCCCAGCTTCAGAACCTGCCGTTACAATATTTCCTTTCGATTTTTGTAATGCAGGAAGGGAAGCCTTCGACATCATAAAAGTTGTCTGGTATAAACGCCATAACTTATAATTTAACAGAATTTAAAACTATAATTGAAAAAGCTGTAATTAATGTTATAGCTTTTTCAATGAAATAAGCTTCCTCACCTGCGAGGCATCTTTTGAGCTACAAATTCATGAAAGAAGTAATTTGCGATAAGCATTTCCTATCGGTATTTTATGACTGCCTATGAAAATGGAATTGTTATAAAACGAAGTTTTATGCTTTACATTAATATAGAATTTGCTTACCCTTAATACAGTCTTACAGATAACAACCAATGTCGCTTATTGCCTTCCTAAACATCCAATTATAAAAACAGCCACGAAGTTCTACAGAGGAACGGGTCCAACGACCATTCTGAAGTACGGACTTCATGAAACACTGACCTATTTCAGGACGTGACACAGAGAGCAGCAGTGGATATTCTACCGAGAGCTGGGGGCTCTCACTTGTACTTGTATATCTTTATTCAGCTTTTTCATGCTGTTGCTGATATTTGCAGCTTCATTTAACCATCAGAATATTACTTAAGAACCTTCATATGAAAAAAAGACTTACCCATTTATTATGCATTTTCTTCTTGCCTTCTGCTATTCTTGCACAAAAAACAAAGAATTATGAAGTAAAATCACAGGATGGAAACATATCTGTAACTGTGGAAGCGGGCAATAAACTTCAATGGTCGGTGCAGCACAAAGGCGAACAGATGATTGCGCCATCAGCTATTTCTCTTCAACTTGAAACCGGCGTGCTCGGTGATAACGCTTCTGTGAGTTCTGCACCTATAAAAAAAGTAAATGCTGCCATCAATGCCGTCAACTATAAAAAAGCAACCATCAGCGATGAATACAATGAGCTTACTTTACATTGTAAAGGTGATTATGGAGTGATCTTCCGTGTATACAATGATGCAGTGGCCTATCGGTTCTTTACTAAAAAGAAAGGGGATGTTATTGTAAAGAACGAAGAGGCGAATTTCAACTTCACAGATGATTACAAATCCTTCATTCCCATACAATGGGACTACCGCGATGGCAAAATGTTCAACTCTTCTTTTGAAGCGCTTTACCACGAGATTAAACTTTCACAGTTCCCCAAAGACTCCCTGGCCTTTCTTCCATTGTTAGTAGAAGCCGGCACTAAAAAAGTGGTCGTTCTGGAAGCAGACCTCGAAGACTACCCCGGCATGTACCTTGATTTGAATAGTACCGGCAAAGGATTGAAAGGGGTGTACGCTCCTTATCCAACAGAGGCGCATTTAGTAGGCGAAGACTACATTCCAACAAAAAGGGCAAACTATATTGCGAAGACAACGGGTATCCGAAGCTTTCCCTGGCGTGCTATTGTGATCAGCGAGCAGGACAAGGAACTATTAAACCAGGATATTGTACAAAAGCTCGCCGCACCTTCCCGTTTACAAGACATCTCGTGGATAAAAGTTGGTCAGGTAGCCTGGGATTGGTGGAATGAAAGAAATATTTCAGGAGTTGATTTTAAAGCTGGTTTGAATACACCTACCTACAAATATTATATTGATTTCGCTGCCAGTAACAAATTACCCTACATTGTTATGGATGGCGGCTGGTCAGATGGCGCTGACCTGATGAAGGTGTCGCCCAATTTAGATTTACCGGAAATCGTTAACTATGGTAAGGATAAAGGAGTAGGTGTTATCTTATGGTCAACCTGGTATAATATCTTGCAACAGATGGATACGGTGTTCCCTTTCTATGCGAAGATGGGCGTAAAAGGATGGAAGATCGATTATATAGATAGGGATGACCAGGTAGCTGTAAAATCAACATACAACATTGCAAAAAAAGCAGCAGAATGTAAACTGTTGGTTGATTATCATGGAGTCTTTAAGCCAACGGGTTTGCAGCGTACCTATCCAAATGTTGTGGGTTACGAGGGTGTAAAAGGTTTGGAGAACTATAAATGGGCGAACGAAGATCAGCCACGTTATACCACCACGATCCCTTTCATCCGCATGATGGCAGGCCCTATGGATTATACACCAGGTGCGATGCGCAACTCCAGTGAAGCAAACTACCGTGTTGTTGCCGGCAACCCTATGAGCAAAGGAACGCGATGCAATCAATTAGCGCAATATGTAATTTTCGAAGCACCACTTCAAATGCTTGCTGATAATCCAACAGCCTATATGAAAGAGCAGGAGTGCACCAACTTTATTACCAAAGTTCCGGTGGTCTTTGATGAAACAGTGCCGCTCGACGGAAAGGTTGGAGAGTATGTTGCGCTTGCCCGCCGGAAAGAAGATATTTGGTTTGTAGGTGCTATGAGTAACTGGACACCCCGGGAAATAACTCTTGATTTTTCTTTCTTACCCAAAGGAACCTATGAAGCTGAGATTTTCAAAGACGGCATGAATTCCGATCGTCAAGCCACTGATTATAAAAGAGAAGTGATCACGGTATCAAGAAATTTCAAACCCACTATAAAACTTTTTCCTGGTGGTGGATGGGCAGCACGAATCTATAAAAAATAAGAGTTCTATTCAGGAGAAAGCCGACAGTAAGGTATTATGTAGGTAACTTTTGTCTCAATATTTAGCTCCGGTTGTATCACTCACTTGTACGGCATATCTTTATTTGGCTTTTTTACACAGATTTAAGTACCCTTGCCAACACTTAAATCGGCGTGGGGAGGATTAAAGTAGAAAGCCCGGTGAAGCATACCAGCAGTGGCCTTTAGCCGGACTTGTAACGCAAGAACCGCATCTGCAGCTCAATCGAAATTACAACTGTTCACAGCCCAAAAAATCTTTTATTGCTCTCTTTGTTTACCAGATATGAATCCTGTTCTTTTCAGGTAAATACATGCTGTCGCCAGGCTGCACTTTAAATGCCTCATAAAAATGCGGAGAGTTCATCAACGGGCTATTTACACGCCACATAGGAGGGGAATGTGGGTTATTGTTGATCCAGAGGCGCAGGAATTCATCTTTCATCTTTACCCGCCATATGCGGGCAACAGAAATAAAGAACCGTTGGTTAGGTGTATAACCGCCAACCTTCGTGGTGTCCTGCCCTTCTTTAGTCATTTTAAAAGCATCATAAGCAATGGCAACACCGCCTATGTCCGCAGCGTTCTCACCAACCGTCATCGCACCTTTCACATGTACCGTATCCAGCACAGTAAACTTATTATACAGGTCAACTACCTGTTGTGTTTTTGCCTTGAACTTTGTATAGTCATCTTTCGTCCACCAGTTTTTTACGTTGCCTTCTTTATCAAACTGTGCGCCCTGGTCATCAAAAGCATGTGTTATCTCATGACCGATCACCATACCAATACCACCATAGTTAAGTGCGTCATCAGCATTGTTATCAAAGTAAGGCGTTTGTAAGATGGCCGCAGGAAAAACAATTTCATTGGCCGCAGGATTGTAATAAGCTGTAACGGTTGAAGGCGTAGTAAACCATTCACTCCTGTCAACTGGTTTATTCAATTTAGCCAGTTGAAACCGGTAGTTATTTACGGCGGCAGACACTACGTTCTCAAAGTATTTACCTTTTACAATATTTACGTTGCTGTAATCTCTCCATTTATCGGGATAACCAATTTTCTTGGTCATTGAAAACAGTTTTTCTTTGGATTTTTGTTTCGTGCTGTCGCTCATCCAGTCCAGCTTATCTATTCTTGCAGCTAATGCTTTTTGTAAATTGTTTACCAGTTCGAGCGTGCGCTTTTTTGCATCTTCAGTAAAATATTTCTTCACATACAGTTGACCAAGTGCTTCACCCAATGATTGATCAACTGCACTTGCCATCTTCTCTCCGCGTGATTTTTGCACCGCCTGCCCGGTCAATACTTTGTTCAATTCAAATACAGCATCAACAAAAGGTTTACTTAGCACATCTGCATAGGTATTGACAGAATAAGCCTTCAAGTAAATTTTCCAATCGCTGACAGGAATGGTTTTTAAAGCTGCGTTCAGCTTATCATAATAAGCAGGTTGCGATACATCAATAGAGTCTGTCTTTGCACCTAATTCATTTAACACATTCCGCCAGCCGATGTTTGGTTGTCGCTTTACAAGTGTTGCAACAGGCATCTTATTATAGTTTGCATTTACGTCCCGTAGTTCTATGTTAGTTTTGTGTGATGATGCCAGTTGTTTATCTATGTTGTAAATAATAGCAGCATCTTTTGCTGCAGTTGAAGTATCGCTGCCTGTAAGTTCAAAGAGTTTAGCAAGATATGTTTTGTACGCTTGCTGAATGGCAATGCTGGGTGCATCTGCTTTAAAATAATAATCCCGCTCAGGCAAGCCAATACCTGTTTGATAAATATGAGCAATATTAAGGCTGCTGTTTTTATTATCAGGTCCTACACCAAAAGCTAAAAAAGAAGTATTCGAAGCCTTTGCTTCAGTGGCTGCAAACTTCATTAAAGAAGCAACATCGGTGATGCTGTCAATGCGTGCCAGTACTGGCCTGATGGGTTCATAACCACGTTTCCCGATTGTAGTTGTATCCATGCCTGATGCGTAAAAATCTCCCAGCTTTTGTTCAATGCTTCCTGCGGTATTATTAGCCTTCGCAACACTATCCAGAATGCCCTGTAAGCGCAGGCGCTGCGGATAGTTCATAAACATATACGCTCCCACGCCTGACTGCGAAGGAGGTATCTGTGCCGAATCATACCAGGTATGATTGACATACATAAAAAAGTTATTGCCGGGCTTTATGGAAGAAACGATACCCTGTATATCGGCGACAGTTGGGTCCGGCGCGTTATTGCATGCTACTAACGAGAGCAGTACCGAAAAAAGAAATAGTGATCTTTTCATAAACAGATGCTTTATGGAAACCGAGTTTTGTTTTTGCCGAAGTTAATTGTTCCCGTTGTTTTATAATAGAAGTAAAATTTGGGGCGTTAGCAGCAGTATTTAAATTGGGCTGTTGTACCGGCCGTACGCTTGTAGTCGTTGCTGGGCAGTCTGACTTTTCATTTTCCTCTGTAATTAAGACATGTGAGAGCGGGCGTCAATCTAAGAGCCGGGTTTTTTCAGCAATGTCTGGACGGGTTAAGAAACTCTAAATACAAAAGGGACGTCAAGACGAAGGGACAACTATTTCGATTCTTTGAGCCCGAGAAATGCACGGAACATTGGATGAATATGAAATTTATTTATGTTCATAAGATTTAAATTTGAAATCTGATGAGGGCCTAGGTAAGTGCTTCCACTTCTGCGCTTAGCTTTAAGTCCTCCAATTGCTTGGGCCCTTAAAAAACCTATTTGCCACAAAACTGAAATTAAAAATTCCGGGTCTTGTTCTTTCAGCCAAGCGACTTCGGTTGATAATTTGACTTCCCCTGAAATTAATTGTAATAAAAAATATTCTAGTTCATCCCTTTCGAAATTATAACTCATTCCTCTAAAACTTTCAAAAACACTTAATAACCCCGGGTATTGAAATCTATATTCTGCTGCAATGTCTTTTGTTCTACTACCGGAATAAGTAAATTCTGCCTCAGAGACAGTGCTGTAGTTGATTGGAAAATTAAAATTATCAAAAGCTTTATCTTTAACTTCTGTACAAAATTGTATTATTTTGCGGGGTCTATATAAGGTTCTGTCAACGATATAATTAAATGATTTGGTTTGCCTATAATCAAGAGTCTCAGCAAAAATTAATGACCATTTTTCATTATCTGTACTTCCTTGCATTTCCGGAAAAGAATGTTCTATTCTTTTAGTAATCATTTTTAATAGGTCGTCTTCATCCCATTCAATAAGCTCAAACAAGTCCCAAACCTTTTGCGAGTCTTCATATAAAGCTGGTATATTATCGTATAACTCCTTTCTAAGGGAAATAAAAACCTTTAAATTTGGGGTAAGTTCATTTATAGTAATTGCCGCCTGAAACAAACCTGCAACAAAAGCTTTAGCATCTTCCGAAGAGTCCCACCCTCGGTCCAACTCATCAACGAAAATTGCAATAGGATATTTTGAACATGCACTTTTCAATTCAGGGATTAATTCATGGATTTCTTCAAGTTTATACAGCTTTTGTAGCTCCCTTGTTTTCAATCCAGCTTCATACGTACCAATCTTTAAACCTTCAATCCTTTTGAGATAAGAAATGAGTTTATCTAACTTAGAATAAGTTCCATCGGAATAATTATCTCTTATGTAAGTGAATATTTTATTGCAATTTTTCTTCAAATAATTATTATCCTTCTCCGCTATTTTTTTCATCGTTAAGGAATAAATCAAGTATTTCCAAGCTGCTGCATATGCTCCTTGTTTAACCCATGAGCCATCTTTTTCTTTTAAAAGAACATCATTTAAAATTTCATAAGAATAATCTTCTGGCGCAAGTTCAATTATTTGGTAACCTCTTAATTTAAACCCTTCGGCCAACATTTTAAAAATGGCACTTTTCCCTGTACCTCTATTTCCTAATACAATGTTTTTATTAGTGTCCCTTAACCTTCTATATGATTCCGATTCGTAAAAATATTCTTTTAGCCCTTGATTAATATCTCGTTCAGCTGCGGGTGCTCCAAAATTTAGGTTTTTCAGCCTTTCTTCAATATCCATAATAGCTTATTTGTTGGATTAAGAATGAAAGTAACATAAAAAGCACTTACTAATATGATTATTTCTTCTTCCAGGTCAATTGTTGCTTTTTCTCCAAACATCCAACTCGTATATACTTTTCATGCAACTCAAACAAAAACTCTATTTGCTTGATTCGTTTGTAAAGGTTAGTGGCGCTAGGAGGTTTACGGCCTTGTCTAACTAAGCATTAAACCTAATAAATAAATGTGCTGTCTCTATTTATACACTAATAAGGCGTCTAATTTCTTCAATTTTTGATAATAAACTTTGATCCGCTTTGAAAGAGTAGACGTCCGTTATCTCTTTTACCTTATTAAACTGAGCTTTTCTTATATAGCCTTTTTTTAGGTAATCTTCTATCGCCAATAGAAAAGCATGTTTCGTGAAAAACTGTTTTGCTTCATTGGAATAAGTAAAAATTTTATCAGTAAAGTTTTGTTTTGGATTTTGTCGGATAACATTAATAAGTCCAACTAATTTTCCTTCACTAAATTCCTCTTTTACAAATCGCTCTAATTTTTCAAGGGCTACTGCATTATCTATTGCTAATTTTGCCATTAGTTCGCCAATTTCTTTTTTACGATCAACCCTTACTTCTTGAACTGGAAATGATGATTCATTTATTTGATCAAACTCTTTAGAAAGTTGTAAGTATTCTTTATAAACGTCTGCCTTGAGATAAGAATCAATGCGATTAGCTTCTTCAAATCCTTCGTGGGTTATTTGAACTATTTCACCTCCTTCGAATTTACTTGCAAATCCTTTTTTTATAAGTTCTTGCAAACCTGAATAATACTTGGCTAAAGACTTTTTATCCTTTACACTTCCGAATACTGTATTATTAATTTTTATAGGCGTCAAACCTAAAGGATGTTTTTCTATTCTGTTATCCAACCCTTTTTCTGCTTCCAACAATAATTCTATGGCCGGAGATGAAAGAGAAAGTTTCTCCTCTTTTTTATAATTATTGTCCTTTATAGCACCTTTAACATTGAGATCTACATTTTCACCCTCTTGACTGTGCCTACTTTGGATTAACGAATATTGTAATTTTAACCCTTTGAAATAACCTTCATCTTCATTTATGATCCCAGATAGGTCATCTGTAAATTTCATTTTAAAATCATCCGTAGTTGGAAAATCATAAGTGATTCCTCTGCTTCTAAATTTCTCTTTTAATTTTTGAACTGCTTCGCTCTGAGCATTATTGATTTTAGAAGGAGCAATGGGTTCATCTGAAAAATATAATAACGCTAACTTTCCTGCTTTTAAATGTGTTTCAATTTCTTCAACAGTTCCGCTAGGAAAAGCATCAGTCGGAGTGCCTATTCTATTCCAAAATATGGCAATTAGTAAGTCCGCTTGCGATAAAATTTTTTTATTAATAATTGTCTGCGCACTACCTTCTAAAACGGGTGCCAACGATTCCCAACCTATTGGCAATAAAACTATCTGATTGTTAGAGGAATGAATGCTGTTCCATTTTATAATCATATCTTTTGCTGCTTGACGTATATGAGGCAAGTCACTAGGTGTAGCAATCATAACATTATAAACATTTGCTTGATAAGGCATGCTAATTTTAATTTTACTTGTTTAATATTTTCTTCTTCCCCTCCACAAACATCCCGCTCGTATATTTATCATATAATTCAAAAAGGTACTCAATTCGTTTCGTTTCATTAATAAAAAGCTGCGGGCGGTAGCAGAGGTCTACGGCTTTGTCTAATGCCTGGTGGGCTTTTACTAATATCGGTGGCATTAAGCATATATTTAAGCTACTTCCAGGGCTTTCACTTCCAGCTTAAAGCCAAGTCTTTCCATAATGCTTTCACAATCTCTCCATTCAAGCCCAAAAGTTTTTACATCAGCCATTCCCAACTGAGCAAGAACATTTCTGATTGTATGAGCGGAATCATCTTTATAATCTGCATCTAAAAGAGCTTGTTCTGCCCACGTCACCACCTCTGCCAGTGATGTGCGATGCTGAAGATATGCAAGCAGTTTAGCGGCTATTGTTTTTTTACTTATCATTTTCTATTTTTTTATGCCCTTTATCAACAGGGTACTTTTCATGAATTTCCCGAAGAATATTTCTTTCGTCGTAAATCTCCTGCCAAAATCTTATTGTTATTTCATCTTTATCAACCTTTTTTAAATACTTCGCTTTCCAGCCCAACTTACCATTTATCTCAAAATAATAAATTCTGCCTTCCTTATCATTCTCTGTCCATAAATCCTATTCTGTTTCGTTGGCTTTTCTTTTTTTCTCATCCATAAAATATTAGTTAGGTTTCTTCTTTTTCTCCGTTCTAAACATGCCACTCGTATACTTATCGTATAATTCAAAAAGGTACTCAATTCGTTTCGTTTCATTCATAAAAGGTTGTGGGCGGTAGCAGAGGTCTACGGCTTTGTCTAATACCTGGTGGGCTTTCACTAATACGGGTGGCATTGTGTTGGGGTCGTATAAGTCTGCAAGACTTGCATTTGGAAATTGTGCTCGTGCATCTAATACATTTTGTGCGGCGGCTTCTACGGCTTGTACCTGTTTTTCATTTGGACTTTCTGGCCAAGGGTAGTTATTGTAGACAATTCCATTTGAGTATCTGAAATCACTTTTCAATCTACCGCAAACATTTTTAACCCAAGCCATATGCATTTGTGATTCCAAAACTCCAAAATGAAACATTTTTGCATTCGGCACTATAAGACAAAGATTACTTGCTATTGTGTCTTTATCCATGAACCCCATAGGTATGTACTTTCTCCTTTCAGAAGATACACTCGGTATTATTATGTATTCTGTTTCAGTGTGAGATACAAATGCAAATTGTGATGGAGTACTTGCTAATTCTCTTGTATCCTTTCTAACACTAGCGTTTCTAAATAAGCGAACTTTATCAAGTCTTTCAAGCAGCACCTTTGAACTTTTTATCTCTGAAGGTGATGCGCTCTTTAACCATAAACAGTACCTTTTAATATCGTTAATGAATTCTTCGCTACCATAGTAACGTCTGATAAATTTTTCAATAGCAGGTTCTCTTTGCACAAATAAAACTTTCTCTTCTTCGGTGAGCAGTAAATTACCACCATCAATAGGTTGGTTACCAAATTTTATTTCAGGCACGTTGCAAATTGCTGTAGACCTTTTAACAAGTAAAACATCTTTTGCTTCAACCAAGTAAGGGTTAATATTTTTAACTCTTACTTCATGCGGTTCACCCTTTATATGTTCGTATTCAAAAATTACTTTGTTGGGTACATTAAAGTTTGCAAATCCAATTATGACAACATGAACTGCTGCATTACCTCTTGCTTCATTGCTCCAACTAAAGGTGCGATGAGCAAAATTGATTTTGATTTTGTACTTATTAAATAGTTCGTTCCATAGTATTCCGACCTGTTCGCCTTGTGATATGGAGTTCGTGGATACAAACGCTATTTTTGTTGGCTGCCCATTGTTATCCTGTTCAAGAGTGCGACGCAACGGCTGCTCAATCGAAGTATCTTCTGCTTGGTCCACAAGACTGTACTCCTGCATGTACTTTGCTGCTTTGATATACCATCCCGAAACATAATCTAATGTTCCTGCACCTTTTACATTTTTGAATAAATTCTCAATGTCTACTCTTTGTTCATCCGACATGAACTTAGAACCTATAAAAGGCGGATTACCTAATATATAATCATACTTCGGCTGGCCTTTCTCCCAGGGCAATGGGTCTATGAGACTTTGCCAGTCGGTTCGCAATGCATTGCCATGTACAATGGTCGCACTCTTTCTTAGTGGTATGCGTACCATATATTCTCCAAAAATACGGCTTACCGTTTCATTCATCTGGTGGTCTATTAACCACATCGCAACCTGCGCTATCTGTGCAGGAAACTCTTCGTATTCAATACCATAAAATCTGTCCACATCGCACTTTACAAGGGCAGCAATGTCCATCCTTGCTTCGCGTATCACTTCTTCCCGGTATCCCTGCAGTTTTAAAAGCGTCTTGATTATTTCAATTTCGAGCAATCTTATTTCGCGGTAAGCAATGATTAAAAAGTTGCCGCAACCGCAGGCAGGATCGAGAAACCTGAGCGATGCAATTTTATCCTGCAGCTTTTGCAGCTTTGCCTTGCTGTCTTTTACGCTGTTGTAGTCGCTGTATAGTTCGTCGAGGAACAGGGGCTTGATGAGCTTGAGGATATTTTTTTCGCTGGTATAATGTGCGCCTAAGTTTCGGCGTGCCTTTGCATCCATCACGCTTTGAAACAGGGAGCCGAAAATGGCGGGAGAAATCTTGCCCCAGTCGAGCAGGCAGCAATCCATGAGTATCTTTCGCATCTGGCTGTCGAAAGCGGCGGTAGGTAAATGTTCTTCGAACAGTTTGCCATTTACATAAGGGAAGGCATTAAGACTTTCATTGATGTTACGAAGGCGTTTTTCTTTGGGTGAGTTGAGTACCTCAAAGAGTTGTGCAAGGGTTGCGGCAAGGTCGCTGCCGTCTTCTTCTGTGGTGAGGTCGAGGTAATCGTAAAAAATACCCTTTTCAAAAATGTTGGTATCGTCGGCAAACAATAAGAAAACGAGGCGAACGAGGTATAGCTCAAGCGCGTGACCTTCGTAACCGATGTCTTTTAGTTTGTCGTGCAAGCGACCCATCAGTTCAGCAGCTTCTATGTTTACCGGATCCTGCTCTTTGTAGGTTCGCTTTTGATAACCGGCAATGAAGCCAAACAGGTGAACATAATCTACCAGTCGAGAGAGCTTGAATTCGTATTGCTGGTTGTCTTCGAGGTCGTATAATTTAAAGCGTTCAAAATCGCTTACGAGTATGTAACGGGGAAGTTCTTTTTCGGTTAATCCGGGGAAGTAGTCTTTGGCTTGTTTGTAGGCTTTCTCCAGGTCTTTGCCGCGGCTTTTGTGTTCGATGAGGATGATGCCTTTCCAGAGGAGGTCGATGTAGCCTTGTTTGACCTCACCCCGACCCTCTCCTTTTGGAGAGGGAGTAAGACGTACTTGTTGTTCAAATGAAGCTACTCTTCTGCGGCTGATGCCGAAAACGTTGAAGAAATCGTCCCAAAAGGATTTGGCTTCGGCTTCTTCGCTTACTTCGTCTTTCCATTCTTGTGTAAATAATAAAGCTCTGCTTTTTATCTCGTTCCAGCTTAAGGGCATTTAGTTTGGTTGTTAGCCAAATATAAAATAAAACATTAGAAAACTACTTTAAATTGATTTAATCGAAGCAGGAGTCACAATCATTAAGGGCAGATGTTTAAACTTTTGAATAAAACGAATAAGAGTTAATACTGCTTTTGAACTTTAATAACTTAAATTCTGTGGCTCAACCTTTTATTCAATGCCTCCTTATCCTCACTTACTTTTCCGTTGAGCACTTTTGCGTAAAGTTGGGTTGTTTGCAGTTTTTTTATGACCTGACATTTTACTTACTGACTCTATGGGAACTCCATTGCTTAAAGTTACAGTGTAGCAAATGTGTGGCGGGCAACATGGAAAGCAATTTTTTTTATACCGCATACGTCTGTAATTTCTTTAAGATATGCATTTACTTTCTGATTTGAAAGCATTGGAAGTAACTTTCCTGTATTACATACTCTGGGATGACTTCTGTATTTTTCAATTATATCCATGGCAGGGGGAAGCAAAGGAATACGCGACGCCATATCGTTTAATTCCGCCTGTTTTAAGAGCCGGTTTAACTTCTGATTGAATGACAATTTTTCCTGATAAAAAGGATATTTGTCGCAGAAATGTACTCCCTTTTTCCCTCTTTCACCTTGTTTTCATTATAGTTTACAATGTGGTGAAGCGAATGTCCTGTTTTGATTACAGCAAACATTTTTCAGCCATCTTTTGAACGTTATTTTTAATTTTTTTCAACTATCTTTAAAAGCATTTTTTCATCCCTTTCATGATACAAAATCCAGCTCTTACATTCCTGAATTTTCCGTAGTGTATGCAGCTTTTTTACTGCCTGGTTGAAGTAATTTCCAAATGCTTAACAACTCGTTTCTAAGTTGAATCATCTCTTTCATAACTCATCCGCAGATTGGTTTCGAAATACTTTTAAGATAGGTTCATAAAGCAAAATTTTCCTTGAATAATCACTTATTTTCCTGCCTGTTGTTCCACAAAATTGCTTATAAATTTTTTCCTATCATCCCGGTTTAACTGTAGGTGTAAATAACCTCACGCGGTTGTTATTTTGCTCGCTCATCACCTTATCATTTTCACCGTTTAAAAATGTTTTTTTCTTTTCATCAGCACCCGCCCACGACTTCTGAGTAAGGGCGGCAAGATTCGGTTGTTATACAACCGGACATCTTGCCGATTGCGGGAAAGAGGCAATCTTTAAACTTTTAAAAATGCTCCTTAACTTACCTTTAATCTTTTTTCAATGAATTATAATTTCACCAAAGCCGAGAAAGTAGGATTTAAAATGACCAAAAAGTTGTTATTAAAAAAATGAATTTGTTTAACAGAAAGGAAGGAAAAGAGCAATAAAACTTTAAAAATAATTTCCAGTTTTAAAACCCATTTTGATCGTGAAAATGTTCTTTTTTAAAGTACTAAATTTTAGGGAAAAGGGATCTTTAAAATTCGAAAGATAATTTTGCGTTACATCATCACTAAATATCTCAATCTATCCACCCACTATGATAGTGATATGGGTTTAGGAGCAGGTATAACAATAACTTATTAAAAAATTTCCCAAACTTCTTTTATCAACATTTAAAACAAACAACAATGAAGAAGACAAGCATCGCGCTTGCTATCTTATTAGCAGTAAACACAGGCACATTTGCGCAAACAGGAAAGGATAGTACAAAAATCCATAAGATGACCACATCTAAAGGGGTTAAGTATACCTGTACTATGCATCCCGAAGTTGTAATGAATAAACCAGGTAAATGTCCTAAATGCGGAATGACCTTAGTTAAAATGAAACAGGGAAAAAAGGATTCCAAAATGAAAGGAGATATGAAAGATATGAAGATGTAGAACCAGTAAAGCATATTAACCCAACCCTTAGCAACAACTTTAAATTTTATTTTTTCACTATTAAAAACAAATGTTATGACAGGTTATCACACGTACAAAAGTTGTATAGAGGCATGTTTGAAATGTGCTGCTATATGTAATCATTGTGCATCATCATGCACACAGGAAGAAGATGTAAAAATGATGGCAGGCTGCATTCAGCTTGACATGGAATGTGCCGCTATTTGTTATGCAGCAGCACAATTAATGAGTTTGGGCAGCAGTAAGGCAATGGAGATTTGCAAGCTATGTGCGGACATCTGCGAAGCCTGCGGCAACGAATGTGCAAAGCATACCCACAGCAGCCATTGCCGGGAATGTGCAGAGGCTTGTAAAGCATGTGCCGAAGAATGCAGAAAGATGGCAGCATAATTATTTTAACGAAGGCAGGCTTTGTGCCTGCTTTCTTTATCTTGAAATTTATGACAATGAACAATCAAAGCAACATGGAGAACATGAAATGTATGAGTTATAAAAGGTTTGGCATGACAATGATTATTTCATTCTTCATCATGTACTTCGTTATGTTTCTAAATGTTGATAAAGTAGAACACTATCACACCAGTATAACCCGCATCTATATGGCATTGTTAATGGTAGCACCAATGGCAATTGTAATGATGATAATGATGGGTAAAATGTACTCTAACAAAAGGATAAATACACTCATAATGTTAGCAGGAGTTGTGTTATTCGTTCTCGTCCTAATGGGATTACGAACTCAAACACCAATAGGTGACATACAATACATGAAAGCAATGATACCACATCACTCATCTGCAATTATGGTAAGCAAACATGCCAGTATCAAAGACCCTGAAGTAAAAAAGTTATCCGAGCAAATTATACAATCACAGGAGAAAAAAATTGCAGAGATGGAAGCGAAAATAAAAGAGCTTGAAAAGGCGCCATAGTCCTGCTTATAGCCCATTAGTCTACCCCTCACCCTTAGAACATTTTAAAATCAATTATTAATAACAACAAAATGAAGATTATGAAAAAGGTAATATTTGTTTTAGGTAGTGCATTGTTAGTAATGTTTACTGCTTGTACAAAGAATGATAACAGTGGAATACAATTACAGGCGCACGAAAAACCGTATGATGGACAGTATGCATGCCATGATGGATAGAATGATGGCAATGTCAAAAACTAATGACCCGGAGATAGATTTTGTCAAAATGATGATAATGCATCACGAGGGCGCAATCAGCATGTCAAACGTAGAGTTGCAGGCAGGTACAAATGATAGCCTGAAACGAACAGCACAAAAAATTATTACTGAACAACAGGCAGAAATTCAGCAATTCAATACCATTCTTTCAACACTCTCAGTTGATAATAATGACACAGAATTTCCAATGGAACAAATGGACAACATGATGAAGGGCGGCAAAGTAGCAGACGAACAAATTATAACCGGAGATATTGACAATGATTTTGCTACATTGATGATAATTCATCATCAGGGTGCTATTGATAATGCATCAGCTTATTTGCATCATGGCAATAACGAACAATTGAAAACAATGGCTACCAATATTGTCAACAGTCAGACTATGGAAATTCAGGAAATGAGTAATTGGCTAATTGCTAATAAACGATAATTTTTTATCAAGTTCTTTTAATCATTTAAACTAAAAATCATGAAAGTTATTTTAGGATTATTCGCTGCAACAATAATTTTATTCTTATCAGCATGTGGTAACGGTTCTGAAAGTTCCTCAACGAACACAGATACATCTGCAGCCGCAAACAATTCCGCTCCGGCTCAAGCTTCAACAACATGAGACACAGTACAGTCAGGTGGTGATTTTATGAAGGCTATGGATGATATGATGGCAAAAATGCAGTTAATGAAAATGACAGGTGATTTTGATGTTGACTTTGCCAACATGATGATAGAACATCATCAGGGAGCTTTAGACATGGCACAAGTAGAAGCATCACAAGGCAAGGATGAAAAAATGAAGTCAAAAGCACAGGAAATTCTTACAAAGCAAAAAAAGGAACAGCAGGAGTTGAAAGACTTTGTACAGAATTACAAGCCATCCGGCATGAAGCATGGCGAAGGTGAAATGCAAAAATCAATGTCAAAGATGATGGACAAAATGAAGTCAATGCAGATGAGTGGTGATGTAGATAAAGACTTTGCAACCATGATGGTTTCACATCATGAAGACGGTATTACAATGGCTAAGATGGAACTGAAAAACGGTATGTCAGACAAGCTAAAGAAGATGGCACAAAAGAGTATAGACGACCAGCAGAAAGACATAAAAGAATTTCAGACATGGTTATCATCCCATAAATAATAAATCAAAAGCCTCATTCAAAAACCAAATGAGGCTTTTTTTATCAGGCAAAAATCATGTAACTATTTCCCATAATTATATAACAGTTACCCTTAATACCAATATTAATTCTACAGGACAAATTATAAGGTCATAAATACAAATATCATGGACCACTCAAATCACGAGCATCAATATACAACTTCATCCGCAACTTATGCTTCTGATGTACAAGCAGACCATCATACACACCATAAGGAAGCTATGAATCATGCAGTGCATAATAAACATGCCGGTCACCATATCGGAGATTTCCTGAAAAGATTTTGGCTTTGTCTTATTTTTACCATTCCTGTTCTTGCGCTATCACACATGATACAGCAGTGGTTTGGGTTTCATATCGCCTTTAACGGAGATAAATACCTATTACTACTTTTAGGCACTGTCATTTATTTCTATGGAGGTGTACCCTTCTTTAAAGGGATGGTAAGCGAAATCAGGGACAAGGCAATTGGCATGATGACTTTAGTTGCAATAGCAATTTCTGTAGCATTCTTTTATAGTGTTGCCGTAGCACTTGGTTTAAAAGGGATGGATTTCTTTTGGGAGCTTGCTACATTAATTGACATAATGCTGTTAGGGCATTGGTTAGAGATGCGCTCTACTATGGCTGCATCAAATGCATTACAATCATTAGTTGCTTTATTACCTTCAGTTGTACATATAGAAAGAAACGGAACTGTAACAGATGTTGATATAAAAGAATTAGTAAGAGATGAAATTGCTGTAATTAAACCAGGCGAAAAAATACCTGCTGACGGTATTGTAACAGAAGGCAGTTCTTATGTGAATGAAAGCGTTTTAACAGGTGAAAGCGTTCCCGTAAAAAAGGAGAAAGAAGCAAAAGTTATAGCAGGTGCAATAAATGGTGATGGCTCTTTAAAAATTAAAGTAACAGGTACAGGAGAAGATAGTTATTTAAACAAAGTAATAACATTGGTACAGTCTGCACAAAGCGCTAAATCAAATACACAAAACCTTGCTGATAAAGTAGCCAAATGGTTAACCTTTGTTTCTTTGGTAGTAGGTGTCGCCACGTTTATCATTTGGTATATCAATCATGATTTGGCTTTTGCTTTAGAGAGAATGGTAACGGTAATGGTAACCTCTTGTCCTCATGCACTTGGCGTAGCTATACCTTTGGTGGTAGCAATATCAACTACAGCATCAGCAACACACGGCTTATTAATAAGAAACCGAACAGCTTTTGAGAATGCAAGAAAACTGACTACAATCATCTTCGATAAAACAGGGACACTAACCAAAGGCTCACATGAAGTCCAGAAAGTTATAAGCCAGTCAGATTATAGCAGCGATCAAATATTACAATACGTAGCAGCAGTCCAGCAACAGTCTGAACATTACATTGCAAGAGGTATTGTAAGAAAGCTAAAAGAAAAGAACCTTGACTTATGGCAGGTATCAGATTTTAAATACCACCAGGGAATTGGAGTTACAGGTGTAGTAAAGGGCAAACAAATAATTGCAGCAGGTCCTAATTATTTCAACAATCAAAAACAAGCATTACCTGTAATTCCTGAAGAGATTGACCAAACTACTGAAACAATTACTTACGTACTAATAGATAACCAGCTTGCAGGCTTAATAGCATTGGCAGACACAATACGGGAAACTTCAGCAGAGGCAATAGCTCAACTAAAAACAATGGGCATTAAGTCATATTTGCTTACAGGCGACAACGATAAAATTGCTTCAGCAGTAGCAACTAAATTAAAAATGGATGGATATTTCGCAAACGTCTTGCCTCACGAAAAACTGGATAAAATAAAAGAGTTCCAGGCTAAAGGAGAAGTAGTAGCAATGACTTGTGATGGTGTCAACGATGCACCTGCTTTAGCACAGGCAGACGTAGGTATTGCAGTAGGCAGCGGTACAGATGTAGCAGCCGAAACAGCAGATATAATTTTAGTAAACAGCGACCCGAAAGATGTAGTTCAAATGATTGAGTTTGGGAGAAAGACTTATGGTAAAATGATACAAAATCTTGCATGGGCAGTAGGTTACAATGTTATTGCCATTCCTTTAGCTGCAGGTGTGCTATATCCAACGTTCATGTTAAATCCTGCTATGGGTGCGGTGTTAATGAGTTTAAGTACAGTAATTGTTGCCTTTAATGCAAGGTTGTTGAAATTAAAATAACGTAACAATGTGACGACAATCATTCTTTATAATGCTTATAGTCATAGTTAAAGGCTTTCTTCCACGTTACTTTTGTTTATTAAACAATCACAAAAAAGTAGCAAATGAAAAAGTTATTAATAGTTCTAATCGCATCCTTTGCAACATTTACCACTTTTGTCCAGAAAGCCAAAGGCGCAGTAAAAACAGCAAAAACAACTCTGACGATCCAGTCAAATTACAGTTGCTTCATGCATCCTGATGTTGTAGGTAACGAGCCGGAAAATGTATAAAATGTAACATGGATTTGACCCTTTCAAAAGAGGAACAAAATAAAAAAGGATGTTATGAAAGATACACCTGTCCTATGCACCGAGAAGTCGTAAATAACGCAGCAGGTATTTGCTCCAAATGCGGTACAGCATTCGTTGTTATTGAGAGAAAAGGCAGCAAACAAAAAAGTTATTGGACTACAATCATCATGTGAAAAACGAGTACATGCAGAACTACCTGAACGAGTTTTGCTACAAGTTTAATAGAAGAAAACCAGGAATAAAATTGTTTGAAAGATTGATGGAAGCAGCTTTAGCATGTGCCTGGTATAAGCCTATGCTTAATAGCGGATAGTCATTTTAATTTTTATTTTGTCTTTGATCTGAACTTACAACCCTTTGTTTGCTTTCTAACACCAATATATCTTTTTTTTATAAAAAGTATCAACGGAAGACCCGAATGCACCGGAGTAAGCACGTGCAATTTATTCTGGCTAAAGGGCAAACCTCTTTCATGTGTATAGTCTTCGATAATTTTTTAAGTATAGCATTATTTCCTTAATTTACTCCTTCTTAAACATTAACAATATGAAAATTGCAGTATGCGGAAAAGGCGGTGTTGGTAAAACTACTATCAGCGGATTATTGTGCCGCACCTTAGGCAGTAAAGGAATCCCTGTTCTGGCTATTGATGGTGATCCAAATCCCAACCTTGCACTTACCCTTGGTGTTGATCCAACAGCCACAATGCCCAAAGCACTTACATCAAAGCTGCTTGAAGTGTATGAAAAAGAAGACGGGAAGAAATACGCAAAGCTTAATTCACCTTTAGCAGAAGTAATGGATACTTATGGTATCAAAACAGATGATAATGTTACTTTATTAGCAGTTGGTCAACCGGAACATGCTGCTACCGGCTGCATGTGCGGCATTCATACTACGGTAAGAGAAATCATTCATACGGCGCTTGAAGAAAGCGAACAAGTGACACTATTAGACCTTGAAGCATCGCTTGAACAAATGAAGCGGGGAACGTCAAAATATGTGGATGTTTTGTTGTGCGTGGTAGAGCCTTATTACCGTTCTATGGAAGCAGTAGCACGTTTTCAGCGGTTGGGGAAAGAGCTTGAGATAAAAAATATTGTTGCTGTGGCAAACAAAGTAAAGAATGCAGAAGATGAAGAAGCCATTCGTCAGTTTTGTGCACAGACTAATTTACCGGTTATTGCAGTTATTCCATTTGATGCTACTATTGCCGAAGCCGATAAAAGTGGTTCATTAAATATAAATGCTATTGATGATTCGCCCGCTTTACAGGCTATAAACCAATTAGCAAACGATTTACTGGAAACTGTAAAAGCATAACATACAAACGGCTATTCATTTTGTTTCAGTTTCCATCCATTGAAAGGTTTTACCGTTCCGCAATTTGGTCCGCCACCTTTTCCTGAACCCGGGACTAATGCTTCAATTATCATTTCAGAGTCTGATGGTGATTGCTTTATCATTTCCGGTGTTATCCCTGTCAATGGAATTTTTAAACGGCGGCTCCAACATGAATCTTTTTGCCCGGCAAGAGTTCCAATATCAATATAAATAAAACGGTCACCGGGTGGACCTTGCACAAACGGTCCAAGAAAAACAAGAGTATTGCCTGCAGTAAGTTTTACTCTTACGCTGCATTGGAAGTCGAAATTTCTACCATCGCTTCTTTTTGTTTGAATGGTTTTAAAATCGATGCCCTTACCTTCCTGTAAGCCATAATCAACACCAGGTGTTGGCTTTTCCAAAACAATTCTTATAGTCAATTGTGGTTCATGGCATATAAGATTACTGTGAAATATTTACTGATATTGACTGCTGGTTGACTTAATAAGTTATAAGGCGTTTACCTGTGGAGTAAAATGTAAGGACATATAAAAAGGGAAGACTTATAATCATCCCTCAATTGCTTTTAATTAATTCATTATTATTTATTTATTCAATACTGTCAGCTGCTGTTGTCGGTTAAAAAAATCAGCACTTAACGAAGAGTTAAATTTGACATTCGAAAATAAATACTCCTCTAAAATTTTCCCATTGCTGCGATAATATTTATTGGAATGACTAAGCATGATGTTTCCTTCTTTTTTAAAATCGGACAAGAAAATTTCTTCAGGTTGTACATTACCTTTTACTGTGGGGTAATGTTCAATTTTCCTGATTAGTTTACTATTTGGGTCCAAGTAAAAAACCCAACGGTCGTGTCCTACTTTCGGGTCGAATGTGACGTCTAGTAACTGTACCTTTTCACCATTTAAAACTGCCGTTCCGGCATTGCGTGGTTCTACTCCATAATCAGCTAACTTGAAAGGAAACGACATGCGATACAGCGCCATTTCACTGGCACAAAGAGGCGAGCAATGTTCATCATCGCACATGAACTCCATTTCTTTCGCAATTTTTACCGGATTTACTTCTTTATCCTTAAAAAACGCCCAATAACCTCGTTTATCGTGACCGACCATTACCTGATCCCCTTCGGGTGTTTTCGATCTTATTAAAAGCTGATGCCCGTCCTTATTGTTTTTAAAGTAAAACGTTTCTTCTGATTCTTTGACGGTTTTTCCGTTTTCATCGTACAAGTGATGGGTACGGACAAAGCTTCCATCCTTAATATCTTTCCATTCGTCTATTCCACCGACAGCCCTGATCATCTCGTTTATAATCCTTTCACCGGAAGGGGGTTTTATAAACATCCACCAGGTAAAAACACCGACAAATAAGACCAGCAAAATGACCCCGGCAGTTTGAAAAATGCGTATTCTCCTTAAAGTGATTGGTTTAACCAAATCTTTTACTTCCAGTTCAGCTTCCCATGGAAGTTTTACTTTTTCTTCTCCTCCTGAATTAGTTTGATTTGATTTATCTTTCATATCAAGAAAATTTAGTTTGTAATTTAATAATTTTTAAGCAATATGAATAATCTATTATTACAACTTCAATTAATCAGTCGTTCATCTCTAAAAAGTTATTTCGTACTGCTGCCTCTTTCCCTATGTCCATAACCCAATCCCTTATTCTTTCAAATGCAACAGGAAGAGCCGCTTCCACTGCTGCACTTACACCAATTCCAATCTCTTCATGCTCCTCTGATTCGCAACCTAAAAACAGCACTTGCTTTGGTAAAACATGTAACGCTTTTGCCATCATTAAAGCTTTCAAAGGATTGATATAATGCATATCGGCTAAAAAGTCATTCTGCTCATCCTGCGGTAATTGGCTAATGTCTTTTACCTCTACTTCTTTAAAATGAATGGTCCCCGCCGCACCGCCCCATTTTACAATGTCGAGCAAAATTAAGACATCATATTTATCGAATAACTGCTGCACCAAATGAATGCCACCAGAACCAATCTCCATCACTTTTACTAAAGGAGGAAACGATGCTTCCTCTTGCAGCTTTTGCGCCAGCAACATACCAAAAGCATCATCCTGCCGCAATTCGTTGCCCACGCCTGCAATCAAAATTTTTGGTTCACTTGCCATCCTTTATTTTAAAATGATCTGCGGGAAACTCTTTGTCCAAAATTATATTGAAATGCCTGCTTTCTGAAATCAATTTACCTGGTTTATTTAATCCATTTGCATCATAACCTTTTCGAATGGCAGACAATAATAAACCACCTGTTTTTTCAAATTTTTCGTCCCAATAGCAATTAAGGTTTTTATACCTATTATTAAGGACTAGGACGATGGGCAAAAATGGTTAGTCATTACTTTAAAATAATAAAACGAAAGTATGAAAAAGGAAGCAAAATTTTATCTGGGAA
>JAABUK010003733.1_pt1 | contig 25435 bp, 13 predicted proteins | sample 5559141 | NCBI WGS metagenome assembly JAABUK01 (sample SAMN10711869, study PRJNA513367) | rock metagenome | isolation source: Antarctica rocks | place: Antarctica: Victoria Land, Pudding Butte nord | collected 2016-01-03 | reverse complement strand
GCAGGTTTGAGAGCATACTTCCAATCAGCGATGTTTGAACGATCAGAATCTCGTCCTTGACCAGCGCAATGACAGAAACGATGAGCTCCACAGCATTGCTACCAAAATCAGCACAAGGAGGAATGCAAGGGAGGGAGGCATGCTTACCCAAATGTCGCATTGAGAAGACCTCCAATGACCTCTCCCGTTCTCAAGGCAATTTCTTCCGTTGCATAGCTCAGTAGCGCGGCCAGAGGAATGATCGCGATGAAATTTATGACAAATATCGCAACAGGCGCGATATGTAAATAGTTTACGATGATACCCACTGGGACTAGACGTTGTCAGTAACGTGGCCATAGAACAAGATGGCTTCTGAGCTTACCGGCGATTAGAAGTATATTGATCCACGAATTGAACAACGTCGCTTTGATCTGGTTTCCAAAGGTGAAATGTGGTTTCTCCCGAGCGTCCGCTTCGGACTTGTCGCTTTCTACCTCCTTTTCCTTGCGATGGAACATGCCTTTCAAGCCTTTCCGGTGCCGGGGTTTGTCACTGGTAGTCGTATCTTCTGCTGCGATAGTGTCACCGCTCGTTGATTCTTTCGTTTCCTCCAATGGACGTGGGCTGGCCTTGTCTACTGATGATTCTTCCTGTTCTGGGCTGATTGTTCGATTGATCTCCATTGATTCACTTGCGTCTTCTCTGACAGGCTTCGTTTGCGACCGATCCGAGACTGGCGCAGTGCCATATCTTTGTTTCCCACCGATCCCACCGCCCATCTGAGCCTGTCGGTTAAGGAACTCTGCATGTTGATCCTCCTGATCGGTAATGCTTCGGTTCAGATCGCCGTCGCCATTTTCGACATTGCGCAGATTATTTTGGTTTGCAAGAAGGCCTGTCCTGACCTTTCTGAAAGGGTTATAGCTCGACGGCTCATCTGGATCATCGTACCACGCCGCATACTTCGCTTGGCTGCGGTATTTATCTAGATTCATGGTGAGCGCGTGGAAAAGAGGGTTTGACTTGACATATACTGACGCATTTTGGAGCGAGGCTTCTTTGCTATTGGAATGCAAGTACGAAAATCGGGCGGGGCAAAGCACTCTCAGGCAGACAGGCGATTGCTTAAGTGTTGGCTTGACAACAGTGGGAGATTTGGTCGGCCCAGTCTTCAAACACGGACCCGAACCGTGCAGATACGGTGATTTCTTGGCTCTCTAACTTGGGGCACAGGGTTGTGAGGGGCCAACTGATGTTGCAGGAGGAAGCAGGAATGAATATTGACATTCAGTTGTCCTGCACAGAAGAGAGTGCCAATGATGTGGGCTGGGCTTGCTGGCGATGATGTTGTGTTGAATGACGTTGCAGGCGTGCTGGCGAGCTGGCACTGGTAGACTGGTGGTCAAGGAGCCCGAGGTCCCTGGAGCCCAATTCAGGTTTTATTGTCCTGCAAACGCGGGAGCGAAGGGGAACGGGATCATGAACCGAACCGCGCAAAGATCTTGCCTGCACTTTCGTGGCGCATTTTCAGTCGCTCAACCAAGTTCCTTCTAAAGATTACTCTGGATCTGCGTCATTACTGAAAGTCCCATACTCATCATTGCCTCTAATGCACATCACAACCCACAATCGAGCCGCTGGAGCTCTTCGAAAATGTCAAGGTACGCGGCCAGACCGCAAGGCAGTGCTAGGGCTCAGCGTTACTTGATGTAATCTTGCCTGCTTTCTAGTGCCCTAGTAGAATGCTGGACGAGATGCGACAGGAGCTTGCATCTGTCAGGCCTGCTCAAGCCTGCCTGGAAAACTCCTGAGTGAGCTCTAGCCACTTGATTGTGGTGGCACAATGTGGGTGCTGCGACATGACAAGCAAAAGTGAGCTCTCTTCGAACATGCTATGTACACAATCATCAGAGCCTATCGCATATTGCACAGGCTTCCACTTTTCGGACGGATACAATCATGATTCATATCCACCGCCTTGCCGTAACACCGCATATTTGCCAAGGCATAATTTGATTGGCCGTGCTTCCAAATTACTACAAGGTCACAATTATAGTAGGGGACTTTGAGGTTTGGACGAAATGACACTGTTGGCTGCATGGGCAGCGTTGGCAAACTGCTTTTTTGTGGCAAGGTGGAGGATATCTGGTTGGATATGGAACATTTCGATGTTGAGAGCAGGTGTCCTTTCAGCTTGCAAATCCTGGAACAAGCGCGGGTTGACCACTGCGATGGCGTTCTAATCATGGCCTCTGGCTCGACCATGAGCTGTTCGGAAGTCTGAACGCGCCTACTCCCACATAAATGAGGTGGCATCTATCCACTTCCCCCAGCGCCTGTCAGGCACCACGGAGCCCGAGGCTCGGCGACAGAACTGGTGAGACACAGCTTTTTTCGCAGGACCATTCACAGGCTGGGAAAATGCTCTGTCTCTCAGCATTTGTGTCTTCAGGCCTTGGCCTTGGGGTCCAAGACCCGCTGACAAAATAACGAGACAGCTTTTGGTGGGGTGGCTCGGTAGAAGTGCATCATCATTTATGTTATGGGGAGCTCGTTGCACAAATCTAGCCCTACTCCGATCACGAGAAGGCGAATCCAGAAAGACATGTCTTTCCCGATGCATTACTTACTGGATTCAATCGAGTTGGTATTCGTGCTTACAACGAGACTATCGCAAACACTCGGCACAATACACACTCGTCCTCTTCGTCCTCTACTGCGACAAATGTGGAGTACAGCATCAAGCCGATTACCCCAATCTTTGTCATTACCTCGGACGAAAATTGTCCGAACCGACAAGGGAGTGGTAGGTGTCGTTCGATAACAATCCCAAGTCCTCTCCGTGGGGCAAGAGAGCTGTTTTCTGCTTCTGATGTTTTTCTCTTAATGCGCAGTCTTTCCTTTCGTTGCTTCATCTTTTTCCCCAGCATATTCATAACTGTCTGGCTTGCTAGATCCATTCTAAGATCAATCAAGGTTCTTTGACTCTGTCCGCAGCTATCAGATATCTTCCTCGAGCGTACTCCTTTTCGTCGACCGCGGACAGGGCTATCATGGCATCCACAGAAACAACAATCCAAACTCGGACGGAACCGGAGGTGTCTGCTGAGCTTCCGAAGCTTTCGCCGTCGGATTTCAGAGCATACAACAGACTCGCTGATCACATGGATCTATTCGTGAGCGCCCACCCTGTCTATCCTTTGATTGCACATTACTGATGACAATGATCCCAGCATAATCACTTTCGCCAAAGCTGGAACTCTATATACTCTGCCTGCACCGCAAACCGTCGACCCGCAGGCATGTCCATCCGACAATTCTTATCCACCGGCCTCGACTTCTGCCGCCACCTAGAAGCGCACCATTCCATCGAAGAAACATACGTCTTCCCCATGCTTTCCCGCAAAATGCCGCAATTCCAGAAGCAAGAACATTTGCTTGAGCAGCACAGAGAGATACACAAAGGACTGGACCTTTTTCAGGAATACCTGGAAAGGTGTAGAGGTGGGGAGCGCGAGCTGAGGCTGGAGGAGCTAAAGGAGATTATGGATGGGTTTGGCAAGGTGTTGTGGGCGCATTTGGATGATGAGGTTAGGACATTGGGCGCAGAGAATATGAGAAAGTATTGGACCCTACAAGAAATGAACGGAATGATGAGGTAACATCAGTACATGTCGCTCTTATGCCTCCATGCAACAGCGTGAAGACGGTCATCCCATGCTGTTCTCTTCACGTCACCATTCTGTCGCCATCTGCAGCCCCAGCCGGTATTCTTCCTTCGTTCAATTCCTTCTCCAGCCTCGCAATCTCCTGCAAACTCTTCGCCTCCCTGATCATCTTCTCCACCCCCTTCTTCTCCGTCTCAGTCAGCTTTACTCTCATGCTCTTGTCTGCCGGTGCCGCTCTCCCGTTCGTAGTCGCCGCACCCACATCAAACGTCCTTGACTTCGTGCCCATTATCTTCGATGCCAGCGCGGAAGGTTCTTCCTCAGTGCCGAATAGCTCCTTCGCTTTCTGCCGTTCGACATCTTTCACTTTCTGGAAATCGAGGAAGTGAACCGAGGGGATGCGCCATATAATCCAGTAGCGATAGTTCTACACCAAAACCATTAACCAAACGCGCTTCCGCCGGGACACGGACTTTTCACCTCCTTCCTGACCACTGGGTTCTCCAGTAAACTCAAATGCGTCAACCTTGTCAGCCTCCTTAACGGACCCAAATCCGCCAACTCGGCGACATTGTTACTCGTCAATACCAGCGTTTGCAGATTCGGTAGACTATCCGCCAGGTTCGGGTCAATGTGCCGCACTCGATTTCTCGCCAACAGCAACGTAGTCAGACGTGGCGACAAGGGGAAGTTTGAGATGGAGGCAATGTCGTTGTCTGTGAAGTCGATCGCATCTTGGGGGCCTGCAACGCCGAGATTCTCTATGGTGGGGATTTTGTGGCCTGTGGTTTGGAGAAGATAGGTAGGATGTCAATGGAGCTCATAGTGTAGTATCTGTTCTTTTCAGTTGGAACGCACCTCTGAGATCTAGTTCGCGTTCTTTGAGCGGATTGAGGTAGGAGAGGGAGGTGTTTATTATGTCGGGAGTGAGACGCATCCTTCTGGATGTTGCAGCTCAGGCTGCGACGTTGAATGGGACGAATTGCTATGATAAATACTGGTTGAACGACTCTATCATTTTGAGGGCGATTCAAGGTAGTCTGAAAACATCAATCCGTTGATATGGCCGCGAGAAATTGGTCATTAAGAGCTACGCAGCCTGATATCATCGGCAGTCCTTCCGTAGGCCGAAGCTGTGAGTGGAGTCCTCCACCTTTTACCTCCGCATCCTCTGCGTACGGTAGCTGCTCAACCTGCCGCCCGATGGTGGAGGCTCAGCCAGAGGCAATGGCATTAGCGTTGGATAAAGACCGAGGTCTTTGATCGTGTCTCGACGAAGTCGAGAAAGCCACTCTCTGAGTGCCCTTTCCTCCCGACTGCCATCGAGCCCACAGGATCCGACGTTATGACAGAGCCTCCATTGTCTGAAGTTCCTCAGGCAGAGACGGGTGTCTCTGCCTCGCATGACTCGACAGAACAGAACCTCGTGGAGCACATGGCCCGTTTCGAGCTCAATCCCTACCAATGGTTCCGTGAAGTCGCCCTCTTCGTCTCCGGCTCTGGTTGGAGAGCATACGAAAATGTCACTGGCCAGCCTGTGTTCTACTCAGGCTATACCGATAAGATCAAGACAGCTATCATGGCATCGCCAGTCCTGCAACAGAAGCTGGCGGAACTCACAGACAAGAGGCTGGAGGTTGAAGAGCAAAACCACCTACTGGACCGAACTTCTCCGACATTCGAGAGTGACAAGGGCAAGCGGAAACAGGAGATCATATCCAGCCTTAGAGAAACTACAAATACGATGATTGATAATATGGTGTGCAAGATGGAGAGCAAATACTTCATCCGGAGCGCTTATTATATGGTCACGCAACTGCTTACTCGGGCGTACCATCAGGGTATATATGTTGATCGTCAAGAAATTGACAGGTTACGAAGCTTTGCGGACATGGCTGCAAAGCAAAAACGGTCAATCATTTTCTTACCCTGTCACAAGTCGCACCTGGACTATGTCTCACTGCAATTGATATGCTATCGTCTTGGCTTCACGCTTCCCGTTGTTGTCGCAGGCGATAATCTTAACTTTCCACTTGTTGGGAGCTTCCTTCAACACGCTGGAGCCATGTGGATCCGGCGAAGCTTTGATAAAGATCCTCTTTACGTTACTCTCGTTCAAACGTATATTGATACCCTGCTGCAGAATGGATACAACTTCGAATGCTTTATAGAAGGAACGAGATCAAGAACGGGCAAGCTTCTTGGTCCTCGCTTCGGAATCCTGAGTTTCCTGCTCGACAGCGTCATTTCCGGTCGCACCGAGGACGCCTACATTTGTCCTGTTAGCTCTCAATACGACAAGGTCATTGAAGTCGACTCTTATGTTAGCGAGTTGTTGGGCCAACCGAAACAGAAGGAAAATCTCTCCGATTTCTTATCAGCTTCTTCCGTTCTTACACTCAAACTCGGTCGTGTAGATGTGCGCTTTCACGAGCCGTGGAGTTTGAAGGATTTCATCAAATCTCAAGAAACAAGGCCCTCTCATGCTCCTGACAATGGTAGTGTCCAGCGTAGCAAGGATGTCAGAGCTCGAATGCTGAGGACGCTGGGCTACAAAGTGCTTTCTGACATCAATGCAATATCTGTAATTATGCCCACTGCTCTTGTTGGGACGATCCTCTTGACATTGCGTGGCCGTGGAGTGGGACGATCTGAACTTATTCGCAGGGTTGACTGGCTGTGTGGCAGGATTCAATCAAAAGGTGGCAAAGTGGCCCATTTTCATGGCGCACCGACAGGGTATGTGGTCGATCGCGCTCTGGATGTACTCGGTGCCTCCCTCGTCGGCACAGTTGAAGGCCTCGCCGAGCAGACTTTCTATGCAGTCGACCGTTTCCAAATGTCCTTCTATCGCAACATGACAATCCACCTTTTCATATCGGAAGCACTTATTGCAGCTGCCATGTATACCCGTGTCAAGCAAGGTGGTGGACCTGCAGTCCAGCGGATGGTAGAAAGCGAGCTAATCGACCAAGTGACATTCCTCTCACAACTCTTCAGAGGAGAGTTCATCTTTCCAGCTGGCGAGGGTCTCGCCGCCAATCTTGAAAGAGCTGTGGCCGGCCTCCAAGTGGATGAAGTCATCGAACTTTCTACAGGAAATGGCGGGCAGACATACGCCGGGTTGAGCAACATAGAGCGTCAGCGTGGCCGAGAAAACTACGACTTCTACTGCTTTCTGATATGGCCATTCATTGAAGCCGCTTGGCTTGGCGCAGTCTCCCTCATGTGCCTGACTCCACCTTCATCCGCAGAAGCTAACATGTGGATCGATGCGAAGAAAGCACAGGACAGTGCACAACTTCTCGGGAAGACTTTGTACCACCAAGGCGATCTATCGTATTTCGAGGCTGTCAACAAAGAGGCATTGAAAAATGCTTACAGCCGCTTCGCCGAAGAAGGCATAATTGTCCTCGCGACGAGTAAAGACTCAAAAGCTGGTCCGACTATGCGGCTTTCGCCAGACTGGACACCGGAGCGTGATGAACAGTCTGGTGCATTGTTGCTGCGAGGGAGGTTGTGGGACTTCACAGAGAAGATCGCGCAGTGCAGAAGAGAGGGAAAGAATAGACGAGACGGTGCTACGGTGTCTACACGAGTCTTGTCAATAGCAAACAAACTTGGGACTACGCTGTTTGAAGACGCGACCTTGACTGAATCCGCAAAAACGGAACCATTGGTCGAAACGAAGAAGATTCAGCGCCCGTCGAAGCTCTGAAACCATCTTTGCTTGGAGGTTTTGTGCTTTATAAGCTGGAAATCGCGACCATATGACCGGCAGCTGGGGCAATAGCTTTCAAACTCCGACTCTGGTATTGTTAGGAAAGACTTTCGCCAGGCTTTGCTAGAACTTCCCAGCGGTGGGCATCTAGAGTGAAGACGAAGTATTGCTTCCGACAGATTCCGGTCTCTGCCTCCCATAGCGACTACCAATATAACAATAAATCACGAACCTACCATCTAAGGTTTGCAACTGATCATGGAGCGAGCATGTCCCCACTATCAACGCACACATTCACCGCAGCCCCTTTCCATCACAAGGCACGGCTTCGCCACTCGTGAAACCAAAGTTAATTCAGCCGGAAGAGCAGAGAAGACCGCACCAATGTCCTGCTCCACAGTCACAGCATGTTCTGCGTTGGACGCTTGGTGAGACTCGACGGATGTCGCGTAAGCTAAGCCAGGTGTACGGACTGGGGGAAAACTGGTCATGTATAGACTACGACGTTCAGACAGAGACGGGGGCGACGGGAAGGAAGGGACTAGGACTTAGCATCCGTCAATTGAAGAGATAACGAAGGTGTCTAAGCAGGAAGGCTCTTGTGAAATGGCTGCCTAGTTACGTAGCTGGCTAACTGCGCGTAGATTCAAGAGAGGGTGCAGTGGCGCTCCGATACTTGAGTTGTGTATATACTGAAGCATTCCCGAATCCTCATTAATGTGTACATACAGCTTGCTTTCACCATCATCACAATATACAGGCGTACTTGGACCTAAGGTCAAGAAGTTTTCATACCTTTCTGGTGTAGTCTTGTGTCAAAGATTTTGTCACCTTGCCAAGGAGAAGGAGGTTCCACCACACCACACCCTACAATGCCTACGCAAAAGTATCTACCCGCGGAAATTTCGCGCCCCACCCACCATTTTATTCACCACCATACATTTTACTATTACAAGATCAAAACAAATGGGTTATTTATGAGACCCGTTACAAAATATTCATAAATAGCAGGTCTTGAGGCTGAGATACTTCTGAATTAGGTCTCTTAAGACTAATACTTGATGTGCCAGCCTTTCTTCTTTTAGATAACTTCCACCCGTCTCAGCATACTATTAATTAGATTATCGAGCCAGGTCTGAGGAATTATATCTTAAGTATCTATAATTATAGCACTTAAAGTAAGTAGATCAGCCTCACTTTTATCTATATTAATCAGCTTTAAATAATATTAGTAAATAATCTCTTTCAGCTTCTTTTAGATATGCTTAATAGAATTTATATCTGATAAATAGAACGGTTAATTAAGTAATAATATACTCTCATCTCTAAATCAATTCTTAATCTTTTTAGTTGTGTGAATACTAATATTATTCTGCATAAATATATAATCAGACTTATAATAAACTTCTATTTAATTATTAAAAACTTTAAGATAAAAGTTAGTAGAATAATCATTTTAAGCGATCTTCTTATCGCGAGTTATTATAATTAAATCTAATCTTTCTTCTATCTAAATAACATTTTAAATTATAATATAAATATTCTTTTTTATATTATATAACTTAATCATCTCTTTATCTTATTTTTACATAAGTATATAGAAAATCTATTAACATGATTATTTCTTACTTTATTTTACTAAGCATTCTGTTACGGCACGAACCCCACAAACCTGCAGACTTGGCCTTACGAACTTCTAGGTCAAGGCACGAACTACGATCACTTAAAAGAATCTTATTGATCACGGTTAATAAGAGCGCTCTAGATTAAGACGTTAAGATAAGTGCTCGAGAATGTTCGAGAGAAGCACTTAGAAGTAAGTGCTCGAGAATACTCGAGAAGAGCACTCAGAAGTAAGGGGCACAGATCACACTTAACAATTATATAAACGAACGTTTATCTCTTAGATTTATAGCTCTTTCTTCTGTAATCAACTTATGTTATTAATTGCATTCTACTCTTAATCTCTCTATATAAGAATAGTGATTTCTATTTACAACTCTCTAATATCTAAATCTTATTATACCTAGTCTTGACAGTTCTTAACACTTTAACTATCTATTATTGAATATTAGTCACTCTATTACAATAGAACTTATTAAGATAAATATATTATATTCTGAACAAAAATAATTTTAGAAAGAGATTATTAATACAGATCACGCCTTCTTAAAAGTTAATACTTCCAATACATTTTATAAAGATAGAAAGAAACTTCGAATCTTTTTAACTTAAGTAGATATATATATTCAATTCAATATTCAGAAGCTGAAGACAGTTAAAGTTAAAATAATATTCGCAATTACTTATCTCAGAAATGAAGTCTTTAATTAATTCGAATCTCATTTAACAAATCATCTAGAGAAGTTGATTAAAGATAAGAAAGAAGAAATAAAAAGGATTTTCATCAGCTATTCTTACTTTAAGAAATGTATCAGATAAGTGTACAGAAAAGTAAATAAAGAACGAACTACTAAACGAGAGATTTAGAGACTTTAATAAATCAATTTAATAATAAAGTATATATTCAGATTTTAATAGATTATATCACAAATTAAGTAGAATAATGCAGTACTTATAACAAAATATTATCTAGAATTAAAGAATTTAATTAAGAACGAGCTGACTCAAATTAAGAGATTAGATGAACTAAAGAGTCTAGTTAGCATATCTATTAAGATAAATAACTGTCTGTATAAAAGATAAATAAAAAAAGAATAAGAACGCACTCAGACGTTTACTTCTAGTAAGTATTGAAAGAGAGAATATTAATTTAAATAAGTTCGATATCTTTAAGAAATGAATTTAAATATCATAAATTAGAGAAAGTTTAAAAAGAAATTTAATTAAGATAAACTCTTTTTAATTTAACGAGAGAAGTAAATAAAGAAGAACTTATATCTCTATTATAAGAAATCTAAATATCAAGCTAATAATTACTCTAATAAGTAACAGTTACACGCGATCTTAGAAGAATTGACAAAATAGAAAATAAATAAACTAAATAACACATAAGATATCAGCTGCGCTAACATCGAAACATCGATATTAAAAACAGTTATTAAATCACTTAAGCAGATTCATAATTAAAAACTCACAGAATCATCTCACGCCTACTTATTCTAAACTGTTTATTATAATAATTAATGCGCCATTTACAGAATAGATAAGAACAACTCAAAGTAATATTCTAAGAAACTTAAATAGAAGAAGACAAAATAATTATTAAGTGTTATCTTTAAAATATCTCAGAAATGAATATTAAACAATCTTAAATATAATAAAGATAATATAAAAATGATTACTAAATTCTAAGAATTAGCGCTGTATATAAATATAGATTGCGAGTTAAAATCGCAATATTAATATAAAATATATACACCCGAGAAAATATTTTAAAGAATTAAATCAAAGCTATAATTAAGAATATATCGCATAGAGAGTTATTTAAATTAAAATTAGAGATAAATTTATTATTATCAGAATAGTAATCTTCAAGAAATGATTAATTCATATAAGATTGACATTTCTACTTATCTCGAAGAGATTTAAAGCGCAAGTATAACGCAAATTTAAGAATTCGAGAAATCAGAGATAATAAGAGTGGTTTGCGATAAAGAATATCACATCTCTTATAAGTTATATACACACTTTCAGTGCGATAAATCAAAATATTACTTTAGAAAAGAAGAATATATTCATTTCAGAAACTATCGATTTAGAGAATTAAAAAACAAGAAGACTCTTTACACTCGAGACTTAATAAAGAATTTAATCTCGAGTCTCAAAAACTAGCAGTAACTGATACTAATTATACACGATATATAATCTTATAAGAAAACATTAAACAATAAAAAGTTAAGATTATAATAGATTCTAAAGTTACTGGAAATTACACTTCTTTAACGTACGTGACTCGCTTATATTTATCAACTCGAAAGAAGATCAAATCTTATTACTTAGCACTAATAGACGAAAGTCTTATAAAGTAAAATCAAGAATGAGTTAAAATAGAGACTTATCCGCTTAATCTATTCATATAATAATATATTAAGAGAATGATATTAAATATTGTGGAAATCAAATACAACATTATTCTAAGTATTTTATAACTGAAAACTTATAACTCAGTAATTAATTAAAAACAGTAGATTATTAGTTTTCTTAATTATGTCTGTAAGAGAATTATAATCACAGTATTATTTACAAAGATAGTATAAATGAAATCTGACAATAAGTGCTTAGTAAAGATAATAAAGAAATCTTCTGAATATTTATCTAAATATAACGAGTTTAAACGCCTATTTATAAAGAATAAAAACGCATCTGCGTTATCTGAATATTAATTCTGAGATTACGAAATTTTATTAGAATTCAACAAGAAACTTATATACAGATCTATCTATTCTCTTTCTAAGAAAGAACTTAAGATACTATAAGAATATCTTAACAAGAATTAGAAGAAGAGATTTATTTAATTCTTGACTTCATCTGCAGAATATTCAATTCTATTTATTTTAAAATTAAATAAAGAAATGCGTTTATATATTGATTATCGATAACTGAATAATATAATTATAAAAAATTGTTACGCATTATCTCTTATCTCTGAGCTACACAATCATATTTATAGAGTTAAGTGATTTATAACGCTTAACTTATAAAAAGCGTATAATCTAATGAGAATAAAGAAAGAAGAGAAATAGAAAATAATATTTCGAACTCGTTATAATCATTACAAGTATCTGATTATACTCTTTAATTTAATAAACGCCCCAATCTTCTTTTAATCTCTAATAAATGATATTCTTAAGGAATATCTAAATTAATTTTATATTATCTATTTTAACGACATTCTTATATACTCTAAAATCAAAAAATAATATATTAAACACATTCGAAAGATACTTCGCGCTCTTTAAACAAAAAATCTACTAGTGAAGATTGAAAAGTGCGAGTTTTATAAGTAAAGTATTAAGTTTCTTAAGTTTATTTTAATAATTATAAGAATTCAGATAAATGAATTCAAGATTATAATTATACTCGAATGATTATAATTTATATCAGTAAAGAAATTATAATCATTTCTCGAATTTATTAACTTCTATTAAAGATTCATTACGAGTTACTTAAAAATAATCGTCTCATTAATATAAATGACTAAGAAGAAAGTGTTCTTTATCTAAGAAATAGAAGCTAAGTCTTTATTTCAGAAGCTGAAATAGAGATTCACAACAGCTTCTATTCTCGTAATATTTAATTCTAAGAGATAAATTGTGCTCGAGATAGATATATCAGATTATACTATCAATATATATATAAGTTAATCTAATAACGAAGAACGATTAAGACCCGTCATCTTCTATTCTAAAAAAATGATTTCTGCGAAACTTAATTACGAGATTCATAATAAGGAACTTCTGATTATAGTTGCCGCATTTAATAAATAACAAGTATATTTAGAAGAATTTAAATATTCTGTGAAAGTTTATATAGATTATAAAAATCTGTTATATTTCATTACTATTAAGATGTTAAATAGATATTAGATATAATAATCTGAGCTGTTATCAGCATACAACTTTAAGATATCTTATTAAAAAGGAAATAATAACGTTAAAGTCGATACTTTAAGTTGTTAAGCAGATCACGCTTAAGATATTAAATCCGCTTTATAATCAGTTTTACGTGAGAACTTAAACGAATTTATAATATATAATCACACTGTGATCGCTTCGATATTTCGAATCTCTGATTAAGATTAGAAACGCCGAATTATTAGATTATACTTAAATAATTATTTATCTCGTGAAATTTAAAAGAATTCCGAAAAATATTCAGTCTTTTAATAATAGAACAGCGGGCTGATTCTGTATAAGAGACTAATATATATCACGAATCAAGCTAAAGAAACAATTCTCCGATAATATTATAAGAAAACTTCTTATAAGTATCAGAAAATAAAAAAAACTCTAAAATATATTTTCAGATTTTATTATTTTCTCAAAATGAATAAGACAGTTCAGCAGTAAATTGTTAATTATAACATCTATTAGAAAATAAAGCACTTTCGATATAAATTATACGGGAAGATATAGTTATTAAAGATATTAGAGAGAGCTTGAAAATTTATAATATTAGACTTCATTATTAAATTACTCTTATTCAAGAATTCAATAACTAATATCAGTTATAACAGTATTCTAGTCATTACTAACAGACTAATGAAGTATATCTACTTTATTAATTATGTAAAAGCATCGAACATCAAAGATTTAATATATATATTTTTACGAACAATATTCGCGAATCATAATATATTAGCGAAAATTATCTTTAATTAAAATAAACTATTTACTTTTAAGTTTTAGAAGTTATTAATAAATCAACTTAAAATTAAATATAAGTTATTCACAGCTTATCACTTATAAATAGATGAATAAACTAAAAGAATTAATTAAATATTAAAACAATATTTATGATGTTATATAAACTATCGTCAGAATAATTAAATAGTACTTTTATCGTTAACGCAATTCGCGTATAATAGTATACCGACAGCAATCAAAGTATCATCATTTTACGTGAATTATGAATATAAATTCGTTCCGTACAGATAGTTAAGAGAAGTAGAATAACTTATACAGAGATTAGTTATTAGCGTATAACTATTAATCAGTTTATATCAAGAATTAATAAAAGATCTTAAATTTATCAGTTAAAGATTTAAGATCTATTATAACTCTAAGAGAATTAATGAATTAAATCTTAAAGAGAAAGATTTAATATATCTATTTTATTAAAATATTAAAATTAAAAGATTTAATATTAAATTAGATTATATGAAACTCGACTTCTATCTAATTTAGAAAGTCTTAGATAAGTTAATCTATAAACTTAAACTCTCAAATATTATAAAGATTCACTCTATATTTAATATCTCTCTTCTAGAATCTACATTAAAGAACGCTAAACAGACTCTGATTTATTTAAACAATTAGAATTAGAAGTATAAAGTAAAACGAGTGCTGAATGATTAAGAGATTAAAGACAAAACTCATTATCTAATAAAATGATTAGAATATAACACGTCAGAAAATATATAGAAATTAAAAACGAACCTCAATTCTGCGATTCTTAAGAATTATTATCGTCGAAATTCTCGACGGAAGAAGAATTAAAGAAGATAATCAGCTATATCGCGTTAAAAGTAATATTTAAATCCGCACTAATTAATAATTCTTTCTTCTCAGAATATTTCTCTTTCCGATTAAGCTTATTTAGAGACTTAATCTTTCGAATAATCATCTTATTCTAAGCCGCCCGAAGAGACTTTATATAAGAGTTTAGACTTACTACTTTCGCAGTATTTTATTAAAGATGAAGAAGAGTTATCTTTTACGCAGTCTTCAGACGCAGTTCCTTCTATCATAATCTCTGAAAATTGATCTCCGAAAAGTTATCATCATAATAAACATTTTAACGAGTATACTTTAAACACTTCGAGACATCTTTAAAGAATATATAGAGATAATCCCGTTTAATACAAACAAAATACGCAATCATAACTAACACTCTTAACAAAGTTATCTTCTCCGCTTGAATCTGATACCGTTTATAAGAGAAAGGTTTACTAACACGATACTGAAGCATGATAAAGAAAAGAAGAAGTGAAAAAGTCAGAATAGATAGAAGAAGACTTAAGTAGCTTGAGAGATCAAGCTAACCCGAAAGGAATATAATATTACGACACGAATTTTATAAACCTGCAGACTTAATCTTATAAACTTCTAGATCAAGATACAGACTACAGTCACTTAGAAGAATCTTATTAATCACGATTAATAAGAACGCCCTAGATTAAGATGTCAAGATAAGTGCTCGAGAATGCTCGAGAGAAGCACTTAGAAATAAGTGCTCGAGAATACTCGAAAAGAGCACTCAGAAGCAAGAGACACAAATCACACTTAATAACTATATAAACGAACGTTTATCTCTTAAATTCATAATTCTTTCTTCTATAATTAACTCATGTTATCAATTACATCCTACTCTTAATCCCTCTATATGAGAACAGTGATTTCTATCCACAATTCTCTGATACCTGGACCTTGTTATAGCTAGCCTTGACAGTTCTTAATATATTCATCTAAAAAAATAATAAATTCTCACTTAGTCTTCTAATTTAAGTGAATTTTGATTTATTTATAATGAATTTAAGTATATTCAGCTATTAATATAGATTATTTAAGAGCTTTTTAATTCTTAATACCCGCAGAATTAAGAATGTGATTAAGAGTATTATGAGAGAGATAGATATAAAGATTTTATTAAATATCTATATATATAGATTTTGAATGAATTTAAATGAAATATATAATATTTCGAGCGTTTAATTAAGTATATTTCTTTAGCCTACTCATACACTATATGATATTATCTTCTGAACGCTGAGCGTCTGTTTTAATAGTATATTTTATGATATTTTCGGAGATTTTTAATCGTCTTAAAATATTACTAATTTTAGCGCCATCTTCATGTAAAGTTGTTATTTTTAATCGAGTATAGGGTATAAGCTCTTCTTTACGAGGGATATTCGCAGAAATTGTCGCCAAAGGCCTTCTAGGCATGGTATAATGTATGGTGCAAATGTAATGATCAAAAAAACGCGTCGAAATTTAGCCAAGAAAACGCGCCCGCGGGTAGATACTTTTGCGTAGGCATTGTACCTGCTGTGTGACAGAAAGCTTGGGAGAGGTGAGTTTGCACTTTTGGAAAACTTCCGCCCTATTCAGTAGTCACTGTATCAGAAGTTCATTTATGATTGCTTTTCTGCGTTCTTTAAACTAAATATATATCCCCCATGAGCCGTCCTAGCAGCTTGGCTCGAACCAAGCAGACGTAGCGGCGCTTGCTTCGCCGTTACCATGTAAGTATCGCGGTAGTTAAAGGCGAGGTGGCTCCAACAGTGTGGCCTGACGCAGCCTCCTCACTCTCAAGGAAATTGCACCGTGATCGCTATGCTAAGTGAAGGCTGAAAAAATGGACCTGACGCTATGCATGTCTTCAAAAGATGAAGAGAATGACTCAGTCTCCTGACAACTAACTGGCTGGTTGGTTGATGGTAGTAGTTTGAGCGCCATGATGGCTGTGTTGACCGACATGACACTCGGGCGCTATGCTTCGGAAAAGGCAGAGAGACATAGAGAGATTGACACAGCATCGCGCTGCTGGTCGATTGGGTTGACGCCTCCGTTAGGCGGCTCGCTGAATATGAGAGAAAAGAGAAAGAAAGTGGAAACCATGACACGTCGCCACGACCACTGTGCCGTGACCTTATGCTCATCACATCACATCCTTCTTGTTGCTGCGTCCTTGCTGCATCCTTCTTGCCTCATCGTATCTTCCTTCGGACGCCACTGCGTCCTCAGCTAAGTCAATTACACGCCCGGTCGGCCATCACAAGCTCACAGCAAAAGCCTCAATTCCCTTCCGAAGAAACTTCTTCACTGATTTGCGGAACCCAGCTCTCTTCACCGGAAGCTTTGGAAGCAATGGCTGGACGGTGACCTTCTCCTTGATCTTAACCCACGTTGACTTTGGCGGCCCCGTTCCGATGAATTTCACATCTCGGACTGTCTTGGGTGCTTCGACCGGAGTTGTGGCTCGAGTTTCATCAGACTCCAAAGACGTGTCTGAAGAGTAAAGAGGGGAGATGTCCTCGCTTTCTGTGGCGGTTGAGCTGCCGGAATTGGGAAGACCACCACCAAAAAGTGGGACATCATTGAGGCTGACAGGGGTCGGCGGTGGAAGTTCGTTGTTGTCATCGTGCCCGAAGACGCCACTCCAGTTGTTAAAGGCGTAGAACGCATGTTCTCCGGTGCCCTCTCCTGTCACAGTGATGTCTTCAACGTCAACGCGCGGCCCTGCGTCTTCAACCGAGTCATCGCTTTCTGTGTCTTCTGGGAGGTCCCATCGGATGCTCCGGCCCATCATCTTGCGTGGGGTGTTTGGAGCCGGGCGCTTGTAGGGCGAGCGGATTGGCATGGCAGGAAGAGTGAAAAGATCCACTTGAACGTCACTGTTGTGACCTATGGTGTCAGATGAAGTTCTCATCATCTCTTTGAGCTCCTTCGGCGATGTTTGGATGCGAGCTTCGGTCTCTTCTTCTTCAGCGATTGCATAAAGCTTATCCACTTTCGACTGAGCATTGCCTTTGGGAAGTAGCAAGTTTGATGTCTTCGTAGGCTCGTTGCGAAACAGAACAGAGAACTGGCGTTGAGGGATTCGGGAAGGTGTCTTTGCCGAGATATCTTTCAAATTAGCGAAAGAGCCGGAGCGTGGAATGCCAGGATGCTTCTTCGAGGGAGTCAAGGACGCATTCTTGAACTTCTCCACCATTTGCTTGGGAGACATAATAGCAGTTTCAAATGCCCCGGTTGGCAGAATCAGAGACGTGCTTTCAGACTGAGCAGTACGCTTCAAAGGAGAATGCTCAACATCATCCGAAGTATGAACTTCAGGCCAAGCCTTTGAAGTTATCTCCAAGAGGTCAGAAGGAGAGTCGGTCAACCGCCTGGCATGAGCTTTTCGAGGTCGCAATGGCAGAATGACGCGCCCCAGTTTCTCAGATGGGATCGGAGACATCTTTTCGTTTGAGTCTGTCTCATACTCATCCTCGAAGCCAGACGCTGAGTCGTTTGTAGGTGCCGTGGATGATCGGACTGAAGCATCTTTAGCTGATCCATCACCAGATGCAGACGACGCGGCAATGCGGTTTTTGTCATGACTGACAGCAAAACTGATGGTAGTGTCCTCTAGAGAATTGACAGAGCCAGGCAGCTTGACGCGAGTTGGAAAACTGGAGCTGCTTGAGGACGAAGCCAAAGAGGTGACATCGAAAGATGTGCTCGAAACAGTCTGAGGATCTTCCGCTGGCGGGACTGGCTTTTGACGGATGAGTAGGCTGAAGCTGCCTCCTAACGAAACAGGCTCCGACTCCAAGGTCGGAGTAGAATTTTCCCAATCCGGTTCCTCCTTGGAAGCCTGACTTGGTACGCCGGTTCCACCATTTTGACTGATCAGCCCCGACTCACGGAGTCGTTGGAAGAGATGTGACAGGTCTTCGGGAGCAGCAGACGAGCTACCATAGATCTCATGGTCTTCGGCTTCGAGCTCTTCCTCTGTCAGACCCTCCACAGATCGACCTACTAGGTTGAAAGCTGCGTCGCCAGGAGTACTTGAATCATGCATGGTGCAAACCTGAAGTAAAGGCGAACTGGGCTGAAGCTTATTCATCTCGTCGTCTTGACTCCCCAAGCGCTCATGTTTCGTCAACGCCGGCTCTGGTAGGGTATCCAGTGTCGTAGCAATATCAGACGTGAGTGTAGAGGTAAGCACCGTCTCGCCTTCTGCGTCGGTTTCAGCTTCGTCTGCATCGGACTTGACAGGTGCAGAAGGAGTATCACTCAGAGGACTAGCCGTGCTTTCCTCAACAGGAGGCTCGTCTTCATCATCAACTTCATCAGCCCAGTTGTCGCATTTGCCGAGGAACTTGTCAATGTCCACAGTCCAGCCTGAATCAAACTTCTTGGGCTCATCGACGTTCTTCAAAGGTGTAGTGAGCTTAGGCACTTCCATTCGATCTTCTGGTGCTGCATCTAAATCCTCCGCTGTTGTGATGTTGCGAAGAAGGGATTTTTTCCGTTCGCACGCATGCTGGTGGCTCAATATCTCTTGCTGCTTTTTGGTCTGCCATTTTGTCAAATTATATGACTCCGTCTGCAAACCCCACCGGTCCATAACAAGCGGATGTCGGAACCAGCCGTTGACAGGGAGAGAATGATATGGGTACGCGAGAACGTTCATCTGATCAAGAACCGGACGATCCTCATCCTCGGCGTATTTGCCATTCCGCCATGTGCCATGTTCCGAGTAAAAGTTCTCGCAGAATCCTGTTGCAGCTTCACGCAAGCTTTCTCCACGGAGACACAGGTTCTCTGCAAGGCCATGGTAAATGACAGGGTCGACAAGTCTGGTTGCATTTCGCATCACCGCATAGCCGTATGGATCAGGTGGACCCTCCGTTTCATAGAAAAATCCAGCCTTAGCACCTGTCACTGCCACTAAGAGAGATAGAGCTGGTGGAGTTGCATTCTTGCCAGCCACCCCATGTCCAAGGTAATTGAAATGGTGAATCTCCTTGTTGTTGTGGAATGTCATGTGCTGACGCTGCCATTCATCATTAGCAGCTTGTTCCGCCATTTCCACGCCCGATGAGCTCTGGGCTTCTTGATCAGACTCTTGATTATCGACAGTGTTCTCCTTTGGCAGGCCATCGATGTTCACCGGAGCGTGGTTGATGGCATTGGCTAAAGGCGACGGCGGCTCAGACATCGAGCTGGACGCCTGCGGCTCGTTGTGGTGTTGAGTGTTTGTATCATGGCAGCTGTCGTCTGAGATATCGATTTTTCGAGGAGCAGAATCTTCAAGATCTCCCAGGCCCGGAATCTGGATGAACTGCCCGAGGCCAGGCATCTCCGAACTCGGATTCAGTGCGTGGTCGGACCGTTGGCAAGCTTTGTTTCTTACCTGCGAAACTGAAGAGAGCTTGTTCATCTCCGACGAGTCAACACATTGCACGATTGTTCTATTCGTTGCCATGTCTCGTAAAATAGGAGGGTGAAAGAAAGCAAGTGGTTTTCGTAAGCTTGCGCAAGAAGGACAAGACTTGGGTCTTTGTGAATCGACGAGTCCGTGAAAGGCCGAGCGGCACGCGCAGAAGTCAAGAGACAGTTTGAGCTTTTGGGAGAGGGAGTTTTTGAGAGATAGCTCTTGAAGCAAGCGAATGGCTCTTCTGATGAAGAAAGATGATCGTGAACGAAGAAAAAGTGGATCTCTGATAATGTGGATCGTAACTCGAGGGTTGAGTTTGAAGTTGTTATGTTGTGGGCAGAAGGCGATAAAGCTGAAATTCACAGAATATATAGGACGAGCTAGCCTGGCAACCAGGCACAAGTGTTTGTCACTGCGAAAGTGTTTCGTCCCTGCCAAGACCACTGGAGATAGGAAACACTGGTGGTGTGCGCAAGAAGGGCCTCGAACAAGCAATGCTCTTCACCGTGACAAGATAGACCTCCATATCATCTGGATTGGTGGTTCTGGCCCCGGCAGCAATTGCATATCGAGCCATGTCACCGCGCACTCGATTCATCTCAACGGCGGCGTCGCAGTGACTCAGGCATTCAGAAAATGTCCTTGTTGCTTCTGGAACGGACCCATTTCCTCATTAACACTCATTTCATTGCTGTCCATTCTCGATACATTTTTGAAAGAGGCAAATACTCAAAACTGAAGAGTTATATATCTTTGTATGAAGAGGTTAACAGCTCGCACAATTGCGAGCAATGCGGAGACACAAACGCTTTTCAAAAGCTAGACTTGCAAACGGTAGCCAAAAGACGGCCAACAGAGAGCAATCATGAGAAGACCTGGATTGGTCGTTTGCGAGGGCAAGTTTGCCCTTAGCCGTCTCCTTTGGGAAGCAATAAGCCGGTGCCTAGAGAAGTTCTCTCAGTCTCTTGCCATGGCGGGCAGCAGATGATCAGGACGTATCGCGAGGAATGTCCTTCTCCCATCTCGAGGGAGAGAGGCGCTGTAAGCATCATTGAGGGGCAATCTTCGCTATCATCAGGACGAGGCCCGATTTAGGAGTTCGGGGTAGCAAGAAACCATTATCAAATACCCATTTTTGCTAGTTGACCATCAGACACGCAGCAAATGGGTATCATCTCGCTGACGTGGGTAATATTTGAAGTGTGTGGTCCTAGAATGTTGGGTGAAGGTTGAGGTTGAAAATATTTAGCTTGGTGCTGGCTTGGCGCGTATGCATCACTATATCCAAGGAGAGCGTCTGACCATGGGCGAATGAAAATGGGGCACATTAGATGATACGCTAGTATAGGTGCTGCTAATCAGCGTTCTGATATTCTCTTGGTGCTGAGCATGTCTCTATAACGCCCCATCCTGTGGTCCCGGCATGCTTATGCATCATGACCCTGTCTTTAGAGTGGACTGAACCAGTGACTGGAAACCACCGAATGCGATGCATTGGTAGTTGAATAGTATAATCCCGCTTGCAGCCTGGTGTAAAGTCTATCTCTGCAGATGCGCTGGGTATATCTCAGTATCATCAAGTCATAAGACTGACTTACGTCTTCTTATGCATTACGGTTGCTGCAGCCTTCACGGTAGAAAAGGGTTAGTCTGGACCCGGTAGACAAGAGTAGTGTATACTCACCTGGTGATTGGGAAATATGAGCGAGTCAGCAAGCACAACATTTTCTCTTCTGCCGGCAGCAAACACCACTACTTCAGCAATGTCATCTGGTGTCAAGGGCTCACAGCCTGCGTAAACCGCATCGGCTTTTGCTTTGTCTCCTCCAAAACGGACAACCGAGAATTCCTGCCATGGGGCGTCAGCACCTTCGACCAGCATGAGTAGGGAGAACGTGCTTACTGTTTGGACCTGCCCCGGATCCACCTCAATGACCCTAATCCTGCTTGCTATCAATTCCCTTCTCAAAGCGTCTGTAAAAGTCCTAACTGCCGCTTTGGTAGCACAGTATATACTGCCTCCTGGATATCCTTCTCTACCAGCAATGCTGCCAATGTTGATGATATCTCCACTTCCAGATTCCCCTCTCTTCATCATGGTTGGCATGATTGCTTGAGTCATATTGATGAGTCCCGTCACGTTCGTAGAAAACATAATATCGATGTCCTCGGGAAGAATATCTGGTGCCTTCGCAATACCCTTGACAAGACCAGCATTGTTCACTAAGACATCGATATCTTTAAAGTCGTGCGGTAGCTTTCCATGAAAGCTCTTCACCTCCTCTGGTTTGCTGACGTCTAGTTGGACTGGCAAGACCTTCACTCCATCACCAACCTCCTTGTCTATTTCTGCTGCAGTTTGCTTGAGTTTATCTACTCTTCTAGCAGTCAAAATGATCTTGAGAGACTTCGGAGAGGCTCGAGCAAATTCTTTGGCCACTGACTGGCCAATTCCGGACGATGCGCCAGTCACTAGAATTGTCTTGCCCTCGAGGCGCCTAGTCATTGCAGACGACATCTTTCTTGCAAAAGCGTAAGATTGCTGTGAGATGGTAGGGTTTAGAGTCTCCGCAAACCAAGAGCGTGGGGAAAAGACAGAAAGTGCTTGACGATTTATCAGCTTCGTCACGCGAGCTGTAGCAGATCCACAAGACTGAAGGCGGTGCATACGATCGGGAAGAAGACTGAAGAAAAGGATCATGAAGACGTTCCAGCCGGCAATGAAGATAGGAGAATCGAAGTTCCTCCAACTCAGTTGACCTTATGACGCTATGCCAAGACTTTCCGACCCCTGCGTTGCAGAAAGTCTGTTGTATTCCCCTGCTTGCGAACAGCACAAACAACAACAGATATATCTTCGTTCCCTCGGCCAACGACGAGCTTGAGCTCAAGCTGCTGATCTTAGTAATGGATCCAGGGCGTTGCGAAGCCGGTCCTTGTTCAGCACGCCGGCGGAGCAATGGCACCCAAGAGAGAGGTCACTCCCACGTCACATCGTGTTGAAGCAGGAGACATAAAGGTATGCAGGTACAGATGCTAGTCGGAAGATGAGTACAGAAGGATAGACAAATTAAGAGGCGGAATCACAAGCTGTTAAGATGCTACTACATCTTCTTTCCGTTTAATGTTGGGCCAACATCGTGGTCAATGCTCAAGTCACCTCCTCGGCCAACTCTCTACCCTTCGAAATCACCGAAAAGACCATTCAAGGCGATCCGAATTATGTTGCTCCCATCTTCCCTATTCTTCCCTTCAACAAATATGCCAAGAACCCAATCCTCTCCCCAAATCCCGCAAACAATTTTGAATCAAAGTATCTCTACAATCCCACAGCCATAGTCCTGAATGAAACCATCTTCCTCCTCTACCGCGCCCAAAACGCCTCGAAAACTTCCTCAATCGGCGTCGCCTGGTCCACCGACGGCTACAGCTTCACGCGTCTCAGCCGTCCCATCATCTCCGCCACGGAACCTTGGGAAGCCATCGGCGGATGCGAAGACCCGCGCATCGTCCGCATCAACAACACCTTCCACGTAACCTACACAGCCTTTAACAACATCTCCGCCCAGCTCTGCACCGCCACCTCCACCGACCTGCTCACCTGGATCAAATCCCCGCCCCTATTCCCGGACTTCACAGACGTCGCCTATTCCGACATCGACATCCCGATGCCACGAGCCAACCACACCAAATCCGGCGCCATCATCTCCGAGCCAACAACAGATGGACTCTACCACATGTACTGGGGCGACTCGTTCTTCCACCACGCCACGTCGCCGGACCTCAAAAACTGGACCACCTTACCCGCAGAGCAATACTTCGCCCGCCCCATCAACCCTTGGGAGAACCGTCTCATCGAACCCGGCCCAGCGCCCATCAAGACCCGCGACGGCCGCTGGCTGCTAATCTACAACGGCATGACCACCGGCCGGGTCGGGTACCCGAAAGATCAGTACTCTGTCGGTCAGATGCTGATTGATCCGAGCGGGAGCTTCAGACCGAATCTCAATGTGAGCAGTGGGTAGTATCAGCCAGCATTGAAGGATGGGCCGATTGCACGGCTGGAGCAGCTGATATTGGTGCCGGAGGGGGAGGGGGAGGTGAATGGACAGGTGAGTCAGGTGGTGTTTGCGGAGGGGTTGGTGCAGTTTCGTGGGAAGTGGTTTCTGTATTATGGGATGGCGGATAGTGAGTTGGGTGCGCGGTTGCGGATGTGCAACTTTGAGCTGTGGATGCTTACTTGTGGATATGTGCGCATTAGGATCAAGTGGCAACGAACAGGGTTCGGGAGATGTGCCTTCGAGAATCGACTCCGGTGCAATGATGCCCGATTGCGCGTTTTGCTATCTATGATGCCTGTGACATAATCAACATGAAACCTCTCGAAGCGAGGCAGCAGAAGGTGGAGAGTATCCGCATCTGCCGGCGGTCAACGGCATACTCCCGACCTTCCTGGTGGGTCTCTCTACCCAGTTGCGCATATTCTTCCTTCCATCCCTCCCTTACCAATGACCATAATGGCACTCCACATTTTGTGGAGCTTGCACAGCTTGATCCTTAATTACCTACCACTCATCCCTCACCTGTACCCAAACATACCCACCCCTACATGAAACGGATCCCCCCCAGTGGAGGGCCAAGGTTGTGCACTACTCATGATTGAGACGCAAATAAGGTTGTATGTAGTCAAGATGTCGGCGAAAGAACCCGCGACTCCCATTGTTACAGTCTGTGTAGATATATCCCCGAGTTCAACGTCGTACCCCTCTCGGCAGCTAAACAGGTAAGTAGTCTGCGTACATCTCGGCAGCTAAGCAAGTACCGAATACACACCTACATACATGAAACATGCCCTGCATAACATAGCCCACCGTTGGGAACCCGGCTCGCTCGCGGGAAGGTAATCAAGGGTACCGCGAACGAATCGGATCATGGGACATCCGTTGTTCTAGAATTGGACCTTCCCATGTCCGACCACGAGCTCATCAAGTTGGTGGGTGGCCCTGTCGGAGATTTCTGAAACGGGATCAACAACGGCCCAATCCAGGCATTTTTTTTCTTGTTACGTAAAGCTCTGCTAGGGCCCCCTTGCCACAGTATCCGTAGTCTCACCGAGATATATCAACACCCTGCATTTGAACGTAGTTTCTAACGTCGACGGGGTCGGCAGTTAGGTAAGTACCGGAAAACTTTGAAGCATACAACCCTGCAAACCAGCAGGACCGCAGTAGTGTAGTGTAGTTAGTCAGCAACACTGAGATTTCGGGGGGGGACGAATAGATCTGCCCTGACGGATCGGATCCGCTTCCACACTTATCCCCTCAATGCGCGCAACAAAACAAGCAACAGCGCAATTGAGAGGTCATGGATCGATTCTGGTCGTCTGGGAATTTCTGAAACAGAGAACCAAACTCGGTATCTCTATGCTGATTTAGCAGGGACGTAGATA
>JAABUK010003731.1_pt1 | contig 25439 bp, 29 predicted proteins | sample 5559141 | NCBI WGS metagenome assembly JAABUK01 (sample SAMN10711869, study PRJNA513367) | rock metagenome | isolation source: Antarctica rocks | place: Antarctica: Victoria Land, Pudding Butte nord | collected 2016-01-03 | reverse complement strand
AGATAGCATGCGGCAACCATAATCTTATCAGATCGTCACCACACCACCTCCGGATGGCAGCCTGTCCAAATTGTGAGAGCCCGGCTTGGAAGCCCACACTTATGCGCGAGATGAGCTTGGAATAGGCAACCGATTGTTGCAGGATCCTTGCTAACCAATGTACCACATCCCGAGTGGTCGTCAGAAATGGTGTTCTTTCCAATGTAGGGTGCCGTCAAACTCGATGATGCCGTCGGTAAAAAGATTTCTATTGAGTGTGCGACAAAGCTGCTGTGGATGCTGTTCTGCGCGACGCCTTTGTCTTGAAAGCCCTTATGCAATGTCAAGACAGCTGGCGCGGGACAGCCTGGAAACACAGCCAGTGGGTCCTGAAGGACGACCTGGCACTCATCAGAAAGGAGGATGATGACGAGGGTTTGGAGAGGAGAGAAACTTGTTGAGTAGATGTGATGGCTGGCGAGCTGAGCAATCCTGTCGGAAGAAGCGATGGGGAAAGTACCCTAATTAGGTACGCGGAAGCGTTCTGCTATCTTTCACTGTACGGAGTACTGCTACGTATATTATATTCCTGCCCAATAGTGCGCTCTAAATGGTTCTTCAAAGCTTCGGAACATTAGTGCATCCAACCAGATCAGTCGCACGCAAGGCTTGTCAATCATCAAATCATCATCAGATGCGTCAAATCGTGAAAGTGGAGTCGCAGATTGTATTCGAGCTGCTTCCAGGCCTTCAAAAGCCCTGCCGCATCCTCCACTTCTCCCTCCATCCCGGAGAGAACGGCTGATCATCCAAAGTGTGCACCATCCAGTCCTCCGGCACCAACCCCTCCTGCACCTGTTCCCTCGCATACTCCTCCAGCGCCGGCTTGCAAACATGCTCAACATGCCACGTATTCTTATACTCCATGAGATTCTTCTTGCCTTCGTTGAGCACCTTATAAATGATGGCGGGGACAAATGGCTCGTCGCGGAACTCCGTGACTGGGGTGAACAGGGCTTTGAAGTTGAAGACGATGGCGCTGGAAAGGGGGAGGCGGCGAAGCGTCTGCCAGTCGACTCGGAGATGGCATCGTTCGAGACTTACGTCGGGTGATTGGACTTGTCGGTATTTCTCGTGCGGGTCGCCGGGTGGCATGTACAGTGGTTTGTCGACCTCGAGACCCCAGGAGCCGCGCTGAATGGGTCTCTCCGTGGGGAGTTTGGAGAAGAAGCTGGGTAGGTGGATTAGTAATGCTGCGCGAAGCTGTAAATCTATACTCGACCTACCGGTCCATTGAGAATTGCATTTTCTCTTTGTAGTCCGGAATCGGAGCATGTATTTGATGGAGTTGAAGACCGATTTTTGAGCCGACGTTCCAACCCAGCGCTGAGCAAATGACTCCAGCTCTGAGGGAGTAATATCCGGTCTCTGGATCTCGGAGCATGATTGCAAAGTCCTCAGGTACATTTTCCAGTATGAGCAGTAGCGGATGCTTGCCTCTCACATCCTGGCTGGTGCCAAGGATGGCATTGGTGAAGGTCTTCTTGTCATTGGACAACGAGAAGTAATGTGGGTAACGAGCAACGAGAAATTGCAAGACCATCTCCATCAGCTCCTTGCAGGCAAGCTCTGAACCAGGTAGCCATTGTAAGACTGCCTTGCCGTGCTCCTCGTACAAGCCTTTTCTCTGAGCAATGCGTGACTTGTACGAATTTTCGAGCTCAAGCCACCAGTCTGATTCGAGTTTGTGGAGTGCTACTACAGGTCAGCAAGACATCATGCAATCTCTGGCGGTCAACATACACATAGTCTGGTGGTAGGTCCATCTGAACGGCCGGTACGGTCTTGGCAGGGCTTTGTCGATGTCGAAGTTTGGGTATGGTTCCGGAAGCGGCACGCCACTCAGCTCGGCATAATCGGGAAAATCTCCGAGAGCGTTGATCTCGTCAACAGAAAAGCCAGTTGGGGTGTGCTTGGATCCATCGACTTCCGTGTAATTTGCCTCGTAGGGCATCATCATGTCGGAGGTCATCATCTTCTCTATTTCTACATCCACCAGATTACCTCCATCAGCTTGCGGCATCATCTCCATGACCTTGGCAAGTGCTTCTCGTCTCGACCAGGGAAAGCAATCGACGTACTCGGTAGGAGACGGTACGTTTGTGGGCCCCTTCTTGTCAGGAGACAGTGAACGCGGGGGGGTATTGGCACTGGATGCTCGTCGTCCTCGAAGCCGCAGACGCCGAAAAAGGACATCTCGTTGCTTCTGGCTTAACGCCAGGTAGGTTATGGTGGTCAAGCAGAAAGTAATGCCCAACACGAGCAGATAAATCTCCTCCATTTTGGTAACCAGTTCGGACGAAATGACCAAAGACTGTGGCTCTCACGTCCTCAATTGTGTGCGCAGATATACGAGACCTGCCCAAAGACCATGAAATGTCCAGAAATGACGCAAAGAGCCTCCAACTAGACTCTGATAGAAACTGCAAGTATCAGAAGATGCTGTCCCAATGCGACATCTAATACTCTGAACAACAACGACAGCCAGCAAGGAAACACATTAAGCAAGCATGTTTGATTCCGTAACAATCAGGAAGATGTGGTAGAGGTTATGTTAGGGTATGATTTGGCAATCTTATCAACGTGGCCAAGATAGGATAAAGCGGAGCAAGCTAGAGAAAAGGGGACTCTCCGTGAACAGTGCACTGGAACGGTATAGTAGTATCTGAGTCATGATCGCAATTGATGAGAGGAGATCATCATGCGGCGATGGGGAGAAGAGCACGGCAGACAGTCCGGGCCCTGTTGATTGGGGAACGCGAATGGAGAAGACCGAAGGCTGAGAAGGCAGAGGCAGAGGCAGAGTCGCGCGAAGAAGGGGGAGGTCGAGGGCTGCCAACCCCACATAGCACTAGCGAAAGTTACGCGAACTGGCGTGAGTCAAGGTCGGTGATGTAAGATTCTTTTCGGATTGTGTGGACGTCCTAGAGCACCTCGCTGCCGATCAGTGATGACAGGGGGAAGGGCTGGTGGTGGTCGACCAGGAGTTTGCAGGGCGACTAAGTGGCTGCCCGCGGACTGCTGAACCTGTTCTGGATCGTCTCGATCTTCCGTTGCGGCGCTTAGGAACCCTGGAGACGAACACAATTCAATTGTACCCACAACAGGCAAAATTGTCCTGGCGCACTGCAATCCGTAGTCCTCGAGCAGTTCGGCGAGGCAATATGGCAAGCTGCGAAGAACAGGTGGACGAATGTGCTGCGCACACATGGTGCTGACCATGCCCCATGACTGAACAGGTGATTACTCCGAAGAACACAATACAACTGATAGTGCCAACAAGCTCTGCATGGTTGGGCTGACGCCGGCTTCCGCTTGTATCATGGTCTCAAGCTTACCTGTACCTCGCGGTGGGCTGACAATGACATCTCAAAGGTGGACGGCACTCTTCTTACGGCGATGTGACACGGCTTTGCATTTGGATGCGTTAGCTACTGCCGGCCTCATGTGGTCCACATCTAAGCCAATCAATGTCTTGTCGGAACAATAGAAACAACCTGGGAGGGGATCCCCGTGCGATAGGAGTACAGAGTTTGTGTCACCGTAGCACTCTTGAAGAGATCAACACTGCAGCAGCTTCGGCGCTGTAAGCCGCACCGAGGGCGCGCGAATATCCCACGATAATGATACATTGGCAGAACCATTGCAAAGCTCGCTGCGATCATTCGCTTTGTCGTTGAGCCTGCTCCTGTACTCTCTCACCCTCTTCCTGATTTCTCGTGCTCCCCGTCGCATCTTTGCCCTGCTCAAGCACTCCCATTTCCATGCCATCCTGCCCGTCGAGTCCCCATATACCCTGCTCTTGCTCTTGGAGATCCCGAGCTCTCTTATCTTCGTCGTCCTCTGGTGTCCCTTCCCTGCATGCCCACGCATCTACGAATCTTAAAACTTCTCGCTTCCAGATTTTATTCATTAACAGCAGTCGCACTGGTACAAGTGCAATGATCATTATCGGGAAAGCTGGAGCAGCCTTGGTCAAAGTGACAACGAATATGACGAGGGTTACGATAAGTTGTACGATCGTATACCCATGGATTGCGGCGTATGATCTCCAACTTGGTGGATTGGCTGTCGATATTGAAGGTGGAAGTGTAGGCAGCTCCGACGGCGGTGTCAGTAGATAGAAAAGCCTAAAGAGAATCGGATTGACACTCAGGCTCTGCTCTCCCATGAAGAGAAACAACCCTGCCAGCACACTGGTTGGTGTGAGGCCAAGTACATGCATGAAAGGCGGCGAGACGAAGATCAGAATTCCCCCAGCGTGCAAGAACGCCGACCATCTCTGCTCATACACGCGCCGAACCATTCGGATCTCGGTCTTCTCTTCTCCTTCCACGATGAGTGTGTGTTGTTCTGGCTCGGCGTGCATCAAGCTTTCCGAGTGTAAAGGTGCTTGTGGCAGGAGCCCATTCGCAGGCGGAATACCGAGGATTCCGCAGAGTGCAGTGGTCAAGCCCAGCAGTACGATGTCCCACGCAAAACCGCCAGGTTTTTCCGTCCCATATCTATCGATAGTGCAGATAATCGAGCTGACCTCGTGGTCGAAGAAGAACAACACGGTGATTATGGCGCCTGGAATGATAGCCGCAAAGATCCAACCGACTGGTAACGTCCAGAATTCGACAAAGAAATGGGTGCGATTGGGATCGGTTGGTCGGAATGAGGTACTCACAGGCAACGTCGATTTGTCCAGAGCTGCAAGATCGCCAATATGCGGTAAGCCGATGAAAAGAATGATCGAGATCGCTGCCGCATATTCTTTCAGCCCGATTCTGACATAGCGGTGGAAAAGCGGTTTCCAGTTTTCTGCTGTGGAAAGGAAAATGGCGACCAACATTGTACCCGCTGCACCGATTATTGCGTACAAGAATGCAGCGAAGGACAACGTTTCGTGCGCACGTTGCAGTTCCTGGACGGCTTTATGGAAATAGATTACGCTATTCAGTAAGGAAAAGATCTCCGTGCTGAACGTTGTCACATATCGCACTGTCCAGTCATGAGCGTTGATGATGGCCAACAAGCAATGCATCCAGCCAGCGTGTATCAGTGACCAAGCCATGAATGGTAAGAATGGTACTCTGAACGATTTGACGCACAGATCGTAGATGTTCTCGGCCAACACGGAAAACGGACCCGTCACTCCCAGAATGGTAAGTGGCTGGATTGAGCACAACGAGAATATGAGACCACACAATCCAGTGCTGAGGACGACCTCGATGGTTCCCCAGCTTGTCCCAGTCAAAACATATAGGTCACTAGCAAAGGTCATACCAGGAAGAAGATTGGTAAAGAAAACATAAACAGCGGAAGCAAAAATCAATTGGTTAAAGATCTCCCAGTCCGAGATGTACCTCCCTCTTAGATTTCTGAGATCTTGTCGCAGGAGACGGAAAGGTCTCAACGGTCCATCTGATGCTACAGTATTTCTCAATTTTTTGAAAACCCGTGGTGTATGTTTTGAAGGTGTGATATTTGCCAGATGATCGTTTTCGGATTGCAAATCTTTGTTTTCTGTTGTGCTTCTTCTTCTTCTGCCAAAGGACCGCCGTCTGAGTATGGAGGGAGGTGATCGCATGGATGGCGGACGAAAAGCACTAATCAGAGACATGGTTGGAGGTGAGAAGTGCACAGCTACAGCTTGCTTGACAGGCGAGGATGCCGGTAGAGATAGTAGTCTGAGCAGTTTATTACTGTCCAAGGAGCCATAGTAGACCTCTCAGGCATAAGATAACTGTGCGAGCGACGTTTTCACGCTACCCAGGATTTCCCGAGAGGCCTGCATCACCAATCACAAACTTGGAGAAGGTATCAAACACGATCACAATAATGACTCGGTAGCAAGCCGCCATGGCTATCAAAGTCTTAAGCAAGATTCCTCAATGGCGACCTTCATTCCACGAAAGGTGTATCCACACCTCGACTCCATCCCTCGCTCCTACTACCTCGGCCACCATGCGGCCGGCCTCTCCAAGATGAAAAGCTTCGTCTCCCAGATCGACCTTGTCATTGAATGCCGCGACTACCGGACACCCATAGTGTCACGAAACCCGCTGTTCGAGGACACGCTGGGCGAGCGGCCCAGGCTGATCGTCTACACCAAGCAAGACCTGGGCAGCAGCTACACGGTCGCAGATCGAGCGAGAGAGGAGATCGTACGACAATGGGATCGCCCTTCTTCTGCGCTATTCGCCGATGTGAAAGATCGCAATGCCGTGAGACATGTACTACAGTTCGCGAAAGATCACGCAACAGCATCAAACCATCTCGTCGGATCGAGGATGATGGTCGTGGGAATGCCCAACGTGGGAAAATCGTCCTTGCTCAATGCCTTGCGCAATGTTGGCCTCGGGCTGAAGAAAGCAGCGAGAACGGGAGATCAGCCAGGAGTCACGAGGAAGATTGCTTCGAGTGTGAAGATCGTGGAGAAGGACGATGAAAACGAAGGGGTTTATCTCTTAGACACACCAGGTGTATTTGTGCCATACGTGCCGGATGCGGAGAGCATGCTGAAACTCGCACTTTGCGGCAATGTCAAGGATACCGTCATACCGCCTACGACCATTGCTGATTATCTACTGTTCCATCTCAATCTGCATGATCCAAGGCTCTACCACCAGTTTTCCGAGCCGACGAATGATGTACACCAGGTACTGGACAAGCTGGCGAAGAAACAGGGTCGGCTGAAGAAGGGCGGGGTCCCAGATATAGAGGCAGCGGCTCTTCAATTTATTCAGAGATGGCGGGCAGGGGGAATGGGAAGGTTTATTCTGGATAAAGTGACAGAAGACGCATTGGACAGGCGAAAAGCTACACTCGAGGGTCTTGGCAGAAGCATGAATCAAGCGAGAAAGGCGTTTAAGCAAGCTCGGAAACATGCTCCTGCAGAAGCTGAATGAATGTTTACTGGCTATGCTTTTCCATCTAGCGAGGCGCTGGGGCGTTATTTGACCGGATACATAGCGTTCGAGAACAAATCTACTCTCGACTCTTCTACTTATTGGAAATGCAACATCTAATCCTTGACACCATTCACGCGAAGGTGAATGAGTTTTCGAAACTTCGTGGAAATACTTCTGTCCCTTGTTGGCTTTCGCCTAGTGTGCTCCAACTCACAATGTCAGACTGCCCAGATGACAGGATTTCGGACATGCGTAGTCACAAGGATCGTACAAAGTTTCCCCCCCCTTAATCCTATTCATGCAGACGCCGACGCAGGAGCTCCTCGGACCCGTTCTTGGGTGCTGAGCATTGCACGAGCTTCCGATCTGTAAGGTGTTTGGGATACCCCGAGACTTTGCTCATAGTGGGTAAGCCCTGAAGTGGTGGCTTTCGCTTTCCCTGATAGGCAAGAACTGAGACGCGGACGTCGCGGACCCATTTTCAGGATTCCGCTGGCCTCGACTCTTGTGGGTGAGTGCTCCCTATCTTTCTCTTCTGGTATCCAACAGATGTCCCTCCAATCCAATACCATCTTATCTGTGTCCCCACAGTAGAGCAGCACTGAGTATAAGCCAACGCTCTGGCGTTCGTCCGCTGTTTCACATCTTCAGGAAACCTCGAGACACCAGGAATGAACAAGCAATGGTTTGAGTCCTAGGTCTTGACGGACGATAAGGGTCCCGCAAACCGAGATGGTAGCCACGAAACTCAAGTGAGGCCACTTCCTCAGCAAACCGTTCACCGAAGTCGACGGAAAGACATCTCTTCTTGCCGCCTCTTTGCAACATGGCTTAGAACTTCTGGACTGTAAAGCTCTTGAGGGCTCTTATCACCTCTCAAGATCTCCCGTTCATGCCTCTGTGCTTCCTCTTTGGTAAGACATACCAAGTCCCCCAGGTCGAGCCTCACGAAAATCTGGCCTTCTTTCTGCCATGTGGGTTCGACGCGGTATCCATCGCTTGGCCTCTGCCACCTGACCAGCGCGAGTCTCGTTGTCAATCCGCTGACTGCGCTCTTCCCTCGAAAGACCTCGTCAACGAGATAAGCCACGTCTTCTGTATTGAGAGGAATTCTCAGGCCGAGCGGGATCTCGCCGGTTACGCTTTTGACCAATTTCCCTTCCATTCCTTGTAACCCCGTAAGCATGCCTCCGTACATTTTGTCGCGACTCTTATCACCTGCACGATATTCAAGAGGATATCCAGCAACAGCGCAGATGACATGATTCGCAGCAGCATATCCAAAAATTGCGGGCATGGTGCCCAGGACTGGGAGTATTCTGGCTCGAAAATCTGGGAGGACGCCCAAATCACCCACCTCGCCTTTTGCGAATTCTTCTTCGGTCAACGGCAGCAACTCAGCCTTGCCAGGTCCAGGTTTCTCGGTCGAGTATACCACAGGAATGCCTTCCTTCACACCATGAATCCTCAATCGTCGCCTTGTCGATCTTGATAAAGGATCTGCAACGCTGTTGGAAATGTCTCCTAGGCATATTCTTGATGGATCAGATTTGCATCCAGCGCCCATGGAGGAGACGACTTTGATATCGTGTTGATAGCAGTAAAGCAACAGCGCGACTTTCGAGTCTATGTTGTCTATACAGTCAATCACATAATCAGGCTTCATCTCCTCCTCCTCCTCATCATCGTGCATCTCGTAGCTCCATCCACCAAGAAGCTTTGGTGCAGCCTCAACCCGGAAGAGTTCATTATGACAGTCAAATCTCGCCCAGGGCGTGATCGGTTCAAGCCTCTTGCGCATGCAATGGACTTTGGGGGTCCCAACATCGGCGAGCGTTGCTACCGCATGTCGATTAAGCGAAGAGAGCGTCACCTGGTCAAAATCTATCAATCGGATCTTGCTCACACCGCTTCGTGCCAAAGCAGTCGTGGCATGAGATCCGACGCCGCCTAGCCCAACGACGATCACAAAGGAACTGCGAAGCTTGCTCAAGCCTTCGTCGGTGAGGAAGACGCGATTTCTCGCCAACTGCTCCAGGATCAGATCTATTTAGAGGGCAACTGTCATTGGAAATCATCCTCGAAGGATCAAGTTGCAACATCTTACCATCGTCGTAATCGCCCCGACCAGCGCGAGCAGCTAACGTAGCGTTGCGCTCATCCTCCCTGCTCGTCAAGTTCTGCAAGAAAGCAGCACCGAATTCATTGAGCTTGAGAGAATCCAATCAGCGATTTGCGTAGACCATAATTTCACGCTTCGAACCCTTTGAGTTTTACGTTTGTCCGTCAATTGCGGTTTTGATGCCTTTAAATCCTCGACAGCCACATCCCCCCTGATGGCCTGGATGCTGTATATCGTGGTCACAGCGGCAAGACCGCCAATGATCGCTGCGCCAATTAATTGAGTCTGGTGGGAGTAGTTGTGGGACGAAAGCCACTGTGACATGTCCTTTCGCCGTCCTTCTCTGCCAATTCAAAGAGCTTTGCCTATGTTTGAGGAGCTATGGTCGTAGAAACAACTGCCGCAAGAAGAATAGCGGCAAAATCGATCAAAGCATATGTCAAAATATATTTACCAATATGTTGGGGCAGAGTCGCGTCACGTGCACTCACCCTGGCTTTATTTTAGCTCGCATCTCGAAAAAGGGCCCCTAGAGGCTCAAACCGAATCCTACCTTCTCTGTCCCTGACGAAGAAGGGAGCATCATTAATTTTTCAACGACATTGTTCACGGTGGCAATACGATGCCGTAGTGTGTTGTAAAGCAAGCTGACTCCCAGGCCCTGGCCGAGGCCCCGAACTGGCAACCATAACTACCGCCTTGCAATTCTTCAGAACTGTCATTAGAGGTATTTCTAGGTAAGATTTATAAAGCACTATTCCCCGGCCATTTCCAGCTGCCGATCTGAGCAGGGGAGGGTATGAATTCAACCGAAGTCTCCATTGTGGATAGCCAAAATGGAACTTTGAAGAACTAACAGTTGTCCCTCGGAAAATTGGCCACCGTCTGGTAGCACTCGCCTGGTGATTCTGTCCTACGAAGAGGCCTGGGGTATGGACAGGAATAATTTGGATGGACTTGCAACGGCCCTGAATCTACCGCCTTACTTTCTGTGGCAACACTTTGCCGACCAGGACAATCAAGGCGAAACGAGTGCTCCCTGAAGCTTGGAAATATTGGACGACATCCCGTCTCCCCCCTCGAGGTCCGGCATCGTTATCGTTGGAGATTGGATGGACCCAATTCGTACGTCCTTCCGGGATGGTAGTGCCTCCACAATCTACACATCGGAAGGTACCGTCAGTAAGTGTTGATGGACGTCCAGAATAGCTTACTGCTAATATGCTACATACAGTTGTCATCTTAGTCCGCAATAGGGGCTTACACTGTGTTACTCACATGCGGCTCAGATACTTGGTCCTGTCGGACGGAAGCAAAATGGCTTGGCTTCTGATATCAGGGAGCCTAAAAGTTTTCGGGAATCCCTCAACTGCGTATTCCTGTTCCAACGTTCTGGCTACGGACCACGGACCTTACGAATTCCTCTGTCAATGGATCAGTGGGATGCGAAACAAATTTACCGATCATTTGCTCGATTCAGAACGAGCTTTAGGTCCTTTTGTCAAAATAGACGACTACGATGATGAACGCATAGAAGAGATTGCCCGCGAACATGAGCTGAATTCGATGGTTCTGAATCAAACGACCTCCAATCTCGCCAATTCCGTGCGACTCCATCCGGAGGCAGAAACATTGGAAATGGCAAAACTTATCCAGCATTTTAGACTACTTCAGACCAGGAGCGAAACCCTTCAAGGTCGCATCCAATCGCACCTGAACAGGCTCGCCAATACACTTGCACTAAGAGAATCTCGCAAATCGATCGAGCAAAGCGTAAGCACCTAACGGCTTGCGCAACTCGCATACCTGTTCCTGCCTTTGAGCCTTAGCACTGGTGTACTCGGCATGAATGTTGCTCCAGTTCAGAATGTTCCTCTTCGGACCCTCTTTGTCACCTCGGCTATCACCCTTACGGCGGGCACTTTTCCTCTGGTTACTTGTAGGTCGGCTTCTCAATGAAGATTTGGACAATTACATGGTGAGTATCGGGAAGACTCACGTCGTAATCCGGAGATTCTTCTGGCGGGCGCCACGTCAGGCCACTGTTCTACGAGTGTACTCGGTTTGCCATCCGACCATAAAGAAACGAGTTTGATTCTCCGTCTATCTTGGCTTGTGGGACATACTATGGTTTCGAGAACCACCAAAATTGACCCCCTTTACGTTGAGCTCGTTATCCAACCAGCAGTCCTCGTGGTCGAGATTTGGTACAAGGAAATTCTCAACGTGGAAAAATTCATCAACGGGTCTGAATGGCAGCAACGCTACTTCTGGGGGGGGATCGGACGAGTCCTATACGCAAGGCTCGTGGCTCAGTGTACTTCGATAAAAAAAATGGGAGACGAGACAGGTCAACTCGGACCCAGACCAGGAGTTGATCAGAGTATGTACGTACCAATAAGAGAGAAATGGAGAATGCCTGGCAGAGAACGAACCTCTATCAGAAAAGCCTCCCCTTCTCGAGGCTAGGACTCATCGGGGCGCGAATAGCCCTCCAGGCTTTGAAGTTGCAGATACCGGAAAAGGACTGGCAAACCCCGTGCCATATGTGAGAGTCTGATGTCTCGTCATCTCGCTGGATGAAAACCCGTTTGGCGTCCACGTAACTCCTGGCTATCACAAGCGGCACGAATAAGAGCTGCAACAGAATGCATACACCACTGTCAAAACGATCCGTGGCGAAACCGTATTATTCATCATTGGATTTCTTTGGTAACACCATTCCAGCTGAAGCGTCATACGCTACAGCTGCGAATTGTAGATATATAAAGAAAGAGGACGACGAAGGATGATAGAGAAAGAGACGACTGTGACGTCAGAACTTCAAGTACACATGCCGGCGAAGACGATAGAAGCTAGCGGTAGACGAAGATAGGTATCGTACAGATCTCTTCCGAGGCGCTGAAGCCAAAAGCGTTCGTCGGAAAGTTTGGATATAGTCACGAGGCGATCTAGAGAAGAATATGACAGTTCTTGTAAGCTAGTTGAGCAAGAATGGAAGGTATATAAAGGAGAGTATGAAGAGATCAGCGGAGTTTCAGTTTTAAGTTGACAGCGCGTGATGAAGAACCGACGATCATGCTAAATTTCGTCTATATATGATTCCCGCTGTTCCAATGCATACTCTAAGACTGGCCGGGTTGTCGTCTCGGTGTTATAGATAAGTGGCGAAGATCATCTAGCACCGGTTCACGCAATATAACGAGTCAGATCTGACCGCTGTCTTGATAACGTGAGAAGCTGAAGTGGAGGGAGGCGGAGCTGATGGCAACAAGACTGTTGTTAGACAAGAGGGCCTTACTTCGAGCTTCAACGTCTCGTATGCTTCACCTATTGCACCGTTCGACGAGTAAGGCACGTAGAATTGTTCTTAAAGCATTTCAATAAGCACTGAATAAATTGCTATCAATAATTACGGCGGGCGTGGGTTCGTTTTTGTTGTAGGTCCTCCTTGGCGGCTTACTCAGCACAGGCCTATTTCCTTCTTCCTTGCTAGTTTGCGTAGATAGCTTCTTCTCTTCATACACTCATTCATCAGTTTTATGTTCGATCACTTTAATCCCTGCATAAGTGCTACTTCCGACGCTGCAGCACAGCGTAGAGCGCTCTAGTGCAGATCAGGCGTCTCAGGGCGCTCAGGGCGGCGGTCCTGAAGTTGTCTTGGTCAGCCAGTGAGGCCCTTTATAACCCGCATTAATAATAATGAGGATGCTGAGACGTTGCAGAATATTAAGAGACACAATGATGATCTTGTCAGACAAATTCTGCTTGAACAGCTTGAAAATGTCTGTAGAATTGAATGAATTGACTGTAAATGAACGGAATCAACTGTCTAAATCTATGTAGAATTGCGCCTCAAATGAGTGTTATTGTCAGACAAATCGCTAGAATAGCTCTAAATGTCTGTGTAGAATCGAATTGAATTGATTGAATGGGCAGAATCAACTGTCCGAGAAGCTATCTAGAATGCCCCTGAGAATGGGCCTTAATATGAAGGAAATGGGGCCAAGATAGGCCGGAGATTGGCTCAAATAGGCCGATGGACAGCTTGAGGCGCAGGCTGAGGCGCAGGCTGTCTGACAGTTATATACTCAAGAGAATCGCTCAAAATAGCCTTGTTAGATAAGGCGGTTGGACAGGGCGCAGGCTAGCCGAAACCTGACCAATGGACGCCCTGAAGCATAGGCTGTTTGACAGATCTATGTCTGAGCGGCCTAAACTGCTGAGTATGCAGGCTGGATGCGCCTATAAAGATGGCTCTGATGGCCACCTTACGATAGTTCTATTAACGCGCCAGTATACAACTCAACTCGTTCTCTTTTAAAGTGGTCATCTTCTGTTTCCTACTACCTTCAATATTATCTTTTGCTGGCTGGCCTGGCTTATGATATACTCTCAGCACTATGTCTATAACTTATAAGACCTGTCGAGAAAGAGTAAAGTCTCAGAAAGGGGAAGTTAAATACTGTGGTCAGGACACTCCTAATGATCTAAAGTACTGCTGGACACACGGTGAATACTGCCAATGGGACTCTTGCACCGAAACACTCTACCCAGGCCATAACTTTTGCTTGACCCATCAATGTGATCAGACTGGTTGTACAGAATAGAAGATAACGGGCTTGAGATACTGCATCCAACATATATGTTGTGTTCATGAGTGCAAGATGGGTTCGAAGTTTAAATCGTCATACTGCGAAGAACATAGATGTAGGAAAGAGAATTGTCCGCTTGCGGCTATTCAAGGGACTTCCAAATATTGCCAATCACACACCCGATCACATTGCAACTATGGGAACAATCAGCAAGGTTCAGCGTGCACAAGGTACGCGCCACAAACAGCCCGACGCCGGGGTCATTGAGCAGGAGGTGGAGAAGCCGCGTGGGTCGCGTTGGTAAAGGGCAGCGAGTGCAACATGCTGTCACGAGTTGCTACAGCTCTGTGGACAGCTGTACGCATTGAGGAGGTTGCAGGCGGGCGGGGGAAATCCAACTATTTCGCCGTACGTGCGGTACGGCGAAATGCCTGAGGCTTGGCACGCGGGCTTGGCGCGTTAGGGCTACGCCTCCCGATTGGGTCTCAGGGCTGGGGGCTGTATTGGGATTAGCGGCCGCAGTGCGCACCTGATACTTCTGCAGCTTCCCTGCAAGCTAGATTAGTTCCTGCAACTTGAGTATTCGTTTCCATAGGCTATTGAATATATCTAGCTTGAGCTGTTACACATGCGACAGGGCGGGCAGTAGTGATAGTTCCCATTCTGACAGCGCTTTGAGTTCATACTCTGCGTCCATACACTATCAGACTTGGTCTGGCGTGCAATCTGAAGGTTGAATATGTCAGACAAATAGGCCTAAGTAGCGCAGAAGTGTCTGTAGAATAGATCGAATTGACTGTCTAAATCTATGTAGAATTGCGCTTCAAATGAGTGTTATATACTCAAGAGAGTCGCTCGAAATAGCCTGTTGGATAGGGCGCAGGCTTAGCCGAAACCTGACCAATGGACGCCCTGACGCATAGGCTGTTTGACAGAATATTATATCGGACACCCATATATGTTCCCTTGTTCGTTTAGACCTCGCCTATAGCATTTTACACGATGTATCAAGTTGATTAGCGATCTTGGAGGGCATGCAAAAGTACTTTGGTAAGAAATCTGGAAGTCGGAGTACCAACCGAAATCCCTTGGCTGTAAAGGACGTTTCTGTTGTAGGTCCTCCTTGGCGGCTTACTCAGCACAGGCCTATTCCCTTCTTCCTTGCTAGTTTGCGTAGATAGCTTCTTCTCTTCATACACTCATTCATCAGTTTCACCCCACGGCAGTCTGATTGCAAACCTTTCCACAACTCCTTTAGTGACCACAGACCGTCAGACTGCTGCTGTACTGTGCAGATCCATGTTTTGGTTCGGAGCTCATGAAAACCCTTCATAGAGAGACAAGGCGGTCGAACAACAGAACCTCAATCCTTCACACTGCGCATGTCCGACCATGGATATCCTACACCTGTCAGCACTTGCGTTCTGTAGCCCTCGCGATCCCACGTTAGCGTCCTTCCGCAATTGAAATGCCTACTTCCATACTATTGTTCAACTCGCTGATAAAAGTGGCCATCAGGCTTCCATAAATGTTGTTCCGAGCTCAAAGACAACAGAGCGAAGTTGCTAGCATGGACGCGATACAATTGAGTTGATATCATAATGTCTTTTTGGGCGTTTACGAAAGCGATATGCTGTATAGAACCTTCAAAGATTTGATCGCATGTGTTCCCAATGACATTCTTAAACCGAGAAGCAGCCTCTATAAGCGTAAGAAGTGTTTCGCAGCATAACGCACAAAGGTGACTCGACTAGTATCACTACCTATAACAACCGTGTCGTTGTTGCTTGCCCAACACCCAGACCGGTATTCGGGAGGAAGCCACAAGATCCTCTCTGAAGACGAAGTGACCCAGTCACCTGTAATGCTCAGCTTGCTGACAGGCAAGCTCGGAGAACGCTCAGGCGATCCTGCTGCGGTGGTGGGCACTTGTGGCCGTGACGGAATAGACAGCAACTCGCCATTCACTGTAATATTCATACTGCCGTCACTGAACTCGATTTCATGCTTATAAGTCCCAGTGTCATAACATATCAATTCTATGAAGCTGTCAACATCCCACACACGCACCGTCTTGTCAGTTGAGCCTGATACCACTCGTGACCCGTCGGGCGAGAAGACCACGCTGGAGACTGAGTCGGAATGACCTTTAAGCGTGTGCTAACACTGGCCCGTCTACACGTCCCACATACGCACCATCTTATCAGCTGAGCCCGATACCACTCGTGATCTGTCGGGCGAGAAGACCACGCTGAAGACTGTGCCGGAATGACCTTCAAGCGTCTGAATGCATGCATTCCATTCGGAAGGAAGCTGTATTCTGACTTCCAAGTTTGTAGAAATCTGAGAGCGAAAGAACTTTTGAAATATGCTATTGGTTGGACTGAAGACAAGCCCAGCACTGTATAACTGAAGTGGCGCTTTGTTGAGCACATGATTAAAGCTTAGCATGAGTCTCAGCATGTCTTGGATCAAGGAATAGAGGTCGGGAGCTTTCTTTACCTGTCTTCGATGTTAGACAACATCTCTAATGCTTACAGTCATTGTGCTCACATCAATCAAGCTTTCTAGTTGAATCATCATGATTATCGCCTCCGGTATCTTACCAGTAAGACTCATAACTTCTATCCGATATGGGCAGCATTGTCGTAAAACTTTATGCACGGGACTATCGTCGGACAGACTTACCCGGCCATATTCTGCATAGCTTACCCAGTGACGACATACATATCTTAGTCCGAATAGAAGGTATTTTTCCAATGTTATCTTAGACACTTCCTCAACATAGATTCCGGGTTTGTGGAATTTGCACATGTTCTGTCGAAGAGATTGCCTCATCAGATCTAGTCAACAATCGGACAAACCATGGTGTGCCTGCTCAGGATTGATGTGGAAGCGGACATCGGGACACCGTGCACTGTCCACAATGAAGTCTCGAAACGACAGATGTAACATCTGAATGGGTTTGCGTAGATCTTCTGAGACGTCGAATATGGCATGTAGCGAGTCCAGTGTATCTTGCACCGTGACTCCACCAGTCGAGATGGTGAGGAACAGTAACCTCGCAATTTCCTCGGCCGATAGATGATCGAGCAGTAAGACCACATTGCCCACGACTTGTCGCAAACGCATAATGATTTATTGTGCTTCGTCGATAGAGAAGTCTCCTTTCATTGGACTGTCCAGAACGATTAGATACATCTCGTCGAGTGCTTCAGTCGATTTGTGCTTTGCCCCACTCGCTTGACAGACCTGCTCGAGTCGTACAGACGCCGAAACTTGCTGAGGGTCGTTAATATAACAACACACGGTAGCCGCAGAGATAAATAGACCATCCGCACTAGCTGCGATTGTCCGGATCTTGTCTTTCCCTGGCCAGAAGTCTAGTAATCTTCTTTCTACCCTGATCTGGTTCAGTTCATACGAAACAAATTGCTCGATATCTTAATCAACGATCGCACGATTCACGTCGTGCAAATCCAGCTCGCGGTATGCGATATGGCTCATGTCGTGAAATCCTAGGCGAATCGGGACCTCAGGTCGACTAGTCACCAGTACACGGAAGCCAAGGCCCGCCATTCTCTGGGTATTGCCGAGCAGAAGAAGTAGCAGGCGGACGTCGTTGACATTATTAAATTCGTCAAGCGCGTCCAACATGACGATGAACGAAGGTGCATTTATTACACTCTGTCGAACCCTTCGAAGTGGGCGAAGAAGTAACTTCTGATGCTGCTGAGACAGTGACGCAGAGTCGCCGAGGTTAGGATCCTCCTGTAGAGCGTCACGTATGAAGCTGCGAAGGAGACGTGATCGATTCGCTAGTTGAAAAGCGATAGTGCTGACCACCTTTCGTGACCGAGCTAGGTCACCCCCACCGCGTTTGAAGAAGAAGCTCGCCAAATTGAGGTCGACTTTGTCAAGCGATTGAGCGATAGTTAATGCGATCGTGAACTTATCTGTACCAGCTCCGCCTCTAAGCCAGAAGATGTATTGACTGGAATTGCAGGTCGCCCAGTCTGTGATCTCTTGCAGGAGATTGACATGTGTGCCGGCGAGGCAGGTTCGGTGCCGCTGATTCTTATACGAACTGTATACCGCATCTCTAACGTGCGAGATTCCTTTTAGGAGAGCAGTAGTTGGACTCGTGTCTTAAGTGAAGAGCGGAATTTCAGCGTATGACTCCAACGTGTGCTTTGAGGACTTATCGATCTCCTTCCGCAGCCTCGCGAACATCTTCTCCCTCCCTTCGTCATAGATAAGTGGCATATGGATGTCGAAGAGTTCTAAAAGTGAGTATACCTCATCTTCTTTGCGCTTTGTTTCACGACCTTCCGACCAGGACATTCGCTCCTCAATCCCAAATCCGCCAGAGGTCCTCCGCGCAGAGCTCCGAATGCGATCTTTGTTATTTCGTGAATTTGTTGTTCCAGTGATCTCTTACTGCCTATTTGGTGGCCTTCTCTGGAAAAAAAGTCAACTGATGCTGGAGCAATAAGTTCTTGCAGCGTCCAGCCTCGACGAAACCATCTACTTTCACGGAAAGCCGCTTTGATGGTTGGTGATAAATGACCTTTTGTAGCATGCCGAGATATCGAGACATCAGATAAATAGACGTAGCATTTATCCGCATTCTTGTACCAGCGGAACATCGAATTAATGGCCTCAGTAAGCTCGGTGTTGTTTGATTTGTCAATACAACAGGTGTCCACCCAGAAGAATTGTAAATCATCATGGGCAGCTTGCTTTCTGCAAAACTCTATCTTGCCGTAGCCACCCTTGTTCTTGCCCGTGCCTTCCATTAGATCTTGAAAGGTAACTTCCTCGCTATCCGTTCCCCAAGTATGCGAGAGTATAGCGTAGGGAGGGATATTGTCATCATACCGTTCCACCAGACTAAGGTTCACCGGGCCTTCGCCTAATACGAGACGCATGCCTGTGCGAATTCGCTGCAAGGCTCAGAAGAGCGCGATCGTGGGTAGGTAGGAGAACAGCGACACGTCTGTTCGTGGCAATCTGAATCGCAGTCAAGGCTCGTCAGAGGGGTCGTCGAGGACATCGCGGAGAACGAATTCGACGTTAAGCTGCGTCAGTTGGACGTCTTTGGCCTCCCAAGGTTGAGGGAATTCTCGCAGAAGATACGGTTCATACTGTAGAGGGCACTTGTCATGAGTTTTGTTCATGGCACAGCTTCTGCAAAGGATGCTCGTAGAGTCACGCTCTACCGCGCCATGTACTGTTGCTGAAGCTACGCTGACAACGAATCCGCATAAGCGTAGGATGATGGATTCAAATCATCGTATGAACAGTATGTCGACAATGTAGGTGGGCTATAGAGCTGGCACCGAAGAGAAATTTGGCTTTGATCAGCCTTGCAGTCAGCAGGAGTGGCCGTGCCTCTCCGTCTGCGGCTCAGCTTCGGAAGTGTAACACGTCTTACAGCCAAGGTATTCGGCTCGGTACTCGGGCTGACCAATTCCTTCACAGAAGTACCTCCGCGCCCCCGGACACCAGGAAAATAGCTTGACAGAAAGCCCGGATCTGAAATGGCCTTTTCATTGGCTGTGACAAGATATGTGAGTATTCTACGGAATATTGAAGTCTTTAAATTGCATATCAAGCGACGTTGGGCTGTGTATCGAAGTAATCTTCCAAGTGGCACTCCAGCAGGGATGAAAATGATTGGTGTACAGTGCACCGCGCTCGTGGTAATTTCTGACGACAATAGTACAGTGTCCTAGAAATTGCTTTCAACGTATTGAGATATGCCTATCTTGTCGAATAGTGTTGTAGGTGAAGAATCAAAAGTTGAAGTACCTTGGCCAAATTTCACCACGCGGGGAGTTTCACTTGTGGTTTAGAGATTCGAAATTGAGCTAGACCCGAAGAGGTAACTGAGATCGTCTTTCAACCTTAGAAAACAATTCCTCGGACCTAACTCAGCCCACCCATTTACCCATTGCCAGGTCACCTCCAAGGAGGTCAACCTCGACTTCACCAGCACCAGCGAGTTCCGAGCACAGCCCCTTTTCATCACACTCACCCACCATGGCGCGCAACTCCGAAAAAGCGCAGTCAATGCTCTTCCGCTTCCGCGCCGCCCAAGCCGCCGAATCCGGCCTCCTCCTCCCCACGGCCGGCCAACGGCGCCCCAGAGCCCCATCCACCATCTCCCAGATCCCCGTGGCGGAAAAGTGGCGCGGCCAGATCCTTAAAGAGGTCTCTCGTAAAATCACCAAAATCCAGGACGAGTCCCTCTCGGATTTCCAGATCAGAGATCTAAACGATGAGATCAACAAGCTGATGAAAGAAAAATGGGGATGGGAGAGGCAGATCAGGGAATTGGGGGGGCCGAACTACATGCGCGGTGGGGCAGTGGTGGACAATGAGGGGAGGGAGGTGCCGGGCGGTGGGAAGGGATACAGGTACTTTGGGAGGGCGAGGGAGTTGCCGGGGGTAAAGGAGATGTTTGAGCGGGCGGTGAAGAAGCATGTTCATGGTGAGGATCATGAGGAGAAGCCGAGGGCGGGGGGTGATTTGGTAAGGACGAATGTGGATGCTGCGTACTTTGGGTATGGGTTGGATGAGGAAGACGGGACGTTGTTGAGGTATGAGAAGAGGAAAGAACGGGAGGCGGTGGAAGGAGTGGCTGCCATTCAGGATGAGAACGACGAGGAGGGTTGGGAGCCTTTGCCTGGAGACGCTGGTGATGGTGTGGCATGGCGACTGCCTACTATGGAAGAGGTACAGGAAGAATTGGTTGACAGGAGAAGGCGGAAGTTGTTGGACAAGATTGGTTGACAACGGAGGCCTGGAATGCCAGAGCTTTTTTACTACGAACGACAAATCTGCTCCATTGAGACTCCAGCTGTATTTTACAAGAACAAATGGGGTATATCCACAAGTTGCACACCAACGAAATGTCGGGTTTCATTCATTCGTTCAGCCGTACCAGCCTCCACCTCCAAGAACACCATCTTCATAGACTTCCTCTTGTCTATGAGGGATTAAGCTCTTCTTTATCCCATGGCTGTCGATGATAGCCTCCCACATATCAAAATCAAGAGCGAAGACTGCCTGACTACGCGACGAACCTTTGGCCGGCTGTGCCTCTGCAGGCTCCTTTCCGGCACAACCCAGCGTCGGTAGACCTCTACCATCGAAATTGAGACCCACACTACCCTCCTTGATCAGGAAGGATATGTAAAACAAATTTTCCACAGTTTGCCCGAAGCTTTTCGGATTCACGCAAAAGTCAAAAAGGGGTACGCAACCGTCGTCGGAAATGCCATGGCTTAGCATCATTTCCAGAGCTTCATCCTGGGTCATATCTTCTCGTTCTTCTTGCTCTTTCTCGCAAGCTTCCCATCCTTTTGCCTGTATTCGACCCAGGTGATCCGCAATCTCCTTACATATGACGGTCAGGTTAGCGGTCTCCTGCTTTTCTAGATCTTCTTCCAGGAGCTCCTGTGGACGTGTTGCATTGGCAGGATTCGCGCGAGCTTCTCGTGCCCTACGTTGTGTTTGCTGGCGGGTCTTCTTTTGTACTGAAAGCGGGCCAAGGAGGAAGCTTGGGACACATGGACGAGCGTTATAGGGAAAACAAGCAAGCCGACCCAGATGCGCCCAATTGAGTTGCTCGTCATTGTCTTCGTCATCTTCCTCCCTATTCCTTCGCCGTCGTTGCGATTGGGTTCCGTTTGCGCCCCCGACTTGGTTGTCGGCGCCATCGCCACCGCCACGCCGCATAAATGATAGACACTTTGTGACAAAGTCATCTACATCTATTCCAACAGAGGAGTCGCCGAGCGCGAGCTCGTTCGTTCGTTTATAGGAGAGGTCAGCTGCTTGGACAAGAGTGCGTGAGTCAATCGTCGCATCGGAGGTTTGTTTGACGGCTCTGAAGTATTCGTCTGCCCGGTGAATGATGGTGACAAGTGCATTGGAGTCAGCTTTCAGGAGCTCAGATCGCGTATCTAGTTTCCGTCAGCATACAAATACGAGAAGAGATGCAGCCACCAAGAACGAACCATTGAGCTCCTTGTTCAAATCTCGCATGCCTTTTCGTACAGCTCTGCGCTCATCTTCATCTTGATCTGGGTCGTAGAAGTCCTTGTCGACTCGTTCCTCGAGCTCGCGACGATGTCGCGCCTGGCTTGGTTGTGATCGAACATCCTGCAATTTTCGTTTCCTGCCGGAGATAGCAGAGCTCGAGCCTTCGGGTTGTACTGACATCCTCACAGTCGCCGTTCTTCTTTTGTCTGCCCCAGCTTGGGTTCTTGAAGCGTGATGGTTCTCTTTGTCGGAAGAATTTGATGGCGCAAGGGTAGAGCGGATGGATGATTCAGAGGTTACACACCGTGCAGGTTGCGACGATGAGTCTCCAAGCTGCTCGGTATCTTCAGGAGATGATGATTCACGTAGTCGAGCCATTTGGGAGAACGGACATCTGTAAAATGGAGAGAATATAAAGCGATTGGGATTGCGCCGCAAGCAGACTAGGCACGACCTGAGCCTCAGCCTCGTTTGTAATGGCAGAATGTTATGCGAAGTGCTGGGGGTTTCAAACTCTTGAAGTTCTGTTTACCTGAGTCTCGTTGGCCCAGTGCCTTGAATAGTACCCTCGTTCTGCTGCACGGAGGATGAGGTTTGCGACACGACTTTCAGATAGCCAGCGATCCTCCTTACCTAATCAAGTCGCGCCCGCGCGTCAACTGCGCCAAGATTTTGGAGTGCGCCGGCTTCAATATTACCCATTCCGGTTATGCTCTGACGGTATACCGTAATGCTTCAGAGGTACTGTTACCGATGTCACTCTGAGCAGTGCGACTAGGAGAGATGGACACTTACACACTTGCAACTTCTCGTCAGATAGATTTTCCAGTCCATGTGAAGATGTAAGTCCGAAATGTTCCTCAGATCGTTGCCTGATTGCCTCCAGCGTACTGAAGATGAGCTTCACCTCAAATTCCAGACCTCGACTGAGTACCTCACGTTTTTTCTCCCTGTTCCCAAATGCCACACAGTTACCGGCTTTGAGTGGGAGGGCCACCAAGTCAAGTTCCCTAGAAAGCTTCCTGGTCTTCTTTTACCTGGCATTTCGTTTCATCTTAGTTGGCATATCACTATCTCTTGCTGCCCCAAAGCACTGCGCGACATTCTCTACTCATTGCTTCCATGGTCAAAATACTGAATCGTTTCGTGTAAGGAGAGTGGGCTGACAGCCCCCTCTAGAAATAACTTGGAAGGAACTCCTACCCCTGTTCCTCATTCTACTCTTCTGCAGCATCCTGAGCTACGACACATAGGCTCTATCCAGAACCCGAAATCTTCAGACCTATACGTTACAGTCCAGCTATGGGCAGACTCAAAACCAATAGGCGTGCATATGCAAACGTCCTACAAGTATTTCAAGAATAGCAGAGTATGGAATGAATGGCTTCGGTTACCAGTACTGATCAAAGATTGCCCAATCAGCTCGCAATTAGCGATCACGATATGGGATGTTTCACCGGCAGGTGGCAAGGGCGCGAAAGACCACTCGATACCCTTTGGCGGCACGACAGTTCCCCTGTTCGACAGCGAAGGGACGCTCCAAACGGGACGACAGAAATGCAAGGTGTACAGAAAACGACCTGCTGATGGCCTCGCATCTACCACAACACCTTCAACGCCACCAACCAAAAGAAGGCGGAAGCAGGAGGACACCTATCAGCCAACTCCAGAAGAGGAGGAGCTTGAGCGTTTAGAACGACTATTCAAGAAGCATGAGATGAATGAGATTCCGCGAATAGACTGGCTTGATAAACTTGTCTTCAAGGCTGTGCATCAAAAAACACAGGAGGCAGAAGAGGCAGCACGGAAACGGGCTGCTTCGAGGAGAGTAGTCAGACGAGAGAAGAAGGCTGAAAGAGACAGGATCTTGGCACAAAATTCGGGCAATAGGCAAGAACAAGACCAATCAGACGACGAAGAGTCGGAAAGCGAGGACGAGGATCTGGAAGAGTTCAGACTTTACATCGAATGTCCGAGATGGGATTTTCCCATTGTTTACGAAGATTACGAATACGAGCCACTAAAGATAATGAAACAGTTCTCAAGTATGCCATCCTCCACCAATCCTGTCCTAAGGCCAGCGCCAGAAGTGCGATTGGGACCGGGAATTGCGGGGGCAAATGGTCTGAAGGAGGACGAAGCCAGCCGCTTGATCCGGATCTTTGACCCTGAACAATTTCAGCGCGATAACCCCTGCGAAGTCAAGCTTCGAAGATTGATACGCAGTGACCGAAATGGCTACATGGACCGCGATCTAAAGCCTAATGCAAAACTTCGAGATGAGTTGAACGAGATCATATCATATGGGCCAACACAAGACTTAAACCCAGAAGAAAAGGATGTCGTATGGAAATTTCGACATCACCTCAGCAAAGACAAAAGAGCTCTCACCAAGTTTGTTAAAGCAACAAATTGGCAAGACCCGGGTGAGACTCGGCAGGCTATCGACCTGATTCCATACTGGGCAGAGATTGATGTAGACGCAGCTTTGGAACTACTTGGGCCAACGTTTGACAATCCTGTCGTCAGAGCGTATGCGGTAGACCGGTTAAGGAAATCTGACGATGAAGAGCTCCTACTATACTTACTGCAACTCGTTCAGGCTCTGAAGTTCGAGCACTACGAAGCCGAAGAAGAAGCCATTCCAGACTCCTCCCTAGCAAGATTTCTCATCGATCGAGCTACCAGAAACTTCCTCCTTGGTAACTACCTCCACTGGTATCTGATGGTGGAATGCGACGAGAAAAGCCCCGACATCAACATGAGTCACCGGAAACTCTTCGCCCGCGTCGAGTACTACTTCATGCTCTCCCTCGAACAGCACAGTCCCGAAGAACGCAAGACCCTCCTCCGCCAAGGCGAGCTCATCGCCATCCTCGACAAGATAGCCAAAGATATCCGCTTTGGCCGCGACAATCGCATCTACAAGATCGAGCGTCTCAAGAAATATCTCGCCGACCCGAAAAACGACCTCATCGTAATCGACCCACCCCTCCCCCTCCCCCTCGACCCCACAATCCTGATAACCGGTCTCCACCCCTCCGAATCCAACGTCTTCAAATCCTCCCTCTCCCCCCTCCTAATCACCTTCCGCACGCCCTCGACCCCCACAAAGAAATACCCCATCATCTTCAAAACGGGCGACGACCTGCGCCAAGACCAACTAGTGATCCAAATCATAACCCTCATGGACCGGCTCCTCCAAATCGAAAACCTCGACCTAAAACTGACCCCCTACCGCATCCTCGCCACCGCCGCCACAGCCGGCGCCGTCCAATTCATCCCCTCCACCTCCCTCAGCGCCATCTCCGCCAAACACCGCGGCAGCGTCCAAGCGTACCTCCGCGCCCACAACCCCGACGCCTCGGCCCCGCTCGGCATCCGCAAGGAGACGCTAGACACGTACATCAAATCCTGCGCCGGGTATGCGGTGATCACCTACATCCTCGGGGTGGGGGACCGCCACCTCGAGAACCTGCTCCTGAGCCCCAACGGCCACTTATTCCACATCGACTTCGGCTTCATCCTCGGCCGCGACCCCAAGCCCTTCGCCCCTCTCATCAAGATCGCGGGCGAGATGGTCGAAGGCCTCGGCGGGACGGGTTCGCCGCAGTACGCGCAATTCCAGCAATACTGCTTCACGGCGTATACCACCCTGCGCAAGAGCAGTAGTCTGGTGCTCAATCTGTTCAGTCTGATGGTGAGGAGCTCGGTGGTGGATGTGAGGATTAT
>JAABUK010003729.1_pt1 | contig 25451 bp, 30 predicted proteins | sample 5559141 | NCBI WGS metagenome assembly JAABUK01 (sample SAMN10711869, study PRJNA513367) | rock metagenome | isolation source: Antarctica rocks | place: Antarctica: Victoria Land, Pudding Butte nord | collected 2016-01-03 | reverse complement strand
AAGGTGTGCCGGTTGACTTGCTGTGCTTGATCGCGCAGCAGAGCTAATTGAGCGACTTGCTTGATATCACTGTCAAAGCGTGCAGGTGTGCTTGCTCCGACCTAAACTTCTGACTCAAGCTGTATGTGCGAGACAAGTCTTGTCTTTCCAGAGCAGTTTGTCTTGCGCATCTCTGAAAGGTCTACCAATTCGACAGCTTGACAATCACGCGACGCAACATCATTGAAGCTAGACCTAGGGCGACCAGGGGGGGCGAAGCTCTTTGACTTCACCAAACAAAACCTTCTTAGGCAATCTATCGTTAGCATATTACCTCCTACTCTGTACATATCAACTCCTACTCCATCAAGTCATGCTCTGCACATATTCACTCCTGGTCCATCATACCAAATTATACTCGGGCATATAACTCCTACTCCGTACAGATTAAGTCCTACTCCATCAAGCTAAGTCATGCTCTTCACATATTAGCACCTGCTCCATCACGTTACATCCTACTCGGGCAACTAACTCCTACTCTGTACACATTAACTCCTACTCTGTACACATTAACTCCTACTCCATTAAGTTAATGGCCACACCAGCGTGACTGATATACACAGCGCCGTCTTGTAACCGAACCGTATGATACCAGAAATCGTGCACCGCTGGCCGGGCAAACATGGCGCGCCAGTACTATACGAGTACTCATAACATCCAGCTGGCTATAGCATCCAACTCACCCTGAAATTGTACTCCAGCACTCTAGGCAGCATGGCGACGAGTGCGGATGAGGGACGGAATGCGTTTATGGTGCGCGCCGTCGTGCAATGAATACTGAGTCTTGCCGGTTGTCGAGTTTGTTGGTTCTCTGACACCGGGCCGGTAAGATTAGAGTATTCCATATTTTTTGCATGTATTTCGTGTATTTCATGTTGACTTTCAACAATTCAAGTACAGAACAGCCGCCAGGCCAGAATAAATGGAGGGTGTTGCATGTCAAGTTTTATAACAACAGGACTATACTCATGCCTCGCCGAGTAGCGTCGTCCTGGGAAGACAGAGAAGACATGGAGAGTGCCAAAGTCACAAAGCCTTCTTTTTCTTCTCATCTTGCCCCGGTCTATATACATCGTATTGTAAGGGGCTTTCTTCGTTATCTCCGCTCCACTTTCATGTGCGACGCCTGTACACCAGTTGAATGGCTTCAAATGTGCGAGAGATTGCGACCTGTACGTGTTCAATGTTCCTAGCTTGTGCCTGGTCCGGACAGATAGGCAGAATGTGAAAAACTGCAACGCTGTTACAAAAGTCACGCTTTTGTGCGGCTGCAGGCTACGATAGGGCTAGTATTCCTGACGGCGTGGTCTTGGACTGTACCGCGGCCGCACTCAACAGGCGAGAGTCTTTGTTTTCAAGCTGCAGTTACGCACTAAGTTCAACTTACCATCACGCCTTGCGCGTGACTTGCAGGAGCAAAAGGTTTGCATGAATTGTCTCAGCCCAGCTCTTCGCCACATCATCGTGAGCAAAACAATTGCACCTTGGACAATGTCGACTTCTCCATCATCACACCGATCTCGAGATACAGATACAAAGAGGAGTTGTTGAGACTTGCAAGCAGCATACGCTGGGACTGTGTTACAAACTGGATTCTAGTCTACGACACTAGTAGGCAGCACGACCTGCAACCGATGTTCTCCGATAGCCCACAAGTGACTGAAATATACTTTCAGGCCCAGGAAGGAGCTGTGCTAGGCAATATGCAGCGTAACAGAGGTCTGAAAAACGTGTTACAGGGTCTCGTATATTTCCTTGACGATGACAATATCATGCACCCTAACTTCTGGAACATTTTACCAAATATAACTCTGGGCCATATCACCACATTTGATCAATTACGTCTAGAGGTTGATCCTCCTCTTCGACTGGCTGGTGATAGGCTCGCTGTCAATGCCATAGATACTGGTATGTTTGTGGTTGATAGGGTCATGGTTGGTCAGACACAATGGGACCCAAGTGCTGGTAATGCTGATGGCATTTTTGTTGAAGCAGTGTCTAGCCAACATCCAAACAAGCACGTATATATCTCTGAGGTGGCTGCTTACCATCATGGACTACTTTAGTACTGTTGGTCAGAAGCTTTAAAGCATTATGCATTTTCAACAAAGAAAGAAAATGGTGTACAAGTACTAGCAGCTTGTTTTAATGCCAAATAAACTCATTGAAAGCTGACACAAGACTTCTAAATCACATGACGTCTGACAATCCAGCACATTCTAGAGAAAGCTGTGGAACACAATGCTCTATTCTCAGTAACACGAAGTTTGCTGTGCAATACCTATTCGGTAGAATCTCATATGCGCGCAAGACATTGGTCATGATGCGCTATCTTGCATGTCAATCTTATTTCTGTTAGGCCAGCGAAACTCCCTGTTAAGTACACGCTTGGGCGGCAGCACATTTCTCATGAGAATCAGGTGCAAGCACACAACTTGGACCTGATACACTATGAATGCCAGTGTTGCTAGGCCTTACACTTCGTGCACGTTGGCAAGGAGTTTCGTGAAGCAACTGTCAGCCAGTGCTGTAAGCGTGGCAAGGAGATGCTGCCTGCCTTGAAGCCCACTCCTCCTGTGCTAAAGAGTCTCATTTACAAGCGGAGACCTTGGTTTTTTGCTTTCCTGGAATACACCGGGTCTTACAGCTGCTCTATTTAGATGGTTGTTCCGCACATATGTTCCTGCTACCAATACACACTTGCATACAAATGGTGTGTTTTGGTAGAAACAGGAGAGCAGCTATAGCATCATGGATAACTGTGATTTTTTGTGTTGTGCATCATGCATGTGTGCACCTTGAAGCAAGTGAAGCATATGGGCAAATATCAACGACAAAAACAGGGAACGGCTTCTGCAAGGCGACACAATTTTTGGGGTTCCAAAAAAAGTACATCATTAAACAGGCCTCGCACAACTAGCTCCAAGAGACAAGCTTGGCTTTTTGCACAGGTACATAATTTAGAACTTGAAGCAGCAATCTGCATGGTCAGCCAGATAGATCTAGCTAGACAGCAATCACATAGCATTGTTGCAGCAGGAGCTTAATGGGTTGGACGCTCATGAACAGATGTTGAGAGCATTCAACATATCTGAGCGGGGTCCCTGTTAGCGCATTGTACCGTTTTCTGACACAGGTGTGCGTTGCTTCTAATTGCTGTTGGACATTTGTTTGTCTTAAAATCAGCCTTGAAGTTTGTTGCATTTGGGGGAATCTGTGTGCTTTTCAAGTTACATGCTGTGACCATGCTTTGAAGTACGGGTAGTGGACTTGATCATATCTCATTGTGATAATGCCAGGTTTTATCTGACCATCTTTTGTGCTGCAGCAGGCAAAGTACATGGCAATTTGTACAAGGCCGCGTACTAATACCCTTTTTGCGTAGCTGCATGGCAACATTGTGACTCTGTACGTGGTTGCAGGAGCTGATGTTGAATTGGTATGTGAGAATGGAGGCTCTGAACTTGGATGGCTTGCGCAACAACCAGAAAACCTTAAGAGCAAAGCTGTACGCTGGCCTTGCAGATGCTGTGCACGCAGAGGACACAGGTGCCTCTTACCTGGGCAAGCGCACTGTGCTGAATGCAACACTTACAGGCAGTCTGCGGAATGTGGGTCAAAACTATCAGGTATGATTGGCTACCCCAGCCTCCTTAATGTAACCTAACCTGTCCACCTAATTGCACACATGCATGCAAATCCACAGGATGCTGTGGCAGTTGAGCGTCATGCCAACTGCCCTGATGTCTTTGCAATAATGCAATCCAAAGTGGAAGGAGATTGTGGATAACCTGTTGCCAGGCCAGACTGCAACTATATGTTCTGACTTGGTGGCGCATGTCTTCAAAGGCAAGCTGCAAAGTCTGTTGAAAGAATTGAAGGAATGCCAGATTTTTGGTCCTGTTGTAGCCAAGCTGCATGTCATACAGTTCCAATGCCTAACCACAATATGCTAGATATGCCCTGTAAGATGGCTGCTCCTGAGTTGTCAATGTAACTCGCCTTTGATTAACATGCTCAGCACAACTTGCCAGAGCGTGTTGTCAATCCTGAGTCTAGCGTGTTGTGAATGTTTTGGATGCAGTTCACAACCTCGAAGCATATAAAACCAAATGAAATGCAATGAACTAAAAAGCTCTTTCACAGATTCCCATCCCCACATCCTGGCCCATGTGGAGGCCAGACAATGGCAGGAAGTGTGACATGACTGGGTTGCATAACCGCAGAGTGTTGCCTCATAACCCTTACCTTCTCATGAAGTACCAGTGTCACACCGATTTTGAGGTTGGGGCTGGCATTGCTGCTATCAAGTATGTGTACAAACGTGTCTTCACAGGTCCAGACAGAACCAGGGCCAAGCTATCAGCTTTGCCAGTACCAGAAGTTGCTGAAGAAGCAGGGGGCTCACAAGCACTTGATGATGATGAAATCACAGAATTCCAAGATGCAAGGTATTTTGTGTGATACCATGTGTGTCATGAATCCTAACAATTTTTTTTATAAATGTCTGTAAGTATATCTATCAGAAACGCTCTTATTGACTTCAATTGTTGATGCATTGTTGTTGATGCGATTGGCTATTGTTCCCAGTACAATCGCAGCTTTTGTGGCTGCTGCACTTTGCTGTTCCACTATACAGAACTCTGAAATAACTTTACAATTGCTAGCAATGCAGGAGACACAATGTTCATCCCACGTATCAAATTGTATGCCACTGTCTCATCTCAGATGCCTTTTCGTCTAATTTGCACACATCTCCCAATCAAGCCAGCCTTCGCCATGACTGTCAACAAGGCTCAAGGGCAGATAATGGAACTGATGGGCCTGTACTTGCCTAAAACCAGTCTTCGCTCATGGCATGCTATATGTAGCACTTTCGCGTGTTGGCTGTGAAGACGCGGTCAAACTCATGGTAACACATTCACAGCCACTGGGGAGGCAGGGCACTTTCAGTTGGAACATAGAATATGAGGCATAGACAGGGTTGGACAGGCCTTCTGAAAATTTGAGGGATGCCCTCATTGCCGCCCCAAGTTTGTGAGGTCGAAGCCCTCACACAATTTTGTTGCCGTTGCAACTTCTGCGGGTAGCCCGCAACGTCAGTCAAAGTCCTTGAGAGGCAGCCTGTTGAATGTCAATGCTAGCAGCGCTGGTGACGCATGCTTACATGTGCAGACTACAGTATCAACAGTCAGTATGTTACATTAAATACCAGGTTTTGACCAGTCTTCATCAACCTTAGTACGATAATATCCTCAGATGCGTCAATCAGAAGGACCTCCTCTGAGCTGGTGATCTGAGGGGAACATGTAGCAGCATCAAACTCTGCTTCCTCTTCAATCACTCCCACTAAACGCCCGCAAGTCAACACAGCGTTGGGTGATTTTTGTCTGAGAGCCGGCAGTTCTGTGTGACATAGAACTGCCTAATTCAAATATGACTGAGGGCTGCCCTGAGACGGCCGAGGGCCGTTTCAGGGGGGGGGCGCTGCCCCTCGAAGGATCCTTGCGGGCTGTCCGGGCATAGACCATCGCCATGCATGTTCTAATGTGCTGTGTTGCATTGTGTTGCATTGTGTGGAAAACTTACGGTGTTTGCGTGACTCTCTCAAGCGCCGGTGGCCTGAGAACGCTGAAGCCACTCGTTTCTCCGCCCTGTTACAGTGGGTGCAGGGACAACATGCTGGGAGGTCCGCCGTGAGCTGGGAGCGCGGCGTCGAAAAAGCATCCGGGCAAGCATGCAGCAACATTTGGGACGGCGACCGCGTGGCAGCATCAACGCGGGTGGCGACAGTCCGGATGTGTGATTGCATCGCGTGAATATGCGTCGGTGTTTGCCGGCCGGCGCAGGAGCAGGTCTACAGGACTACGCAATGCTGATCACATGCAAGTTGCAGGGCTCGACCGCCCGCAGAAAACCCGGCGGGCTGGGTGCCAAAACCCCCGACCGGCCCCCCAAAACGGCTTAATGCCATTGATTGAAGAGGGCTTTGCCCCCTTCAAATTTTGGTGCCCCCCAGTGGGAAGCCCCCTTGACTGACGGAGTCGGCTGTTGACTTTGCGGGCACACCGTCTAAGCGCTTATGAGCGCTATCAATACTACACTTGCAAACCATGTGCAAAGCTACTTGTGCATGACAGGCATGCCAAAAAGCAAGAATCCTGTGCCCACAAAGTTCTTTACTTTCACAAAGTACTCAATTTGAGAGTGAGGATGACGATGCACTAGAGGTTGATCAATGAGCCAGTAACATTGCAGCTTCAACAACATCGTTTCAGCACGCTCAGCCAAGCCATTGCGTGCAGAGTCTTCAGCCCACCCCCATCAACGTACGCATAGCATGCGGGAAACCCCCGCAAAAAACGAATTCAAGTTCAGCTTTGCTTGAACAGCTTTCAGTGCCATTGCAGCCAAATACTTGGGGCCAAAACCCATCCAGCAACCCACAAACAATGTTGGCATGCTGTTAACCTCAAAGATCTTCTTTCAAGAGCTGTGTTACAGGCAAAATTGACAGCAAGATTGCCAGAAGTCAGGCCTTTGCAAGCAAGTGGATCAGGCTTGCTTGGCTGCACAACTCAGTTGCTGATCAGCCCAGGCCAGGCAGACCACACAAACTGAATGCAAAAGCAATCCAGCACATCCTGGCAGCAGCAAAGCAAAAGTAATGCAAGTCTGCTGCTGCTATTGCAGCCAAAGTTCAGCAGAAATCTGTTCTGAAAGTCAGTGTTATAACTAATTAACACAGTGCAGCACCCTCTCAGAAGAGAGCGCCTGCAACACCTCAGGCCCAAGTAGATTGTTCCAGCAAGCTGGCAGGTGGGCAGACAAGGGAAACCTACAGCAGGACAATGCTCCAGCTCAAAAGACCAAGGTTGAACAGTCGATGCATCAGCGACACTGTCCCAGGAGGCCTTTTCCTGGTATGCCCCCCCCCCAACTTCCCTGATTTGTCTCCTTTGAGAATCTCTGGGCTTGGATGGAGCAGCAGTCGGGTGACAGAGAGGGCATCAACAAATACTGATGACTTGCAATGCAGCTAATGGCCATTAGGGACTCAATCACACTCACACAGTTGCATGACTTGTTTGATGGCATGAGTGATAAAATGAAGCTTGTTGTCAAGCTGCAAGGCAGTGTCACAGGCAAGTGAGCAAAGCTCAGAACAGTGTTTCTGCTACTGCCACATGCCGTTGGAGTCCACTAGACCAACGAGTACACTCTAACTGCAAGTTGGACACCAAAGACATCTGTGACGTCCCGCCATGTCAATTCAGTTACACAAACCCTGAGCTGCAAATTCATGAGCAGCAACATACCTTGCACATTGCTTGCAGAGCTTGTAACAGCATTTTCCAGCTTGTACTGTCACAAGCAATTTCAGGGCCAATGGCAGATGGCTATTGACTATGGAGTCATTGTGCGGTACAGCCCAAAATGCAATTTTGAAATCTACAGCTGCCGTCAAAAGTCTGCTTTTAGTAATGGCACTGCTTCAGCAGAAACCTTGGAGTGAATGCTGTGCGCAATACAAATGGCGGTGAGGCCAGCCAGTGTTAGCTGACGAGCCTGTGCACTTGCTGCTGTAACCGTTGCCGTTGAAAACGCTTGTGCCGCAAGCTGCAAGGCTTTGGCTAAAGCAGGTGAGTGAGGCAAGCAAGCTGGTGTCAGCCAACAGTCAGGTTTGAGGCTGCCCAGCAGGCAAACTTCATAGGAAGCAAAACCCTGTGAAGGTCAAACCTTCTGGCAAAACAGGCCAGCTGTCTTGCCTAGTATCTAGGTTTCTCAGCAAAGCAGGAAGCAGTGGCTGTTTACACAAGGGGTAGCAATGGGTCATTGCCTGGACAAGCTTGCCTCTGACAGAGATTGAGCTTGATCAGTCAGCAAACCTTTGTTGTCAGTGCAACCACTTGCAAAGGCTTACCTAGCACATTGAACAGCCTGTACAGAAAAAGTATGAGAGTTTAGCCCCAAATTCCTAATGACTTTGACTGCTGACTGCGTCAGGGATTTGCCCCTAGGGGCTTATACCATGCTTAGCTGGAAATCTGAATCTGGCTAGGGTTTGCAGGAATCTGAACAGCTGGGGTTGCAAAGTTGGGTGTGCAATCCCTGATGGTATGGTGACCAATGTTCATATGTCAGTCTGGGATGCACAACAATGTTCAAGGCCACAGGAATGCAAATGTGTGTAAACTTATGATGCCAGATGTACAATGAGTCTCAGTGTGCATGGCCGTGTTTGTGAGTCTGTTGCGCACATACGACACAGTCCATCTGATTGTGCCTAGTCTAAGGAACTGGCTCCTTGGGCCAGAAAAACAAATGCAAGCTTGCTACGCGTGTACTACTATTATGCTACTCGTATACAGGCTCGCTACGCAGAGCTAGTGTACGTCAAGTTTTTTGATGCAGCAGATTTGAAGCAGGCAGGCACAGCAATAGTCAAATCAGAACTGTTAGTGTCTGGTCTGAATGTATTGAGCCAGGCTAGTTAAGCTTGTATGGATACGGCTGCTAAACATGATTTGTAGATGCTCCAATTCAACATGGAAAAAAGGGCAATGCATTATGGGACAACTTGCCAAATATGCTCATGCATCATGTACATAGCATTTGTTCTTGTCATAAGAAGCTCACAGTTTGGGTCAAGCACACCTGCAGGTCTTCTTGCACATTTTTGACTTGGCTCAACTATTTGCTTCTTCCTCTTCCTTGGTAGTGATACCTGTCAGATAAGAGCTTAGGGGGTGGATCTTTTGCGGCAGATCTCAAGCTGCCATTAGTGAAGCGAGCGCAATTACACTTTGCTCAAGCATTAGACACTTGTTACACAATCTCAACTGGCGCCTGGCACGCAATGTGTAAGAAGTGGCAGTGTTGCTGTAGGCTGCTGCATTTGAGGCCTTCAGCCAAAAAGCAGGATCGAACTTGCAGATGAGACTCCTTGCTGTTTGTCTCAACATGCATGGGAGGCAAACAGCTGGCCTGGATGCTAGGGCTTGTGGAATAATATACCTGAACACCAACTGCTGGGGTTGAACCCCATGATCTCAAGCACAGACACGCTGTCAGATTCAACTCAGAAGTGTGCGTGTATGTGAATTGCACAAGAACTGTACATCCTGGAACAAGGTCTTGACATGACGCTCTTGAGCTGTGTAACTCACGTAACCTTGTTCTGTTCTTTCCTTCACAACTTTACTGTCTTTAAAAACAATGTTATGGCCTAGAAAGTCTGCCGACATTAACTGAACAACCCCTGCGACCCGTGAGAGGTTTGCACAAGATGTGGTTGGGCTCAGAAGCTCCATCATTTCACTGACAGCCTTTGCTGGAGACAACGTGCAGTTATGGCTTCTGAGGACGTGGGAGACGCCGCCGTGATGATAGGCTATCGGTCCTGTCATCTCCACTACAGGGACAGCTTTGATTTGGATATTGGCATCGAAGATGTTACATATTATGGTTTGCAACGCTCTCTGAAGAAAGGGATGACCCGGTACATATAAAAGCACCCATTGGTGAAAGTCGCCTTGTGCGCCAATCCCGCTCACCACAGAAGCATTTGGCCAAACAAAAGAGTTGAACGGTACCAATGAGGCACAGTCTGCATCAACATATACGCCTCCGTATTCGAGCAAGATAGCCACCCGCAACACGTCAGCTTTCGCGGCGCCAACTGCCAGCATTTCGTAAGCCAAGGCGGTCTTAGCGTCCGTGTGTTGACAAATAAAGTCAAGCGCTGCCGCATCGTCTAATAGTATATACTCGTACTCAAGGTTATCCCGGATGAAGGACATCATGGCCACGGACTGAAATCGACCAATGGTATATGATTTCCAAGTTTGCCAGATAATCTTGGGAATTTTTTGCTGTCGACGCAGTGAGCTCCTAGGTGCTACGTATCTTGGCATCAAGCATTGCTCGGTATCGACCTGAAGCAGACACTTGTTGAAGCGATGCCCATCACTGGAATATGTCCGACGCCAACTATTTAACCATTCGCCGGTGGAGGTAGGATGAGTCTGCGCAAAAAGTACTGAACATAGTGCGTATACAATGCATGTGACTGTCCTAAAATCTGAGGTCATCTTGCAACTGCAGACGTTTGGGCGCATAAAACACTCGTACACACGGCATCAGCGACAATACATCAGGGCGCCCTAGGATAGCCCCAGGGCGCAATGCAGAGAATGGCAGCATTCAGGCTGAAGGTCGCTAGTGTCCTTTCAACATTCAAACGCCACACATATCAAGATCAGGGGTGTGCTATTAGGCTAACGACGTAAATCCTAAACTCAAACTGCGCATAACGTCATGTCAGCAAACATGGGATCACATTTTGTGATTGAGTGAAACTGAATTGTATGTAATATGTCTCTAGAAACAGATGTGCAACCTTGGTTGAACAGCTCCCACAGACCCTGTTCGTTCGACTCCACTCTTGCATTAAACAAAGATGTGTAAGAGGCTGTTTGGCTCATTAGTAATGCAGCTTACGGTTACGTTACGGTTTTTTTCCATATTTGCTTCTGTAAGCGTACAGTAAGGTAAAGTGCCTATTTTACTATTTACAGCGGCAAAAACGGTTTTGAAAAACCGTAAATTACTGCAATATTACAGTGAGACGGTGAAAACCGTAAAAAGTAAGGTGCACATCCCTATTGCAGATGTTTCAAAGCCTCATTTACCGACTTCGTCTGGAGTTGCGTCATTGAAAAGGAGCATTGGCACATGCGAATGCCTATGCGGATCATGATCTTCTCAGCCGTCCTTGCCGTGACACTGACACGCCTTTCGAGCTCAGGTTATCCTTACACAGCGCTAGTTCAGATGTTGCTTACTGTGCCTTGACTGCAGAGTGAGTGACACGAAAAGGGTTTCCCTACAGGAGTCTTTGCGTCTGTTCATGCAAGACATGGGATAGACGTCGGATTCGGTGTCTGGTTGCCGGCTGGCACGCATGCCGAGACTTCTGGATCCGTTCTGAGTGGACAGACGGACCCTTCTGGATCCAGCAAGTGGCACGGACAGGATCACGAAGATTTGTATGCGTATCAAACTTTCTTTAACACGACTGACAAAGGCACTTACTTGGAGATGGGAGCGCTGGATGGCATCAAGTTCTCCAACACTTTGTTCTTCGCTGAGGAGGCGGGATGGTCTGGGATACTCATTGAACCGAACACAGCATCGTTTGACAAGCTGGTGCAGAACAGACATACTGACACCTGTGTAAATGTTGCAGTATGTGACGTCGAAACGCAAGTACACTTTATTGCAAGCCAGGAGCTGGAATCTTGGAGTTTATGCCAGAAAGCTTCATCAAGCAATGGCATCCCAACACTGAAGCGTCGAAGCTGCCCACTGTCCCCTGTTTGCCTTTAAGTAAAGTCCTGCACAAGCTTAGATTCGCACATAATGATTTCTTCTCTTTGGATGTTGAGGGCGCTGAGTTGAGGGTGCTGTCAACACTGGATTTTTCTGCAATTTCAATCGGTGTGATGGTTGTTGAGGCTGATCATCATGATGCCGGAAAAAATGCTGAAGTGCGGAGGCTGCTTAGCAACAATGGTTTCATGTTGCATGGACATGTTGCCCGGAATGATTGGTTTGTACACAAATCATTTGATCAGTTGCACCATAAATGATGGGCACTTGTCAGATCTTTTGTAGAAATTCCCAGACAAGACGCAAGGCAGGCGCCTGGAAGGGTTCTATGATGGATTATGCTTTGCACTGCTGAACGAAAGGCCTGCAGAAACCAGAGCTTGCATGAGAGATTTGTATTGTGAACTTTGAAAGACTCACTGTACTTTCAGCAATGGGACAAGTGCAGCCATTCCTGATGAAGCCGCGCAGTTATGCGCTATGGACCATGCTATCAGTTCCAGAGTCACACAAGAGAAGCATCTTCAAATATATGACAGGTCAGGGAATGACCTTCAAAAAAAAATGCCTTCATACATGCCTGGGGAGCCAATTGTCAGGACCGCACGTTCTGTACAGGTGATGAGTTGCAAGGCCACATTTTTGGGAGCTGCATGCACCCAGACGTGAGCAAGCAACATATAGCTAGACATGATAAAGCCATTAGAACATTTATCCAAGCCTGCACTAATCCAAGTCACTAGAAAATCGCCATAACACACCAAATTCATTCGAACCATGTTTTACGCAGTCAAGGAAAATACAACCTTGTTCTGCAGGCGACATGACATACACGCAATAAATTGATGTGCGTCGAAACTTCTCATATTTTTTCTTTATCTTTACAAGTTGCTTTTTAGGCACAAGACGCGCATGTGAGAGGGACCCAGAAATTATTTCAGCGTTTCAAATTGTGATTTTTTTAAAGTCCCAAGCTTAATCAGCTGCAATTGTTGTGTACGGTGGGGCAAAATTGCTTCTCGCTGATGTAGTGACGCATCCGTAGAAATCACAGACTACAGCCGTTGCGGGCGGACTGACTCTGTACGGCTGCCCAACCAAATCAAGATTTTTCGGACAGCATCAACCGTAATGGCGAATGTTGCCCACACGCAAAACAGTAAACTCAGAGCAGCACTCTCCGTTTGCCTCTTTTGCGACAAGTCCATAACCCAAATTTGCAAGATGCATGAACAAGAGAGAAGTGTGTGCAACACTCATTGCGTGAGCGCCTTGCCAATGAAGAGGGTCACTGTCCTTTGATCGCACCTTGTTGATGTAGAGGGGCCACTCTGAAGGAGATACATCACTACGATGCAGTTCGAATGAAATCTGGTCAGGTAAAAAGGTGTCGCTTTCCCGCCAGCCAGATATCACATCCCACTCAAAAGCTTCGATATCCATCTTTAGCAAGTGCAGCTTGGATGCACCAACATTGGAAACTGCTTGGCTGATGGTAACAAAGCGGTCGTCCGCTGCGGCTTGAGCATTGCTGCCAATACATTGTTTGTGGTACACGTGCCTTGAATTGTCAACAGAGTGACCTTCGACGGTACAGTCGAAGGTATGCACCTGACAGGGTGTCTGTTGCAAGACCGTGTCTTCGAAAGAGTAATCATTGAAACTCCCAATCGAAAATACTAGGCATGGGTGAGACAGCTCAGCAACATTACACACAAATTTCTCTTCCCCTATGCGCTCCACCGGAGCCCAATTACGGCAAGCTAGCACGGGTTGAAAAAGTTGTAAAGCTTCCTGCATAAGGATGTCAGCATTTGTCATTGAATAGCTCGGCCTGCTGCTGCAGTCTTTCCGTTCTACAGACAGCTTCCTACCTGGCCTATTGGATCTTCGGGTTGATCTGTTACCGCTGCATGCCCGGAAGCTTGGCGCAGCTGAGCTGTTGATGCTGTCAATTTTAATGTGTTCTCTAACAGACTGGATCTCCAATCAGATAAATTGGCTACTGCCTCAGCCTCATACGCGCCAATTCTGATCTATGAGGCTGAACCAAAGCTGTCAGTATCTGAGACATGCTCCGAAAAAGGTAGTTGTCGTTTTACCTGTGGCATTTTGGCACATGTGCACGGCCCTATCACCACTGTCGTGAAAGCGAAGACCGTGAGGAAGATCATGCTTGCCAATACCTTACTACGCTTGGCCATACCTTACTACGCTTGGCCAGCCACAACAGTTTACTCAGATACTGTCAAAGACAAACGCCCTGTGAAGATCATAATCAATGTACAGACGGGGGATATCGGCACAGTATCGGTATCGGTAAAAATGAGGGCAGTATCGAAAAGGGATGTGACTCCTGTATACCGGTATGCAGGCAAAATATATTTTACCTCACGTACAAAACAATACTTTGGATTTGTCGAAAACCTTCATTTCCTGGTTTTTTTGAAAAATAGTGTAACATTATTTTCAGACCTGTCGGCAGTGCCGACTCGGCACACAGTCAAAATAGCGCATTTGGCCTGTCGTAAGTTTGAAGATGTTTCTCTTGTGTGATTGTTGCATTTTACGGCATACTCCACAGCGCACCACTGTGTGGCTTGACCCTGAAGTGTTGCACCTTATGCTATAGGTGAAATTACGGTAACTGTTTTTTTGGATGGCCTAGTCAAACTTTGTGGTTATTTTGCAAACCTTTTCCCGTGAGTCATTCAAATCTCTTATGCAAGCTCTGGTTTCTGCTGGCCCTTTTGCTGTCTTGACCTGAATGGTTTGTTGCAACCAGTACTTGTCTTTGAATGGTTGCGTGTAGTCATTAAATAGGTCATCGTCAAAGTGCCTGCCCATGCAGCATTCATCTGCTGCTTCATTTGCAAGCTTATCAGCCATCTTATTGCTGTGTAATCCTATATCCAAATGACAAGGAGTGTCCTCCTAGAGTCGCAGATTTGGTTTGTGAAATTGCTTTGTTGGACTGAAGAGCCAGGTAAGCCCCGGTCCTTGGAGTGCTTAGGTCTGCAACGGCGTTGCATTGCATCAGCGTTGTACTGAGCGATGTACTGAGCGTCCACAATACACCGTGCACGACTTGCATGCATATGCGTCGACTTCTGTTCGCCCCAGTCCGACTGTCTTGTGCACTCTGCAGACACATCCGGGACGCGGTCAGGCTCCCAGCTGGCTTTGATTCTGCTTGCTTTAGGCTGCTGAAAAAGACAGCTGTGCTCGCTAGCCAAACATCGGCTCATGCCTTGATTGTCTTTGCCGACAGCAAGAAACAGTGTCAGTACTTCGTCTCCACATCTTCAGACAGCATATTTGAAGCCAGCAGCTGTAACTTTCTTCCGACAGCAGCTGGTACAGCAAATCTTTGATAGTCAGGTCCAGTTTCACCCCTTCGCAACAGCAGACAGCATGTGCCTATGTGTGTGAGAATAAAAAGCAAGCTGCTTGGTGGGCAAACAGCACACAGTGGCTTGGGCGAGCTGCAAAGCAGATAGCAGCAACACTCTCACTGGGCATTCTTTGTATATAGATGAAGGTCACATGTTAGAACAGCATCACATTGCAGCATCTCAGCTGAGGAGCATACATGATTCAGTAGGCTGAGTTTTGGCAAACATAGTCAACACAGCCTCAGCTCCTGACAATGCAGACTGGTTTCATGCTGCATTGTCTACCAACCCTGCCACATGAGGGTGGGAACTCCTTGCCAGACTTCAATGTGGACTCAAAGAAGCTTTTGCCGCCCAGCGGGTCTGTCAATGCCTTTGATGTGCGCTGAATTGTTGCCGCTCACAGCCATATAATTGAAGTGATGCATGTATCAGGGCTGTCATGGACAACTGTGTCTAGCCAAGTACAATGACAACAACCAGTGCACTTGCAAAGCCTTTGGGCTTCTGGCTGGCTCAGATGCCCACCAGTATCTGCACACTGTACATGTACTTGATCATGCACCAGATGTTGTCCTTGCTGAGCCACATCAAGTTGTCACCATTAGGTCATGCTTACCAAACAGTCTTCCAGTTTGCATCGGGTAGCTAAATGCAACCAGTGGCGTCCTCAAATCCAGCCATGACTCTCACAGAAGCGCTGTGAGCACATCACCGCTGTCAGAATACATCTAGATGGCTTTTGTCCTGAGCTTGGCAGTGACGACACCGATAATTGAATGCAGCTGAGGTGGGTGTGAGTCCTCATTGCTGTCTCAGTCAAGTTTACACAGCTACAGGTGTTATTTCTGCCTGCAGGTCAGGATGCTTATGACGACATGCAAGAGCATCAACCCAATTATAAGCATCCTGAGCCTGTATGCAAGAGCATCAACCAACCCAGACAGAAGATCTGATCAATGGCAATGTTGATCCCTGCCTGTGCCTCACCCCAGGACTGCTTACCATACCCAGCAAATCCAGAGATAGTCACCCACGTGAGGCGCTCGATGCTGCATAGGCTTTGTTGAGCTGAAACCACCTATGCCAGCTGGCTGATGCCAATGTGGATGTCAGTCAGCAGCTGCTTGTGCTAGTTGCAAAATCGAAATCAGCATGTGACAGGTTCAGTTGCAGTGCGCGCTCCAATCACACATGATGTTGCTGGGCATGTAAGAATGTGCAGTTTTCACCAGCAATTTGAAAAACCTTTAGCTTTTAGATACTACGCTGTCAAGCCCCTTGGCAAGGAGGCAAAAAACGCAACGATGCAGCATCTGTGTGGGAAATCGTCCCTCTCAGTGGTAAGCAGCGCTGCAGACAGCCAAGCTATCGAGTTGTGACAGTTGACAGCATCACACAGCAAGCATAAGTGTGTCCTCAATTTGACTTGTGAAAGCAAGGGCCCCGACAAGACTTGCTACTGAATGACATGCTGAATTTGTGGCCTGACCTTGGCTGCGTTCCTCATGATGCCCAGCAGCAGCAACAGCAGCAGCAGAGGCCATTGGAGAGGCTATGCAACACACAAACCAAAACAACAGCCACTCCATGCTTGTTGCCTTTTTGCTTGCCTGCTGCCTGTGCTGTTTCACTAGCAGTAAGCTTCCAATGCAGCACAATCTGCTTAACTCAACCGGTGAACCTCACTGCTCCCAAATGGCTCTGTTAGAGCTGTTTTTTCCCACTGTCCTCTGTCCTTTGTACCAGCTTGCAACAAAGACAGCCCGAGCTTGAGCAGCTGAAAAGCTAGCCCAGCCGACAAGTTATGTTTTTGATGGAACTGCTGCACCACTGCGGTCTAATTTGTGCCCGCCAAAGTGATCATATGCTTTTGCAATGAAAGGCACACTGTTGCTCATACGACCTGATCAATCAGTGCTGCTTGACACTGCTGGGGATACTTGGGCTTTCAAGAATGACATGATGTTGCCAATAGCACTATACGCTACTTCAACTACTTCAACTTCAGTTCAGCAACATATCAATGACAAGTACAATCAGGAGGAGCCTCTAGCTCTTCCTATACCTAGACGGCTGCTGCATGGCTGTGAGAGGCAAGCTTGTCCAGGCAGCAAGCCTTTGCTACCCTGTGTAAACAGCCACTGCTTCCTGCTTCCTGCTTTGCTAAGAAAAGTAGATACTAGGCAAGACAGCTGGCCTGTTTTGCCAGAGAGTTTGTCCTTCACAGGGTATTGCTTCTTATGAACCTTGCCTGATGGGCAGCCTCGAGCCGTACTGTTAGCTGACACCAGCTTTCTTGCCTCAATCACCTGCTTAAGCCAAAGCTTTGCAGCTTACGACACAAGCGTTTTCAACCGCAACGGTCACAGCAGCAAGTGCGCAACCTCACTGGCTGACCTTACCGCCATTTGCATTGCGCACAGCATTCACTCAAAGATCTCTGCTGAAGCAGTGCCATTACTGTAAGCAGACTGTTGACGGCGGCTGTACAGCAGCAGTCAAAAGTCTACATCCAAAAATTTGCGTTGCTGTACATTGCAGCATTCCCTTGCATCCCCAACTGCCTTGGTATCATGAGTCAGCTCATCACTGGGAATTACGTGATCAAGTTTGAAAGGAACAGCTTTAGAGTTCAGCTGTCAGCGAGGGGTATAGCAATCTGCTTTGCCTCGGCGCAGCCGAAGGCGCAGGTAAGGGGAGGTAAGTGGATTGTCTTTGTCTGCAGTCAAAGTCAAATAGCAACCACTCTGGCAATTTTTTGGACACTTGCAAGGGCTTGCTGGTTGCACAAGCTTTGCTTCAAGTGACAGCAAAGCTTGCTCAACAAGCAGATTCCTTGTCTGTTGTGAAAATGCTCTGGCTAACAGCACACTGCTTGGCTTCACAAAATGGATACTACAAAAGAAAGCTGGCCTGTTTTCCCAGACAGCACTGCCCTCTTGAGACCTGCTTGCTTATGGTTTTTGCTTGCTGCACAGCAGCAACTTTCCCTCCTGCTGACAACAGACTTCCTAGGTCAACGCACAGTCAGGGTCAAAGCTCTGCAGCTAGCGCTACGGACGTTATCTGCCGCATCGGTCCCACCCACACACGCATTCGATGGTGTACTACTCCTAGCTGGCCGTACCGCCAGTCAGATTGAGCTGTCGTCGCACACGAACTGTTCTGCTAAGCAAGCACTGGTTTTGGATACTGCTACTGTATGACTGCATTTCCAAGCTCTAAGAGGGCATATTTTGGATCTAACTGTTCGCTCTTTTCTAACTCATCTCACTGAGTCTCGCTCTTCACTCTTTTCCAACTCTTAGATTCACACTGACGGATTAGCGTGCGGATTATCGTCAGATTTAGAGCAAAACGCTAATCCACCTGCCGAGGTAGCTGAGGTACGACCCGTCAGGTGGCGACACTTGACATTGCCGATGACACAGGTACGTTGCTGAAGACTTTAGTTGACCAATCAAGAATGTTCTGGGCCTTGCGCCGACCTCAGGCCAGCAGCCTGCAGCCTGCGTAGTGAACTTCTGTCAGCTGACAGCTGTTCGGGCCATGGCTGCTCTCTGGCTGGTGTGCAAAGACGCCATTGCCCCAACTGCATTGCCACGCTATGCCTCAGCCTCGGCCCCGGAGCGGCAAAGCTGTTGGGCTTCTCGCGCAGTGTGTTCGTGCTGTCGTGTGAGGTGCTCAACCAACTTAAAAGCAGCAACTCACCACCAATTCACCCATTACATCATAAACAGCAGTTATATTGTCGGGCCTTTTGATTTACGTTGTCGCAGCCTGCCAGAGAACGTGTACTTGCAGCCTGCAGCCAGAATGTATTGTCACCAGTTTAGTGCTTGGTTTAGCGTCACATTGGTGTCGTTGTTTGACTCTTCAGATTCCCCGCTAAACCGACGTGCTAAAATCGGCCCAGTGTGAATGCTTAAAATGGCACGGTCAGCGCACAGTCAGCGCTTGATTCAAGAAAGCCGATACCAGTGACATTCGCATGACCATATTGGACAAGGAAAGGTCAAGGGCGGTCTGTTTTCTCACCTGCAGGGGCTCGTTGCAACATGATGAGCGTGAGTGTGATAAGTGTACAACAAAACTTTATTGGAAAAGATGTCTGCGCCACTAGCTTGTCTTGAACGTGATCCGCCCTCATTTGACCTTATTGCACAGCTGTAGTTCTGTTTGGTGACTGTTTAAGTGATGAGTGCAATACTTGAACAGGTTCCTGTGCTCCTGACGCGGATTTTCGTATGCGTAAGCTTTCATTGGGACGTGGCCAAAGTAGGATACTTGGAGCAGGTATGGCAAGTTGCTGCAAAGCTAGAGACTCGATGCAGCTAACACCGAACGTCGCATTGAGCACGTAGGTTCTGCGAAACATGATCAGCTACCCTACGTTGACGGATATATGTGTTGTTACCAATAACCTGGAGGCGACTTATCAAGTCCTATATCAATGGGATCTGCGTGTCGAAATGTGCGGGGATACGGCTAGATATAGCGGCGATCTGTCGCCGTATTGGCTGCTATGGCGTCATAGGAGTGTTATGAAACAGGCACATGTGACAGGTGTGTTGAAGCTTATTTACTCCGGTTTTGATTGCGAAAACATTTCTCACCGTGAGACCACACAGCAGGATACTATACATCATACATGTACATCGAGGACGACACGTACGTGCCATGGACAACGCTCAAGTCATGGTCGGAAGACATCTCAGTCCTAGAGCCACTTGGCTTTCAGAGAGGCATCTTCCGGACGGAGATCAACGCAGCCAGCGGACAGCCTGTCCTGATGGACCTTTTTACATCGATCAATGTCTCTTCGTACCACAAGAAAGTACATACTCCTGTCAATGGTGGTGCTTGTGCTCACAGCCGTTTCACGGAAAACTGGCACGTGGCAGGCACTTCAAACAGCACCAAGTCGACCTCATCAGGAGAGGGCTGTCATCACACAGATTATGTCCAAATGGTTGAGCCGTATCAAGGCTTATGGATTGCCACACATGATACATTGACAGCTTTTATGCAGTCCAATTAGTGGAATGAAGAGACTGCATTGAAAGCCACCATCCCATCTGGCATCAGGTCTTTTGGAGGCTATGCAGAGAGAAGCACCTGGGGTGTCCAGCTTTTTTGCATTCCTGAAGGATTTGATACAGCCATGGTGGTACCATACAGTCCTGTCAGCAACACGCTCAGCCGCCTGGCTGAAGTTAAACATCTCCGTAATGGGTACTCTAGCAGAAATGATTCACCCCATAGCAAATTATTGGTTGATGACCTTTTGCTTCAGTAGGTCCTGACAACATTGGGTGCTGCACATGCAGCATGTACAATCCAGCATAATTTTCAGAATGTTCATCGATGAAATACTTGTCCATGCATTAATGGTGTTCAATCACAGCACTCGTATTCATCCAGGAATGGCTTCTTTCAGAGCGAGTCTTGAATCTGTTCCCCTTTATCTGAGTATAGATACAGACATTCATAAATTTGAGCTGACATGCTGTCATTCAATCAAGCAACTTTAATATCTTGCGGGGAGTCAACAGACAATAAACAGGGAATCAACCTACACTAAGCATCAGAGCAAGTTTAAATGACAGTGGACTAGCCATTAAGCTGACTGAACTGTGCATAACAGTAGCTTATTGCTACAATTTCATGCGCAGAAGCTCTGAGACAAGTCCAGGCTCAGCAGAGCTCTTGTGCCTATCCAAGAACTTGTAAGCACTCACCGCACTGTTGCTGCTGTGCTTGAACACATTCCAACAAGTTCCTGCTCAACACCACACATTTCAAAACAATAGCAAAGGAGCTTCAGCAATGTGGGAGGATGGGGCAGGAGGATAGGACATTACCTTTCTGACAATATACACAGAGTGTAAATCTCAACTGGTAGGTTTCAGTACCGCCTACCTTTTCAGCCACTCCCTTTGTTCTGCCACAAGTAAATGTTCCCCTGGAATAGTTATGAGCTGCTGATGCAAAACTTTGACAAGGTTTACAGTTCACCTAGCACCAGACAGCCACTCAGGCCTTCTTGGTCAATGCTCAAGATCTGGACTTATCTTAATGAAAGTGGTGAGAGAGCAGACTGTCTTGGTTGGTGTGCCAAACTGCAGGCTGTTAGTTCAACCCTGAGCTGTGGTGGGGGCATTAAAGTCAAAATTTGGCAGAACAAGCTAAACAGGCTTCAACTCTGAGCTCGGACGCAATGACGAGATTGACAAGACCTTGACAATGGTTGGATCAAATCATCTTTTGTCTATATATCGGGGGGTTGCGAGTCTCACATATTTTGAACCAGCGTCATACAATCATCCAGTGTTTGTGTCTTTCAACAGACACTGCACATTCCCATGCTACATTAGGGCGTGCACCTTTGCTGTTTCACCTGTTTTGCAGCTTTCTGCTTGGTTGTAGTGCTTTGCCGGTTTGCAATGACGACCTGCAAGCTTGACCAGGACAGAACAACAAGGCAGTTCAACGATGCAAGCAATCAGAATGCTACTCAATACCATCTGAGAGTAAAAGATCGATCATGGTATGAAACTGTAGATGAACACTCACAAGGTGGTTGTGGCAGAAGGAAAGTGCGCTTTGCTGCATGTTCAGCCACTGTTGGTCATCTATATATAGGAGCTGGGCAACAAGAGTCTGCCAGTCCTTTTCCTGAATGTGTATGCCATACGTCTGAAAGGGCACAAGTGTGCTAAAAGGAGGGACCCAACCATCAGCCACAAGGACTGGCACTGCCCCGCTGCACACAGCTTCTGTGAACCTGTATGAGTACTCTGCATCACCTCGCACCACAAGCGTGAATTTTGAGCTGCTCATAAGATCGTCATAATCATACTCATTGTCTTCCTTAGAAGAGTCTGAAATAATTATGCCTGCAGTTGCATTGTGTAGTGTGGCCAGTTCTGCCCTGACCGGATGACGACTGAGGGTTCCCTTGAAGGTCAACCAATACTTTTTCTTCGACAAATCTCGCATGTCAACCTTGTAGCGCATCAACCGTTCAGTAGCAGGAGGTGGCATACTTATGTCTCGGTGCAGTCTGCAATGTCTGTCCAACAAGTTCAGCTTTGCCCATGAGAACAAAGGATCGCTGTACAATGCACTGTCCATCTCATGGAACCAGTAAGGGTCCAAGTCTACCAATACAATGAAAAAGCCTCCAGGCAATCTATTGTCTGCACAGTAGTCTTCATACAGCTGTTTGGCCTCTACAACAGTTGCTGTGTAGCAGTCTGTCCCAGTTCTTGCCATGTTTTCACCGGGCCTATTGTACCATGGCCAGTGCATTTCATATGCCATGAAGGGTGGCATGACACCCAGTTTTGCTATTTCGCTGTTGAGAGTGCGTCTTGGATGAAAAAGGAGGTGCTGGTAGAGAGCCTCTCCATAGATTGACAACTCACAGTGCCCCATCGTGGAATTCAGCTCCTCCAGGGTAAACAAGTAAAAGGCCGGAAGGCTTTGACTTTCTGGCGGTACCTGCATTTTCCACACAGCGCTTTCAAGAAGTTGAATTTCACGCCGAGGGTTGAATATTCGAGCCGAACTGAGCCTTCACATCCAAACAGCACCACAGGTAGCAATGGACGTTTACCTTTGAGCCGGCAATTGCAATTGCTTTGACCCGTGAGTGGTCGAGCGCCGAGCACTGGATCAGAAGAAACAAAAATACTGTCATACTATATAGCCCGGCCATGACTTCCAAGAAGCCGGAATACACTAGTATTAGTTTGTCCCGGAATTCCTGCTGGTAAACAGTTGTCAATGATGTCAACGGGCCAAACGTTCATTGGCAGTCGACGCGGCAAGGGGTTCGAAATCTGGTAGGGTGCCCCCACCGGGATCGAGAATTTTGGCGCCGGCCGGCTTGAACGTGGCCCGAGGCAATTAAGCCAGATTTCGAGCTTGATGCGCTTTGCATGCTGAGCGCCTTTTTGGGCTGCTGGCCCCTTCAAGAAATGAGGTACTTCTATCCAAGCACATGGAGACTGAATGCTGCTTTCCGTTGTGTACAATATAACCCTAAGCTAGAGCAAGATTGACAAGGTGAGAGACTGGCCTGTTCGTGGCCCCTTTGTAGACTGCACAAACTCTTGCCAAAAATGGATCAGTAATGGAACGCGTCCCAGCTCAGCTAAAACAAAATTTTGCTGTGCTCTCTGTGACAACCAGCAGCTGTTGCAGACACTGACAGTGTTGTACCTCAGTAGCCTCCACCAGCTCAGGATGAACTGTCCAGACCTCAATGGTATACCTCAAAACTGGTAATATTGGGAGGCCAAAAAGCTGGCACTGTAAGCTGGGTCAGAAAGACGCAAAAAGCACACCAGCGTTGCTTTGCTTGCTCTGGCTTCCTAGCAGCAAGCACAAGCTGTGATACTGCAAATACCAGTATCTTGGTGGCATAAAATGTGAAGATACTCATAAGACTCCTGTCTGTCCACAGGTCTGCCATGGAGGATGAATGGCTTCTGTGCGCTTGCTTTGACTGCGACGCCTTGCAGCCCATGAGGCCATTTTTTGTTCCATAATCAGCTTAGCCAATACAGAACAAACTGTGATGGCCCTATAAGTGCTCATGTCATATCTGTCCCCTGATTTGTATACAACGTATACAATCAGACCAACAAACATGCCTTCAAGATAGTGGGTGCGCCACATGGCAAGCATGCAATTGAACAACCGCAGTATGCAATATTGCAGAACTTCACTACCGTGTTTGATTATTACTGCATATACAATAGCAATGCCAGGGCTCTTGCCATGGATGAGCAGCTGGTATAACAACGCAACTCATCTCCAGTCACATTGGCATTTCAGGCATTTGTCCTCAGGACAAGTAGGTGCAGATACACCTGAGCCAGCAGGTCTGTCTAGGGGCTCAGCAGACTAAGAACCCAATAGGTTCACAAAGGCATCAGACTGTGCTGCAAGCACTACTGGGCAGAGATTGTCCTGTGGAGTTTTGAAGAACTTCCAAAAGTGGCCCGTGTCCTTCTTGAACAGGTGTCGAGTTCCTCATTTCGACGAGACCATATTCTAGGCTCTGTCAGTCACACGATGATCTTGCTTCTCTGCAATTGTTCTTTGCTCTGCAGTATTTGAGGACGCTTGCGGACAGCTGCCTCATGCGTATGTGCATCCTCACATCATACCATGGCCTCAGAGCATAAGCAAGTACAACATGCCGCTTGCAAAGTCGCAGTATAGTCGTACGCTCTGCAACCTCATGCATTTTGTCAGAGATGCAACCAGCATGTCAACATTAACCTGCTGTCCATTGAGAAGCCACCATTCTTCCTGCAGCTTGGATGTCAAGCGCTGCTGAAATATGTCAGCCTTCTGATCATCCTACCGGTAGTACTCAACCAAGCTGGAGGGAGAAGGGGAGGGGTTGTGCTGATCCAATGCGCCGCATACAACATGCAACAGCAATGACGTACGGTTTGACATGTAGTGGCTGGCATTCTCAACTATACCGGTAGTGGCTGGCATTCTCAACTATACCGGTATTGGTCGCCCCACGCAGAGCGTGAGGAGTCTACGGCGTACTAGTGGTTAGTATTCCTGCTGACTCGGTCGCGTTCGGAAGTCTTACGTCAGGTCTCACGCAGCTATTCGGTCGGCGGTAGAGCGATGGAGGGTTTCTCAGCTTTTCGGTGTTCACGTGATGACACAACCGAAGGTGGGGCTCCAAACATTGTGGGACGACCCTCCTTTCAAACTTTGGGGGGGTGAGAAGGCATGTTCACGTGTAAGAATAGAAGGCATGTATACATGCAAAAACAGGCAATGGAAAATGTCAGAAGGCGTGTGACAGGAAAATGTTTACCCCTTAGTCCAGATCGTGATCAATGCAAGCGCGACGCAAGAATGTCAAACAGAAAAACAGTGGATATCCATCAATGCATATGCAAACAGGCCGGCAAGTATCATTTGCCAAATACATATTTGAACAGGTAAAAGTCTGGAAATGGACAATATTGATTAATGGCCACATAAAGCTGTACACATGTACAGAAGCTGACCATGTTGAGTGCTGTAGCTGCTGCATAGCATGGCATCACAGAATGGATATTGACAATGAGATGACACTGTCCCTAGCCACAGTAAACTGCAATGAAGCTGAAAGTGGCTAATGTGTCATATCAATGCACCTCATGGTACACCAGCCTGAGCAAGAGCAGACAAAGACATGACCACAATGAAGTGCGAGGAGGCTGAAAATGGCCAAGCTTGCAATTAAGTGACCTGCCATTGGCTGCTTGCCCAAACTTGTAGACCTATACTACACTGTCCAAAATAACACTCGATATGTTGCTAGCGCTGACTTTGCAATGCCTCGGTCACTTTGCGTCGTTTTCTACGCTTGGGCATGCTGGCATGATCTGATGCTGATGCGTGGTCTGATATGATGGCAGGCTGCTTTGCAGATGTGCTGACCACCGCTTGAGAGGTGGTGCTGGCAATGGGATTCAGCATTTCTGCTTGTTGTAGTCGTTCTTGAACAAAATGCTGCCAGCCAGGATGCTGGAAGATGCCTTGCAGCGGTGGGGATGACTTGGTCATTGTCTGCAAGTCTTTGCCACTATG
>JAABUK010003728.1_pt1 | contig 25451 bp, 32 predicted proteins | sample 5559141 | NCBI WGS metagenome assembly JAABUK01 (sample SAMN10711869, study PRJNA513367) | rock metagenome | isolation source: Antarctica rocks | place: Antarctica: Victoria Land, Pudding Butte nord | collected 2016-01-03 | reverse complement strand
ATGATGATGATGATGATGATGATGATGATGATGATGATGATGATGATGATGATGATGATGATGATGATGATGATGATGATAATGATACGAGAACGATAAAGATATTGATAATGACAATTCAAGAGCGTTCCTGGCCATGATGAGCTAGGTCTGTGCAGGACAAGTCTTCAGCAGGTGATGAAGCTGATTGTACTTTCTGCATGGAAAACCAGTGTCTGTTGAGGGGCAGCGAGCATTGCCAATTTGTGTGGTGATGGGTGTGTTGCGTCTCAGTCATGCATCTAACGTGCCAAGTGCCTTCTGGTGCATGTTTGAACGTCAAAAAGGTGTCTGTGGGCACAGTCATGGCAGTCAAAATAAGCAAGAATTGAGTAAGAAAGACCCGGTAGATGATGCAGCCCTCAACGAGCTGAAGTATGCACCATCTGTAAGACAGCTCTGATGGCTTGTACATGGTGCATGAGCAGTCAGCCAGGGCTTGCTTGCCTGTCTGATCATGTCAACTGTATTTGAGCAGGAGAGCAATGTCCAAACATAGCAGCTGCATGCGTTTTGCTGCAGTGCCAACACAACGTTTCACCTGCCTGCTCTTGATGATGTCAAAGACTTTTGAGCAGAAGAGCTACCTGTGGACACAACAGGCGCAGCTTTACAGATTTGACACAATATGACTTACACTAGTTCCAGCTCAAATTCCTACAAGCTTTGCCCAGCTGTTTGCTGCTGTTTCTGCCAGGTGGTTGATGAGCAGTCTTCAAGGAGCTTTCGCATGTTGGCCATCGCAGCAGGAGTCGTGCATGGAGTGAACAAGCTGGACCTGAGCAGCATGTCTCTGCAGCAGCTAGAAGGCCACTGCAAGCTGCAGCTGCTGGGTCTGACTGTGCTGACTAATCATCTGAGGCCAGAATCCAAGGGGGTCATTAGTGAGCTGCATGACAGGTGTGACCTCAATCCCCATGCCTGCAATAGGACATGTAACACCCAAGAAAAGACTGGACTAGACTACACTGGACTAGACCAGAGTAGACTAGACTACACTGGACTAGACTAGACTACACTGGACTAGACTACACTAGACTAGACTAGACTAGACTAGACTAGACTAGACTAGACTAGACTAGACTAGACTAGACTAGACTAGACTGAACCTCATGGTGTCAGTTGATGAGAAGCCAAGTATTATAGCAGGCTGCTCAGGAGTTGTAACACCCAACCAGCACTGGAGCAACTGCTGTGAACTCACGGACACATTGCATGCACCTGAGCATGATACCTGCAATCATGACAATCGTATGACGCTGGGACTGAGACAGCAGGCAACTTGCGTGAGTTCATGTCAAATACAAATGTAGCATCTGCAGAGACTTGCAATGGGGCATTCCCATCATCTGGACAAGTTTGATTGCATCAGATTCAGATAAGTTGACTTCTGATGTTACGGAGGTACAAGACTTGTCCTGCATGTACCTAGCTCATCATGAGCTGGAAAGCGTGTTTGGTATCATCAACATATTATTGTTGTTATTAGTATTATTATTATTATTATTCTTATTATTACTACTGTTGTTATTATTATTGTTATTATCATATTTATTATTGTTATGTTGCTGAGCAGGGGTGCCATCAGGACTCTGATGATCACAGGAGATTGTCATCACACTGCCATTGCAGTAGCCAGAGGAGCAGGCATGCTGCCCACAGGGGCAAAGTTAGTCATCATAGAAGCAGCTGCACAACCGAGCAAAATGCGTTCAGCCCTCAAGGGTGATCTGGCATGTGCTGCACCGCTCCGGGTGTCATTTGACCTGGTGCATCAGCCCCATGTTGAGGCTAGGCCAGAGGGCGTTGGGGATGTCAAGCTGCAGCCTGCACAAGCCTTGCTGCCAGGGACAAACCAGCTGCTGCAGTCCTTGCCAGAGCATGTGCAAGGTCAACCACAGCGCCAGGCTGCATCTACACAAAGGCTCTCCTTGCCACCAGCCCAGGAGCAAAAGGAAATGCAAGATCGGCTTGAACGCCCATCTGAGCTGTTGCAAGATGTTGTGCAGGAATGCAACTCCATGCAGGTTCCTAGCAAACTTGCCTGGGTCGATGACGGCATTAGTGATATGCACGTCCACATGCAAAGGCACCCCCCACAGCCCCTTCTGTCCCGCAAGGGTTTGCAGCAGCAGGATTTGCAGCCCCTTGCAGTCGATCCCAATGGTTCTCAGCCCCTCCTCAGCAGATCCCCTTCAGTGCAAGATCATCCCGTGATGAGGGATGATCTGAGCTGCCTCAGGCCTCCTGTGCAAGGGATGCAAAAGGCCTCCTCCACCAGCTTGCTGTTCACCTCTGAGGGCTATAGCCCTGAGGATCAGCCCCAGACAGCTCCAGAGGCCCTGCAAAGCATAGCACAGGGGCAGGCCCAGTGCTGTGTGACTGGCCAAGCGTTTGAGTACCTTCTGCAGCATGCTGAGCCTGCTGTGACTGAGAGCGTGATGCAGCATGCTGTGGTGTTTGCACGCATGCAATCCCACCAGAAGGGGCAGGTCATGGAGCTGCTCAGCAGCAGAGGCTTGGACCGAGTGGTGGCTGATCAACAACAGCATATCCTGGTACTTCTGCAAATTCCGCTCCTCTGTGGTGCCTATCAGCAACTCGCTTGAGGGCTTTGCTGACTCGGGCACCGGACTCACAACTCACATGACAACATGCAACTTTATGCCTTATGCATTTGCATAGCTACTCACTGCTTGCTCACGTACTCTTCCCTTTAACACTCACTCCTTCATCTCCCTTTCTGTGTACCCACTCACCTGCTCAGTTATTGGGCAGCTTCACATCAGCTCATGCAGTCACTCACATGATTTGCCCGCTGTGCATCATATCAGCTCATGCATGGTGACTGTGTGTAGGGATTGGGGAGGACATGCATGTACTGTGGGGATGGCATCAATGACCTGGCAGCCCTAGCAGCAGCTGATGTGGGCATGGCTATCGGCTCTAGTGATGCCTCTGCTGCTGCATCCGTCTCAGACAAACATACCTCTGTCTCAGGTATAGGATGTAGACAAGAACAAAAAAGAAAATGCTACACCCTTCAGCGTCAGATGAATGAGAAGCCAAGTGTCATCCCAGGCTGCCCTGGGGTATTGGCTGTATCATACTCACAGAGGGTCGGCATGCCTAGTACTGTTTGGAATGGTTGATGACTCTGCCAGTGTTGCTGCGCCTCTGTGATACTTGTTCATGCACAAAAGCCTGACTTGCTTGCGTGCTTGATCCTTTGCCCACTCCTGTATGCACGCACTTGCTCGCTCACTCGCTCACTCACTCACCCACTCACTCACTCACTCACTCACTCACTCACTCACTCACTCACTCACTCACTCACTCACTCACTCACTCACTCACTCACTCACTCACTCACTCACTCACTCACTCACTCACTCACCCACTCACTCACTCCTGCACTGTCCACCTCCCTCACTCACTTTATCACTCGTTCCCTCTCTCTTCCGAGACCCTTGCCCTACAACAGTGTTGATGTCAACATCCTTGTTCACCACAAAGTCAGCTATGCATGTACACAGGGGTAACCATAATAGGTTGTGCTGACAGGTGTGCTGACAGTGATCAGGGAGGCTAGAGCATCCCAGGCTGTCAAGGTAGCTGCCCTCAAGGTGAGTGTTTCACCCCCCCACCCCCACACAACCACCCTCGCTCCTTCCTGTTGTTCATTGTTCTCTTGGATCCATCCTGCTCCTTCTCCTGCTAGGCTTCTGTGTTAATAGCCTGCACAAAGTGCATCCAATTGCGTTCCATGTGTTTGGCAACCTGGGCTTGCAATGCAATCTTGCAGTCTTTGTGTCCAGCCAAGATCATGCTTGCCATCAAGCTCATCAAGACAGTTACTTGGTACAGCTGCAGTCAGAATATGAGTCTACAGCCTGGCGCTTTCTATGAGACAAGCTCGCCTGATTTCATTCAAAGCTTTGCAGCTGCAGCTTGCTCGCTGCTGTCTTTTGTTTATAAAGAACATCATACCAGTGAGACAAGCTGGAAACAAGAAGTGTTAGAGTGAATGTGGTGGTGCAGTACATGGTGGTGTATCAGCTGCTGGTGTCCCTTGCAGTCAACAGTGCTTTCTTCATGGATGGCTCCTGGTTCTCTACCCACCAGGTAATCAATGCAGATGTAATGCAGGATACGAAATCACAGTAACTGTAATGAAGGTATGTGTTTTTTGGGCTCATGATGAGCTAGTTGCACCACTGGGTGAGTCTTGTCTTTGCACAGCTGCCTGTTCTGAGCATCCCTGTAGGGTATTGAAGTACTGATCGGGATTGCTGATCATCAATCGGATTGCCCCTGCCCTACAGTTTGCCGTTGGCCCTGCCCTACATATTGCCATTGGCCCTGCCCTACATTTTGCCATTGCCTCTGCCCTAAATGTTGCCATTGCCCCTATCCTGCTTGCTACTACCTTGCTACACTAGCATATTGCAAAGTACAGGCTGTTGCTCACTAGCCCGTAGTCTTACTTCCTGCCAGACGTCACACCTGACACATTTAAGACATGCTCAATCGTTCCTACTATCAAAATCGATTTGAGTCAAGATTGCTGCTGGCCAGTCGCCCATGCAGCTCTGGACCATCCATTCTGTGCTCATCAGTTGCTGTTCTGACTGCTTCAGAGATTCGTTTGCTCACCATGTTTACATCTGAGACCAATCTGCACTCGTCTGAAGCTTGTTCCTGACATGAACCTCAGTCATTCTGCCCACTACCTGCCCATGATCAGCCCAAGACCTGATTTGACAGGCATCCAGTGTAATCCTCACCCACTGCTCACCATGATTAAATTCTCCCGTCCCTACCTTGTCTTCACTCACCTTTGCTGACCATTGCTCACCTCTGCATTGCCAGCATTTGTGTGTCACACAGCAGACATGGTTTTGGCAGAAGCTGCTGAAGTGAGTTGTGAGCATGAGCTGCTAGCTTGCTTGAGCATCCTGCTCAGACTCAGCAAGAGTTCCCGGCTCTAGACAATCTTCTGCTCTGTTTTCAAACAATCCAATAGATTTCATGGCGCTGTTGCTTGGTGTTTTGGTGGCAAACCGGCAGTTTGGCACTTCAGCAGCTGTTTCCCAGAACACCACCTCAGGGCTTGATTTGTCTCATGGACTCACCAATAACTTGTGTTTTTGAATGCTGTTACGTGTATTGGACTTCATGGCATTGTCACTAGGGATTGTGGCAAGCCAGCGACCTGCTGCCAAGCAGCTTCAGCTTAAACGCCCGCCTCAAGGCCTCTGCTTCCTCAAGAACTATGTCCTGGTCCTGCAAACTGTTCTTGTGTCATCGGCATCAATGGCTGCTGTCCTGATACTGTTGACCCACCAGCCTTGGTTGCAAGGCGGCAATGGGCAGAACATTCAGGTGATTGCTGTTCTGTCAGGCAGGGCACACATTTTGCGCTAGTGTTTCGAAAATGGCACAAGTTCTGGTTAACAAATTTGACACAGCAGTGCATGGCATGTCACAACATACAACACTGCCTTGTCTGCAGCATCGTACAGCACTGCACTGCATTTCAACTGTTGGAACAAGCAGAGCTCACAGTCTACCTGGATGTTTGCAGAACCCAGTAGTGACGGCAGTATGGCTGACCACTGTGGGACAGATGATATCACCCATGGCCAGCTTTTCAGCTGACACTCATCCCTGGTGTTTCAGAATGAGCATTTTGGAATTTCTTATACAGATTCATATCTTTGTGCTTGTAGCCTCGTTGGATCTTGTGGGGGCAGCCATATTCTTTCAGGGCCACGATCCTCTGGATTTCTTTGCTTTTCCACTTTCTTTTCGCTGGCGTTTTTTCTTGTTGTCGTTTTCCGGGGGTTTGGTGTACATGTTTGTTTTGGTGACCACTAGGAAGTACTTGGAACGCTGTGAGCAGCGCAGAATCCATGTTGCTTGACCTGCAACATGTATTTTCCGCATTTTGTGTTGTTGCAAAGATCACCTGTACAGGTTGCTGTAGATAAGTGCATCTTTATAGATGCTGTTTGACAGAGAATATTCAGACATTTATGAGCTGTCGTAATGTGTACAGACAACTATTGTTCTAGCAGGTAACTTCTTTTTGGACTCTCCTTGCTGTGAAGGCAAGTGGTGACTAAACAGTCTGACAATGTAGGGACACGCATGCAAGGTAGGAAGTGCAGGTCGTCTTACAGTGCGGTTTGACTGCACAATTATTGCACTTCATTGGTCTATGCTAGCGCTGCTAACTTGTGAGATGTTCCATGAACGACTTTGTAATTAACGTCGTCACAGAAACCTGCGACCAGATCATACAGCTGTAGCCATCACAATATGCTGACAGTCAAGTCTGAGAGGCAGGAACGCAAAGCAAGGATGCTCATCAGTGCAATTCTGAATAGCCTTCCTCGGATGTATTGCGTGAATGAACAAATACGGTGCGGTAGCACATGCATTGCATTGACAGCTAGCAATATTTGACCGAGTGAGTTTCACCATCCCTCGCTCATTGTCTTGCTGACAGCCATCACTTCTCTGCAGGCCGAGACCGCAACCAGGTATTCAGCAGCTGCATTTCCGTAGTGATTCAGGTGAGTGTCGTCAACGGAAAGACTTGTAAAGCATTGTGCAGCAGCAGCTCGTTCTCGTTCGCTGGTGTGACACCGTGCTTATTGGCCTGATCTGCAGTCGTCATCAATCAAGCGAACTAGGAGACATCAAAATGACTTTTCGCCATTTTCTGACCGGAATTTTGAGGTGAGTCTTGCCAGTTGACTAGGCCCGAGCTTGAAGCTTATCGTTGTGCATGGCCAAAGTTGATGACTGCGCTGCCTCTTGATACCTACCAACAGATCTGCAGCATTTCCACTGTTGCTGCAGCCTGGGATTTGGTTTGCTGTTCCCTGCATATGGCTCATTCATGGCAATTGAGTCGTCAGGCACCGAGGACGACACACAGGTACAGTCTGATGAGCATCAGCAGATGCCGATGCCAGGCAGTGGTCCAGGTTGCACAACTCAACTTCTTCTTCGCATGTAGTGGTTGGTGTATTGGCTGCTTTATTCTCTGCTCCAGGGTTTTGAAAAGTTTGCCTGGCCTATATTGCAATGGTAAGTCAACCCCCCCCTGCCGGTGTCCTCAGCTGCGTTACAATCTATGCTGACCTTGCTCAACCTGGTATGCAATACCCTGGACGTGGTCTGGACTTGCAGGATCCCTCTGTACGGAGAAGTCCGAGTTGCTGTACTGATTTGGTTGGTGTTGCCCCAGACTAAGGTAGGACCTTGCCCTTCACAACACCAATCCCAGGTGTGCACCTGTAACTGCCAGTGCTAAGCAATGTTGGTGGACACAGCTTTAATGACATTGCAAACATGTTGTGTTCAATGCTGAGACAATGCTGAGAAACAAATGCATGATGCAGGGGGCCACATGGATGTATGAGGCAATTGTTGGACCTACCTTCCAGCTGATTCTGAAGGAGGCTGTGAAGATCCCTTCCATTGACAGGCTGGTGAACCAGACAGACCTGGTATGTCCAACATTTACTATGTTGCACCTCACACAATCATGCACCTGTTTTGAAGTAGTCAACACTGTCTGCAACTGCAAGCTCTCAGCGCTTTCAAGCCACAATGGCATGATCCCTCGATGCTTCCCATGAAGCATGAGCTTCTTGCTTGCACTTTGCATTTTCTGTATGTGCTTCAAACATGACTTGATTCCTGGCATGCTTGAATGCTGGAGTACCCTTCAGCATGCAGCAAGCACAACTCACCCCTCATCATCCCGCACGTATCTAGCTCATCATGAGCTGGGTACGTGCGTCAAGGCTGTGTGTAATTCAATTATCATAATTATGATTGTGATTATCATTACTGTTCTCATTATCACCCCTCGTCAATGCATGTATCTTGTGCAGTCTGGCGGTCAGGGCACAGGCAGCTCTCAAGGTGCTGGCTTGGAGCAGCGCATTCAGCAGACGCTGCAAGGTGCCGGCTCAGCTCTGCAGCAAAGCCTCCGCAGCATCCAGGGTAAGCATACACAGCAGCATTGCACAGTCTCAAGCAGCATTGCTGAACATACCTCCAGCATTGCAAAGTACTGTGTGGTATTGCTGATAGATTTGCAGCATTGCACAGGCTCAGGCAGTATAGCTAAACATACTTCCGGCATTGCAAAGTACTCTGAGTTGTATTGCTCTTGAGATTCCAGCATTGCAGAGCACTGTTTGGTATTGCTGATAAGATTGCAGCATTGTGCAGTGTCAGGCAGTATAGCTCAAACCGACTTCCAGCATTGCAAAGTATTGTGTGGTGTTGATGATAAGACTGCAGCATTGCACAGTCTGCTGATAGAGTGCCAGCATTGAGGCACTTGTTGCACTGCGCAAAGGGAGCCTTTAGCTTTTTGGCAGCACTTTGTGCATTGCCTTGGCACTGACGTCAGCCTGTCCTTTACCTGTCAATATAATGCCTGGATAATCAAGGAACATGTCTTAGCATTTAGGGTTTACCTAAACCCAAAAGGAATGTTCTCCCATTCTCAGCATCACTCTGGTTGTGCAGGAGCCCAAGACCCTACAAAGAAGAGGCGTGCTGAGGCCCGTTTCAACAAGGATCTGGCTAAGATTGACAACATCTCATCCCACCACTCCAAGGCCTTTTGATTTGGTGCAAAAATTGTATATTTAGATATACAAGTACCATGCTGGCTACTGACTCTGAAACGACTAAGTTGAGTCAGGCAGAATCCAGTTACCTGAGCTGTATGCAATCTGCAACTGCTGTAGAAGCTTTTGTAGAAGCTTCGCTCATGGCTAGTAGTAGCCCTCAATGACAATACTTTGTCAGTCACATTGTGCACGTATACTATGCACAACCATGCCTTGCTTTGCTTCAGTATGTCTGTCCTACAATATTGCCTGGCATGAGAACTCATGGCAACATACCTCTTTGATCCAGGCATTTTACCAAGCTCTGCAAATCAGTTTATCGTTGGGAAAGTGTATCTGAGACCCAATCAAAGGACTCATGGTAACATCCCTGAAATTATTAGGTGTTCGTGCTATGCAAGCCACAGTCAGCTGTACAGAAATTCGTCCATGCCCACAGAAGTTGGCCCCATCTGATAGCACTGGCCAAGAATCACCAACACTTACACATCCTTTTACACATGCCTGGTTCCAGGTGCAATGTGAATGATAGTATGCCCATAGTCTGCCCCGAGATCCAACCTATATCATGTAGTTCGTCCTCCACATTCAGTCCCATCTATGCGCCCTGTATGTCGCTGTTCTGTGATCATGTGTCTCGTGAGTTTCTTGTTTTGTTAGTGTATGGAGTACACATGCCGCCTAAAGCCCGTGATATACCATCATAGTCTGAGTTGTCAGCAAAGTGCAAGGCTAGCTTCAAGTTGCAGACAATTTGACTGTCATTTAATTCATTCTCATTCTGCCAGTACTGTGCAATAGTCTGCAGCCAGGAAAAACCCAAGTCATGTCGCCATGCTTGCTTTCACTCTCTATGCATGGCCTGGACACACAGAGTTGCTTGCTCAACAAAAATGGACATCACATTGCAATCAAGAACCTCACTGGTCACTCAACACAATCACCTGCTAGCATCCATTGCAAAGCAAGTCTTGTTGGACAACCTGAAAGTCTGAAGCTTCAATGCGATTGACAATGTCAGCCTGCTCCCACCAGATGGCCCAGAAGCATTTGACAAAAGCAACTAAGTCATGCTTTGCCAGCCGCTGTACTTTCACATTGCCAGACAATATTGCTTCTGCACCAGCAAGGGCTGTCAGGATGTCTTGGGCTGCATACCTCACAGTGCCTGCAGGAAAAGAAAAGAAAAGACTACACCTTTCACCGTCAACTTAATGAGCAGCCAAGTACTATAGCGGGCTGCCCAGAAAACAGTGCCTGCAGGGCAAGCTGCATCAGGATGAAAGGCGCAATACAGCATAGCTGAGCCTGTTTGGTAAGAGCATTCAGCATCAAATTGCATGAAAGGCTTCTGTTGTACATGCAAACATCCCAAGTCAAAGCATACAACATTAGTGACATTAGTGACATGCATGACAGTCTGGATGTTGCATGACAGTTTGAGCTGCAGCTGATGCAAACTGGATGCTGACGTTGCATCACATAGATGCATGGAGTACCTCTGTAGGGATAAGCTTTTCTGGGACAGTTGCGGCTGAAATCCAAAGCTCTGGCCTCACCCAAATCTATGATTGCTGGGCGTCCTTCAGCATTCACGCACAAGTGCCTAGGCTCAATGTCGCAATGGACATACCCCAACTTGTGTAGACACCTCAACCCCTCAAGAAATTCTCGCACATTTCTCTCGTTGAGCTGGTCTGCAACCACACAGGGAATGAGAGTGACAAATTGGTGATAAATGCATTGTCACATCAAAGCATGCTGCATTTGCAGCTACACATCAACTCTGTCACATCAAAGCATGCTGCACTTGCAATTACAATGCAAAAGCAAGCTGCATTTGCAGCTACAGACCAACTTTACGCACCTCTTATGATAGGTGAAGCCACTGGCTCGATCACAATGGACACTGCAGCAGCGGTGTCATACTTGGCTGATGTCATGATCAGCTTTGGCAAGACTTGGATGCCTGGAGTCTCAGCAGGGCTTTGTTTCAAGATGCCAAGGACCTCCCTCTCATGGTGAAAGGCGTCTAGAGCTGCATCCTTGAACAAATTCAAGACCTACATCACATCATGACCATCAGAGAAACAGATGCAAGTCAGCGCAAGAAGGCGAAAGCCATGGCAACACAGTTCATTGGAAGTGGAGATATCTGCCGTGCCTTGCAGACGAATGCTTGCTGGACTCAAGATGTCTATGCAACTATGTTGTGCATTTAATGCTCAACATCTTTGTAGTGTCTTCTTTCATGCCAAGAAACGCCCAACAGATCATGTGAGTATCAACCACACGCTCAAGTGTACCAATTTCAGTCACCTTTACAGCATGTCGCTGAGTGGCTTGTCCTTCTTGTGTTGTAGCTGCCTCATAGACAATGCTGTTTTGACCCTGACCAAAGCACTCGTACAGCCGAGTAGTGATTCTGTAGGTTCATCTCAGGTGCTGTGTACCCAAGCTTATCACTTGAAGCAAGGAGGAGGTGGATCAGCATTGTCAAACCGCCTGCATTGCAACGCCAGAAATAAGCTATTAGGAGTGGGGCTCACTGGTGTGAGTTTCAGCTGCAGACTAATACGTGGATGACACACACTTACATGTGACCTTGGTTGGCAATGCCATCGAAACGGTGAAGATCTGCATCTTGACTGAAATGCACACATGCAGCACAACCAGACGCTTTGGCAAGATGCACCACAGAGCGTGAAGCAGCAATCTGCCAGTGCATGTACCTTTTTCCATGGGGACAGGCTGGCAGTAACCAATCTTGCCGCCGCATACGCAACGGTACACTACTGCATGCTGTAAGTTTGTGAGCGCTCCATACACATGACCTCGACCAGGGTTGAGTTCCAACAACTTATTTAGGTAGACAAGCATCTTGCCAACATGTGTGTCATCATCTATGGCGCCTGTCAGTACCTCCACAAAGGTCAGCATTGACAAGGCTGATGGCCTGAACCTGCACAAGCACAGTAGTAATGATGACAATAATAAATGATGATAATGATAATGATAATAACAATAATAATAAGAATGATGATGATAATAAATGTGATGCTTTCCAGCTCATGTTGAGCTAGGTATGTGCAGGACAAGTCTTGCACATACCTAGCTCATTGTCTCATTGCAATTGGCATATAGCTACGACATGATGTTGCCTATATGTTTTTCATGAACATGATGGACTGGCTCAGAACTACCAGAACAAAAAGCTAACATGACTTACTCTCACAGTCTTGAACCCATACTCATTGTGTTTCCACTGTGTCCAGAGGCAAAACAACAAACATGTGCCTTGACGCAGGGTTCACGACCCCTCAATGTGATAATTATACAATATATATTCATCAACATGCAGCTCACAACAAGCATTGGATTTGCTTCATAACCCAAACTTGATACGCTTGTACCTGCTGTCCACGACAACAATGTCAGGCTTCAGGCGCCCAATTGTCTCTATCTTGTGGCGGTCTACAACATGTCTGGAGTCCACCTCAAAGCTTGGGCAACCATCTAGATAGGATACACTTGCATGAAGACATTGAGCAAGAGTTTGATGCAACTTTGCTATAAGCACGGTGTTCTCAGGTGAATGCATATCAATCTCCTTCAAGTCTGGCGGACACACATCATTCCTCTCGGTTGAGAGAAAGTCGCTGATAAAGTGAGGGTTGAGCAAAAGGTGCTGCTTGTGTCTGGCTTCCTCGGCGATGTTCTTGTACTTGAGTTCCTGAGCAATGTTCTGGTACTCAATTTCCTGAGACACTGCAGAAAGCACAAGCAAGACATGAGGTGTGACAGAAGCAGCCGTCCATGAAACTCACTGCAGGTGCATCATCCGGCACATATGATACGTACAAAGAGCAGCTTACCAGTCGTGAACATGGACAAAGAAGGGCTGCTGTGAGCATGGTGTGTAGCAACCTTGATTGCATGTTGGATTCTCTGATCCACCAGCTGTAAAGCTTCGCTGGACAATCCCTGAGATGAAGCCTCTGCAGACAAGAGTGTGTGTGTCATATACATCTGAGTATGCACTGAAGGCGACAGAATATCCAGTAATATCTGAAACTTACATAACATTCACATCTGTTGCCTGACTGAAGAGCAGCAGTATACAGACAATTTACCTGCAAGCGATGCACCAGAAATGCGCAATGGGTTTGCCTTGCTACCAGCTGAAGCGTCATGCAGAACCTCTTGCTGAATATCTGCAAATGTCCTGTTAGTTTTGCTGGTCTGCACATCAACCAAGCCCTTCATGCTGCATGAACCACCATGCCACAGGTCAGTCTCAATTGGCCAATGTATGTTTGCAACTTGGATAGTGTGAATGGCCAAATAGTGGATAATGTGACTGACCTGTTGATGACAATACTACTAGGCTGCAACTGCAATGCAGCAAGGTCACGGGTGCCATTAGCCTCTGGTACGTATGGACGTGCCTCCTGGTTCATGAAGACCATGAGGCTTGTGCCTGCATGAGAGACGATGCAACTCATAGCACAGAAAAATTGCACGATTCCACCAACAACTGATGCTTGCAAAGGGCTGCTGTGGACATGGTGTTTAGCAACTTTGAATGCGTGTTGGATTCTCTGATCGACAAGTTTTAACGCTTTGCTGAACAGTGCCTGACATGAAGCCTCTGCGAACAAAATCCTGTGTGTTATGAACAGCCAAGTATGCACCAAAGTTGACGGCAAACCTGGTGATGTGTGCCCGCCTGTGATGTAACATCAAGCATAAAGCAGCATGTACGTCCAAGTAGGCATTGAGCTGTCATGCAATACACAGCGGCGAACCTCAATTCAAGGTAGATACACCTTGGTCTTTGCATACGATGTACGCTTACTGTATGTATGGAAGCTGCTCAAAAGCTATGCGATCGTGCATCCCAAGCTAGTGACGCATAAAGGTTGTGGCAGAGGCAGACCACTGACAAAGCCTGGCAGTGAGTATGACATTTGCTGGCAACACATTACGATGCCTCATTGATCAAAGTGGCGCTCAAAAGTCAAATTGTGAGCCTATTGACGTCAACATCGTAGCGTTCAGCGATACTCCAATGGGTCGTGTCTGATAAACACAAGTTGTTGGTCACAGGTCATAGCAGGGACTTGACCAGCAGTCCAAGATTCTGGACTCACAAATTGGCCCGCTGGCTTACATTTCAGACAGATGTAACCCATGGCATGCCAGCAATGCTGATGTTTGTTGTCTCGCAGTGTGGGACACGTGCAACTATGCCAGGATGTTATGAACACACCAAGTTTTACACAAACATCTCCAGAAACCTCATGGGCAGCCCGGTATACTACTTGGCTTCTCAGTAAATTGACGCCGAAAGGCGTGGTATTTCCTAGTTTTTTGTAGTTTTTTCTTTTCTTTTCTTTCCAGAAACCTCATTGGCAGTCTTTGTGACAATATCAGTCCACAGTGCCGTAGTCAGCGACGTACCAGTGGCTGCATTTGCTCGCTTCAACACATCAAGAACATGCCGTTCCTCGACGCCGTCCCACAAGCCTGGCTTCTCACTCGCAATGGCCAGCAAAGCAGATGTCTCAGCTTCATCTGCAGCAGCAGCCTCCACAATCCGCACCACATCATCCTTGTTCATGGGCATGTTGCCCCAAGCACCTGCACAGAAAACATACACAGCAAGTTGCTGACAAGACCTTGCACCCACAGAGTCAGCTTCAAGTTTGAAACTGTTTTGCCTTCGACTTTTACAAATAAATGAAACAATGGATTATAAGGTGTGAAAGACATCACAACTCTATGCATCGTCAAAGGTTTGCAGCGCCCAGCAAAAAGTTTGTCTCTGATAGACCTGGAGCCAGTGCTGAGTCGCCAAGATCTTAAGCCCAGTGTTATGGAAATTGCGGCAAATTTTGGCGCCAGCAAAAAGAGCAGTGGCAAAGCAGATTGTGCTGCAGCTGTTCCTCACCCAATCAACACCACCCTGTGGGGCAGAAACAGGTGCCCACCAACGCTGCCGAGACACGCACCTTGAGGTTCAGATGCTGAACAAGCAGGGTGCACCGAGACTGTGCAGGTATTCCAATGGATAGCAGCTTGTCAGCTAGGGCTCTCGGCAAGCCAGCCCTGCGGCAGCACCTGAGCTGCAGCGTCGGTGAAGCAAAGAGCACCGAAAAATGCTGTCCTGTTCAAACAGTGACGATAACACTGACTAATTGCGCTCTACGAAGGCGTGACAAATCACTGCCTAATTAGGCCAAGCCACCGGTAAACCAGTCTGATTTCATCTGCATGCAGGTCGTCACAGACTAAGTCACTGATATGAAGTCTGACCACAATCAATGCACACTGTTTAGAATCCTTGTATGGGAGCCTCATGACCTCCTGGCGGTTTCAGCGATGGTTCGGCAGGTGGTGCTAGTGGTCTGTTATGTCACTGACTTGCAACCTGAAATCCGTCAAACTCCCTTATTCCCCTCAAAAAGAGGGAACTCATAGCGTGTGACTCCGGAGCATTTTCTCAATCAGGTTCTCCCTATATGAAAGTGGATGGATTTCACTGAATCAATCTTAGTCTTTCTTGTCAGGCGGATTCGAGCCAGTATGTGACGCAGCAATAGATATGCAGTCGAGTACGTGATAGGCAGCAGTCAGCTCCCCTTAAATTCAGCACTGCTGCTGTCTCCCACCTAGTAATAAACACCCGCTCTCACAAATTTATATGGTGTCATAGTATGCATCACAAGAAGTCATCATGGCACTTACATATACCCCAGCTTGCAGGACACTCTGGGCAGGCTCTTATATGGTTGCATCGGTGACTGTATAGCAGCACTGCTTTGCAAAGTGGTGGTAAACGAAACTGGGCAAGCCTGTTGTCATGAAGTGTCGTAGAAGTTCACAAGCTCTTGCAGCATTCTCGGCTGACTGCTTGCTTACTGAGCATCCACATATACGTACATGGTAAGCCAAGCACAGCCTTATGGCGTATAGTCCAGCTGCTTGCCTGTGCCCCTACTAGTAGCCATTTGCTGCTAGCAGCGCTGTAGCACCAGACATCTCAGTGTGAAACTCTTGGCCTGATCACTCATGAGTTACAAGTCGAAATCTGCAGATGACTTTGAAAGTTCGGTTCTCCCCGACTGTCCTGGCTGCCAAATGCACTGCAATATTGCAGTGCAGTACTGCGCTGCTAACGCGACCCAACACAAGTACAACGAATTCTCGATGTGTATGCATACACAATGGATGTAAGTTCGTGATGGGCTGGGACTATGCCACATGGATCTACATCATTTCTCTACATAGCTCTCACGCTTACGCTCTCACCCTCAAGACCTTGAGTCACTTCTGAATTATTGGTCCTCGTGATCAATGCCATCTGACATGGGACTGGCCTCAGCCTTCAAATGCTGCTTGATGACATCAGCAAACGCTTTCCTCCTCTTCTCAATCAGGTCAGGATGCTGCAGAAGATGTATGGCATTGTCAATTCGTGGGTGAGTCATGTGCAAACATGCACTACAAACAGAAAGCTACAATGACCCAGAAACAAACAACACATATGTTGCTGCTGAGCCTTTATGCGTAAGTGTATGCACATGCGTCTCTGTTATTTTTTCAGCAAGGCTGGCAGATGCCAACTGTGTGCGAGCAAAAGCTCAATGAGACCTTTTTTGCAGACACAGAATCGGTCGCGCTGCAGCTTACCTTGTCTCCCAGATTGTAGTACTTGAGGTAGCCATCCCAAGGTGCAATGTGCAGGCTTGCTCTCTGCGCTATCAGCTTCTGTACGCGCTCAGCAAATTGCTGAGAGGTCTCATCTGGACCTTTGGTCTGTGGCTCCAGGAAGTACACATCACACACAACAGCCCAGCTGGTCATCAGCTTCAACTGTAGACACAAAATTAGCTTCTGGGCAGCCTGGTATGATACTTTGCGCTAAATTAACGTCGAAAGGTGTAAGTCTATTCTGTTCTTCCACAAAACTAGCTTGTGGTCGCATATCTGATGAAGAGCTCCCAGCTGCAACGGAATACAGTGCTGCATGCCGCTGTGCAGATTGTTGTATTATGCCGGTCATGTGAAATGCCATGACAAGTCATCATGCGCAAACTGAAGAGCATACAGCCATGAGCAGTTCATGTTATGTATGACATAATATATAATCTAGTATTGACATACTATATAATATAACATGTAACATAATATACTATATTATATATCATATTCTATATTATATTAATGCAATACTAGATTAAATATGACATAATATTGTATTAGACACTAATCCAGTTTCTTGGCAGAAGACTGCAGTGCAGGACAAGAAGCAGCTGATCTCACCAAATGTGCTGTGAAGGACTGGCGCCTGCTGTTCCAGAAGGCATCCACAAAGATCTTGTTGTACTTGATGGCAATGGGGCAAACAGTGGCGTCCAGGTCAAAAGCCCCCCTCTTGAACATAACACAGTACTCGTTGTTGACGCAAGTTCCTTCTGGGAAGATGAGGAGAGGTGTTGTGTCCTGAGCTGCCACATGCGCCTTCATCCTCTCACCAACTACTTTGCGGTCCTTCACCTGTACATGCAGACAAGCCTCAATGATGCTTTGCCAGAGCTTGCAAAATACTTTGCGGTCCTTCACCTGTCCGTGCAATCAAGCCTCAGTGATGCTTTGCCAGAACTTGTAGAATTGTACAGTCTGAGGAGGACTACTCTTGCTGCGTGCAGGACATAGGACTCGAAAAGGATTATATGTTGCTTGCTGGACGCTACAGCAATGGCTGTCTAGCAACAGAGGTTGTTGCAATGCCGGGCTGGGTGATGAGTGACATCAACCTGACTGTGTATGCACATGAGCTGTCAAGCTGTCAGCTGTCGGATGTCCCTTCAGCTGTCAGTGACCATACGGGACAACAACATGCATAACATGTATTGGTGCTGCAAGCCTTACCACTGACAGTCATGATTGCTGCATGCCATGAAGGGACCATACAACAACAAGCCTGGGCTGACACATTCTCAAACGACTTTGTAGGCAAGCACGGTTAAGACAGGCTCAACAAGCTAGCAGGCACCCTGCATCACACAACCAAGGCAAACAAGAAAGCTCCTTGCCTCATTTCTGTTGAACCAAAGGCAGCCCAGACAGCTGAGCACTCTGGTCTGAATGAAGGCTATCCAGCCAGCATGAAGCTGCATGATGACTGCGAAGGGGCTGTACGATGTCAGGATGATGTAGTCAATCATGGAGGTGTGGTTGCAGACCCACACATTGTTGGGCCTGTTGACCGGCCGTGGACCATGGTACCGTACAACACCGGTCCAGGAGGCTACAAACATGCGGCATTGGAACTGCACAAGTGTTCTTTCCCACGAGTTGCGTCTTCTACGGTCCTGCAAGCCATTGCACAGATGAGCGTGAGATGACTTGCAAGAGGCTGGTTTGAAGGAAGGGCTGTAGGCAACAACCTGCCTGACAGGCAGAACAAGCAAGGCCAGGATCAGATGTGCTTTCATACTGAGCTGTGAAGTCTGAAGTGCAGTGCTGAAAGCAGACACATTTGCTGGTCAGCAGCCAGTTTTCCTTTCAGGTCTGCGAAAAGCAGAAGTTCGTGCATATCTTTTTCCTGTGCGCTAGCAAATCCCCTTTCTTGAGGTGATGCCAGTGTGATGCCATGGTTGTTGGCTGAAAAGTCTGGAATGACGGCTGACAGAGTACAGATGCAACACTGGCACTGGCATTGGCTTACAGAGGCAGCAACCCATGTAGTCTGGCGGTGTCTTACCGTAATGACATTGTGCACAGTGAAGAAGCAGATGAAGAACACCACAAAGCCACCCAGCAGCAGGATCAGCCTGCAGGAAACACAATGTAATAATGATAAAAGAAAAAATGTCGCTTTCCAGCTCATGATGAGCTAGGTACGTGCGCGATAAGTCTTGTTTCTCCAAAGCAGTCTGTCTTGCGCATCTCTATAAGGGTCTAGCAATTCGACAGTTTTGATAATGGCGCAACACAACATCATTCAAACTATAATGCATGTGTGCAATCAAATCAGACTGCTTGCGGCCTCAATGGTGATGATGTCAGGAGGGATGTGTGCGTTTGCCAGTCGAGCTGTGCACATGCATGCTATGCTATGCTGATGGGGCACCTTGCATCAACATGTCAGGAGACAACACCAGTAAGCACAGACACGCATGTACAGCTTGTACTGAGCTGGGCTAAGAATGGCTACCGCAGTGGAAAGAGTATGCAGTATCGTGTGACAACACCCAAGAGCCAGGCTGGCAGGAGATATGCATTCCAGTTCCATGGATCTTCTGAGGCTGACTGGAAACAGCGCAGGAAGGAGTCATCCACAATGGCAGAGGCTGCGTCTGTCAACAAGCTGCTGATGTCCAGCAAATCTGCTCTGCAAGTCACTCTGTTTTGTAACACTATGGCTCTTGACAAGAACACAATTGGTTTGGGAGACTACAGAGGTGAAGCTTACAAGAGGTCTCGTTTATGATGGCTAAACCTTCTCTGCTCAGCCTCAACAAAAAAGTCCTACAACCAGGAACGAACTGATTGAAAATCAGCCGATTGGCGGATGTAAAGTGCGGCATTGTACCACATGCACACCTCTATGTTGCCTTGTATGTGCTTGTCCCTCTCTTTCTCCTTGTCATAACCCCACTGTCCCAAGTTGGACTGACTGAGCTCTCTGTTTTTTAGTCTGCAGAAAGACAGTTTTGAGCATGCTTGTCCGCCAAGCCTTTTGAGTCCAGTAAAAATCAGGCTTCTGCAGCGCTGCACGGCAATAGCCAGCCAGCAGATGACAACTTGGAGACGCAGATTTACAGGTCAGCGGTTGTCACCCACCCCGCAGCTCCAGTTGATGATTGTGACCTTAACCGGCTCTTCTGAGGGGACGTGGGCTGCTGCGGGGACATTGCAATGCTGTGAGTGCACTATGTGGGTTACCAAGGCCCAGTGGGGTCACCGACATCAACTAGATCATAGTCTAGCACAAATTCTGACTGTAAGCCGTTGATCGTCAGCAGATCGTCGCACGGGGTCGAAAACGTGTGAATATTGTAGGAGCAGCTGCAATTTCTCGCAGCACAGGTTCGAGACGCGCAGACAAGTCAACTCGGTCTGCATCCATCGCACATGATCACAGACAGATTTTCTTGCTTCAACTGTCTGGTTTGCTGGCCTGCTGCCTTGACACAGACACTAATTGATGGTGTTCACAAGCTGGCTTTGTTTGCATCGCAATACAGACCTGGTTGGCACCATGATTTCGGTGTATGATGGTATGCTGCAGGCACTTTCATGGGGGGCACCCTTGCCCCGGGGCATGGGTTCCTCCGCCCATGGGCCCTCAGGTTGCTAGTTTTGTTAGTCACTTTGTGTCTGCTGCTTTACATACAAGCCATTGAGTGACTGGTGATCCATGCTTCTGCATGTTGCACATATCAGCATGTCGCCACATGGGTGGCTGCTGCAGCTTGCAGGCAGCAGCTGGCTGATGGCATTTCTTGCGTGATGAAAATGATAGAGTCAAGCTGCAACACAATGCAGCAGAGAGGCTTGCTGTTCACATGCCAGTCTGCACACCAACGGCTCACACTGCGGCTAAAAACACCTCACAGGGCTGTTCCATTCCGATAAACTAGATGCTGCCACAGGCCTAGGCTAGAATGCTGTGTCATAGGACCACCCTATGATTCAACTGACCTGATGTGCTCTGCAGGGAAGTTCAACTTGTGCTTAGCAACAGTGCCATAGTGCTGCAACATTACTTCATCATATGCCCAAGCTGCTGCAAGCATGTTGCTGTACTGGCCAAGCCTTTTGGGTGCACCATCCCTGCCTATAGGAGCTTTAACAATAAATTGCCCCTCAAAAGTTTGATACACACCCTTGTATTTCAGCAATCTGACTTGGTTTTGTGTGTACATATACACTGCTTGGGGTGTGCCCACTAGTGCTGAAATGGCACCCCGAACTTTGCTACTCTTTGATAGGACCGGTGGTTTCTGGTCTATGGGGTCATGTAACCTACCTGCAGGAAAAGCAATTTCACGAACTCAAAAACAAACACTTTACCCAAAAGACGTGACATGGTTTTACTGAGAAATGCATATAGATCATCAGACAAACTCAGCATGGGCATAAGCGTAAGATTGACATAGCTTGCATGACATTTATCGAGACGCATAGAGCTTGGACTGAAATGCAGTTATGTAAAACATGTGCATTGTCAATAATGTCTTGAAAGCAATACACAGGCACAAGTGAAATCACTTCAAGAGCACCAAAGATGCAGTTTCAGATACCAACAGCCAATGAGGTGCGGGGACAGTGCATGGTTCTATGTGGGCATAGTGCATGCAGGGAAGCTTGCGCAGATGTGCAACTACAGTACACTTTGCTTTTGTGCAAGAAGCGACCCAAATCAATCAAGTGACAACACACGACAACAGGACAAATGGGCAAGAACAGCACCAGTGATGAAGGATATGCAGTATTAGTGAAGGGAAACAGCACACAGCACAAACTCACGCGGTTTGAGGTGATCCCTTGCTGTCTCCGGCAAAGGAGGTAATCTCTGATTTGCTGGCAGAGCAAGGTCCTATAGGCACAAAACCATCAATCATTCCTGCCCTGTCATTCAGCTAAGAGGTAAGCTTGCCACCATTCCATACAATCAATGCACATTTGTGATGAACAAAGCACAACTGTGATGGACCAATGCAACTTTACGGTAAGCTACATTCTGGACATGTGCAAAATTGCTGATGCCCACATATGGAGGGTCATGCCCCCCATATGTGGGTATGCAGGAGCTTGTGCTATGCTGTGCTGTGCTGTGCTGTGCTGTGCTGTGCTGTGCTGTGCTGTGCTGTGCTGTGCTGTGCTGTGCTGTGCTGTGCTGTGCTGTGCTGTGCTGTGCATTGTACTGTCAGCAGACTGTGGATGCATGCACATTTGGGGGCCGTAACAGCATATGCAGAAAGTCACGTTGCACCACCCCCTCCCCCCCCGCTCCCCAGCCCATCGCCCGTTTATCGGCCCTTTGAGATGTCCCCGGACAAAGCTCGCAGAATCAGCAGTCACCAGTGCAGCCACACATTTTACAGCAACTGTGACCTTGCAAGCAAGGCGTTAGAGTCACACAGCAGGGCAGGGCCCAGGCTTGTCTTCACTGTGACTGTGACTTTTATTGTGACCGTGACCGTGACCGTGACCGTGACCGTGACCGTGACCGTGACTGTGACCTTGATCTGGGGCTGACTGAGTAACAGTCTCACCTGCAGTGGGCGATTGGCAGAGCGTAAGGCAAGGACTTCCCCATGTAGGTTCCTCAAGGGCTCTATCAGGAGCCCTGCCCTGAGACCCCACATCTGGAGAAGCTCAGCCTTTGACACGCCTTGCCCCATTAGGTACCCAACATTGCGCTGGAACTGCTGTACAGGTAAGAGCAGAATCTGAGGGTGCCTGCATTCATTTGTCCGTTCATTAGATTTCAAAGGTCTTGGGGCGGACTATGACCATTGGACCATGGTCATGGTCTGGGAATGTCAAACTGCATGCGCCAAAACAAGTCTGTTCCTCTTCGTGCCATGACAATGTTCAGCGGTTACACACTGCACAGCATACCCGCTGTAATAACAATAACATGAACATACTTGTATAGTAGTAGAAGTGTAACAGTGTGTCACATAGCCTCAGCATGTGCAAGTGCACATGAGCTTCAAGTGGCAGAACTTGAGGTGCAGGAAGATGGGCAAGCATAAACAAGCTGCAGAGCAGGATTCGAGTCTGAGCAATATGCGCCATGCAAGAGCATGCTTTTCGAGTGCTTTGTGTGTGTGTGGCCTGCAGTCATAGACTTGCAACTGGGATGTCTGCATGCTCAGGCTCAGGAGCCTTACTTGACAATCATTTGCACATAATGTTCAGGCTGCCAGTCTAGAGCATCAAAGAAGCCTTGCATGGGCATCAGATCATTGTACACGTCAAGGTACAGCACCGAAGGCTCTTCGTGAAAGCACTTGAAGACTTGCTGCCCGTCCATTCCCATTATGTCCTGCAGGAACTCTGCCACACCCACCTATAGTCAATAATGTGCAGCATGTCAGACCTGTAGTTACGCTCTTGAGACAACATCATGGTCGCAGCACACCGTTAAACATGCACCTTGTATAACCTCTTATGCTTTGAAGACAAGGTCGTGTTCACAGCACACTTTTCACCAAGCAGCATGTGATACCTCTTGCTATGCATGGAAGACATGGTCACGATCACAGCACATTGTTCAACAGTGCAACAGTGACATCACCATCAATCATGACACTGAGCTGAGACACCTACCATGTTTTGAGCGGGTGCTTGCTTAGGCAACAACAGCACAGGCAGGATGCTGTCCAGGCACTGATTCAGTGTGACCAATGTTGGCTCGACTGCACAGCAGTGCTCTGGTCTTTCCTCTGGGTCAGCAGCTGCAAAAATTTGTCGAAACAGAAGTTTAACATCGTCAAGACAAGCTAGGAATCCCTGGGTTTTGTCTTGCCAGTGTGGCTGCGAAGCTGCGTGCTGCAGGATGTTGTACAGGCATGCTTGTAACTGAGTCATGACCTCTTTGGAGATCTGGGGCAAGGCAGGGCCCACAGCAGGAGACCCCTTTCTTGGCTTAGCCACCAGCTTGTTGAGCTGCTTGGTTGTGGCAGTAATGCTTTTGGGAATGTGGCGTGGTCGTCCTGCTTTTGGTTGTGATCGGACCTGCTGCTGCTGCTGCTGCTGCGTCGAAAGCAAATGTTGGACTGCAGTAGTCGAGGCATTATCAGGATGCTGATGTTGGCCATTCACAAGCTCGTGGAGCAAGGTAAATTTGGCGTCTCTGCGGCGTGCAGTAAAGGCGGCAAGCAGCTGTGCTGCATGTTGCCTGTCGCCTGTGTCACGTGCAGTGTGCAAAGATTGGCGCAGTATTGCGGCCCCATGAGAGCTGGCTGCAACTGTTGCTGCTTTACACCCAGTGCTCGAGCAACCTCTGATTGTTGTTGACGCAGGCCTTTTGCAGGGTGAGCTTGCTGTGAACAACACTTGCTGAGCTGGAAGATATCCGTGGTTTTCTCGGGACTGTTGTAGCGCCTGAGAACTATATAAAGACCTGGCTGCTGGCGCCAAGGACCTGCAGGCGGAAGTTGTTGTCAAGAGGCTGTTTCTTGTGCCGATCAATCACGGAGAGTAAGATCATGCTATGTTGCGCACCAGTATTTGTCAAAAGTACTACTGATGTGCCCCAGCGACTGTTGCACCAAGCAGAGGTAGGAGCCTCGTCTGGGTCTCAGCGACATTGCATGTGTCGCGGCATGGCACTAAAGACCACCGGTGTAAGCTTGTTGCTCAAGCTGTCCCCGCAGACAAGTAAGGTCACAAGCTTGATACATGAGCGACGCAACCCGAACGATGCAACATGGCTGCCATCTGCAATCGAATAGAAGGTCTGATCTTAGTCATTTCGACGCGCATGGCTTGCTCCGAAACCAAGCGAATTAATAGTTTCTGTCACCCAATTCGCTGCAGCTGAGATGTTGTCGTTGACTTCCCCGGCAGCAGGCCCCTCAACTCAGGCCTTTTCCTATGCTGCGTACGACGGTCAAAGTGACACCAATTTAGTCAGCTACGCTCACTTATCGTGCATGTGCTCGTTACCATGGTGGTCTCGACTTTGACCGTGTAGGAGATCACCTGTCTGTGCAGCTGTCTCGCTGCTATTCGACATTGCTGTTATACGTCAACAGATGTTGATCTTATCATGATATAATAAAGACATGTTGCTAGGCTGCGACTGTTTGCCCACCCGGCCAGACGTCAGCGGTGCACACTTTGCTGTGGCATGTCAGAGCTCTCCCGGCGTTGCACCATTTGCAGGCCGTCCGTGTCCTCAGCTACGGCAGCATGCAGGTGAACACAAGCGTCAGCGACACAGGCTCATTTGTCCAGCTTTTGGACGCAGGGTAAGCCGATTCTCTACAAACCTGCTTCAGGTTCTCCTGTCTGTTTTGCAGCTGTTGTGGACAAGCACAAGTTCAGCCGCAATTAGCAAGCAACGACTTCCAGATGTAGGTATACACAAGATAAGCAGAGAGTTCTTGAGCCTGAATGTTTCTGTACAGGGCCCATCTGTGCCTCCCAAGCCCGCTTCAGTTGAGCCTGAGACAGCGCCTGTTGCACCAACACAAACACCCCAGCCTGTAGCAACAACATCAGCACAAGACCCTCCCCAAGCCGATGTGCTGCTAGAATTGAAAAACGTCTACAAGTCTTTTGGCAGCAAACCCATCTTGCGAGGGGCCAACATGACAATACGAAGGGGGGAGGCTGTGGGCATCATTGGGGGTTCAGGCACTGGCAAGTCCACCACGCTGCGGATCATGGCTGGTCTGCTGATGCCTGATGTGGTATGTACTGCTGACTAATGGTCTGGCCTACATATGTGTACGAAGAATGCTTGGCATCATGCATGTGGTATGTACTGCTGACTAATGGTCTGGCCTACATATGTGTATGATGAATGCATGGCATCATGCATGTCATGTTTCCACAAGCTCTACACTGCAAGCAGCTTGCTAGCAATGTGACATTCATGCAAGGCTGTTGCTGCACATACACATACACATACACATACACATACACATACACATACACATACACATACACATACACATACACATACACATACACATACACATACACATACAC
>JAABUK010003727.1_pt1 | contig 25451 bp, 15 predicted proteins | sample 5559141 | NCBI WGS metagenome assembly JAABUK01 (sample SAMN10711869, study PRJNA513367) | rock metagenome | isolation source: Antarctica rocks | place: Antarctica: Victoria Land, Pudding Butte nord | collected 2016-01-03 | reverse complement strand
CCCGCGCCGCTCGTTCGTCCATCGTTCGGGTGCGATTGCCGCGCTTCGCTCGCAATGACAAAATAGAATTATGCTCAAAGACTACCTCAAGCTACATTTTATTGTCCTTTTGTGGGGCTTCACGGCCATTCTGGGCAAGCTGCTGACGGTGCCGCCGGTCGAGCTGGTGTTTTGGCGCACGCTGCTGGCCAGCACCGGGCTGGCGGGGCTGCTGCTGGCGCGGCGCCTCGGCTGGCGCGTGGCCCCGGCCGAGGCGCTGAAACTGCTGGGGGTAGGGGCGCTGGTGGCCGCGCACTGGATTACGTTTTTCCTGGCCGCGCGCTTGTCGTCGGTGAGCGTGTGCCTGGCCGGCCTGGCCACGCTGGCGCTCTGGACCTCGCTGCTGGAGCCGCTGCTGCTGTGGCGGCGGGTGCGGGCCTACGAGGTGGGCCTGGGCCTGCTGGCCATGCTGGGGCTCTATCTGATTTCGCAGGCCGAATTCAACCAGCTTACCGGCTTGCTGGTGGCGGTGGCGTCGGCAGGGCTGTCGGCGCTGTTTAGCGTGCTCAACTCGCAGCTGGTGAAGCGCCACGCGCCGGTGCGGCTCACGTTTTATGAGATGCTGGGCGCCTGCCTGAGCATCGTGCTGTTCTTCCCCTTTTATAGCCGTTACCTCACGCAGGGCGCGGGCTTGCGGCTGGCCTGGCACGGCCTCGACTGGCTGTGGCTGCTGCTGCTGGCGGGCGTGTGCACGGTGTACGCCTTTTCCTCGTCGGTCGAGCTGATGAAGCGGATTTCGGCTTTCGTCGTCAACCTCACCATCAACCTGGAGCCGGTTTACGGCATCGTGCTGGCCCAGCTACTATTCGTGCTGCGTGTGCCGGGCTTCGGGCAGGAAAAGATGTCGGGCGGCTTCTACGCGGGCACGGTGCTCATCCTGGCCAGCGTGCTCGTGCACCCCGTACTCGACCAGTGGAACCAGCGCCGCGCCCGCAAGCAAACGGCCGCTGAGGCAGTGGTTTAAGTCGAAAATCGCCTGTCATTGCCGCGCTCCGCTTTGCTTCGCTCGCAATGACGAACAGCGCTTACAAAACCCCGCGCCACACCAGATACTCGGCTGGCCAGGGCAGGGTAGGGGCCTCGCTCATCTCCGCAAAAAGCCCGTACACCGCCGAGCCCGAGCCCGACAGGCTGGCGTAAGTAGCACCCGCGGCGTAGAACTGCCGCTTGATGTCGGCCAGCACGGGGTGGGTAGGGGCCAATGATTTTTCAAAGTCATTGCTGACGGTGGCGCGCCAGGCGCTCATGGGCTGGGCCAGGGCCTCGCGCAGGGGGTAGGCCGGGGCCCGTGGCACGATGCCCGCAAACGCCTGCGCCGTGCTGATGTGCAGCCCCGGATACACCACCACGCAAGCCGTACCGCTGACGCTCAGCGCAATCGGCTCAAACACATCGCCTTTGCCGCGCGCCAGCCGGGGCGTGTTTTCGATAAAAAACGCGCAGTCGGCCCCCAGGCGCCGGGCGTAATTTTCGAGCTGCTCCGTAGTCAGGCTCAGCCCAAACACCTCGCCGAGGGCCCGCAGCGCAAACGCCGCGTCGGCCGAGCCGCCACCCAGCCCCGCGCCGATGGGCACAATCTTGTGCAGCTGCATTTGGGCCGCTGGCAGGTCAGGGAAGTCTGCCTTCAGTAGTTCGTAAGCCTTGAGGCACAGATTGGTAGCTACCTCGCCGGGAATGAGCCGGCCGGTGAGCGTGAGGTCGGAAGCCGCCTGGCCCTTGGGGGCGGGCAGCACTTCGAGCACGTCGGTCCAGGGCAGGGGTAGGAACACGGTTTCTACTTCGTGGTAGCCGTCGGGCCGCCGCGCCGTCACGTAGAGGCCCAGGTTGAGCTTGGCGTTGGGGAAGGTGAGCAAGGATTAGTTCTGGTTGATTGTCGGGTAGAGGTGTCGCAACCTGATGCGGGCCTGCTCGGTGGTAAACTGCCAGCTGGTGGGTGCGCCGCGCTCCGTAGCGCCGCTGGGCCTGTTCGTAGCTCCGCTCGCCGCGGGCCACTTCGCCCACCACGGCCAAGTTAACGGGCAAACGGTAGTCGTGCTGACTACGCCGCACCCGCGGCTCAGAAGGGTTTTCCATAACAACTTCAAAAAGGCTGTCAACACCTGCCCGGACGGGACAGTGGGCACAAAAAAAGCGCCTTCCGAGTGGAAGGCGCTTTTGATTCAAAACCAGTACCAATCCCTTACGGGAAGAGCACGCCCCGGTAGTTGTTGGCGTTCACCTGCGGGATGGTCGAGCCGTACTTGGCATTGATGACCTTGATAATCTCGTTGGCCACCAACGCGTAGCCGCGGGGCGTGGGGTGCACGCCATCGAGCGAGAACAGGTTGCCCGAGATGTAGCCGGCGGTATTATTGACGCCGTTGGTAACCAGGCCGCTGGCCGCGATAGTCCGAAAGAACGTATTGGCATCAAAGAAGGCGAGGCCCTTGGCGTTGGCCGCAGCCAGCAGCGACGCATTGTAGGCGGTGGTGGCGGTAGTCACGGCCGTCTGCTCCACATCATCCAGCACAAAGGCACTCGGGATAGGGTTGCCGGCCGAAACGCCAAACAGCTGGGTGGTGTCGATGGCGAAAGCGGTCAGGTAAGTGCCAAAGCCGGCGGCGGGCTGGCCCGTCTGGCCGTAGATGTACTTCCAGGGCCGGCCCGTCGCCGTGCCTACCAGCGGAATGAACGACGACGAGGTAAGGGTAAACAATTGCCGCCCGCCGCTGGCATCGCGGATATCAGCGGTCGCAATCTGCTTGCGGTTGCCGGAGGCGGCGCCACCAGTGTTGCCGCCGGTCAGCACCACCAGCCCCGGTACGCTCTTCGCGGCCAGGGTGGCTTTTACCACGGGCCCCACGGTGGTGAAGAACGGGATACCCGTGATGTCGGGAATGTTGCTTACTACCCCTTTGGCACTGGTGGCCGTCAGGGCGTTGATGACGCGCACCGCCTTCAGGTTGAAGCTATCGGTGCGGGTAAGGGTGTTGAGCGGGGGGGTAGGGAGGTTGGTATTGGCCGTGGTCTGAGCCGAGCCGCCGCTGGTGGCGTAGCCCAGCACGTCGTTATTACCCAGCCAGGTGGTGAAGAACGTCGCCGTGGCCGCCTCGGCCTTCACCCGCTGAAAGTAGGTCTGGTACTGATTGGCGTCGGGGGTGATGCGCTCGAAGTAGGGGTTGCCAAGCTGGCTGCCGTAGCCCGGCGTCTGAATATCGGCCAGCCGGATGCCCGGCACGCCCAGGTTGTTGATAGCGTCGGTGTACTTGGTGTACAGGATTTGGGGCGAGCTGGCGCGCACGGCCAGGCTGGTCGTCACGTTGGCCGTGATGGGCGAGCCCGTGGCGGTGAAGCCGGCCAGGCGCAGGTAGCCCGAGCCGTTGGACTGCGCCGCCGTGAACAGCGGCTGGTTGAAGGTGCCGCCGCCGGCCAGCGCAAACTGTCCGGCCAGGATACTGGGGTAGGAATTTTGCTGGCCGTCGAGGTAGAGGCCCCCATCTTCGTAGCCAGCCGTGAGCGAGTTGCCCACCGCGATGTAGCGACTGAAATTGGCCGTGCCGGCCGTGGGCGTCGCGGGCCCGTCGATGTTGGCCTGGCAGCCCGCCAGCCCAAGGCCCAGGCCCAGCAGCGCCAGCGCCGGCCGGCCTACCTTATGAAGAACGAAGAAAGTAGTCATTTGGATGGAAAAAAGACAGGCTTAGAATTTCACGTACAGCTGCACGCCGGGCACGGCGATGGTCGTTTTGTAGGTGCCAGCCACGCGGTCGGTGGTGCCATTGCTGATGAGGTCGTCCTGGCTCTGGCTGCGCTTCATAAAGTCTTCGAACAGGAACGAGCCGTCGAGGCCGAAGCGCTCGGTGATGGCGTAGGTGAAGCCCGCCGTGACGCCAATGCGGTCGGCATCGGGCGTTTCGGGCGTTACGAAGCCGTCGCGCACCGCGCTGAAGTCGTAGAACGTGCCGGCCCGCAGCGCGAACTTATCCGTGACCTTGTACTGGCCGCCCAGGCGGAACGCCAGCGCATCCTGGTACTGGCGCTTGGAAGTGGCGGCCGCCTGGCCGCCCAGCACGCCGCCCGAGTAGGTAAAGTCGAGCGACTGGTAGCGGCTCCAGCCCACGAGGTTGGCGTCGAAGGCGAGGAGCAGCTTCTCGTTGGGCTGCACCCCAATGCCGAAGCTATATACGTCGGGCAGGGGTAGGGTCACGTCGAAGCTCTTGGCCGTGAAGTTGCCGGCCGCCGAGGCGGGCAGGTTGGTGAGCGTGATGTCGCCGCTGCCCACGTGCGCGCCGATGGCCGAGCGGTAGCTCAGGCCCACGCTCAGCTTGTCGCTGGGCTTAAACATGACGCCCAGGTTATAGCCCAGTTTGTGGTCGGCCTTGCCGGTGAGCTGCGCGTGCAGCGGGGCGGTGTTGCCCTGGCCCTGCACGGGCACGTCGCGCTGCAGGTCCACGTCGCCTACGGCCAGCATCACCAGGCCCGCGCCCACGGCCAGCTGCGGCGTGATGGCGTAGGCGGCGGTAGCCTGCACGAATACCGAGCGCAGGTTGATGTCGGTGAGCGAGTAGCGGCCTTCCCAGCCCTGGGCATAGTGCAGCTCGCTGCCGAAGGGCGTGTACACGCCCGCGCCCAGCCGCCACTTGCCCTCCTTGGGCCCGAAGCCAACGAAGCCGCTAAACGGAAATACGTTGGTATTCTGTAAGGTACGCTGGCCCTGGTCGCCCGTGGCGGGCCGGAACGAAATGCGCGGAATAGCCATATTAATGCCCCCCTGAAAGCCAACAGGGGCAAACGCGAACGCACCCGGATTGAAGAACTGCGCGGCCTGGTCGAGGTAGAGACCGGTGCCCGTGCCGCCCATGCCGACGTTTTTGGCGCCGGTCAGGCCTACCTGGAAGCCGCTGGCCAGAGCCCCCGACGAGGCCGCCAAAAGCGCCCCGCCCGCGAGGAGTATAGAGTTGACTTGCATAAATGCAAAAAAGGTTAGGTGGGGGAGAATGAAGGGATAAATGTACCGCTGGTTTTTAAATAATTACTCGGCGTGCCGACTAATTATTTAGAGCCGCGCCCGGAAGCTACTGGTGCCCGTGGTGGCTGAAAGCTGGACGGCTAGTAAAACTAATTCATTTAGAAACATTAAAGTAACATTAGCATCTGCCTCTGGCTGTTATTTTTGTCCTATACTTTACCTGTATCTTCATCTTTCTCCATCACTTTCTTCCTTTTCGCATGACAAGACGACTTCTCTCTTTATCAATGGGTTTGCTACTAGCCGCGTTGGGCGCCCGGGCCCAGGCAACGCTCGGCACCAGTCCCTATACCGAGAATTTTGACAACCTGGCCAGCGGCCTGCCCACCGGGTTCAGCGTGTACACGGCGGCTACGGCCAGCAGCCTGGGTACGGCGGCTACGCTCACCACGGCCCCTACCGCCTGGAATAGCACCTCCGGCGGCTTCAAAAACTTTGCTTCGGCTACCGGCCTGCACAGCGGCGTGGCCACCACCGTGCAAGCTACCGCCACCAACCGCGCCCTGGGCGTGCGCCAGGTGAGCGCCACCGACAAGGGCGCGGCCTTCGTGTTTGAGGTGGCCAACACCACCGGCAAAACCGATTTCGCGCTGAATTTCAAGCTGCAATCGCTCGATAGCACCTCGACCCGCACCGCTACCTGGCTCGTGGACTACGGCACCGGGGCCACGCCCACGACGTTTACGCCCATCGGCACCGCGACCACGACCGGGCAGTTTTTCGCCAATAAGCCGGTGACCGTCAGCTTTGGCGGGGCGCTCGACAATCTGGCCGGGCCGGTCTGGATTCGCATCGTGACGCTGGCCGGCACCAATGGCTCGAACAACCGCCCCTCATCGGCCATCGACGACTTTTCGCTGAGCTGGAACGCCAACGCCAGCGCCCCGGCCCTGGCCGTAGCGCCCAGCGCGCTGGATTTTGGCAAGCAGACCATTAACCAGCCTTCGGCCGCCAAAACCTATACCCTGACCGGCTCCAACCTCACCAATCCGGTGAAAGTGCGGGCCGGCGGCGCGTTCACCGTATCGAAGGACGGCACCACGTTTGGCGATAGCCTGACCTACGCGGTGGCCGAGCTGGCGCAGCCGAAACAGGTGTACGTGCGCTTTACGCCCACCACGCTGGGCCAGGCCAGCGGGCCGGTGAGCGGCACGGTTATCAACCGCAGCCTGGGAGCCACCGACCGCATCGTAACGCTGACCGGCACCGGCAACGACCCGACCCAGACGGTGTACGACTTCAACGCCTGCACCGGCGGCACTGCCCTCTCCGACGGCTGGATTCAGTACAGCGTGAGCGGCCCGCAGACCTGGGCCTGCACCAGCTTCGGCCGCGACCCCGGCAACCCCAAAGGCACGGCCGCCTACCCCAACGCCGTGCAGATGAACGGCTACGCCAACAGCGCCAACGTGGCCAACGAGGACTGGCTGATTTCGCCCGCCCTGACGCTGGCCAGCACCACCTACCCCTTGCTCTCGTACTGGACCCGCACGGCCTTCAATGGCCCGGCGCTGCGCCTGCGGGTTTCGACCAACTACTCCGGCACCGGCGACCCGAACGCCAGCGGCGTAACCTGGACCGACCTCAACGCGAACTTTCCCGCCCAGGGCTCCGACGTGTGGCAGACCAACTCGCTGGACCTGAGCGCCTACAAGACGCGTGCCGTGTACGTGGCGTTCGTATACAACTCGACCACCAACGCGGCCGCCCGCTGGACCGTGGACGACGTGGTACTGACCAACTCGGCCACGCCTGCCCCGCCCACCGTGCGCCTCAGCCTGAAGGACCTCAACTTCGGCTACCAGCCGGTGAATACGGCCGCGTATAAGACTATCAGGGTAACGACCGGTAACCTGACCGGCCCGCTGACCATCACCTCGCCCAACGCCGCGTTTCAGCTCTCGAAAGACAGCCTGACGTACAGCCCCTCGCTGACCTATAGCCAGGCTGAGGCCAGCAACCGGCAGCTGGCCATCCGGGTGCGCTTTTTGCCGACCCAGGCCGCGACCAGCTACGCTACCACGACGACCGCCACCACCGCCGGCGTGGACCCGCTGACGCTGACGCTGAGCGGCAACACCTACGACGTGGCCAAGACGCTGGAAGTGGTGAACTGGAACATGGAGTGGTTTGGCTCAACGGCTTCGGGCCAGGGGCCGACCGACGTAGCCTTGCAGCAAGCCAACGCCACGACCGTGCTTCAGGGACTGGCGGCCGACGTGTACGTGCTGGAAGAAGTAGTGGACACGGTGCGCCTGCGCAACGTGACGGCCGACCTCTCGACCCGGCTGGGCACGACTTACGGCTACAAAATCGCCGATTTCGGCTCGTACGGTGATAATATGGAAGACCCCGATTACGCCGGCGACCAGAAAATTGCCTTTATCTACCGCCGGGATGTGGTGCGGCCGGTGCTGTTTCAGGGGCTGCTGCGCTGCACGCAGGCCGCCGCCTGCCCGGCCTGGAGCGCCTGGGCCTCGGGCCGCTTCCCCTACCTGATGGCCGCCGACGTGACGCTCGACGGCGTGACCAAGCGCATCAACTTCGTGGGCATTCACGCCAAGGCCAACGCCACGGCTACCTCGGCCAACGACTACGCCCGCCGCCAGACCGGGGCCGACCTGCTCAAAAACCTGCTCGATACGAGCTACGCGGGGGCCAACACGCTGGTGCTGGGCGACTACAACGACGTGCTGAACGGCACCATCGCCACGGGCGTGACGCCGGCCGTGTCGTCGTACAATTCCTTCGTGGCCGACTCGGCCCACTACGTGGCCCTGACCCTGCCGCTGGCCAAGGCCGGGGCGCAGTCCACGGTAAGCTACAACACGGTGATTGACAACGTTATCGCTACCAAGCCGATGGCCGCCTACTACATCAGCGGCTCGGCCGCCGTGCGCACCGACCTGGCCGCCGGTATTGCCAACTACGGCACCACGACCACCGACCACTACCCCATCTACACCCGCTACTCGCTGAGCGCTACCCCCCTGGCCGCCCGCGGCGCCGCCACCGCCGCGCTGGGCCTCTACCCCAATCCGGTAACCAACACCGTGCGCTTTGATGTGCCCGAAACCGGTACCGGCCTAACTATCAGCGTGTACACCACCACCGGCCAGGTGGTGCTCAGCGGCACCGGTTCGGCGGCGCAGCTCAACCAGCAGCTCGCGCAGCGCGTGGGCGGCCTCAGCGCCGGCCTCTACGTGGTGCGCGTGGTGGGCACGCGGCAAACCTACGTGAGCCGCTTCCAGAAGCTATAAGGTTTTCGGAATAAACTTTTTGCAAAGAGCCCCGGCCGGTTGGCCGGGGCTCTTTTTATAGGTATCGAGGAGGCTGGTCGTTCAACGAGCGCCTCACCTTATAGAGCCGTTCTAGCGCTGTCGCCCTCCGCGTCAACCTCACCCCCTGACCCCCTCTCCAAAAAAGAGGGGGTACCGGCTCCGGCGTAACTAAAGTACTTAATTATCAATTTATTGTGTTACAATTATTTCTTTTCTAAAGCAAGTCCGATGCCCCCTCTTTTTTGGAGAGGGGGTCAGGGGGTGAGGTTGACGCGGAGGGCGACAGCGCTAGAACGGCTCTATAAGGTGAGGCGGCCACCCGCGCCGTGCAACATTTCCCCCGTTTCCTCCTACTTTGCGGCGGCTCTATCTCTACCCTCTTTCGCCGCCGCGTATGCCCCTCTTTACTCCTGAAAAAAAATGCCGCCTGGCCAGCCTGAGCCTATTGTTGCTGGCCGCCGGGCCGGCGCTGGCCGCGCCGCCCGCCGCCCTACCCTCCTTCTCGGAGCCGGGCATCTCGCCCGACCGCCAGGAAATCGCCTTCGTGTCGGGCGGCGATATCTGGACGGTGCCGGTGGCCGGCGGCGAGGCCCGGCTGCTGGTGGCCCACCCCGCCACCGAGAGCCGCCCGCTCTACGCGCCCGATGGCGAGTCGCTGGCCTTCATTTCGACGCGCAGTGGCAACGGCGATATTTATCTGCTGAATTTTGCCTCGGGCGAGTTAAAAAGGCTGACGTTTGACGACGGGCTGGACCAGCTCGACGGGTGGTCGGCCGATGGCAAATACGTTTATTATTCGAGCACCAGCCGCGACATCGCGGGCATGAACGACATCTACCGCGTGCCGGTGGGTGGCGGCACGCCCACGCCGGTGAGCGCCGACCGCTACGCCAACGAATTCTTCGCCGCGCCCAGCCCCGATGGCCAGACGCTGGCCTTCGCCGCGCGCGGCATCGCCGCCAACCAGTGGTGGCGCCACGGCCACAGCCACCTCGATGAGTCCGAAATCTGGCTGCGGCGGGCGGGCAAAGCCGGGCCGGCCTACGTTGGCCTCACCCAGGGGGGTAGCAAGGCGCTGTGGCCCATGTGGGGGCCGGGCGGCCAGCAGGTCTTCTTCACCTCCGACCAGGGCGGGGCGGAGAACATCTGGGCCGTGGCCCCGGCCGGCGGCGCGGCGCGGCAAATCACCAATTTTAAGGAGGGTAGGGTGCTGTGGCCCAGCGCCTCGGCCGATGGCAAGCTCATCGTGTTTGAGCGCGATTTTGGCATTTGGACGCTGAATACCGAGAACGGGCAGACTCAGCCGGTGCGTATTCAGCGGCGGGGGGCGCCGGCCAGCCCCGGCGTGGAGCGCCAGCGCTTCACCGACCGCCTGCAGGAGCTGGCGCTCTCACCCGATGGCAAGAAAGTGGCCTTTATCGTGCACGGCGAGGTGTTTGCCGCCTCGGCCGCCGATGGCGGCGACGCCACCCGCCTCACCACTACCACGGCCGCCGAAACCGACCTGGCCTGGGCGCCCGACAGCCGCCGGCTGGTGTACGCCTCGGCCCGCGACGGCGCCAAGCACCTCTACAGCTACACCTTCGCCACCGGCCAGGAAACCCGCCTCACCAACGCGGCGGTGAGCGACGCCCAGCCGCGCTTCTCGCCCGATGGCAAGCTGCTGGCCTTTGAGCGCGACGCCAAAGAGCTGCGCATCCTGGACCTGGCCAGCCGGCAGGAGCGCGTGGCGGGCACCGGCCGCTTTGGCCGGCCGCCGCTGAGCGCCGAGCGCTCGGTTGTGTGGTCGCCCGACGGGCGCTGGCTGGCCTTCGCGCCCAACGGCGCGCGGGGCTTCACCAACGTGCAGGTGGTGCCCACGGCGGGCGGCCCGGCGCGGCCGGTCAGCTTTTTGGCGAACTCCAACAGCAATACCCTGAGCTGGAGTCCCGACGGCAAGTACCTGCTTTTCGACACCGGCCAGCGCACCGAGGATGCTCAGGTGGCGCGCATCGACCTGCAGCTGCGCACGCCGCGCTTCCGCGAGGACCAGTTCCGCGACTTATTTAAGGAGACGGTGCCGGGGCCCATTTCCCCCGACAAAAACCAGAACCCGCCCCAGGCGCCGGCCAGGCCCGCCACCCCTACCCCCCTGCCACTGGCCCAAGCCGACTCGGCCCGCGCTAAAGGCGTTCCGACCAAAACCAAGAAGGGCAAAAAGGGCGCGGCCACGGCCAGCGCTACCCCTACTAAGGCGCTGGTCAGCATCAATTTTGATGACATTCGGCGGCGGCTGAGCCTGGTGCCGGTGGGCGTGGACGTGCGCAGCCAGGCCATCAGCCCCGATGGCAAGTGGCTGTTGCTCACGGCTACGGTGTCGAACCAAACCAACCTCTACGTGTACCCGCTCGATGAGTTGGGCAAGGACCCCGCCACGGCCCGCCAGCTCACGTCCACGGCCGGGGCCAAGCGCGAGGCGCAGTTTTCGCCCGATAGCAAGGAGGTGTTTTTCCTCGACCAGGGCCGTATTCAGGTGGTGCCGGTGGAGGCCAAAGGCCCCGCGGCCCGCGCCGTGGCCGTGACCGCCGAGCTGGACGTGGACTTTGAGCAGGAAAAGATGGTGGTCTTTGACGAGGCCTGGAGCTACCTGCGCGATTTTTTCAACGACGCCACCTTCAACGGCACCGACTGGCCGGCCCAGCACGCGAAGTTCGCGCCCTACATCGCCGGCGCCCGCACCCCCGACGAGGTGCGCCGCCTCGTGAACCTGATGATTGGCGAGCTCAACGCCTCGCACTCGGGCATGGGCCCGGCCGCGCCGCCCACCGGCACCGTGGCCCCCGCCACCGGCCGCCTGGGCGTGCGCTTCGACGCCGCTGACTATGAGCAAAATGGCCGCCTGCGCCTCACCTCGGTGCTGCCGCTGGGCGCGGCGGCGCTGGCCGGCCTCAAGCCCGGCGACGTGCTGCTGGCCGTGAATGGCCAGCCGATTTCGGGCAGCACTAACCTCGACGAGCTGCTGCAATACCAGGTGGGCCGCCGTACTACCCTCCGCGTTTCGGCCGAAGGCAAGGAGCGCGACGTGGTGGTGCGCCCCCTGAGCCGCGACACGGAAAAGGCGCTCGACTACCGGCAGTGGGTGGAGGAGCGCCGCGCCTACGTGGCCCAGGCCAGCGGCGGCCGGCTCGGCTACGTGCACATGTTTGACATGAGCGCGGGCGCGCTGGCCCAGCTCTACCTCGACCTCGACGCCGAAAACATGACCCGCGAGGGGGTAGTAGTGGACGTGCGCAACAACAACGGCGGCTTCGTGAACGTGTACGCCATCGACGTGCTGGCCCGCCGCAGCTACCTGAGTATGACCAATCGCAGCATGACTACCCCCGTGCCGGCCCGCAGCGCCCTCGGCCAGCGCAGCCTGGAGCTGCCCACGGTGCTCGTGACCAACCAGCATTCACTCTCTGATGCCGAAGACTTTAGCGAAGGTTACCGGGCCTCCAGGCTGGGCAAAATCGTGGGTGAGCCCACCGGCGGCTGGATTATCTTCACTTCCGGCACGGCCCTGCTCGACGGCTCCAGCCTGCGCCTGCCCACCAGCACCATCCGCTCGGTGCGCGATGGCAAAGTGATGGAAATGAACCCGCGCCCCGTGGACGTGCCCGTAACGCGGCCCATCGGCGAGAGCTACACCCCGCACGACGCCCAGCTCGACGCCGCCGTGAAAGAGCTGCTGGCCGAGGTCGGCAAGTAGCCCTGATGGCTCACCCCACCCCCGGCCCCCGCCGCTTGATGCGCGGAATCCTTCGGGAGAGGGGAGCCTGACGATTGAGTACGGCCGCGCCGCCGTGGCTCCCCTCTCCCAAAGGGCCGGGGGTGGGGTGAGCCGTTAGGGCTACTTGCCGGCTTTCGCCGGGGTGCCTGGCGGCCGGCGAAAGCCGGCAAGTAGCCCTGATGAACTTGGCGCGCGCCTCGATGAGCTGGCCCACGCTGTCGGCCGGCTGAGTTTCGAAAAAGCCGTTCAGGATGACTGAAAAATCAGGTGGCAAACCGGCAGAACGTGCCCAGCGGCAGCTTGCGCTGGCTGGCGTCGTGCAAGTATATCTCGCCCAGCTCGCGCACCGTCTTTTCGCCAGGGAAAATAGCCTGGGTCAGATTATCCAGAATCAGCGCCGAGAAGCCCAGCGAGTACAGGTTCACCACGAAGAAGTGGTCCTCGGGGTCGAGCAGCTGCTGGCTGAGCTTGAGCAGCTCATTCAGCTCATCTTCGAGCTGCCACTTCTCGCCGTTGGGGCCGCGGCCGTAGGCGGGCGGGTCCAGGATGAGGCCCTGGTACTTGCTGCCGCGCTTCACCTCGCGGCGCACGTATTTCATGGCGTCTTCCACCAGCCAGCGCACGCCGTCGAGCTGGCTGGCCTCCATGTTGTCGCGGGCCCAGAAATTGACCTGCTTCACCGAGTCGAGGTGCGTGACGTCGGCCCCGGCGGCGCGGGCGGCCAGGGTGGCCGCGCCGGTGTAGGCAAACAGGTTGAGCACGCGCGGCAGGGTAGCGCGGCGCGCTTTAGTCTGGTTATAGATGAATTGCCAGTTGGGGTCCTGCTCCGGAAACAGCCCCACGTGCTTGAACGACGACAGGCCCAGCCGGAACTTCAGCCGCAGGCCGCCCGGCCGCTCGTAGCCGATAACCCACTGCTCGGGCATCCCTTTCTGGAGGCTCCACTGGCCCTTTTCGGTGCTGCCGGGCGCGCGGGCAAAGGTGGCGTCGGCCCGGTGCCACTCGGCGGGGGGTAGGGCCGGGTCCCAGATGGCCTGGGGCTCGGGGCGCGCCAGCACGTACTTGCCAAAGCGCTCCAGCTTCTGAAAATGGCCGCTGTCGAGCAGCTCGTAGTCGGGCCAGGGCGAGGTAGTGAGAAAATCGTACACGAGTCAAAAAGCGGATTTACGGGGCGCGCTGCCCCGGCCCGGACGCGCAAAGGTCGGGGGGGCCAAGGAAAAACGCGGATTATTTCATTCTTTTTAAACCGCCCCGGTTCAATTGCGTAAACAGAACAGAACCCGCGGCTGCTAAAGCAAGCTGCTGATTATCAAAAACTTAATTTAAAATTCATTTTATGGCTACTACCCTCGCCAAACCTGCCCTGCTGCACACGCCATCGGACCTCGATGAGACTGGCCGCGCCAAACTTAGTGACAGCCTGAATATCCTGGTTTCGGACCTGTTCGCGCTGTATATCAAAACCAAGAATTACCACTGGCACATGAATGGCCGCCATTTCCGCGACTACCATTTGCTGCTGGATGAGCAGGCCGAGCAGATTTTTGCCATCATCGACCCCACCGCTGAGCGGGTGCGTAAGCTGGGCTACCCCACCGTGCACTCGGTAGGTGAAATCGGCCGCAAGCAGCGCGTAAAAGACAACGACGATATCTACGAGGACCCCAAGGATATGCTCGTTGACCTGCTGAACGAAAATCGCACGCTGGCCAAGAATATGCGCGATACGCACGAAATCGCCGACGACATCAAGGATGTAGCCACCGCCAGCTTGCTGGAGGTTTACATCGATGAGGCCGAGCGCCGGGCCTGGTTCCTGTTCGAAGCCACCCGCGACGTAAACTAAGCTGTTAATAAACAGCGTTATAAAAGAGGCAGGCTGGTCGGTAGTTACCGACCAGCCTGCCTCTTTTGCGTGAGCTGCTGCCTGGGTTATGGCTGGCCACCGCCGCCGGCCGAGCCGTATACCTGCCCGGTAGCATAGCTGGCGTCGCTGGCGGCCAACTGCACATAAATGGAAGCGAGCTCGGCAGGCTGGCCCGGTCGGCCCATCGGAGTTTTGCCGCCAAATTCCTTTATATTTTCTTGGGTAGAGCCCCCGCTAACCTGCAAAGGCGTCCAGATGGGACCCGGCGCCACACCGTTCACTCGAATGCCTTTGGGGGCGAGCTGCTTGGCCAGCGACTTCACGTAGTTCATGGTCGCGGCCTTGGTCTGGGCATAATCATACAGATTCGGCGAAGGGTCGTAAGCCTGCTCCGAGGTAGTGCCGATGATGGCCGAGCCAGGCGGCATATGCGGCAGAGCGGCCTTGATAATCCAGAAAGGCGCGTAGAGGTTGGTTTTCATCGTGGCGTCAAAATCCTCGGTCGAGAGGTCCAGAATCGAGGCGTGCTGCTGCTGCCGGCCCGCGTTGCTAACCACGATATCGAGCCCGCCGAGCTGGCGCACCGCCTCCGCCACCAGCTTTTGGCAAAAGGCCTCCTCGCGCAAGTCGCCCGGAATGGCCACGGCCTTGCGGCCCGCCGCCTTAACGAGGGCAATCACTTCTTTGGCATCCGCCTCCTCGGCCGGTAGGTAGTTGATGGCCACGTCGGCGCCTTCGCGGGCGTAGGCGATGGCAGCAGCGCGGCCCATGCCCGAGTCGCCCCCCGTAATGAGCGCCTTGCGCCCGGCCAGGCGACCCGAGCCCTTGTAACTGGTTTCGCCGTGGTCGGGGCGGGGCGTCATCTGGCTGGCCAGTCCAGGAAAGGACTGCGACTGTCCCGGAAACGGCGGCCGGGGGTATTTGGTGGTAGGGTCAACCAGCGGCGCGGCCGTTGGGGTGGGCGTGGCGTCGCCCGTGGCGGCCAGCACCGGCGATACGGCCGCGGCAGCCAGACTGGCCCCCAGGCCACCCAGTATCTGGCGCCGGCTGAGGTTATTTTCCTTATCCATTGTGAGGTTTGTGGTGGAAAAGTTGCTGTGAAGTATAAACCCAGGTGGAAATGCTGGTTAGCGAACGCAAGCGGGGGATAGTCCTGGGCCAGTAGCCGGCCGGCCTCTGCCGCTTGTGCTCGCCAGGCCGGTAATTTGCCTGGGGTAAATAAGCACTCATACGCTGCCCAAAACCCACGGTTGCTACAGTGGAGCTTGCCCTCGTGAGGTTTATTTGTTGCGCCTGGGTCCCGTTTGAAGGCTTTTTGCGTAGTAAACCGGCAACTGGTTGTTCGTCGGGTGTAGAGACGCGACCTTTCACGTCTGGGCATTTATGCCAGTTGGAAGGCAGGCGACATCATTCATTGACCAGACGCGAAGGGTCGCGCCTCAACATCGGCCGCTTCCATAAATCAAAACCCCTGGCCCCTCAGTATAAACCGGGAGGCCAGGGGTTTTAGAGGGGGTAGGGCGCTACTTATTTCGCCGTAGTCAGCCGCAAAGTGCCTTCCTTCAGGCCAGTGGCCGTGGCCTTCACCTGCACCGCGCCGGGCGTTTCGCCGGCCTGCACGATGGCCACGAGCTGCCCCTGAAAGGCGTGCATCCGCGGCAGCTGGAAAGGCTCCAGGCACGTGGCGTCGCCGTTGCCGATGGCGCGGAAGCGGCCCGCGCCGCTCACCGCGAAGTGCAGCTGCTGGGTGGCCTCGGGGCAGCGGTTGCCTTGCGCGTCTTCCACGCGGGCCGTGACGTAGGCGAGGTCTTCGCCATCGGCGGCCAGCCGGGTGTGGTCGGCCACGAGGCGAATGTGGTCGGGCGCGCCGGCGGTGCGCACTTCTTCGGTGCCGGCTTCTTTGCCCTGGGCATCGTAGGCCACTACCTTGATGGCGCCGGGCTGGTACACCACGTCGTGCCACTCCAGGCGGTAGCGGGTTTGCGGGTCGGCGGTGGGGATTTTGGTCTGGCGGCCCTGGCTTTTGCCATTCACGAACAGCTCGGCCGAGGGCGCGTTGGTGTAGCAGAACACGGGCGTGACCTGGCCTTCGCGGCCGGGCCAGGTCCAGTGCGGCAGCAGGTGCAGCGTGGGCTTCGTGGTATTCCAGCGGGCGCGGTACAGGTAATAGCGGTCCTTGGGCTGGCTGGCCAGGTCCAGGATGCCGAAGTACGAGCTGTGCGAGGGCCACTGCGCATCGTAGGGCGTGGGCTCGCCGAGGTAGTCGAAGCCGGTCCACACGAACTCGCCGGCCACGTACGGGTAATCGTCCTGGGCCGTGAACTCGATGTCGGGAGTCTGCGACCAGTTGCAGGCCTCCAAATCGTAGGAGGAACACTGATTATCCGGGTATTTTTTATCTTTGGCCAGCACCACCGGAAACTTATACACGCCCCGCGAGCTGACCGTGGAGGCCGTCTCGGTGCCCAGCAAAAAGCCCTGCGGCAGCTTGGCAATGGCCTCGGGGTAGCGCAGCGGCTTGTAGTTGAAGCCCGGCACGTCGAGCACCGCCGCGAAGCCGTATTTAAAATCGTCGTCGAAGCGGTCCATACCGGCCGTCACGGGGCGGGTCGGGTCTTCGCGGTGCACGATGTCTTGCAGGCGCCGGGCCAGGGCCGGCCCCTCGGGGGTGCTCTGGTCGGGCACCTCGTTGCCGATGCTCCACATAATGGCCGACGGGTGGTTGCGGTCGCGGTGCACCATGTTCACCAGGTCCTTCTCCACCCACTGGTCGAAATACTGGCTGTAGCCGTTCTTCACCTTGGGCGACTTCCACTCGTCAAACGACTCCACCATCACCATAAAGCCCAGCTCGTCGCAGAGCGTCATCAGCTCGGGCGCGGGCATGTTGTGCGCGGTCCGGATGGCATCGCAGCCCATATCCTTGAGCAGCACCAGCTGGTGGCGCAACGCGGCCACGTTCACGGCCGTGCCCAGCGGCCCCAGGTCGTGGTGGTTGCACACGCCCTTAAACTTGCGCGGCTGCCCATTGAGCGAAAAGCCGGTGCCCTTCTCAAACTTGAAGGAGCGAATGCCAAACGGCGTCTGGTACGTGTCCCGCACGGCCGGGCCGGCCAGCAGCTTCGATTCGGCCCGGTACAGCACCGGCGTTTCGGGCGACCATAGCTGGGGCGATTTCACCTCAAAATTCTGCTCGACTTCGGCGCCCGTGACGGGGGTAGTGGCCGTGGCCACCACCCGGCCGCTGGCGTCGCGCAGCTCGGTTCGCAGCGTCAGGCTGGTGGTGCCGGCCGGCGCTGCCACCTGGGTGCGCAGCTGCACCGTGGCCGCTTCGGCCGTGATGGTGGGGGTAGTGAGGTAGGTGCCCCACACCGGCACGTGCGCGCCTTTGGTGGTGATTAAGTGTACGTTGCGGTACAGGCCCGCGCCGGGGTACCAGCGCGAAGCTTCGGGGAAGTTCTCCAGGCGCACGGCCAGCGTGTTGGGGCCGCTGGCGCGCAGGTAAGGCGTGATATCGACCGAGAACGAGTTGTAGCCGTAGGGCCAGAACATGGCTTCCTTGCCATTGACGTACACGCGGGCGTTGCTCATCGCGCCATCGAAGAGCAGCACTGCCTGGCCACTCTTGCCCAGCGCGGGCACGGCCAGCGGCCGCCGGTACCAGCCTACCCCCACGAAGGGCAGCCCGCCCGTGCGGCCCGATTTGAGGGTGGCTTCCTTCTCGTTATTCTGCTCAATCTTAACGGCTTGCTGGTCATTTTTGCCATTAAATGGCCCGCTGATGGCCCAGTCGTGCGGAATGCGCACGGTCTGCCATTTAGCGTCGTTCAGCTCGGGCCTGGCGCCGTTGGGCTGCTCGCCTTTGGTGAATTTCCAGTTGGTAGTGAGCAGGGTTTCCTGGCGGCTCTGGGCGGCGGCGGGCAGGCTGGCAGCCAGCAGCAGCGCGGCCGTGAAGGGTTTAGCAAAAGGCATGGGAAGGGTAGGGGCGGCGTAAAAAGCGGGTGCTTAACAAGAAAAGGCAAATTACGCCGACTGGGCGCGGCCGTGCCTCGTCGCGTGGTCGCCACGGTTTGGCCGGCCTGGCCAGTGGTTGGCCAGCCGGCGCTTCGGTGCCGGCTGGCAAAGCCCTAGCTTTACGTGATGCTCGGCTTTCTCCGAAAATATGCCTGCTTAAACTGGTTGCTCGCTTTGGGGGGGGTAGGAGTGGCCTCGTGCTCGTCCCCCCGTGCCCCAGCGCCCCCTGCCGAAGACTACCTGCGCTGCCGCGAGGTGTACCGGCCCGTGCGCGGCCGGCTCTACGACCGCCACGGCACGCTGCTGGTAACCAATGAGGTAGACTACACGCTCAGCCTGCCCAAGGGCGCGGCGCTCGATACCGCCGCGTTCAATGACTTGCTGGGCTGGCCGGCCGGCGCCTTGCAGGGGCGGGTGGCGGCGGCCCGCCCGCCGGCCGGCCCCCTACCCCCCGCCCCGGTGCCCGACTCAACCGGGATGGCTCCGCCGCCCTTACCCCCGCCGCCCCGGCCCCAGCGCTGGCCCGTGGAGCTGGCCCTCACCAGGCCCGAGGCCGACAGCCTGCGCCGCCACGCCCGCGAGTACCCCGGCCTGGTGGTGCGCCATCGCCGCGCGCGCGCCTACCGCACTATCGTGGCCGCGCCCGTGCTGGGCTACCAGCCGGCGGCGGCCCAGCAGTTTCTGTACCTGGCCCAGCGGTTGGAGCACGGCCGTTTCTACCGCCTGCGCAACAGCGGGGTGGAAGGGTATTATAACGCCCTGCTCAGCGGCCGCCGCGGCGCCTGCCACCCCCTCACCGATGGCCACGGCCGGGTGCACGGCACCTGGGCCGCCGACACGGCCTACCAGCCCGGCCAGGACCTGCGCCTCAGCCTCGACCTGAGCCTGCAAGCCTACGCCGAGCGCCTGCTAGGCGAGCGGCGCGGCTACATCGTGGCGCTGGAGCCCGCTACCGGCGAAATCCTGTGCTACGTGTCAGCGCCCACCTACGAGCCCGCTGTCCTCACCGACCCCGGCCGCAACCCCGAGCGCCGCGCCCTGCTGCGCGACCCTGACCAGCCGCTGCTCAACCGTCCCGCCGTGCTGGCCAACCCGCCGGGCTCGGTCTTCAAGCTCGTGAATGCCGCCGTGGCCTTGCAGCTGGGGGCCGTGAAGGCCGATACGTCGTTTGCCTGCGACCAGTCGCTCATCAGCTGCGTGCACCCGCACCCACGCGCCCGCAACCTCACGATGGCCCTCAAGTACAGCTGCAACCCGTACTTCTACCAGGTGCTGCGGGCGGTGGTGGAGCCCCGGCCCGACTCGGCCGCCACGCTGGCCGATAGCACGGCGGCGCGCCACGCGCACCTGGCGGCCTGGCGGCGCTACGTCAAGTCGTTTGGGCTCGACACGCTGCTGGGCGTGGATGTGGCCCGCGAGCAGCCCGGCTTTCTCCCTACCCCCGCTTATTACGACAAAGCCCGCCGCACCAAAAACTGGAACTTCCGGTCCATCTACTCGCTCAGCATCGGGCAGGGCGAAATCAACCTGACCGGCCTGCAAACGGCCAACGTGCTGGCCGCCATCGCCAACCGGGGCTGGTTCATCACGCCGCATTTCGTGCGGGCCATTGGCCCCTCGGGTCAGCCGCTGCCGCGCTTTCTGGAAAAGCACTACCCCCTGGTAGACAGCGTCAACCTGGCCGCGCTGGTGCCCGGCATGGTGGCCGCCATGCGGCACGGCGGCACCGCCGAGCTGGCCAGCCTGGCCGATGTCGGCATCACGGTGGCGGGCAAAACCGGCACCGTGCAAAACGACGAGGGCGACGACCACGCCACCTTCGCCGGCTTCGCGCCCGCCACCCGGCCGCGCATCGTGGTGGCCGTATATATCGAAAATTCCGGCTTCGGAGGCCTCTCGGCCGCGCCCTGCGCCGCGCTCATCATGGAGAAATACCTGAAGGGCCACATCGCGCCCAAGCGCAAGCGCTGGGAATACTGGCTGCGCTGCGGCGACCTGGCCAGCCAGGGGCATTAGTTTGGTGCGTGGTGCGTGGTGCGTGGTGCTTGGTGCGTGGGAAGCATTTGTCATTGCGAGCGGAGCGAAGCAACCGCACCTGAACGACCTTTGCGGAACAATATCCGAACGAGTCGGGCTGTATTCGTTCGGGTGCGATTGCTTCGCTCCGCTCGCAATGACAAATGCTTCCCACGCACCACGCACCAAAAATGACTTTCCATAAATACCAGGGCACCGGCAACGACTTCGTTATCATCGACGACCGCGCCCGGCAGTTTGACGAAACCGACCACGCGCGCATCGCGCGGCTCTGCAATCGTCGCTTCGGCATCGGGGCTGATGGCCTGATGCTGCTGCGCAACAAAGCAGGCTACGATTTCGAGATGGTGTACTTCAACGCCGACGGCCACCCCAGCAGCATGTGCGGCAACGGGGGCCGCTGCCTGGTGGCATTCGCTAAGTGTTTGGGTATCATCGCGGATAAAGCGCATTTTCTGGCCGTGGATGGCCCCCACGACGCCCGCGTGGAGCCCGACGGCACCGTGCGCCTGAAGATGATTGACGTGGCACCGGCCCAGGCGGCGGGGGTAGGGGAGGACGATATTTTCCTGCATACCGGCTCGCCCCACCACATCCATTTTCTTGATGCTGAGGAGCATCACTCGCTGACCGAGTTCGACGTGTATGGCCACGGCCACGACATTCGCTACGACCCGGCCTACGACCCGGCCGGCGTCAACGTCAACTTCGTGGAGGTGCCCGCCGACCCTGCCCACCCCTGGCCCGTGCGCACCTACGAGCGCGGCGTAGAGGACGAAACGCTGAGCTGCGGCACGGGGGTTACGGCCGTGGCGCTGGCGGCCTCGGCGCGCGGCGCTACCTCGCCGGTGCGCCTGCAAGCGGCCGGCGGCCTGCTCGAAGTGGCCTTCGAGCAGCGCCCCGACGGCGGCTTCGAAAACGTGTGGCTGAGCGGTCCGGCCGTGCGCGTGTTTGGCGGCGAGCTGTAAATTTCACCGCAGAAGCCGTGGAGGGTGGCGCAGAAGAACCGCGGAGGATGGTCTTCTGCGTCCCTTCCGCGCAACCCTCTGCGTCTTCTGCGGTGAAAACACTTCCCCCGGCTACCGTCACGCTGCGCGCCCTCGAACCCGACGATTTAGAATTTTTATTTCAGCTCGAAAACGACCCCGACCTCTGGGCGGCTTCCGACGTGCTGCCGGCCCCGGTGTCGCGCCACGCCCTGCGCGACTACCTGCGCCACGCCGCCGCCAGCCTCGCCGAAGTAGGGCAGATGCGCCTGGTAATCAGCCTGGAAGACGGACAGGCCGTGGGCACGCTCGACTTATTTGACTATTCGGCATTACACCAGCGGGCGGGGGTAGGGATTACGGTGCTGCGCCGGGCGCGGCGGCAGGGCTACGCCCAGGCCGCGCTGGCCCAGCTGCTACCTTACGCGCGGCAGGCCCTGCGCCTGCACCAGCTATACTGCACCGTAGCGGCCGATAACCAGGCCAGTATCAGCTTATTTAAAAAAGCCGGTTTTCGGCGCGTTGGCGTGAGGCACGACTGGCTACGTGAAAATATCCCTGCTGGGTGGAAAAATGCCGTAGAAATGCAACTAATACTCAAAAACTGACACTATCTTCACGTTCAGCCACCTATTTTAAGCCCGGCCATATCTTTTGGGCAGGGTCTTTCGTAGAAGAAGGCAGGGACCGCATCCCGGACGTTTTTTACCCGGCGCTTGCTGCCCCCAAGCTTCTTCCTGTCTTTTTTTCATGCCGCTTTCTACTCCGGCGGTTGCACCCGCGCGTGCCACCTCCACCGCCCCGGCTGCGGGCAAAGCCGACTCTAAAAAATCTTTATATTCGCTGCCCGACCTGGTTTGCTTCGCGCACCTGCATTGGGACTTCGTGTGGCAGCGGCCCCAGCACTTGCTGTCGCGCTTTGCTCAGCAGGGGCGCGTGTTTTACGTAGAGGACGCCTTTTACCACGCTGACGACCTCGTTGAGCCGCACCTGGAAGTGAAGGAACGGCAGAACGGCGTGAAAGTATTGGTGGTGCATTTGCCGCACCACCTGCACGCCGACGAAGCTGCCGCCGAGCAGGCCCAGTTTGCCGTGCTTACCCGGTTTTTTGCGGAGAATAGCGTCAAAGAATACGTATTTTGGTACTATACGCCGATGGCTTTGGGTAAATCCAGGCTATTTTCGCCGGTACTCACCGTGTACGATTGCATGGACGAGCTGGCTCAATTCAAGTTTGCCCCCCCCGAGCTGCGCCAGCGCGAGCAGGAGTTGTTCAAAAAAGCTGACCTGGTATTCACCGGCGGGCAGCGTATCTATGAGGCTAAGCGTGAGCAGCATAATGACGCGCACGCTTTTCCGAGCAGCATTGATAAAGCCCACTTTGGCCAGGCCCGTAACCCTGAGTTGGTCGAGCCCGCCGACCAGGCCGGCATCGCGCACCCGCGCATCGGTTTTTTTGGGGTAGTAGACGAGCGCCTCGACATCGAGCTACTGGGTGCCCTGGCCACGAACCATCCCGAGTGGCAGTTCGTTATCATCGGACCAGTGGTTAAGATTGACCCCGCCACGCTGCCGCACAATGCCAATATCCATTATTTAGGTGGCAAAAACTATCAGGAGCTCCCGGCTTATCTGCGCGGCTGGGACGTCGCTACCCTCCTCTTTGCGCGCAACGAGAGTACCGAGTTTATCTCTCCCACCAAAACGCCCGAATACCTGGCCGCCGGCCGGCCGGTAGTGAGCACCAGCATCCGCGACGTGGTGCGCCCCTACGGCGACCTCAACCTGGTGCAGATTGCTGATGACCCCCAGGACTTTAGCCAGGCCATTGCCCGCGCCCTCGTGCAGGGGGAAGACGCCGACTGGCGCACGCGCACCGACAAGTACCTGGCGACTATTTCCTGGGACCTCACCTGGCAGAACATGGTGAACCTGATGCAGGCCCGCCTCGCCGCCAAGTAGCCAGCATTGACTACTACTGCTGCCTGACGTTATCTTTTCCCGCCCTACCCCCCCGCGTTACTCATTTCCACATCTCCCTAATTTTTTACTCTCATGTTTGACTACCTCATTGTCGGGGCTGGCTTTGCCGGCAGCGTGCTGGCCGAGCGGCTAGCCACCCGCAGCAATAAAAAAGTGCTCATCATTGATAAGCGTAGCCACATCGGGGGTAATGCCTATGACCATTATAATGAGGATGGTATCCTGATTCATAAGTACGGCCCGCACATCTTCCACACCAACTCGAAGGACGTTTTCGACTACCTCGGCAACTTCACCGATTGGCGCCCTTATGAGCACCGCGTGCTCGCCTCGGTAGATGGCCAGCTGGTGCCGATGCCCATTAACCTCGACACCATCAACAAACTCTACGGCCTGAACCTGACCAGCTTCCAGGTGGAGGAGTTTTTCGCGTCGGTGGCCGAGGAAGTGCCGGTAATCAAGACGTCGGAGGACGTGGTGGTGAGCAAGGTGGGTAGGGAGCTGTACAACAAGTTTTTCAAGAACTACACCAACAAGCAGTGGGGCCTCGACCCCTCGCAGCTGGATAAGTCGGTGACGAGCCGCGTGCCTACCCGCACCAACCGCGACGACCGGTATTTCACCGATACCTACCAGGCCATGCCGTTGCACGGTTACACCCGCATGTTTGAGAAGATGCTCGACCACCCGAACATCAAAATTATGCTCAATACTGACTACCACGAGGTTATCAAGTTCATTCCCTTCAAGGAGATGATTTTTACCGGCCCCGTGGACGAGTATTTCGACTTCCAGTTTGGCAAGCTGCCCTACCGCTCGCTCGAATTCAAGCACGACACCCTGAACAAGGAGCAGCACCTGGCCGCGCCGGTGGTGAACTTCCCCAACGAGCACCCCTACACCCGCATCACGGAGTTTAAGGCCCTCACCGGCCAGACGCACCCCAAAACGGCCATCGTGTACGAGTACCCGCAGGCCGAAGGCGACCCCTACTACCCCGTGCCCATGCCCGAAAACGCCGAGTTGTACGCCAAGTACAAGAAGCTCACTGATGAGACGCCGGGCGTGCATTTCGTGGGTCGCCTCGCCACCTACAAGTACTACAACATGGACCAGGTAGTGGCCCAGGCCCTGACGCTCTATAAGCGCCTGACCGAGAAGGAAGAAGCCGCCAAGCCCGTACGCCCGGCCATTGCCGGCTCCACCGCGCTGGTCGAGAAGCTCGTGAACCGCGAGCCGGCCAAAAAGTAGTTTGAATGAGGAATTGGAAATGAGGAATGAAGAATTATCATTTGGTTGGTAATTCTTCATTCGCAATTCCTCATTCAACTGGTTCTGCCATTATTTCCGCCTCCCAAAACCCTGCACTCTTTTTGAGCGTGTGGGGTTTTATAGTTTACGGTGCGTGGCCCGGTTCGGCAAGTAAGCCCTAAATTTGCCCAACTCGCGCTGTCCTTTTTAGTCAATTTGTTTACCCAATGTTAGATTTCCTCGGCAAAACCGTCGCCAAGCTGTTTGGCTCCAAAGCAGAAAAGGACCTCAAGGACGTGGTGCCTTACGTGGCCCTCATTAATGCGGAATATGCCAAACTGGCCGACCTCACCGACGACCAGCTGCGCCACCGTACCCAGGAAGTGCGCCAGCAACTGGACGGCAAGCTCGCTAACCTGGACGCGCGGATTGCGGACCTGCACGCCCAGATTGACGACCAGCCGCAGCTCGACGTCAGTAAAAAGGAGCAGATTTTCGAGCAGATTGACGCGCTCGAAAAGCAGCGCAACAAAGACCTGGAAGGGGCCCTCACGGAGGTGCTGCCCCAGACCTTCGCCATCGTGAAGGAAACGGCCCGCCGTTATAAGGAGAATGGCCAGCTGACGGTGACGGCCACCGACCTGGACCGCGACATTGCCCGCACCAAGGCCAACGTGACCATCGTGGGCGACCAGGCCATCTGGAGCAACAAGTGGCTGGCGGCCGGCGCCGAAATTACCTGGGACATGGTGCACTACGACGTGCAGCTGATTGGCGGCGTGGTGTTGCACCAGGGCAAGATTGCCGAGATGGCCACGGGCGAGGGCAAAACGCTGGTTTCGACCCTGCCGGCCTTCCTCAACGCGTTGGGGGGTAGGGGCGTGCACCTCGTAACGGTGAACGACTACCTGGCCAAGCGCGACTCGGAGTGGAACGCGCCGCTGTTCGAGTTTCACGGCCTCACCGTGGACTGCATCGACAAGCACCAGCCCAACACCGACGCCCGCCGCAACGCCTACCTGGCCGACGTGACCTACGGCACCAACAACGAGTTTGGCTTCGACTACCTGCGCGACAACATGGCCCGCGACCCCTCGGAGCTGGTGCAGCGCAAGCACCACTACGCGATGGTGGACGAAGTGGACTCGGTGCTGATTGATGATGCGCGCACGCCGCTCATCATCTCGGGCCCCGTGCCCAAGGGCGACGTGCACGAGTTTTTGCAGCTCAAGCCGCG
>JAABUK010003726.1_pt1 | contig 25452 bp, 25 predicted proteins | sample 5559141 | NCBI WGS metagenome assembly JAABUK01 (sample SAMN10711869, study PRJNA513367) | rock metagenome | isolation source: Antarctica rocks | place: Antarctica: Victoria Land, Pudding Butte nord | collected 2016-01-03 | reverse complement strand
GTCAGCATGAAATGTTTTTCTCACAGATGACACAGAAAGCCACAGATGGAGCAGAAAAAACAAGAAATATTATTATCTGTGATCATCCGTCTCATCTGTGAGCAAAAGTCAGCAATTTACATCGCTATTTCGTTCACTTTATTCATCATTTGTACCCCATGCACCAAGGAAGCACCACCTCGAATGGCGCAGGCAACATGTACTGCCTCCATCATCTGCGCTTCACTCCAACCTTTTTCAAATGCGTCGTTGCTGTAAGCATCAATGCAGTAAGGGCACTGAACGGCATGAGCAACAGCCAAAGCAATCAATGATTTTTCACGGGCAGAAAGTTCGCTGTCTTTAAATACTTCGCTATAATAGGAGAAGAATTTATCGGCAAGCGGCTTTTGCCAATTGGCTATATCACCAAATTTTTTCAGGTCTTCTGCATTGTAATATGGATCACTCATAATTCTATTTATAATAATTTTTAAAAATAATGTGAATCAAAGCGGCACATCTAATTACACTTTAATTAGTAATTTAGCTTTTGCTCCTCAAAAGAGAAGATAATGATGCCGGCTAATCTTATAGTCGCAGAATAACTAAAAACCTTACAAAAAGTTTTAGCTTTTTTGAAAAGTTGCTTTAAATGTCGTAATCATCCAACCTAACCTTTAAATCAAAACCTGAAAAAACTGGCAAAAACTAAATTCAGAAAAGATGATAAATATAGGCATCCTTCTCATAAGATCGCAACCCATTTCCTTCTCCTTCAGGAGAAGGTGCCTGAAAGGCGGATGAGGTGCAGAAGGAACAAGGATGAGGTAAAACTATGCAATTAAGACTGGGAAAGCAAGACAATAGTTTGTGCCTTTTATTCGTGAGATAATGTCCTGAAATACTATTTATTAATCTGCCTTACCCCAATTTCTTTAACGAATAGGGAAGCTCTTTTCACCTTTATATGAAACTTTCTTATTTATAATGCATTTGCATTATTATTCAAAATATAAGTGGTTATGACGGGAACAGTTTGGATTAAACTGAATTTTGCAGAAAGGGCATTGAGAGTTACACGTTAAATACCTCTCAATTGTCATTTCGCTTTTACATACACCACAAAAAATTGCTTTTCTTCCCCATTCATTTTTTTCCCATTTCTCCGATTGATGTCCTGCAACTTCTTCGTGACAGTAATAGCAGGGATAATACTCATGACAACATTTAAATTTGATGGCAATTACATCTGCTAATGAATGATAATGTACACATCCGGTGCGGTTATTCACCAACTTTCCTTTGACAATAATATCATTAAAATTGTTTTTTATCATTTTGATAGAATTCTTTCTAAAGGCAGGATTTATTTCTGTACATTGATATCCGTAAAATAAATCCGGAATTTTCCATCCTTTGTTTTATGTTCCTGTGCAATTTGAAGCCCGTTGAAATCTTTATAACCTTCCCAGGTTGTCATGAGTGAAGGTTCGGGAGATCCTCCTTTATGGTAAGTCCATTCATTTATACGTAAATCTTTATCAACATAAACATCATACATATCACCAGGGGTAAAACCGTCTTTATCATTATAATGTGTTGTAATTTTTCGGAGGCTCCTGCCGGTTACCGGCCCGGTTTTCATGCTGCTATCTTCTAATTCAAAACCGGTATCCCATTTAAGATGATAAGGGTATAACAACCAGTATTCATCGTTAGTAAACTGAGCATTAAGTTTTTTAAACTCTTGTGTAGAAGTATCTGTTCTTTTGAATTTTGCAGTTGTGCTATCAGTAATAAAAACTACTTCATTCGTTTGAGGAAACCATTTCCAATGCCTGCTGTTTGTTGCTGCTGTATCTCTTTTTGCATTAAAAGTAAATTCGAGTGATTTCACTTTGCTGAAATTTTCAAAGCCGTTAGCCTCTGCAATGTCTGTAGCAATTTTTTTCTTGCTATCAGAAGTATGGTTACAGCATGGGAAAAAAATGAGGCAGACCGCTAAATGATAAAGTTTCATACGATTTTTTTTTAATGGCCTACAAAATAGGAGATTTTGATGAACTTTACGTGAAATTGATACACATCAAAGATTAGTAAGCAAAATGAGTGTTTGAATGATTACTGCTATTTTAGAAGAACTATAATTCTGTTGCTCAATCTTTGAAAGCAGCTTCACATTACCTGCTATGAAAGCCTTATCATAGTCAAAAGTGGCAAGTGTGCTATCAGCAACCTCATAGTTTTCGTAATCCTGAAAAATAATGCCATACACTTTTTCTCTTTTTGTTGCCTTTCTAAATCTTGGTCCGCCTCTTGCATAAGCTAAATAATCTATTGTGTGACTGTCCTGGTTGATCCAGTAACAAAATTCATCCTGGTGGTCTTTTCCGCCACCTGCTGCGTCAAAAGAAACCCCAATCTTATCATACTTTTTATTTTCAACAGCAATTTCACCTAAATATTTCAGGTTAACTGCCGGCTCTGAAAGTTTGTAGGGCAGTAAAGCAAAATAGGCTATTGCATTCAGACCTTCTTTGTATTTATCAGTTTCTTTCTGAGACAAAACCTGCTTTTTTCCGTTTACTTTTCTTGTATAGGAATTGTTTGTAAGTATATCATGAATTTCGTTATTCATAGAATCCTTTGAGGTTCTCTCATAAAGAAAAACACCTCCGTTTTGTTTAAGGTGTACCCTGAATTGCCTGAAATCAAAAGAAACATCCATATCCCTGTAATTTTTACCCCCATGTGCTTCAATACTTTGTTCGACAATTTGAATAGCTTTTTCATCACCCTGTCTTTTATCACTGCATGAAACGGTTACAAACAGGATAGCAGCAATAGAAAATATTTTCAGCATATTGTTTTCGCTCTTAATTATCCGGAATAAAGAATTCTCTTTGGACAAAGGTATTTGTATTAACATAGGAATGATAAGGATCAAATAAAATCTCTGCAATTAAAAAAGATTAGATTATTTCTGTAAGGCTTTGTCACCTGGTACGTCTAAAAGAGAAAAGATTATTATTTAATCTTAAGAAACATAGTGGTATTTATTTTTAAATTTTAAAAACTAAAAGTTATGGAACAAAGCGAAAAACTAAGTACAGTCGCTACAGCTTTAGGCAGTGCAATAAAAGCTGCAGTAAATAGTGATGTTGCCGATAAGGTGACTGCTACGCGGGTTGATATGGATACTGTGAATTTAATTATTGAAAGCTGGGGAGACCTGCCAAAAAAGTCTGCAAAGCAAACCATAGAAAAATATGGCCTTCCTAACGAAGCAAGCCAAAGCAGGCTTACCTGGTATAACAACGGACCATGGAAACGCACTGTTGTTTTACGTGATGAAATTCCGCATAATTTTCCACAGCCACATACTGATGTTATTGAAAACTTTATTGATTATAAAGTTCCGGTAGAATTGTATAGTGAAATAGCAAAATACGATGGCAGTGTTACTATTGAAAGAACAAGAGGTGAAGTATCTGCTCGTTGCGATATGGAAGCTGCCAACTTTATAGCCCTTAACTTAATGCATGATATTGTAACCGGTAAGCATAATGCTGAAGAGGCTCGTAAAGCGTATGGGGAAATAACATCAGCATATCTTATGAACCGGCCCGCTCCTTATGCAGAAGCGCTTCAGTTTACCGTTACTGCAGAAGATACAAAAGATAGAGACGAAACAAAAATAGCAGGTGCAATGCTGCACCAGACAGGTGAAAAAATAAAAGATATCGTTACAGGCAGGAATGAAAGTTAAGGTAAGAGCACTTGCAGAGCTTTTTAAAGAAATACATGTACAAGAGTGCGAGCCAAGAAAAGCTTTTATAGTAGCAATTAGTCCGGCTCATACAAATTCTTTAGTTCTATGACGATTTGTGTGGCTAAATTGCCACGACCTTCAGGTCGTGGTTGTATAAAAAATTAGTATTGACTTTAGCCAAAACTCTTTCGAAAGGAATTGGCTTCAACTCTTTGCTTATTAAATGTTCACGATTTTTGGTCGCTCAAATGAAATATATCAATACTTTCGTGAATGGCATTGTGTTTAGTTTTTTGGCTAAAGCCTGTCATTTATTATTCTTTATCCACGACCTGAAGGTTCGTGGCAACTTCAGTCTGATCATATTACCCATACTATCCGTCATGGAACCAATTCTTTTTACTCTTTATCTAAGTTACTTACAATATATATATTCTACATCAAAATTTTCAAGAATAATAAAAACAAATCGGTAAAATAAAATCTTCTTTATGCAAAAATTAATATTGCTTTCCTGCCTTTTCATCTTTTCTTATTGCAATTCATCTAAAAAACCCGGACAACAACTTTTAGAAAAAACAATTGCTTACCATGATCCGCAAAACAACTGGTCAAAACTTAAAACACACCTTTATCTAAGCAGCACCGATACTTCGGGAAAGGAAAATCCTTTTGAGTTGGAAATGGATAATTCCACCGGTTATTTCTGCCATATCACCCATGAAGATGGTAAGGAGATCGTAAAAGGAATGGCTGATGGAAAAGAGTTTTATCTGATCAATGGAAAGAAAGAGATCAGCGAGGAAGACCGTAAAAAATATGGGCTTACTCCTGAAGGCGTAAAATGGGTTCATAGTTTTTATGGATACTTGTACGGGCTGCCGATGAAGCTTACTGATAAGGGAGCTAACGTATCTGACACTATTGTAAGCGAACAAATCAATGGCCAAAATTACCAGGTAATGCATGTCACATATGATCCTGCAGTTGGTAAGGAACTTTGGAATTTCTATCTTGATCCTAATACAAGTGCTTTGGAAGGTTATCGCTTTTATTATTTGGGAAAACCGAACGAGGGAGAACATATTATGCTGAACGGTGTATTAGACGTAGATGGCATAAAGATACCTAAAGTGCGTAAATGGTACCTTAACAAAGACAATTCAGTTCTTGGAACTGATAACCTGTTAAAAGCAGAGAAGTTAACTTCTCATCGTATTTAGTATTTATTCTATACCTTACTTTAAGAATAACTGTTTATAAAATCTTCAAGGAACTAAAATAAATACAATGCCTCAAAAGATTGTAATAATAGGTAATGGGATTGCAGGGATTACCTGTGCAAGGAATGTTAGAAAACAAAGCAATGATGAGATTGCAGTCATCTCTTCTGAAACGGAACATTTCTATTCCCGTACTGCCTTAATGTATATTTATATGGGTCAAATGAGGTATGAAGATACTAAGCCGTATGAAGATTGGTTTTGGAATAAGAACAGGGTACAATTGGTAAAGGATCATGTTACCTCTATTGATACGGAAAATAAACAACTTTCGCTTCAATCAGGCAGAGCAATCAAGTATGATAAGTTGGTAATTGCCATAGGTTCTAAATCGAACATGCCACAGTATACAGGTACACATCTCAAAGGAGTGCAAGGTTTATATGGCATGCCCGATGTAAAGCTGATGACAGCAAACACACAAGGGATCAAACGGGGTGTAATTGTTGGCGGAGGGTTGATAGGAATTGAAATGGTGGAAATGCTCTTGTCGAAAAACATACATGTAACTTTTTTGATAAGAGAGCATGTGTACTGGAATAGTGTATTGCCGAAAGAAGAGGCAACGCTGGTAACAAAGCATATAAAAGAACACTTTGTTGACCTTAGAACAGGTACAGAGCTAAGAGAAATAAAAGGTGACAGTAATGGAAATGTGACAAGTGTAATAACCAATAAGGGAGAAGAAATTAGTTGCGGTTTCGTGGGAATAGCAGTAGGTGTTAGCCCCAACATTTCTTTTTTAGAAGGTTCGGGTATAGAAACAGACAAAGGAGTGTTGGTAAATGAATTTTTTGAAACCAATATACCTGATGTTTATTCCATAGGCGATTGTGCCCAGTATAGAAATCCTTTATCAGGACGAAAAGCGATTGAACAGGTCTGGTACACAGGCCGGATACATGGAGAAACATTGGCTCAAACACTTGTTGGTAAAAAGACTGCTTACAATCCCGGCCCATGGTTCAACTCAGCTAAGTTTTTTGATATTGAATACCAGACTTACGGGAAAGTAGATGCAAAACCAGATGAAGAAGAAAGTTCTTTTTACTGGGAACAACCAAATGGAAAAATCTGCTTCCGGGCTGTTTATAATAAAAAAGATGAAACAATAGTTGGCTTTAACGCTTTAGGAATGAGGCTCAACCATAATTTGTGTGACCGGTGGATCCAGGAAAAAAGAAAGATAGATGATGTAATGGCTAATCTTCATCAATTAAATTTTGATCCGGAGTTTTTTGATAAGCATGAAAAGGCAATTCTTGCAGCTTATAATAAACAAAGCATCAGACGTGAAGCGATAGTGTAATGGTTATATTAGAATACTTCAATCAAACTATTTACTTTGAACAAGTAACTAAAAAAGATAAATGGACTTTGTAATTGATAAGCTAACCCGTTCTTTAGAAAATTCAATTTCAGGAGACGGTTTTAAGACTGAAGTTATTGCTGTTATGCAAACCGACATGAAAGCTTTGAAATCAAAAGATTGGTTGTTTGACTGGAAAGCTGAATTTAAAGCACCTGAAAAGGTTCTTTATAAGCTTGTGATTGTTGACAATCCTGCTATCATTCAAGGTTTAATGAGCCTTGAAGATAGAGGTGACCATATTTTTATGCATTTGATTGAAAGCAATAAGTTTAACCGGGGTACAAAAAAACTGTATTTAGGTGTGCCCGGCAATCTTGTAGCCTTTGCATGCAAGCTTTCTTTTGAAAAGGGATGCGAGGGATTTATCTCTTTTGAAGCTAAAACTAAACTTATTGCTCATTATCAACGGACTTTAAATGCACATGTTCTTTTTGGAAATATAATGGCACTAAACACAGCATCAGCAGTCGAACTTATAACACAGTACTTTCCTTAAAATGTTTAATTTTATACTATGGTAAAAGAACCAAAAAATATAGACTTCTATACTACCGGAAGGCAACCGTCTAACGAAGATTTTGATAAAGTGAGTGAGTGGATCAAAAAGCAAAAACAAGCTGCTAAAACTCCTAAGAAGCAAGCTGCAAAACAAAAGCAGCAGCTTGATTTATCGAAACGGATTCATTAGCGGCGGAAAATGCATCGGCATTTAATGTCTTTTTATTTGGCTTTGTTGTTACAATGATACTAAAAGTACAATCCCTTCTGAACCATCTATTAAAAATATCCCTCATTGTCCCTTCAATTGGTAACACATGGCAGACGAATTAAAACTTACATATGAATAATCAAACTACACTTAACTCATCTCTATCCATAACAGAGGAATCTAAAGAGCAAACGACTTCACAAAAAATCGGTGGAATATGCGTTGCCATCGCCATCTTAGCATTTATTGCAGCCATGTCCGGTGCAGGAAAAGACTATCCTAAGTTATTCCTTACCTTGATTACAGGCATGTTTACATTAAGCGCTGTTTCTTACGCCTGGCCTTACTTTCAAGGACCGGCAGGCATCCGTAACAATAACATCATGTTTAAAAGCATGACCAGTAAAGGCACACTTGCATGGATTACTGCTATTGTGCTTACCGGTTTTTATATTATTGTATACTGGTTTGCCTGGGCGTTTAATGGACTCATAAGAATATTTGATCCTCTGAGCCAATTAATTACAGGTAAACCGGCTACTCAATGGTTTATGTATGGGGCATTTTATTCACTTGCCATTATCATTATGGGTGTACGGTTTATTGGAAGACACAGGCATAATCGTTATCATGTTATCCGTACTTTTTCTGTAATGTTCTTCCAGTTAGGCTTTGCCTTTCTCCTTCCCATGTTTTTAAAGAAGCTTAACGAGCCGGAATTTTATTTCTCTTATTTCTGGCCCTTAAAATACGATTATCTTTTTCCTTCCACTGTTTCTCAATTAACAAGCGCTGGCCATCTTGGTGTGTTTATGATATTTTGGAGTGCCATGTTAACTTTTATAGCAACACCAATTCTTTCTTATAAATATGGTAAACGCTGGTATTGCTCCTGGGTGTGCGGCTGCGGCGGCCTGGCGGAAACTGCAGGCGACCCTTATCGCCATCTTTCTGATAAAAGATTGAAGGCATGGAAAATAGAACGTTGGATGGTACATAGTGTTTTAGTTTTTATTACATTAACTACTGCTCTTCTTTGGCTGAATTCTTACTATAAAGGCGGAATACTTGGTTCTGTATCAGGAGCCTTTGCTCAATGGTATGGATTCTTTATCGGGTCGATATTTTCAGGTGTAATTGGTGTAGGTTTTTATCCTCTGATGGGGCCAAGAGTTTGGTGCCGGTTTGGTTGTCCGTTAGCCGCCATATTTGGCATTTTTCAAAGGTTTAAATCACGGTTTCGGATAACAACCAATGGTGGACAATGTATTTCCTGCGGCAATTGCTCTACCTATTGCCATATGGGCATTGATGTGCGGTGGTATGCTCAGCGCGGACAGAATATTGTAAGGGCCTCGTGTGTAGGTTGTGGTATTTGTGCTTCTGTTTGTCCGCGTGGGGTATTAAAATTAGAAAATGGAAAAGAAGAAGGAAGAATAAATGACAAGCCCATTATTATCGGCAACAACAATATAAGGGTTAATTTGTAAATATTTATTTTAATAAAGTGGCTTTTAATGTTAGATTTTGTTGTGGCGGTTCTTGTGGTGCTATATGGACTTGCCTTATCCTTTGTGTTGTTTCACAGCCTTACTGATGCTCATCTGATTTATCATTACCTTTTATCATTGGGTAAGAAAAAGAAAACCCTTCCGGCCGGAAATAACGAACCTTATGTTACTATACAACTCCCGATATACAACGAAGTATATGTAGCAGAACGATTGATAGATGTTGTGGCTGCAATAGATTATCCTGCGGAAAAATTAGAGATACAGGTGTTAGATGATTCTACTGATGAGACCACAGAGGTCATCGCAAAAAAGGCAGCTTGTTTACAACAAAAAAATATCAGCATACAACATATTAGAAGAGCTAATCGTGAAGGCTTTAAAGCAGGGGCCTTAAAACATGGATTAGCTATCGCTAAGGGAGAATTGATTGCCATTTTTGATGCCGATTTTCTTCCGCAAAAAGATTTTCTGCAAAAGACAATTCCTTATTTTGCTGATGAACATATTGGAATGGTTCAAACAAAATGGGGTCATATCAATAAGAACTCCTCTCTCTTAACCAGCCTGCAGGCCATAGCGCTGGATGGACATTTTAGTATTGAACAAACCGGGAGAAATGCCGCAGGTTATTTCATAAACTTTAATGGTACAGGAGGTGTTTGGCGTAAGCAATGCATCTTAGATGCAGGCAACTGGGAAGCAGATACATTAACAGAAGACCTTGATCTTAGCTACCGTGCGCAATTAAAAGGATGGAAATTTATATACCTGGAGGATATAACAACTCCGGCAGAGCTGCCTCCGGTTATTAGTGCATTCAGGACACAACAATTTCGATGGGCAAAAGGTGGCGCAGAAACTGCAAGAAAGAATTTAAAAAAAGTCCTGTTATCTCATCTGCCCTTTTCTGTAAAATGGCATGGATTATTTCATCTTATTTATAGTTTTGGTTTTGTAAGTATCATTATCAGTATGATCCTTTCTGTTCCCCTTATAGCAGTTCGTATCTACTACCCGCTATACGAAACTTTTTTTAAAGCAACCAATATTATAACCATTAGCTTTCTTATTTACATTATTCATTATTTTATCTCTTATACCAAAAACACGGCAGGAAGTTTTGGCGAAAAGGTTATGGGTTTTATTATTCGTTTTCCTTTGTTTGTATCACTCTTTATTGGTATTTCTCTAAACAATGCCATTGGGATTGTTCAAGGCTATACCGGTGTAAAATCAGCTTTTATCAGAACACCAAAATTCAATACCACCTCTGACCGCAGTAAATTTTATTCGAATAAATATACCCGGATAAAAATTAGCGGGACCAGTATTTTAGAAGGGTTATTGGCCATCTATTTCTTATTTGGAATTATGCTGTCACTTCATTTTAAGAAGTATGCGATGATACCTATTTTCGTGGTTGGTGCGGTTGGCTTTGCCATTGTTTGTATATCAACTGTTATAGAACGAAAACTAACACTGAAGAAAGCATGAATAATACGCCTGAAATCTGTGTTATTATTCCTGCTTATAACGAAGAAAATTCTATAGCCAAAGTAATTGCCGATATTCCTGTTGGGTTGGTACAGGAAGTAATTGTAGTAAATAATAATTCAAACGATAATACAGAAATAAATGCCCGGAATGCTTGCGCAATTGTACTTCTGGAAAAAAGACCAGGCTACGGATATGCCTGTCTGAAAGGAATAGAATACATCAAACAATTGCAACCTGCACCAGATATTGTTGTTTTTATTGATGCTGATTATTCTGACCATCCCGAAGAAATGCCGCTTTTGCTTCAGCCGATAATAAATGATGGAATGGACATGGTGATTGGCTCAAGAGCATTGGGTAAAAAAGAAAAAGGTTCGATGACTGTTCAGCAAATATTTGGTAACTGGCTGGCAACAAGATTATTAAAAATGATTTATGGTATCCGGTATACCGATCTTGGACCTTTCAGAGCAATTCGCTACGATAAACTGCTGGAGATAAATATGCAGGACACCACGTATGGATGGACTGTCGAAATGCAACTTAAAGCAGCTAAATTAAAAATGAAGGTCACCGAAGTGCCGGTTAGTTATCGGAAACGGATAGGGTTTTCCAAAATCAGTGGAACAGTAAAAGGGACTGTGCTGGCTGGTTATAAGATCATAACGACTATTTTCAAATACAGTTAGAAGCTTTGTCACGATTAATACATTTGATCAGTTATGAATAAGCAGTTGGGTTACAGAAATAATTGGCTGCTTTATCTGTTATTGACGATTGCAGCGTTTGGGTATTATTTTCTATGTTACCAAACCAACCGCCAAAATTTTTCTCAGGTATTTGTCTTGTATACCGCTTTGTTTGCCGCTTATTATTTTTTAATCAGGTCATACTCTGTTTCGAATTTCAACTTACTGCTTATTTCAGGTATTTTATTCCGGACCCTGCTCCTGTTTTCCGTTCCCAATCTTTCTGATGATGTATATCGCTTTATCTGGGATGGAAGGCTGATGGCGAATTGGATAAATCCCTACGACCATTTGCCGGCAGAACTAATGCAATTATCCCCTGTGCCTGGAATTACCACCGACTTGTATCACCATTTAAATTCACCTTCTTATTACACCATATATCCACCTGTACTTCAAACTATCTTCTGGCTTACTGCCACGGCATTTCCAAACAATATTTTTGCGGCTATAGTTTGCATGAAAGCTATTATTGTGGCAGCAGAAACAGGCAGCATTTTACTATTGCCTTTCGTCTTAAAGCGAATTCAATTACCAAAGCATTTTTCATTATTATATGTGCTAAACCCATTAGTGATTGCTGAATTAACCGGCAATGTTCATTTTGATGCAGTAATGATATTTTTTCTAATGCTGGCTTTTTTACTGCTATTGGATAAAAAGGTCTATCTGTCAGCGATATTTCTTGGATTAAGCATATCGTCCAAATTGGTTCCCGTCCTGTTTATTCCGCTGATTATAAAAAAGCTTGGCTGGAAGCAGGGTTTAATTTATTCAACGATATCCGGCTTTGTCACTATTGCTTTGTTTGCTTTTTTTATTGACAAAGCAACCATCTTCCATTTTCTTGAAAGCATAAACCTTTTCTTAAGCCGTTTTGAATTTAATGCAAGTTTGTATTACATCATTCGCTGGCTTGGGAGTTTAATAACAGGCTATAATATTATTGCCTTTGCAGGTCCATTGCTTTCAGTAACCGGCGCTGTTATCATCTTTATACTTTCTTTTCGTGGTCGTGAAATTTCGGAAAGACAGTTTTTTACAAAAGCATTATTCATTCTAACAGTCTATTACCTCTTTGCTACCACTGTTCATCCCTGGTACATTAGTATGCCTGTCGCCCTTGCTGTTTTTACACCTTATCGTTATGCCGTCATCTGGTCTTTTACAGCCACTTTAAGCTATGCTGCCTATCAAACCAATCCGGTACAGGAGAATTTGTGGCTTATAGGAGGAGGATATGTTTTTATGATAGGTTATGCCTTTTGGGAGTTTAAGATAAAAAGGAAACCAGATGAACATCCTGCCTAATCATGTGTTTTTAGTAAGGTTGCGGAAGGCTTTTTTCACCAGCTAATATTTCCAATGGAGCAGCCGTTGCGACGCTCCGTTTTACTATATTTCGCTATTTGACTTTGGTATCCGTTTTATTGTTCCTGTTTTTTGCATTAGTGCGGGGAAATGCTGAAAAACTTAATAATTTTTAAAAAATTAAAAAATGTTTGGTGACACGCTTCCTGCCCCAATATATTCGCTCTCTATAAATGTTCATCATGTTAGTGCGGTGGCTTTATTGTTTGTTTGCTGCTATTATGTTAGGGTGCTTTTTGATTTGCAATAGCTAATTCAATTCTAAGACACAATGACTACATTTTCATCCCTGCCATTGGCGACGAACCTTTTCTAAAAATATATTCACTGTTAATCAAATATGCACCTCTTGTTACAACTGCTTCACCTTGTGATAAACCATAAGTAATTTCTATTCGGTCGTCGCTTTCCATACCTACAGTTACCATTTTATTTTTGAAAGTATTCTTGCCTGTTTGCACCCATACCGTTGCTCCGTTTGCACCTCTTATTACGGCTTCAACCGGTAACGATAAAACATTTCTTTGTCCTCCTTTTAATAATACATAAGCTGACATACCAGGTCTTAACTGACCGCCTTGATTTGGTACTGTAACCCTTACGAGGTTTAATCTTTTATCAGAACTTATTTCAGGGTTTACAAATTCAATTCTGCCGTTTATTTCTTTACCAATGTCTGGTATCTGAACTGTTACTGAACCATTGTTATTGATTTGCGAATACTGGCTTGTATAAATTTGTGCTTCTGCCCATAGGGTTGATAAGTCTGCTAATTGTACTATCGTACCACCTTCGGAAATGTATTCGCCTTCCTGAACATTTAATTCTGTTATGTAACCACTTTCATTGCTGTAAACTGTAGTAGTAAGTTTTGCAGTATTGTTCTTTGTTAGTGCATTAATTTGTGCTTCTGTCATGCCCCATAACGCCAGTTTTGTTTTAGCACTTTTGATAACCTGGTCAAAGTCTATAAGTGAATTGTCAAGCACTTTCCTTCTTTCTAATGCTAATAAATATTCTTGTTTTGCATTATTCAATTCTTCGCTGTACACTTCCATCAACGGCTCTCCTTTTCTTATATAATCGCCAATGTTTTTGTGGTACAGTTTATCTATTCTTCCCATTACTCTTGAACTTACTGATGTTAATTTTTGTTGGTCATAATTTAGTGTAGCTGTTAATACAGTTTCATTGCCAATAACACCTTTGCCTATTGTATCTACAGAAATGTTTCCTAACTGCATTTGTTGTTCGCTTAATTGTAATTCATCTGACTTCGGAGCCTGACTTTTTTGCACCTGAATTAAGGTCATTCCGCAAATTGGACATTTGCCTGGCTTTTGTTCATTTATTTGCGGATGCATCGAACAGGTATAATAAACGTCTTTATTAGCTGCAACTTTTACATTATGCTTGCAAGATGTAAAGAATAGAATTAATGTTGTGGTTATAAACAACAGAAGAAGTTTATACGACCAAAGGCTGCTTGATTGCGTTTTGAAATATGTTAAGTTCATACTTACTGTTTTACTTTTATGAAACTCTCACTATCTGTTAGGTATTGGGCATTTGCTGCAACAGTATCTGTAGCTGCTAAGCCCTTTATTATTTGAACCATACCGTTTTGCCTGATACCTGTTTTAACTTTTTTGGCTATAAAACCGCCACTTGTTTTTACGAACGCAACATCATTTAATCCTAATGAAAGAACTGCTTCCTGTGGTAACCAATTTGCATTTGCAGAACTTCCAAAAATATTTGCACGAACCTGGCTGCCTATTGGAATATGTGAATCAGCATTATCAAAATAAACCCTTGCTGTTAATGTTTTACTGTTTGGCCGGTAGAATGGTTCAATGAAATTTATCTTAGCCTTGAATGCTTTTTGCGGCATTGCTTCAGGTGTAATTTTTACAGGATTTCCTGCTTTGACAAGATTTTGGTTCTCTGGAAAGATATTTAAGACAGCCCAGGCTTTTTCAGGATTGGTTAATGAAAACACTTTTTGCCCTTGTTGTACATACATTCCTTCACGAATTGCTAATGGCGCCGTTGCTGTTGCTGTATTTTGCATTTGACCTGTTGCATCCATTGCTTCCTGACCAGCTTCATGAACATGACCCATTGCATTTGAATAAACAGAGATGGTTAAAGTTGCTTTTCGTGTTCTTACAAGTTGCTGCACTTGCTGGTTGCTCATACCCATTAGTAAGAGCCTTTGTTTAGCAGCTTCAATTAACGAAGTGTTTGAAGCATCGTTTTTCAAGATAAATAAAAGGTTCTGTTGAGCGGTGGCTATTTCAGGACTGTATATGTCCATTATCTTGTCTCCCGGCATTATCATCTGGTAACGGTAGCGAACATAGAGCCTTTCAATTCTGCCTGCCACCCTTGATGATATTGAAGCTAACTGACGTGTATCATTTTGTATGTTACCTAATGCTTCAATCGGAATTTCCTGACTGCTTTTCCTTACTGTTGTTACAGGTACTGTTGTTATTACAAATTCATTTGCAGGCTTCAATAAATCTTCTAATTGTATGTCGGTTATTTTTTGTGCATTGTCTTCTTTTTTTATTAAGTCCATGCCGCAAATAGGACATTGCCCCGGTTTGTCTCTTATAATTTGAGGGTGCATTGAACAAGTGTATAACTGCTTACCTATTGAAACTTCATGGGTATGTGTTTCACTTTTTTTATTCTTGCATGATGTGGCTGCAACAATAAGTGTTATAGCAATGAGGCAAAGCCACAATAACCTCACCCTCGGTCTCTCTCCTTGCAAAGGAGAGGGAGGTCGGGCAGTGGCAGTCGCTTTGCACTTTACTGCTAACACATCTGCGTTAAGAATTCCTTTCTTCATTTGTTCTGATTTTAGTTTTCCCACTATTTTCATTGGGTCTTGGGTTTCTTCTCTCTCCTCCCTTTAGGGCTGGGGCATTTCCAATATTCTTTCCAGTTCAACCTGCATCGTCAACAACTGTTGCAACTGGTTTAGATATTCAAATTGTGTTTTATTCAACGAATCCCATGCATCAAACAGGGTAAACAATTGTTCTGTATTTTGCTGATAACCTAATTGCATCACCTGGTAATTTTTACGCAAAGCGGGTATTATATTTTCTTCAAAAAGTCTAACCTGTTTTTTCTTTGCTTCAACATCTGCACTTATACCCGTTGCCATGCCTGTTGCTTCATTTAAGAGTATTTGTTTCTGCTGGAACAATGCTTCTGATTTCCATCTTAAACTTTCTACATTGGCTTTTGATGCCCTGTTGGCTTTGCCAATGGGTATTCTTGCCATACCCATTAAAGTATATTGCATAGGCATACCGCCTAAACCAAACATGTGTTCATACCTTACTCCAAACTCCGGCTTTACTTTGGCTCTCTCTGCATTTTGCTGAAGTGTGGCTAATTGAATATCCTTGTCTATTGCTCTTATGTCGCTCCTGTTGTTTAATGTTGATGTATCAAATGCAGTTGAACTAAAATCTTTAATTGTAAAAGCTGTATCTATATCAAATAGTTCAAACTTATTTCTGTTCATTAATGTATTTAAACGGATGCGGTTTTGATTACTCTCATTTTCTATCTCAACCTTCATGCTTATAATATTTCCTAATTCAGCCTTTGCTTTGTAGTAAGCACTTAACCTGTCAAGACCATTTTTGTATCTTATTTCCGCATCTTTAATCATGAAGTTTAACAGCCTTTCATTGTCGTTAAGCACACTCAATTTCTTTTTAAGTATTACCCACTGGTAGTAGTTCTTTTTTGCTTCAGCATACAACTGGTTAAGCTCAAACTTCTGTCGTTCTTTTTCTGATGCTGACATGCCCTCCATGTAAGCTGCTTCCGCATCCTGCTTCTTTTTGTTTGGGAACATTTGTTGAACTGACAGCATATATTGTCCCATGCCTGTTGCACCATTATCGCCTTTTTGCCACATCTTAGGATTATAAGGTGTCATCCATAAGCCTGTTCCAAAATCGGTAGGCATCCAGCTTCTTGCACCCTTTGCAGCTTCATCCAATGAACGTATCTGTGCTGCATACATTTTTGCGGTTGGGTTAGCACTGTCAATTGTTTCAAGGATTTCATTTAACCCTGTGGTTTTTTGTGCATTAACCACGCTACCAGTTAGCAGAATTAGAAACGTTATTATTGATTTTATTTTCATGATTAATGTTTTGCGTCAAGCACATCTATTTTTCCAAACTTCCTTAACTCATACTCTTTGGTCATTAAAAAGATTAGTGGTGTTACCAATAATATGTGTGTTGCAGAAGTTAATACACCGCCTACCATTGGCAGCACTATTGGCTTCATTACATCACTGCCCACTCCTGTGCTCCATAAAATTGGTATCAATGCAAATAGTGAAACAGAAACTGTCATTATCTTAGGTCTTAATCTTTTGGCTGCACCTGCAATCACATATTCTCTTATGTCATCTTTTGTAATTGTTTCTCTTGAATTTCCTTTTAACGTAACCAATTGCTGCATAGCATCATTCAGGTAGATAACCATTACAATTCCTGTTTCAACTGCTAAACCAAACAAGGCAATAAAGCCGACAGCAACCGCAACAGAAAGGTTAACCCCCCAGAAGTAAATCATAAATGCTCCACCAATCAAAGCAAATGGAATGGAAATCAAACTAAAGAAAGCTTCTCTTGCAGAATGAAATGCAAAGTACATACACATAAAAATGATGAGAAGAACAATGGGTAGAATCAGCTTTAGAGTCTTTTGACTTCTTATAAGATTTTCATACTGACCACTCCATTCAATGAAATACCCTTTGGGCATTTGACCAATCATCTTGTCTAAATTTGTTCTTGCTTCTTCCACTGTACTTCCAAGGTCACGGTCTCTTACATTGAACAAAACAGTACCTCTTAACAATGCATTTTCAGAACTAATCATTGGTGGACCTTCTGTAATTTTTATATCTGCCACAGCCTCTAAAGGAATAGGACCTGAACTCATGGTTTGTACCTGCAGTTGTTTTATTGCTTGCAGGTTGTTTCTAAAATCCTGACCAAATCTTGCATTGACAGAAAATCTTCTTCGCCCTTCTACAGTGGTTGTTAGTTTCATACCGCCTAATGCACTTTCTATAAGTGTATTTACATCATCTATGCTTAATCCATAACGACCTATTTCCTCCCTCTTTATATTAATGTCTATATATTTTCCTCCTGTAATAGGCTCCACATATAAATCTTTAACGCCTTCAATGCCTTGTAATGCTGTTCTTACTTTTTGGGCAAACACATTTATTGTATCTAAGTTTTGCCCATACACTTTAACGCCTACATCTGTACGTATGCCGGTTGAAAGCATGTTGATGCGGTTAATGATAGGTTGTGTCCAGCCATTGGTAACGCCTGGTATTTGAAGTTTGCTATTTAGTTCATTAATAATTTCCTCTTTGGTTATATTGGCTCTCCATTCGTTTTTTGGTTTTAAAGTAACAATGGTTTCAATCATGTTTATGGGTGAATTATCGGTAGCTGTATTTGCTCGTCCTGCCTTACCTAAAACATGTGCTACTTCAGGAACTGACTTAATCAATTTGTCCTGAACCTGTAATATTCTTTTTACTTCAGCGTTGGAAACATCTGGTAAGGTTACAGGCATGAAAAGAATGGAACCTTCATCTAACGGTGGCATAAATTCTCTGCCTAAACTCATCACCAATGGAATACTTATCAGCAGTGCAATGATGTTAACTGCAATGGTTGTTTTGCGCCATTTAATGCACGACCTGATAACCGGCTCATACACTCTTTCAAGAAACCGGTTGATAGGATTTTCATGTTCGCTTCTGAACCTGCCTTTCATAAAAAATGAGATGAGGACAGGCGCTAATGTTAGTACCAGTAATGCATCTACAGCCAATATAAAGGTCTTGGTGTATGCAAGCGGACCGAACAATTTTCCTTCCTGCCCTGTAAGCATAAATACCGGAAGGAAAGAAGCTATTATAATAATGGTTGAAAAGAATACACCTCTTGAAACCTGTTTGCTTGCCTTCTCGATGATATTCATACGAATATCTTCAGGGATTTTAGTATAATCCTGCCTTTTAAATATTTTACTTTTTGTCTTGAAAAACTTCATCTTATACTTTTTTATTTGCAGGGTTATTTTGCCATTCTGATAGTCCCCTATATGCATTTTCACTCATAATAATACCATTGTCTACAATTACCCCAATAGCTAAGGCAATACCTGTAAGCGACATTATATTGGATGAAATGCCAAAGGCATTTAAAAGAATAAAGCTGACTGCAATAGTTATAGGAATTTGTATAATGATGCTTAATGTGCTGCGCCAATGCAAGAGGAACAGCATAACAATAAGGGAAACAATAACGATTTCCTCTAACAGCTTTGATTTAATGGTTTCGATGGCTGCTTCAATTAAAGCGCTTCTATCGTAAGCTATCTTGAATGTTACACCAGCCGGTAATCCTTTTTCTACATCCTTCATTTTCATTTTTACAGCTTTAATTACTTTATCTGCATTTTCGCCATAACGCATTACCACAATACCACCTACAGCTTCGCCCTCGCCGTTTTCATCGAATATGCCGAGCCGCAAATCTGAACCCATTTGCACACTGCCAATGTCTTTTACCCTTATCGGAATACCGTTGTTATTTGAAACAGCTATATTTTCAACGTCTTGCTTATTTTTTATATAGCCAAGCCCGCGAATGATATATGCCATGTCTGGCATTTCAAATTTTCTGCCTCCCACATCATTGTTATTTGCTTTTACTTTGTTCATTACATCCATCATAGAGAGGTTGTAGAACTGAAGTTTTACCGGGTCAATAACTATCTGGTATTGTTTTTCAAAACCACCAAAAGACGCAACTTCAGCAACTCCTGGAACAGTTTGCAAACCAAACTTAATATACCAATCCTGCAAGGCTCTTTGCTCTCCCAAGTCCATGCCTTTTGCATCAAGTGTGTACCAAAAAATATGACCTACACCTGTGCCATCAGGACCAAGTGTTGGGGTTATACCTTCCGGCAATAAACGCTGTGCATAATTTAATCTTTCTAATACTCTCGTTCTTGCCCAATAAACATCCACATTATCGTCAAAAATGATATAGACAAAGCTCATCCCAAACATGGAAGTGCCTCTTATGTTCTTAACCTTTGCTATGCCTTGCAGGTTACTGACCAAAGGATAGGTAACCTGGTCTTCTATTATCTGCGGGCTTCTGCCCATCCATTCTGTAAAAACAATTACCTGATTTTCGGATAGGTCCGGAATGGCATCAATGGGATTTCTATTAATTGAGAATATACCCCAGACAAGCAAGCCCACCGCCATAAGCAGCACAATGTACCTGTTGCGTAGGGAAAATTCTATGAGTTTATCAACCATGCTGTTATTGTTTAGGCTTTACATAGGCATCGGTTATCTCTGCCTTCATTTGCTCCTTTTTTGATAGTGTTAAGCCCATGCCACATTTGGAGCACTTGCCTGGTTTATCACTTGTTACTTCAGGATGCATAGGGCAAGCATAACTTGCCATAGCTGTTGTAGTTTGCCCTTTTGTTGATTTTGACTGTTTTGCTTTTTGGGCGAAGATTGCAGAAGTACTTGCAATCATTAGCATAAGAATGATTAAGCGTTTCATGTTATTTATGTTTATGAATGAATTATAAAAAATCAATAATAAATATCAAGGCAGCGAAAGCATTGCCTGATAATTATAAATTAGAAGAAATAAATAGAAAAAAAATGAGTTGATGAATTCAAGAATATAATGGTATAACAGAACGTTATAGCACTAAAGAAGGGAAGAAATCAAATTCTGAAAACGCAATTGCAGATAAAAATAGGAACACCTGTTCGTAAAGGTGGTGCATTGCTTCTATAAGCAATTGTAGTTTTTTGAGAAACAAAAGAGATGTCCTGAAATGAAGGAGTGTAAAGATGCAGGTCATTAAAATGTTTAACGGGGCTGTGTACCTCGTCGGCAGTGATATGCTTGTCCTTTACCTTAAAGAACTGGTACTTGTTATCGCAGCAGCCGCTTTTTTCATTGCCTTTACCGCACTTCTGTTCTGCATCCTTTGTTAAGGATATAGATGTTGACTTGAGTTTGCCACAACAATAAAACTGCTTTACGCTGAAACCCATTGTTGCCAATGAGTAAACGCAAATGAGTAATATGAGAGCAGCTTTTTTCATTATTCTATACCAAAAGTAACGTTTTTTTTATAAGTTTAGTTGTATAATTCTGGTTAAGGTTTACAGAATTTTGGGATTTAATCAGAAAAAATAAAAAGTATCTGTCCTGATTGTGTACACCCCCGAGGTGCTCTACTTTTGCTAATTGCATAAATCTTACTATAAGTTACTGAGTGAATTAACCAGAGATTTAAAGAAAAGGCTTTCTACTGTAAAAGGACAAATTGAAGGTATCATTAAGATGCTGGATAATGAAACGGACCACCATAAAATTTTAGTGCAATTTAAAGCTGCCGGCCAGGGTTTGCGAAAAGCGCCTTACCTGCTTATGGATGAAGCGTTTAGAAAAAGCCTTGCCTTTTATTACGCTTAGCTATGCTGTATCTCCTATGAATCAATTTGGAGCTTGTCTCAACTTTTTCAAATCTTAGCACCTACTTTTGAAAGCCTGATAGCAACAACATTATGGAAGATGTATTAATAGTAGGTGCCGGACTGAGCGGCTTATCTGCTGCCTATTATTTAAAGAAAGCAGGGATTGATGCGGTTATTATAGAAGCAAGAGAACGATGCAGTGGAAGAATATTTACTGTAAGAGCAGAATGTAATAATACACCCGTTGAAATGGGTGCTACCTGGTTTGCAGCAAAGCATACGTACCTTATGCAATTACTTCATGAATTAAACCTTCCTTATTATAAGCAATTTCAAAAGGGCATCGGCATTTTTGAATCCCTTCCTTCGGAGCCGCCACAATTGTTTGATATACCTGAAACAGAGGAGCCATCCTATAGAATTGCAGGAGGAACATCAGTTATTATTGATACTTTAATTGAGTATATAGGAAAAGAGAAAATTATTCTTGGCTCTCCCATATCAATTGTGTCAGAATGCGGAAAATTTATTGAAATAGGAAACAGTCAAGGCAGTAAATATGCAGGCAAGTATGCTATCATCACGATACCGCCATTTCTGTTGGTAGCACAAAAGATTGAATTTATTCCGGGCTTGCCTGAAGCACTAATTAAGGTGATACGTAACACGCATACCTGGATGGGAGATGCTGTTAAGTTTGCTATCGAATATAAAAGGCCATTCTGGCGGGAAAAAGGTTACTCCGGAACCATACTTAGCCAAACGGGTATTGCACAGGAAATATATGATCATACTAATTTTGAAGAAAATCGTTTTGCCTTAAAAGGCTTCCTTTCTGTCAATGCTTCAAAGCTGTTAAAATCAGAAAGAGTGGCATTACTGATGGATCAGCTAACAAGACTGCTGGGAAGTGAAGCGGCGAATTATCTTTCTTACACAGAAAAAGTATGGGAAGAAGACAGGTATACTTATAGGAAGTATGAGCAGTTTGTTGCGCCGCATCAGAACAATGGGCACATGCTATATGAGCAATCATTGATGAACGGTAAATTATACCTGGCAGGCACAGAAACCTCGCCTTATTTCGGAGGATACATGGATGGTGCTGTTTATAGTGCATTGCATGCAGCTAAAAACATAATTCAGTGCATCAATAAATAATATCATCTTTAAACAGGCAGTACGGTAGTAAACTAATCAGAGATCGCCTTCGTAAAGCGAATCTCTGATTCTCCTATATTGATTTAATGATAATGACAGAAACAAAAAATCAATTCCATACTTGCTAATTTTAAAGCGAACTATACTACACTAAAAGTAACATTGTAAAGCTATAGACTTATGTGTTTGAAGTTTTAAGCTTCTTGTACATCATTTCATAAGTTGGGGTGGGTACGTTTAGTTCTTTACCTGATTGTATCACATAACCCGTTAAGGAATCTACTTCTGTTTTAGTCCCTTTCTGAAAATCGCTATGCATAGATGATGTTGCGTCAAAAGGAAACGACGTCATCTTATCCAATGTTTGTTGGATACTATTAGCTGGCAATGAAATTCCTTTAGCAATTGTTATAGCAAATAGTTCATTTAGAAGATCGTTAAGTAAGCGCTTGTATTCTTCGTTACTTACTATTTGTCCGATGCTTTTATCCAGATAGGAGGTCAATGTTGCCATTGTAGAAATGAAAAGAAATTTTTCCCAAACTGTCTCCGATATATTTGGAGGTACCTGGGCATCAATATCATCTACCTTTAAAAGAGATTCCACTTTAGCAAGCTTTTCTTTTGCAGCATAAGAGGAGCCCAAATAAAGTTTATTAATGTTTCCTGACTTTTTTATTATGCCTGGTCTTTCCAATCGGGAAACAACATATACACACCCTTCCCATACTTCTTTATTGGGGAAAAGATAGTTTATTCTTTCTACGCTGTCTACCCCATTCAATAAAGGCAGAATAACTGTGTTATCATCAATACAAGCTTGTACCCCCTGTAATGCTTCTTCCACTTGATAGGTTTTTGTGCAACAGATAAGCAGGTCAACCATTCCAATTTCCTGAGCATCGTCAGAAACAAGGATGGGATAAGCTACTATTTGTCCATTAGGCGCAATTATTTTAATACCCTGCTCTTTAATTACATTTTTATTTTCACCCCTGGCAATAAAAATGATTTGCACTTCATCGGAGTTATGGTAATAAGCAGCCAACTTTCCACCAAAATAGCCACCGACGCCGCCAATACCAAGTATACCGATTTTGAACTTTTGCATAAGCTCTATATTAATCACCTAATTCAATAAGGCATTGTCTCTTCCTGTCTACCTTTAATTGAAATACATCCGGCCTTGAATAATGGCCCGAGGGGTCGAAGTTTTGCCGTTCTTTCATCACTTCATTCAAATCAATGGAAGCTGTTAATAATACTTCGGTATTTATTACTGGTTCTATCACCCATCTCCCATCTGGTGCTGCCATACACGACCCCCCATTTCCTAAATAATCATGCGCATTGGCAATGATTTTTTCAAAATGAGGAATAGCACTATTAATATCTTCCTTACGCATCAACCCTGAAGCAGCAATAACAAACGAGCGGGATTCTTTGGCGATAAAACGGCTGATGTCTTCTGTGTTTCTAATGCTTCCCGGCCAGATGGACACATGTAAATTTTCACCTTGCGCATACAATGTTGTTCTTGCAAGCGGCAGCCAGTTCTCCCAACAATTGAGTCCGCCTATTGTAAAATCTCCTAAGGAATGAACAGTTAACCCTTTACCATCCCCGTTTGACCATACTAACCTTTCCTCATAAGTTGGCACCAGCTTTCTATGTACAGAGCATATCATGCCTAAAGGGTCAATATAAACAAGGCTGCAATACAAGCTGTGATTTCCCCGGTCTGCGGCTCTTTCAATACAACCAAGGTAAACAGCAGTTTTGTTTCTTGATGCAGCATCACAAATAGTTTGAAGGTCACCCTTATCTATTTGAACTGCTTGCTGAAAATAATGAGCATAAATCTCTTTTTGTATAGCTGAATTAAAACGGGCACCATCGGTAAGCTCAATCCAAAAAGGATAGCCTGGTAATAGCCCTTCACCAAAAACAATCAGTTGGCAGTCTTTTGCGCCGGCTTCATCTATCTGGTCTATAATTTTTAAAGTTGTTTGCTGCTTATTTAGCCAAACAGGTGCTATTTGGGAGATAGCTATTTTTAGTTCTGTTTCTTTCATTTTATCTTATTAATAAATACTAATCTGCCGGGTTTTATTTAGGAACATTCGAATTCCAGACAAGTATAGTACAACCGGCAGGAGTTGTAGCGTTATGCTCTGTTCCGGCAGGATAATAAAGATAGGAGCCGGGGCCAAACTCTTTGCCTTCTTCAACAAAAGGATCTACATAAATACCTTCCATTACAAAAACCTCATCCGGTACTGAATGACTATGTTTTGGATAACTTTTTCCGGAGGCGATTCGCAATAGCACCCTGTTTTCTCCCGGCTTTGCACGCAATACTATTTTTTCTACACCATCACTAACTGGTTCCCAATTTTTCACAACTCCATCTATAAAATCAATTGAAGACATAATTTATTTTTTAAGATTGATGATTACAAAAACAAATTTACTAACTATAGGATAATCAAAAGATGGTAAGTTTTTGTAATCATAAACATTGGCAGTGTTGATCAGCATGTTTAAAAACCAATAGTGTAAATTTCACTTTCCATACCAGTTCCCTATAACTTTTTCTGCTATTTTACCTTGTGGTGTAAAATCAATTTGTCTTCTGCCATCGTGGCCTTTATCTACGTACCATTTCCATAAATATCCTCCCACGAACCATCTCTTTCCAGCAAAACTTTGATAAAAAGCTTCTAAGGCATTAGCTTGTGCTTTGTCATTTTTGCCTCCTTCATTTTCTTTCCAGGGTTCATCACCTGTATAATCAACATTGCAGTAGCCATACTCGGTAAATAGTATTGTACGATTGTGTTTTATACTGAATTTTTCCAGCTCATCCATATATTTCTCCCAGCCTTTCTGCAGAGAATTTATGGATGGCGTTTTATCAGAAGCTAAAGGAAAGTAAGCATCTACACCAATAAAATCCAGCTTTTTCCAAAAAGGAAAATTTTTATAATCATCCGAGTTAGCTCCTGTTGTTATTATTCCGGCCCCTGATGCAATCATTAAGCTCAGGAACGAGCCTTGCGCTAATGATAGAGTGAATTGTTCAATAAAATGTTCTAAACTCATTGTTTGAATTCTTGCGGGTTGCCTGCTGTATATCCTTTATCGTTTACAGCTTTTCGTACTTGTTCAACCTTTACTTTTTGCGGGTCGTAAGTGAACACAGCAAATTTCTTTTCAAGATTTACTTCTACATGGTAAGCAGTAACACAGAAACAAAATCAAACAGAGGATTTTTAATTGCATTTGCCTTCTTTTGTGGCATTGTTCTTTGCCTTAGTATATGTTAAGAAATAAGTAGTACATTTGACTAAACTACTTGTTATGTTTAGCGATGAAGAATTACACAATAAATTTAAATCAATTTTGCCTCATTTAAATGAACAGGCCACCCGTTT
>JAABUK010003724.1_pt1 | contig 25462 bp, 24 predicted proteins | sample 5559141 | NCBI WGS metagenome assembly JAABUK01 (sample SAMN10711869, study PRJNA513367) | rock metagenome | isolation source: Antarctica rocks | place: Antarctica: Victoria Land, Pudding Butte nord | collected 2016-01-03 | reverse complement strand
GCCGCCAACAGCGCCGGCCAAACCCCCTCAATGCACGACAACGCCGACATCACCCCAATCCCACGCAAACACAGGCCATCCAGCCCAATGTAGGATGCATCCGTGACTAAGTTAGCGCCTATGAGGGCCGGGGTGAGGGGGTCTCGCTGCGGAGCCGGGCGCTGCCCGCGCCGCTTGAACCAGGTCCTGCATCAGCAAACGCCGCGCCTCAAGACCCCCTCACCCCGGCCCTCTCCCGCAGGGAGAGGGAGCGTCTGATGGCACGCCTGATGGGCATAGACCCCGGCCTGCGCTTCACCGGGTGGGGCGTCATAGACGTGCACGGCAACCGCCTGCGCCATGTGGCGGATGGCGTGATCGCCACTGACAACACCCACTCCGTCCCCCACCGCCTGAAGTTCCTGCACGACGCCCTGACCCTGCTGTTCCAGGAGCACCGCCCGGACGAGGCTGCGGTCGAGGAAACCTACGTCAACCGCAACGGCACTGCGACGCTCAAGCTCGGCTATGCCCGCGGCGTCGCGTTGCTGGCGCCGGCGCTGGCCGGCATCACGGTGGCCGAGTATGGCGCGATGGGGGTGAAGCAGGCCGTCGTCGGCACCGGCGGCGCCAGCAAGGAGCAGGTCGCCCTCATGGTCCGCCGCCTGCTGCCCGGCGCGACGCTCCGCCGGGCCGACGCCGCCGACGCGCTCGCCGTCGCCATCTGCCACGCCCACCACCGCGCCAGCCGGCTGCGGGTCATGTCCGGGACCATCATGGCATGAGGGCAGGGGCATGAGGGCGGGGTCATGATCGCCATGCTGCTGGGCCGGGTGGAGGCGGTGGAGACCGACCGCTGCATCGTGGACGTGAACGGCGTTGGCTACCTGGTGCAGGCCAGCACCCGCACGCTGTCCGCCCTGGCCGCCGCCGCCGGCGCCCAGCGCGTGCTGATCGAAACGCAGGTGCGCGAGGACGCCATCACGCTCTACGGCTTCAGCGACCCGGCGGAGCGCGAATGGTTCCGCCTGCTGCTGACGGTGCAGGGCGTGGGCGCCAAGGTGGCGCTGAACATCCTGTCCGCCCTGTCGCCAGCCGACATCATCAACGCCATCGCCGCAGGGGACAAGGCGAGCCTGACCCGTGCGCCCGGCGTCGGCGCCAAGCTGGCCATACGCCTGCTGTCGGAGCTGCGCGATAAGGCCGGCGCGATGCCGACCGGGACCAGCATCGCCATTGCCCTCCCTCCGGCGGGGCCGGAGGCGGACGCGATCTCGGCCCTGGCCAACCTCGGCTACCGCCGGGCGGAGGCATATCCCGTCGTCATGCGCGTGCTGGAACGGTTGGGGGAGGGTGCGGCCGTCGGGCAGGTCATCCGCGAAAGCCTGCAGGAACTGGCTATCAAATGATGGGCGTTCAAACGCGTAGGGCGGAAAAGCGCAGCGCCTTCCGCCAAACCGCAAGCTCGCCCTTTCCCTTGGCGGATGGCGCTGCGCTTATCCGCCCTACGACGACCACTCTGTCGGGCCTACCATGAGCGATGACCGCGACATCACCCCGTCCCGCATAGACGAGGACGCGGGCGAGGCCAGCCTGCGCCCGCAGACGCTTGCGGAGTTTATCGGCCAGAAGGCCAGCCGCGAGAACCTGCGCATCTTCATCCAGGCTGCCCGCGGCCGGGGCGAGGCGCTGGACCACGTGCTGCTGCACGGCCCGCCGGGCCTGGGCAAGACGACGCTGGCCCAGATCGTCGCACGCGAGCTGGGCGTCGGCTTCCGCGCCACCAGCGGCCCGGTGATCCAGCGCGCCGGCGACCTCGCCGCGATCCTGACCAACCTGCAGCCGCGCGACGTGCTGTTCATTGACGAAATCCACCGCCTGCAGCCCGCCATCGAGGAGGTGCTGTATCCCGCGATGGAAGACTTCCAGCTCGACCTCATCATCGGCGAGGGCCCGGCGGCGCGCAGCGTGCGGATAGACCTGTCGGCCTTCACGCTGGTGGGCGCCACGACGCGCGCCGGGCTGCTGGCGACGCCGCTGCGCGACCGGTTCGGCATCCCGCTGCGGCTGATCTTCTATACGCCGCAGGAGCTGGAGCTGATCGTCAGCCGCGGCGCGGAGAAGCTTGGCTTCAACCTGACGCGTGAGGGCGCGTCGGAGATCGCCCGGCGGTCGCGCGGCACCCCGCGCATCGCCGGCCGGCTGCTGCGCCGGGTGCGGGACTTCGCCGCCGTCGCCGGGCAGTCCCCGGTGACGCAGGAATTGGCCGACGCCGCGCTGACCCGGCTGGAGGTGGACCGCCTCGGCCTGGACGCGATGGACCGCCGCTACCTGCGCCGCATCGCAGAGCACCACAACGGCGGCCCGGTCGGCGTGGAAACCCTGGCGGCGGCGCTGGCGGAGGCGCGGGACACGCTGGAAGACGTGATCGAGCCTTACCTGATCCAGGAGGGCCTGATCCTCCGCACGAGCCGCGGGCGGATGCTGGGCGAGCCGGGCTGGCGTCAACTGGGCCTGGCCGTGCCGCGGTCCCAGCCGCAACTGGACCTGCTGGGAGAGCCAGAGTGAGACCCATCTTCTCCCTCTCCCTCCGGGAGAGGGCCGGGGTGAGGGGGCAGGCAAGCGCCGCCTTCTCTCAGTCTAGGACCAGGGTGCTTCGGCATCCGCCGCACTTCGCTTTGCAGCCAAGACCCCCTCACCCCAACCCTCTCCCGGAGGGAGAGGGAGCAGGCGAACGATGACGCCCTACACCCTGACCCTGCGGGTTTATTACGAGGACACCGACGCCGGCGGCATCGTCTATCATGCCCGTTACCTGGCCTTCGCCGAGCGCGCCCGCACCGAAGCCCTGCGCCAGGCCGGCGTCCCCCATGCCGAACTTGTGGAGGGATACGGCCTGATCTTCGTGGTGCATCGCGTCGAAATGGACTATCTGCGGCCCGCCCGGCTGGATGACGAGTTGACCGTCACCACGGGTCCATGGGCGCTTGGGGCCGCGACCGTAGAGGTCCGCCAGGTGTTCACGGCGGCGGATGAGAAGGTTGGATCGCTGCTGGTCCATCTGGCCTGCGTGCGCCGGGACGGTGGCCGTCCGGCCCGCATCCCGGACCGGTGGCGGGCCGCGTTGAGCTAGGAGTTGGGCGTTTGGGCGGTGTTGATACGACGGCGGCAGGCGGCGACCTGTCCCTGCTTAGCCTGTTCCTGCAGGCGGACCTGGTGGTCAAGACCGTCATGGTGCTGCTGCTGGCGGCCAGCGTCTGGGTCTGGGCCATCGTGTTCGAGAAGACCGCGACCCTGCGCCGGGTGAACCGCGCCGCGACCCAGTTCGAGGACCGCTTCTGGTCCGGCGGCAGCCTGGACGAGCTGTATGAGGCCGAGGGCGCCCGCCCCACCCACCCCGTCGCCGCCGTGTTCGGCGCCGCGATGGGCGAATGGCGGCGCAGCGCCCAGGTGGCTGGCGCCGACGTGAGCCGCGGCGGCGTCCGCGACCGGGTGGACCGCACGGTGGCCGTCACCGTGCAGCGGGAGATGGACCGGATGGAGCGCCGGATGGTGTTCCTGGCCTCGGTCGGCAGCACGGCGCCGTTCATCGGGCTGTTCGGCACGGTATGGGGCATCATGCGGTCGTTCTCCGCCATTGCCACCAGCCGCAACACCAACCTGTCGGTGGTGGCGCCGGGCATCGCGGAGGCGCTGTTCGCCACCGCAATCGGCCTCGTCGCGGCCATTCCCGCCGTGCTGGCCTATAATAAGCTCAGCACGGACCTGTCCCGGTTCGCCTCGCGGATGGAGGGCTTCGGCAGTGAGTTCGCCGGCATCCTATCCCGCCAATCCGAGGAACGGGCATAGGTCATGGCGGGCGGGATCGGAAACTACGGGCGGGGCAAGGGACGCTACCGTCCGCTCGCGGAGATCAACGTCACGCCGTTGGTGGACGTCATGCTCGTGCTGCTGATCGTATTCATGGTTGCGGCGCCGTTGATGACCTCCGGCGTCAACGTGGACCTGCCCAAGGCCAGCGCCGCGCCGCTGAGCCAAGATAGCGAGCCGGTGACGGTGTCGGTAAACGCCGAAGGCAAGGTGTTCCTGCAGGAGAACGAAGCCGCGCTGCCTGACCTGGTCGGGCGCCTGCAGACGGCCACCGACGGCAAGAACGACCGGCGCATTTATGTCCGTGGCGACAAAGGCATCAGCTACGGGCGCATCATGGAGGTGATGGCGACCATCAACCAGGGCGGCTTCACCAAGGTCGCGCTGCTGGCGGAGCAGGCGGCTGGACCCGCAGCCGCGCCCGCTGCCCCGGCCCGCGGCACTGCTCCGGCTGCACCGGCAGCCGCCGCCCCATCTACCGCCGGTGCGCGCCGGCAGGGGCGCGGCTAGGAACCGCGTGGCCGGCGATTTTACCCCGCTGACGTCATGACCACCGTTGCCCCACCCATGCGCCGCACCGGCGCGATCTCGCTCGTCCTGCACGCCGCCCTGTTGATGGCGCTGCTGCTGGTCTTGCCAGCGCGCATCCCAGACATGGGTGAGGAGAAGAGCGTCGAGGTCGAGTTCGTGGCGCCCGGCCCGGCACAGCGCAGCACCACCCCGGCGCCCACTCCGTCGCCGGCGCCGTCGCCGACATTATCTCCGCAACCGCCGTCCGAGCAGGCCGCCCCGGACCAGCCCCTGCCGGAACCGCCGCAACCACTGCCGCCTCCACCGCCACCGCCCCCGCCATCTCCGCCCACTCCGGTTCCACCGGCGCCGCCCATGCCAGCCGCCCTGCCGCCGCCGCCGCCGGCTCCAGCCCCGCCGGTGCCCCGGGCGCTCCCAGCGCCGCCGACACCGCCTATGCCGCCGCTCCCGGTCGCGCCGGCGCCGTCCCCGGTGCCGGTGCCGGTTCCGCAGCCGCGCCCGTTGACGCCTGCGCCGCCGGTACCCCCGCCACCTGTTCCCGCACCGCTGCGCCCGGCCCCAGTGCCGCCAGCTTCGACGCCACCAGCTCCGACACTCCCGGTTCCGAGACCGCCGGCACTGACGCCGCCCGCTCCCACGCCGCAGGCTGCCCGGCCCGCGCCCGCCGCACCGCCCCGGCCAGCCCCGGCGACATCGGGGACCGGGCAGGCGAGCAACAGCACGACCAGCCGGGCCGCCCCGTCACGCACGACGGCCGACAACAGCAGCACTCTTGGCGATGTGCTATCGCGCCTGCGCTCGCAGCAGGCGCAATCCGGTCAGCGCGACACGCGGGCCGCAACGGCCCGGAGCAGCTCACCTGGAGGCGGGACCCCATCCGGAGTAGAGAACGCGCAACTGAGCGCTGCCACCCGCGGCGCCATTGGCGACCGCTTGCGGGAGTGCTGGACAGGGGACAGGGCGGCGCTGGACTACGACAAGCAGATTGTGCACTTGCGCGTCACCACGGATGAGCGCGGAACCATCAGGATCGCCGACCTTGCCGGCGCCGACGCATCCCGCGTCGGCGTCGCCCGTGCCTTCGCCGAGCGTGCCCGGCGCGCTGCCCTGGACCCGCAATGCAGCCAACTACCGCTGCCGTCCGGAATGCTGGGCCAGGTCCACACCTTCGAAATCACCTTTCGGCCATGAGAGCGATGCTGCTTCTGCTCCCTCTCCCGCCGGGAGAGGGCCGGGGTGAGGGAGGCCGAACGCGCCGCACGTTCGGGCAACGGGCCGTTTCTGCTGTCCGGCGGCGAAGTCGTCTCTTGAGGCCTTTCCCTCACCCCAACCCTCTCCCGGAGGGAGAGGGAGAAGCAGTACGCCCGATCGCCTCAGCCTTACCTCCGGCCTTGCCCGGCCCTCTCCACACTTCCGCCATCACGTTCCGCCCATAAGGGCGAGAAGGAGACCGCCGCCATGACCACCTCCGCTCCGACCAGCGCCGTCCTGAGCGCGCTGCTTGCCCGCCGCACCCTGCTCGTCGGCCTCGCCGTATCGGCGATCCCGATGGCCGCCCGCGCCCAAGGCGTCGGCGCCGGCAACCAGCAGCCGGAGATCACGGTGGACCGCGCCCGCACCGCGCCCATCCCCATCGGCATCCCGAGCTTCCCCGGCAGCCAGCTCGGCACCGACATGGCCGGCGTGATCACCCGCAACCTCGACCGGTCCGGCCTGTTCCGCCCCGTCACCGGCGCGGCCAGCGGCGACACCGGCGACACCCCCAACTTCCAGGCGTGGAAAGCTGCCGGCGCCCAGGCCCTGGTGACCGGCAAGGTGGACGGCGGCGGCAACGCCGTACGGGTCGAGTTCCGGCTGTATGACGTGCTGCCGGGCCAGCAGATCCAGGGCACCGCATACACCACCACCAGCACCAACTGGCGCCGCATCGCCCATATCATCAGCGACGTGATCTATGAGCGCCTGCTGGGCGAGAAGGGCTACTTCGACACCCGCATCGTCTACATCGCCGGCACAGGCCCGCGCGACCGCCGGATCAAGCGCCTGGCGATCATGGATCAGGACAGCGCCAACAACCGCTATCTGACCGACGGCGCCTGGCTGGCGCTGACGCCCCGGTTCCATCCGACCAAGGACCAGATCGTCTATATGTCCTACCAGAACAACCGGCCGCGGGTTTACACCCTGGACATCGGCACCGGCTCGCAGCGGCTGCTGGGGGAATACGAGGGGATGACCTTCGCTCCGCGCTATTCCCCGGACGGCAACCAGATCGTCATGTCGGTGGCGCGCGGCGCCGGGTCGGACATCGTGGTGGCGGGCGCGGGCGGCGGGAGCGGCCGGCAGCTCACCAACAGCGGCGCGATTGACACCAGCCCGTGCTTCAGCCCGGACGGGGCGCAGATCGTGTTCAACTCGGACCGCGGCGGCGACCAGCAGCTTTACCTCATGGACGGCGGTGGCGGCGGCGTGCGGCGCATCAGCTTCGGCCGCGGGCGGTATGCCACGCCGGTCTGGTCGCCGCGCGGCGACCTGATCGCCTTCACCCGGATCAACGGCGGCACCTTCGGCATCGGCGTCATGCGTCCGGACGGCTCCGGCGAGCGCATCCTGTCCGAAAGCTTCTCGGTCGAGGGGCCGACCTTTGCCCCCAACGGCCGGGTGCTGATGTTCTTCCGCAGCAGCGCGGCCGGGGCCGGCGGCGCCGGCTACTCCTCGCAGCTCCGTTCCATAGACATCACCGGCTTCAACGAGCGTTCCGTGCCCACGCCGACCGACGCGTCCGACCCGGCATGGTCCCCCCTGCAGGCTTGACCCCGGACCCCGCCGGCCCTATCGCGCCGGGTGACGCCACCATTGGCGACCCTCGCGCGGGCGCCGCAACGAGGAGAACCCATTGATCAACATCAAGTCCGCCGCGATCCTAGCCGCCCTGGCGCTGCCGGCCCTGCTCGGCGCCTGCGCCAACAAGACCGACGCCGCCGCGAACTCCGCCGGGTCGGGCGGCAGCTCCGGCCTGGCAACCAACGGCGCAACGCCCGGCAGCGAGCAGGACCTGGCCCAGAACGTCGGCGACAAGGTGCTCTTCGCCACAGACAGCTCGACGCTCAGCGGCGATGGGCGGGCGACCCTGGACCGGCAGTCGGCGTGGCTTGGGCGGTATCCGCAGGTCCAGGTCCAGATGGGCGGCAACTGCGACGAGCGTGGGACGACCGAGTATAACCTCGCACTCGGCCAGCGCCGGGCCAATGCGGCGCGGGATTACCTGGTGGCGCATGGGGTGTCCTCGGTGCGCGTGACGGCCATCAGCTACGGCAAGGAGCGTCCGGTCGCAGTCGGCTCGGATGAGCAGGCATGGGCGCAGAACCGCAACGCCACGACCTCGGTCCGCTAGGGCCTGCCATGCGCCGTGCCGCTCTGCTGACCGCCGCCAGCGCGTTCCTGGCGGCGGGCGCCGCCGTGCCGGCCTGGGCGCAGATGGACAGCCGCGAGGGCATCGCGCTGCAGAACCAGATCCTGGAGCTGCGGCGGGATTTGCAGTCGCTACAGTCCGGCCGCGGCAGCTACGCGCCGTCGGCGCCGCGCGACGCCAATCGCGGCGGAAACGACCTCACGCCGCAATTGCTCGACCGCGTGCAGTCCATGGAGGAGGCGGTGCGCCGGCTGCGCGGCCAGATGGACGAGCAGGCCAACGCGGCGCGGCGGCAGAATGACGAGCTGTCCAAGCAGATCGCCGACCTGAATTTCCGGCTGGGGAACGGCGGGCCACGTCCCAGCACGCCGGCTCCGCCCCAGCAGGACCCGGGGCCACGGGCTCAGCCGCCGCCGCCGGACGCCCCGGCCACCCCGGGCCGCCGCCCGCCGGAGCTTGCGATGCAGGAAGGCAACGCTGCCCTGGCCCGGCGCGATTACCCGTCGGCGGAGGCTGCCGCACGGGAGGTGCTGGGCAGCAACCGCGCGGGTCCACGGGCGGGAGATGCACAGTTCCTGTTGGCGCAGTCGCTGGCCGGCCGGCGCGATTACCAGGCTGCCGCCGTGGCGTATGACGACGCCTATAACCGTTCCCGCAATGGCTCCCGTGCGCCGGATGCGTTGCTTGGGCTGGCTGGCTCGCTCAGCGCATTGGGCGAGCGCCCGGCAGCATGTGCCACGCTGGAAAAGCTGCGGACGGAGTTCCCATCACCTCGCCCCGAAGTGCGGGACGCCGCGGCGACCGTCCGCAACCGCGCGGGCTGCCGCTGACGAACCAGCACCGAACGTCCGTAATAACTTCGCCTTCGAGGTGTTGGAGCGCCTCGCCCTGTCAAGCCTCCGCTTTCGTAGGCCCGGCTTCGGCAGGCTATTACCGGGCCTCTTTGACCACCTTAGGCAGAATGGGGCACTCTGCCCTTGAGTTGGAGCGCCCTGCATCGCTGCGCGCCGGGGCCGGAGGTAAGGCATTGGCGTCCCGGATCACGCACAAAGACATCCAGTGACGATAAACCTGCTCACGAGCCTGCGGGGCCTGGTGCCTCGGCGACGCTTGCGGTCGGCCGTCGAGGTCGGCTGGGTCATCACCCAGAAGAAGGCGTCCCTAATCTGGGACGAGCCGCACCCGTTCCTGCGGGGCCGTGAGCGGCCGGCCTCCGCAAAGTCCGTTATGGCCTGCCCAGCGGCGATTGACTTCGAATCCCGGCACTTCGTCGTCCCGTGCCCTATAGACGTCCGTCTGCGGATCAAGCTCGAGGATGGGAAGCCTCCCGCGCTGGAGAACGTGGACGGGCTGCGCAGCACAATCCGAAGCAAGACGCTGGGCGGGATGGTGACGGTCATCAGCCCGGCCGAATGGCGCCACCCGAACCGGCCGATCCTGCAGCTCATCACGCCCTATGTCTTCGTCGCCGACGACCCTGTCTACATCAACCAGGTTCCCCCCTACCTGCACTTCACCAACCCGGCCTGGCCTGGGGTCATGATCAGCGGGCGGTTCCCGATCCATATCTGGCCGCGGCACCTCATGTGGGCCTTTGAGTGGCACGACATATCGCAGGACCTGGTGCTCACCCAGGGTCAGCATTGGTTCTACGTCCGTTTCGAAGGCCACGACCCGAAGCGGCAGGTCAGGCTGGTCGAGGCGGAGCTGACGCCGGCGCTCGAACAGTATATCGACGCCATTGGCGGCGTGACCAATTACGTGAATCGCACCTACTCGCTGTTCGAACGTGCCATGCGGCGGCGGCCGAAGACTCTGCTTGTGGCGAAGATACGGCCGTCCGCCGATTCGTCCCGCAGCTGACCAGGCGCCGCAAGCTTTCCCGCGCCGGAACCAGGCTGGACCGCGGAGGGCGTCACCGCGAAAGGTCAAGACGGATGCCTGACGCCATCTCCCCAGCAGAATTCGAAGCGTTGATGGCGCCGCTCGGCCCCTTTGCTGGAGACCGCCGGATCGGCGTTGCAGTTTCGGGTGGGGCGGACAGCATGGCCCTGGCGGTGCTGCTGCGTCATTGGGGACGCCCGTTTGCATGCGTCGTGGATCACGGTCTGCGGCCGGAGTCGGCGGAGGAGGCGGGGCTGACGATGGAACGCTTGGCTGGTCTGCGTGTCCCCGCCCGCCTGCTGCGGGCACATCTATCCCAAGGTCCGTCGTTGGCCGCACGCGCTCGGACCGCGCGCTATGCCCTGCTGGAAGCTGCCTGCCGTCACGCGGGACTAGCTGACCTGGCGCTGGGCCACCACGGGCGGGACCAGGCGGAGACGTTGCTGCTTCGCCGGGCCGCAGGCAGCGGGGCGTCCGGCCTGTCCGCGATGGCTGCAGTTGTCCATGCTGATGCCGTCCGGCTGCTGCGTCCGTTGCTTACCGTGCAGCCGTCCCAGCTGCGGGCGACCCTGCAATCCGCAGGGGTGGGATGGGTCGAGGACCCAAGCAATGTGAATCCTGCGACACCTCGCGCCCGCCTGCGCGTCGGCGGGCTGTCCGACCCGGCCGAGACCGTGCGGCTAGGAGCGGAGGCGCTGGTCCACGGCGCAGCACGCTCGGCGGCTGAGGCGTGCGCAGCCTTGGAATTGTCGGCCCATGCCGCAATCCATCCCTGTGGGGTGGCGCATGTCCGGGCGTGTCTTGGCCCGCAGGTCTTGTCGGCCCTGGTATGGACCCTGTCCGGCGCAACGCATCCGCCGCCGTCTGACGGCGTCGCTCGCCTGGCAGGCTCCATGCGCGCCAGCGCCGGCTATGACGGCACGCTGCACGGCGCCCGCGTGATGCCGGCGGGGCGGCTTGGTCCGGGTTGGCTGCTGGGCCGGGAGGCGGCGGCGATGGAGTCTGCGGTGTCCCTGGACCGGTGCTGGGACGGGCGGTTCCAGGCCGCGTCCGCCCGCGATACCGTGCATGGCGTGACGCTCGGACCCTTGGGGCCGGATGCCGCCCGGTTGCGGCGCCGCTCGGCGCTGCCCTCGGCGCTGCTGCAGACCTTGCCAACCCTGCGCAGGGATGGTGAAATCGTTTCTGTGCCGCATCTCTGCTATCCTGATACGGTGGCCTGCCGCAGCGCCTTCGTCTGGTTTCAGCCTGCCCGCCCCGCCGCGCCTGCCGCTTTCGTCACGGCGTAGTGGGTGTGGGGATGCGGAGCGGGCAGGGACACACTATCTGCACGTCTGAGTGGTGGCGCCGGCCCATGTTGAGCCGGGACTGGATGGCCGGGTCCGATCCAATGCTGCGCCCAGGACCCGGGTTTGATGACTGGATCACCAGGATCATATGATGAGCAATTTCGGCCGTAACCTCGCGCTCTGGGTCATAATCGCCCTGTTGCTCGTGGCACTGTTTAACTTTTTCCAACCCAATGCGACGCAGCGCGTGGACAATCGCGTCGCTTATTCCGACTTCATCAACGACGTGAATGCTAGCCGCGTGCGCGACGTGACGATCCAGGGCCGCACCGTATCTGGCGCCCGCGCCGATGGGACGACCTTCCAGACCTTCACGCCGGAAGACCCGATGCTGGTCAGCCGCCTGACTGATAAGGGCGTGCGGGTGCAGGCCAAGCCGGAGGAGAGCGACAACCAGTTGGTGCACATCCTGCTAAGCTGGGTGCCCATGCTGTTGCTGGTTGGCGTTTGGGTGTTCTTTATGCGGCAGATGCAATCCGGCGGCGGACGCGCTATGGGCTTCGGCAAGTCACGTGCCCGTATGCTGACGGAGAAGCAGGGCCGGGTCACGTTCGAGGACGTGGCCGGCATTGACGAAGCCAAGGGCGAGCTGCAGGAAATTGTCGAGTTCCTGAAGGACCCGCAGAAGTTCCAGCGGCTAGGCGGCAAGATCCCCAAGGGCGTGTTGCTCGTGGGTCCGCCGGGCACCGGCAAGACGCTGCTGGCCCGCGCCATTGCTGGCGAGGCGAACGTGCCGTTCTTCACCATCTCCGGCTCCGATTTCGTCGAGATGTTTGTCGGTGTCGGCGCGAGCCGCGTACGCGACATGTTCGAACAGGGTAAGAAGAACGCCCCTTGCATCATCTTCATAGACGAGATTGATGCCGTGGGTCGCCATCGTGGTGCCGGCTTGGGCGGCGGCAACGACGAGCGCGAGCAGACCCTCAACCAGATGCTGGTTGAGATGGACGGCTTCGAGGCGAACGAGGGTGTAATTCTTATTGCCGCGACCAACCGGCCAGACGTGCTGGACCCGGCTCTGCTGCGTCCTGGCCGGTTCGACCGCCAAGTAATGGTGCCGAACCCCGATGTGAATGGGCGGGAGAAGATCCTGCGCGTCCATATGCGGAAGGTGCCGCTGGCCAGCGACGTGGACCCGAAGACCATTGCACGCGGCACACCGGGCTTCTCCGGCGCCGATCTTGCCAACCTTATCAACGAGGCCGCCCTGGTGGCCGCGCGTATGGGCAAGCGAGTAGTGGCAATGGCGGAGTTCGAGTTTGCTAAGGACAAGGTCATGATGGGTGCCGAACGCCGGTCGCTGGTCATGTCCGAAGCCGAGAAGCGGATGACCGCTTACCATGAAGCTGGACATGCCCTGTGCGCCATTGACGATCCGGAGTGTGACCCTGTCCACAAGGCGACGATCATTCCACGTGGACGTGCGTTGGGTCTGGTCATGAGCCTGCCCGAGGGCGACCGCCTGAGCGAAAGCAAGGTGCGGCTGCTAGCCCGGATGCGCATGGCAATGGGTGGACGCGTTGCAGAGGAACTGGTGTTCGGCCCCGACCGCGTCAGCAACGGTGCCGCCGGCGACATCAAACAGGCGACCAATATCGCCCGGGTGATGGTCACGGAATGGGGCATGAGCGACAAGCTCGGCATGATTGCTTATGGCGATAACAGCCAAGAGGTGTTCCTCGGTCATTCGGTGACACAGAACAAGAATGTCTCCGAGGTCACGGCCCGGGAGATTGATGGCGAAATCAAGAGGATCATTGACGAGGCTTACAGCGGTGCGAAGGCTCATTTGACTGCGCGTCTCGAAGATCTGCATCGCTTGGCGCGCGGATTGCTGGAGTATGAGACGCTATCGGGTGACGAGATCCGTACGGTGCTGCGCGGCGATCCCGTGATCAAGGCGGTGGTGGATGAGCCGGCGCCAGAAAGCCGCAGGGCATCGGTTCCGACCTCAGGCCGGCCGGTGGCGCCGCCGCCTACGGGCGGGCTTGGGCCGCAGCCACAGCCGGGCTGAAGGCGAGTGGCTGACATTGGGGCCGGTCCTGCGGAAGCGGGACCGGCCTTTTCTTTGCCTGGACCCTGGGCGGGGCTGCCGCCGGGACCGTTGGTCATGGGCATCCTGAACGCCACGCCGGACAGCTTCAGCGACGGCGGGCTGCATCTGGACCCCGGCCTCGCCGTCGCGGTCGGCTTGCAGATGGTTGCCGATGGGGCCGCGATCCTGGATGTCGGCGGGGAAAGCACGCGGCCCGGCTCCGCCCCGACTCCGCCGGACGAGGAGCGGCGCCGCGTCCTGCCCGTCATCACCGCACTTGCCGCCGCTGGTGTGAAGCTGTCGGTGGATACCCGCAACGCAAGCACGATGGCCGCGGCATTGGATGCCGGCGCCACGGTCATCAACGATGTGTCCGCCCTGTCCCATGATACCCTTGCGCTGCCCCTCGTGGCATCCCGCGGCTGCCCAGTCGTCCTGATGCACATGCGTGGCACTCCGGCCACAATGACCGGCATGACCAGCTACGACGATGTCGTCAGTGATGTTCTTACCGAGCTTTCCGCCCGCCTGGCCCTGGCGGAGGCGGCTGGCATACGTCGGGCCAACATCGCCGTTGATCCCGGGATCGGCTTCGCCAAGACGCCCGCCGGCTGTATTGCCCTGCTGCGCGGGCTTTCAGCATTCCGTAACCTTGGTTGCCCCATCCTCGTCGGGGTGTCGCGGAAAGGCTTCATCGGCGGGCTTTCCGGCGTGGCGGACCCTGCGGGCAGGGCAGCGGGATCGGTTGCTGCCGGGCTGTATGCTGTGTCGCAGGGCGCCAGCATTTTACGGGTGCACGACGTGGCCGCCACCGTGCAGGCGTTGCGCGTCTGGCAGGGGCTAGCGGGCTAGGGTATGGCTTATGCAATGGGTAAGGGATTTCGCATGAGCAAGCGACGGTTGTTCGGCACCGACGGCATACGTGGCACCGCCAACGTGGATCCGATGACGGCGGAGACGGCACTGCAGCTTGGACAGGCGGCTGGGCTGATGTTCGTCCGCGGCGACCATCGCCATCAGGTCGTGATCGGCAAGGACACCCGTCTCAGCGGCTACATGATCGAGCCGGCGCTGGTCGCCGGCTTCATCGGCGCCGGAATGGACGTGACGCTGGTCGGGCCTCTGCCGACGCCGGCCATAGCCATGCTGACCCGCAGCCTGCGTGCCGACCTCGGGGTGATGATCTCGGCGTCGCATAATGGGTTCGAGGACAACGGCATCAAGCTGTTCGGCCCCGACGGTTACAAGCTGTCCGACGCGACCGAGTTGGAGATCGAGATGCTGATGGCTGCGGACCGGTCGCATCGCATGGCGCCGCCGACCAAGCTCGGCCGCGCGTCGCGGCTGAACGATGCCGGCGGACGCTACATCGAGTCGGCCAAGGCGACCTTCCCGCGCGGGCGGACGCTCGACGGGATGCGGATCGTGGTGGACTGCGCCAACGGCGCCGGCTACCGCGTGGCGCCGACCGTGCTTTGGGAACTGGGCGCCACCATCATCCCGGTGGGGGTGGAGCCGGACGGGTTCAACATCAACAAGGGCTGCGGCTCGACCGTGCCGGGCTATCTCTGCAGCAAGGTGCTGGAGCACAAGGCCGACCTCGGCATCGCACTGGACGGCGACGCGGACCGGCTGCTGCTGTCCAACGAGCGTGGGGAGCTGGTGGACGGCGACCAGATCTTGGGCCTGATCGCGCAAAGCTGGGGCCGGGCGGGACGCCTGACCGGCGGCGGCGTGGTGGCGACGGTGATGTCCAACCTCGGTCTGGAGCGGTTCCTGGGCGGGCAAGGCCTGGACCTGCACCGCACCAAAGTGGGCGACCGTTACGTCGTGGAGCGCATGCGGGCGGACGGCTTCAACGTCGGCGGTGAGCAATCCGGCCACATGATCCTGTCCGATTATGCGACGACCGGCGACGGCCTGATCGCGGCGTTGCAGGTGCTTGCCGTTTTGGTGGAGCAGGGGCGCCCGGCCAGCGAGGCGTGCCGCGTGTTCGACCCGCTGCCGCAGCGCCTGAGCAACGTGCGCTTCATCGGCCCGGCGCCGCTGCATCATCCCCGCGTGCTGGCTGCCGTTGCCGCGGCTGAGGCCGAGTTGGGCACGACCGGCCGCCTGCTGCTTCGTCCGAGCGGGACCGAGCCGGTGGTGCGGGTGATGGCAGAGGGGGAGGACAGCGCGATGGTGGACCGCATCGTGCTGGAGCTGTGCGACACGATCCGGGCGGCGGCTGAACAGGCGGCATGACAGGCCCACGCCTAGGCCGTGTGCTGATCGTCGCCGGGTCGGACTCGGGCGGTGGGGCAGGCATCCAGGCGGACCTGAAGACGGTCATGGCGCTGGGTGGCTATGGCGCCACGGCCATCACGGCGTTAACGGCGCAGAATACGCTGGGCGTGCAGGGCGTGCTGCCGGTGCCGCCGGCCTTCGTGCAGCAGCAGATGCGGTCCGTGCTGGACGACATCGGCGCCGACGCGGTCAAGACGGGGATGCTGGGCACGGCGGACATGGTGGCGGCCGTGGCGGAGGTGCTGCGGGACGCAGGGCTGCCAACCGTCGTGGACCCGGTGATGGTGGCGAAGGGCGGGGCGCGCCTGCTTGATCCTGATGCCGTGGCGGCGCTGTTGCGTGACCTCCTGCCGCTCGCGGCGGTGCTGACACCGAACGTGCCGGAAGCGGAGGCGCTGCTCGGGCGCGCTATCCCGGATCATGCCGCCGCCATGGATGCCGCGCGTGCGCTGCTCGACCTGGGCGCGCAGGCCGTGCTGCTGAAAGGCGGGCACTTGGCCGGCCCGGTGGTGGAGGACATCCTTGCAACGCCGGACGGGATCGAGGTGATCCGCAGCACCCGCATCGAGACGCGCCACACCCACGGCACCGGCTGCACCCTGGCCAGCGCGGTTGCCGCCGGGCTGGCGCAGGGTATGTCTCTCCGGGACGCGGTGCTGCGCGCGGGCGCCTACGTCCATGCCGCGATCCTGGCCGCGCCGGGCCTTGGCGGCGGGCACGGCCCGTTGTGGCACGGAGTCGCTGCTCCTCCTCCCTCTCCCTCCGGGACAGGGTTGGGGTGAGGGGGTCTTGGCCGCGACGCCGGGAGCGTCAATGGCTGCTGGACTCAGGCCCACTACGCCCAGCAGTGGCGCAGCAAGACCCCCTCACCCCGACCCTCTCCCGAAGGGAGAGGGAGCAGGATAGTGCTCTGGTTGCCTCTCACCCTTCACCGTCCTAAACCGGTGCTGGGCCACGTCCCCCCACCGGGACGCTTCTCTTCTGTAAGGGAGAGCGAACATGTCGCTCGCACTCGATGCCACGCCGGTAAAGCCGCAATTGCGACCGGCCAACCCCGATTTTTCTTCTGGTCCCTGCGCCAAACGTCCCGGCTGGTCGTTACAGGCGCTGTCCGGCGCGTTGCTGGGCCGCAGCCACCGCGCCGCCGGACCAAAGGCGCGGCTGCAGGAGGTAATTGACCGCTCCCACGCGATCCTCGGCCTGCCGGCGGACTGGCGCCTGGGCATCGTGCCGGGGTCGGACACCGGTGCAGTCGAGATGGCGATGTGGTCCATGCTTGGCGCCTGCGGGGTGGACATCCTGGCCTTCGAAAGCTTCTCGGAAGCATGGGCAACGGACGTCGTGAAGCAACTCAAGCTGGCGGACGCCCGCGTACGCACGGCCCCCTACGGCATGTTGCCGGACCTCGCCGCCATTGACCCGGCGCGCGACCTCGTTTTCGCCTGGAACGGCACGACCTCCGGCGTGCGCCTGTCCCATGCCGAGTGGATCGGCACGGAGCGTGACGGCTTGGTCATATGTGACGCGACGTCAGCCGCCTTCGCGATGGAGCTGCCATACGAAAAGCTCGATGTCGTCACCTGGTCCTGGCAGAAGGTGCTCGGCGGTGAGGCGGCGCACGGCATGATCGCCCTGTCCCCAAGAGCAGTCGCCCGGCTAGAGTCCTACAAGCCCGCCTGGCCGCTGCCCAAAGTGTTCCGCATGACCAGCGGCGGCAAGCTGTCCGCCGGCATCTTCCGTGGCGAGACCATCAACACGCCCAGCATGCTATGCGTGGAGGACGCGCTGGACGGCCTGCGCTGGGCTGACTCCATTGGCGGCCTGCCCGCCCTGATCGCCCGCAGCGAGGCCAACCTGGCCGCAGTCGCCGCCTGGGTGGAGCGGATGCCCTGGGTGGACTTCCTGGCCGCCGACCCGGCCACACGGTCATGCACCAGCATCTGCCTCAAGGTGACTGCGCCCTGGTTCACCGCGCTGGACGCGGAAGGGCAGGGCAAGGCGGCCAAGCGCCTGGCCGGGCTGCTGGACAAAGAAGGCGTGGCTTACGACGTCGCGTCCTATCGCGATGCGCCGCCGGGCCTGCGCATCTGGGGCGGCGCCACCGTGGAAACGTCGGACATCCAGGCGCTGCTGCCGTGGGTCGAGTGGGCCTATGTCTCAGTGGCCAGGGACGCCGGGGCATGACGGCGCCGCGTGTCCTGATCAGTGACAAGCTATCCCCCGCAGCGGTCGAGGTATTCCGCAGTAGGGGCGTGGACGTGGACCTACGTCCTGGCCTGTCGCCGGCGGAGTTGCGCGCCTGCATCGGGGGCTATGACGGCCTAGCCATACGCAGCGCCACCAAGGTCACGCGGGAGGTGCTGGATGCCGCGCCGCGCCTGCGCGTGGTCGGACGCGCCGGCATCGGCGTGGACAACGTGGACGTGAAGTCCGCGACCGCCCGGGGCGTCGTGGTGATGAACACGCCAAACGGCAACGCCACCACGACGGCCGAGCACGCCATCGCCATGATGTTCGCGCTGGCCCGGCAGATCCCGGAAGCCACCGCCAGCACCCGCGCCGGGAAATGGGAAAAGAACCGCTTCCTGGGCGTCGAGCTGACCGGCAAGACCCTGGGGCTGATCGGCTGCGGCAACATCGGCGCCATCGTCGCCAACCGCGCCGTCGGGCTGCATATGCGCGTGATCGCCTACGACCCTTATCTGACCGAGGCACGGGCCGTCGCGCTGGGTGTCGAGAAGGTGGACCTGCCGGACCTGCTGGCCCGCGCCGATGTCATTACCCTGCACACGCCGCTGACCGACGCCACCCGCAACATCCTGTCCCGCGATGCCCTGGCCGCCTGCAAGCGCGGCGTCCGCATCATCAACTGCGCCCGCGGTGGCCTGGTGGACGAAGCCGCACTGGCGGAGGTGCTCGCCAGCGGCCACGTCGCCGGCGCTGCACTGGACGTGTTCGAGACCGAGCCTGCCACCAGCAGCCCGCTGTTCGCCTATGAGAATGTGGTCTGCACCCCGCATCTGGGCGCTGCCACCACCGAAGCGCAGGAGAACGTTGCGCTGCAGGTGGCCGACCAGATGGCCGACTTCCTGCTGACCGGCGCGGTGTCCAATGCCGTCAACATGGCGTCATTGTCGGCGGAGGAAGCACCGCGGCTGCGGCCCTACATGGAGCTGTGCCGCCTGCTCGGCGCGTTCGCCGGGCAGATGACAGCGGCGGACCGGGGGGCGTTGCGGAGCGTCGCCATCGAGTTTGAAGGCCAGGCCGCGGCGCTGAACCACCGTCCGCTGACGGCAGCGGCGGTCGCTGGGCTGCTCGGCCCGTTGATGGAAGGCGTCAACATGGTGAACGCGCCGGTGATCGCGCGGGAGCGGGGGATGGAGGTCGCCGAGACCGTGCACGACCGCCCCAGCGAGTATCAGACCCTCGTGCGCCTGACGGTCTCGTCGGATCGGCAGGGCCGGTCCGACGGAACCAGCGGCCTGACCCGTAGCGTCGCCGGCACCCTGTTCGGCGCAGCCGGCCCGCGGCTGGTAGAGATCAAGGGCATCAAGATCGAGGCCGATTTCGGCCGGCATATGCTGTATGTGACGAACCAGGACCGGCCCGGCTTCATCGGCCGCTTCGGCGCGGCGCTGTCGGAGGCCGGCATCAACATCGCGACCTTCCACCTGGGCCGTGCCGCCGCGGGCGGGGATGCGATCTGCCTCGCATCGGTGGACACCCCGGTGCCGGAGGCCGTGTTGCATCAGGTGCGCGCGCTGCCGATGGTGGTGCAGGCGACGACCCTGCAGTTCTAGGCTATACGCCGCCTCCTATGACCGACGACCTGCCCCCGAACCCGGCGCTGCTGCCTGCCGGCCTGCACGACCTGCTGCCTCCAGAGGCGGAAACCGAGGCCGCGACGGTTTCCGCACTGATGGAAGCATTCGCCGCGCACGGCTATGACCGGGTCAAGCCGCCGCTGCTGGAGTTCGAGGACGGGCTGCTGGCCGGCGCCGGCAGCGCCATGCAGGACCAGGCGTTCCGCGTCATGGACCCGGCGACCCACAAGATGATGGGCGTGCGCGCGGACATGACGCCGCAGGTCGCGCGCATCGCCTCTACACGCATGGCCGGCTATCCCCGGCCGTTGCGGCTGTCCTACGCCGGGCAATGCCTGCGGCTGCGCGGGTTGGGCCTGGCGGCAGACCGGCAGGTGGCACAGGCCGGGATCGAGCTGATCGGCGTCGACTCGCCAGCGGCAGACGCGGAGATCGTCGTTTTGGCCGCCGCGGCGCTGGCGGCAATCGGCTTGGACCGTGTCAGCTTCGACCTGACCCTGCCGCCCCTAGCGCCGACCCTGTTGGATGAGGCTGGGATCACCGGCCCAGTCCGCCAGGCATTGACCCATGCGCTGGACCGGAAGGACGCCGCCGAGGTAGCCCGGCACGGCGGACTCATTGCCGGGCTGCTGACCGATTTGCTGCTGGTGGCCGGCCCGGCTGGCCCAGCCCTTGATGTGCTTACCGCAGCCGACCTGCCGCCGGCCTCCGCTGCCCTGTGCGCGCGTTTGCGGGATGTCATGCTGGCGATCCAGGCGCAGGCGCCGGGACTGCGGCTGACACTTGATCCCATCGAGTTCCGCGGCTTCCGCTACCATACCGGCGTTTGCGTCACGGTATTCGCGCCGGGCCGCCACGAGGAGCTGGGCCGCGGCGGACGCTACGTATCCGGAGAGGCGGAGCCGGCGACCGGCCTGACCCTGTTCCCGGACGCGCTACTGCGCGCCTTGCCGCCGGCGCCTGCCCGGCAGCGCGCGTTTCTGCCGTGGGGCACTCCGCCTAGGGATGCAGTGGTCCTACGCGCCGGCGGGTATGCAACCATCCCCGCCTTGTCCGACCTGCCGGACCCGGTGGCGGAGGCGCGGCGTCTCGGCTGCACCCACATCCTGCGGGACGGCGCTGCCGTGCTGCTTACCATGGAGAGCTAAATGCCCAACGTCGCCGTCATCGGTGCCCAGTGGGGCGACGAGGGGAAGGGCAAGGTGGTGGACTGGCTCGCCAGCCGGGCCGACATCGTGGTGCGGTTCCAGGGCGGGCATAACGCCGGGCACACGCTGGTGGTGGGCAATCAGACCTATCGCCTATCCCTGCTGCCGAGTGGGCTGGTGCGGGGCAAGCTGGGGATCATCGGCAACGGTGTTGTGATTGATCCCGAGGCGCTGCTGGCGGAGATGGACCGCGTTCGCGCCCAAGGGCTGAACGTCGGCCCGGACAACCTGCGCATCGCCGAGAATGCCGTGCTGATCCTGCCGGTACACGGCGCCCTGGATCGTGCGCGGGAGATCGCCCGCGGCGACCGCAAGATCGGCACCACTGGGCGGGGAATCGGACCGGCCTATGAGGATAAGGTTGCCCGCCGGGCCATACGCGCCTGCGACCTGGCAGAACCGGAGGTGCTGGCGGACAAGCTGGACGAACTCCTGCTGCACCACAACACGCTGCTGACCGGCCTGGGTGCGCCTTCGTTCGAGAAGCAGGCGCTGCTGGACCTGTTGCTCGGCCTCGCGCCCCGCATCCTGCCGCATGTCGAGCCTGTGTGGGAGCGGCTGGAAACCGCCCGCAAGGCTGGCAGCCGCATCCTGTTCGAGGGCGCGCAGGCCGTCATGCTGGATGTGGACCACGGGACCTACCCCTTCGTGACCAGCAGCAACACGATTGCGGCGACGGCCGCCGCCGGGTCAGGTGTCGGCCCGGCGCAGGTCGGGATGGTGCTGGGCATTGCCAAGGCCTACACGACACGCGTCGGTTCAGGCCCGTTCCCGACGGAGCTGCACGATGACATCGGCAAGATGCTGGGCACCCGTGGGCACGAGTTCGGCACCGTAACCGGACGTCCGCGGCGGTGCGGCTGGTTTGATGCGGCGCTAGTGCGTCAGGCGTGCAAGGTAGGTGGCATCCAGGGTTTAGCCCTGACCAAGCTGGACGTCCTGGACGGGATGACGGAACTCAAAATCGGGATCGGCTACGAGATCAGCGGCCAGCGTTACCAGCACTTGCCGGCGGGGCAGGCGGCGCAGGCTGCGGCAGTACCGGTATATGAGACCATCGAGGGCTGGTCGGGCAGTACCCGCGGCGCCCGGCGCTGGGCCGATTTGCCGGCGCAGGCGATCAAGTATGTGCGACGGGTAGAAGAATTGGTGGAGGTGCCGGTGACTCTACTATCCACCAGCCCCGAACGGGACGACACCATCCTGATGCGCGACCCATTTGAAGGGTGACAGTGCCTGCTCCCTCTCCCTTCGGGAGAGGGTTGGGGTGAGGGGGTCTCGGGGCAAACACTTGGAAGCTTGGGTTCATACACAGTAGGTTCGAAATGAGAGAGGTCGGAACAAAACCTCTCCCTCATTCTTTCCCCTCCCCCGTAAGAAGAGGGACACAACTACGCGGCCTGAGCCATCCGGCGTTCGGCGACCTGGGTCTTCATCGCCTTCTGCAGCTTCTCAAACGCGCGAACCTCGATCTGCCGTACCCGCTCGCGGCTGATATTATATTGCTGGGACAAGTCCTCCAACGTCGTCGGGTTGTCCTTCAGCCGGCGCTCGATCAGAATGTGCCGCTCGCGCTCGTTCAGGGTCTTTAATGCGCTGCTTAGCAACGCCTTACGGCCCGTAAGCTCCTCGCGGTCGGCCAACTCGACTTCCTGGCTGGCGCTCTCATCCACCAGCCAATCCTGCCACTCGCCCTCGCTGTCGGCACGGACCGGCGCATTCAGGCTATTATCCGGGGCGGCGAGACGGCGGTTCATGCTGACCACATCCTGCTCGGGAACCGCCAACATGCGGGCGATCTTCGCGACCTGCTCTGGCTTGAGGTCGCCGTCTTCAATGGCCTGCATTTGGCCCTTCAGACGGCGCAGGTTGAAGAACAGCTTCTTCTGTGCGGCAGTCGTGCCCATCTTCACCAGGGACCAGCTATGCAGGATATATTCCTGGATCGCGGCCCGTATCCACCACATCGCATAGGTCGCCAGGCGGAACCCCCGGTCAGGGTCGAACCGCTTGACGGCCTGCATCATCCCAACGTTGCCTTCGCTGATCAATTCACCAACGGGAAGGCCATAGCCACGGTAGCCCATGGCAATCTTGGCAACCAGGCGAAGATGCGAGGTGACAAGCTTGTGCGCCGCATCCATGTCCTCATTGTCCCGCCACTGGCGCGACAGCGCCAACTCCTCCTCGGGAGCGAGCATGGGGAACTTGCGGATCTCTTGCAGGTAGCGGGACAGGTTGCCCTCAGGGGCAACATTGATAACAGCAGCAACCATTGGGTTCGGCCTCACTCGTCTGTTGACGATCTGTAACCCTATACGGCGATACAGACAGGTCAGTTGCGACGGAACAAGAAGCAAGCGCGACGGAAGCTATCACGTCCCAGCGACCACCCCGAAGCGGCTGGAGGCTGGACAAGCTCTGGCGCAACACGCCCGTTGCGCCAATCTCAGGTTTATACAGGACTAGTCAGGTCCTGTCAAAGAGAATACGGCGTCATGTTCCCTATCCGTCCAGTGCAGCGACGAGGGCTGCCATGTCCTCCGGCATCGGGCGTTCAAATGACAGCATGGCACCGGTTCGCGGATGTGCAAAGCCGAGCCTGGCCGCGTGCAGCGCCTGACGTGGGAAGTCCAGCAGCACCGCACGGGCTGGCAAGGGCAGCGCCTTGGCCGCCGCGGGTACTCGGCGGAGGTAGACGGGGTCGCCAACCAACGGGTGGCCGACGCTTGCCATATGCACCCTGATCTGGTGCGTGCGCCCGGTCGCCAGCACGCACTCCATCAATGCCGCCGCAGTGGCCCAGCTCCGCAGGGTGCGGTATCGCGTCAGCGCCGGCTTGCCGCCGCGGGTAACCAGCGCCATGCGCTTACGGTCGCGCGGGTCGCGGCCGATGGCGCCTTCGACCTCCCCGGTCGCAGCAGCTGGAACGCCCCAAACCAGGGCCAGGTAGGCGCGGTCCAGGTCGCGCGCGGCAAAGGCAGCGGATAGGCGGGCCAGCGCTTCCTCCGTCTTGGCGACAACCATGACGCCGCTGGTGTCCTTGTCCAGACGGTGGACGATGCCGGGCCGCCGCTCGCCGCCGATCCCGGGCAGGCTGTCGCCGCAGTGCGCCAGCAGGGCGTTCACGAGCGTGCCGTCCTCGTTGCCCGGCGCGGGATGCACGACCAGTCCTGCCGGCTTGTCGAGCACGAGCAGATCACCGTCCTCGTAGAGGATCGGGAACGGGATGTTCTGCGCTTGCGGGGATGCAGCGACCAGGGCAGGGCGCGCCACGGTGAAGGTGGCGCCGGGGAGGACGGCCTCGGCCGGGTTGCGCAGGGCGGCGCCGTTCCGCAGCACTGCGCCGTCCTGCATCAAGGCCTTGACGCGGGTTCGCGACAGGGTGCCGATGGCGTCTGCCAGGAACCGGTCGGTGCGTTGCCCGGCGGCGTCCGGCCCTGCCACGACCTCGATCCGGTCCGGCACCGTGCCGGGCGCGACGCCAGCCACGCTGGCGTCAGACATGAAGGAGGGCAGGGGTGCGTGCGTTGAAGGTTGCGGTCGTGTTCATGGGCGTCCTAATCGTCGGCGGGGTCATCGTGCTGTTCACGGTGCTGGCGCAACGCATGTCGTCCAGCAGCGGGCCGATTGCGAGTGCCGTGCTGGACGAACCCGCTGGCACCCGCATTGCCGGCGCCTCGGCAGCGCCGGATCGCCTGGTTGTCCAGCTGCAGGGCGGCGGGCCGGACCGGGTCGTGGTGCTGGACACCAAGACGGGCCGGGTGCTGGGCCGCGTCGGGCTGGCACGCTGATGGCGCACAAGAAGCCGCATTTGCCGACTAAGGTTTGCGCCGCCTGCGGACGGCCGTTCACCTGGCGCAAGAAGTGGGCAAAGACCTGGGACGAGGTCCGTTTCTGCTCCGACGCGTGCCGGACCGGCAAGCGGGAGGCAGCCCGGCGGACGCAGGGCAAAGAGGGTTGATCTGCATGCGGCGCTGTCCTAGATAACCTGCCTGGCTACGTCCTGTTCGTCTAGAGGCCTAGGACACCGCCCTCTCACGGCGGTAACAGGGGTTCGAATCCCCTACGGGACGCCACTACCTCGAGGCTAATGATTTTAAGTGGCATTTTTGCTGGCTTTCCGCCGCGTATCACGCTCGTGATGCACGGATGAGTGTGCCGTATCTGGTCTTTCGGCGGCAAGGACAGTATTCACACCCTATTTACTGGCCTCCCCACCGCGCTGTATGGCGCATTCCGGCCAGTGAATAGAGTGCTCCGCTCCGTTACGCCCTGCCGATACAGGCGGGGTGGAAAGCGGGGACGGGCTGCATTGAGGTCACCCGAAGTCTGCTGACTAACGGCTTTGCGCTGAAGAGTTCGGACATCCGTGTCAAAAACTTGACGCTGCGGCGCGGCAACTCCCAGTTACATACTATCAGCGCCGAATCGCCGGAGGCTTCGACGGGGAGCTTTCGGCGGCCAAGTCGTCCCGTCGGAGTCTTGCATGCCCCTAGCCCTAAATGAAATCAGATCACGGGCCTTCCAATTCGCAAAAGAATTCGGGGGCGACAAGGACGAGGACAAGGAGGCGAAGACCTTCTGGGACGAGTTCTTCAAAGTGTTCGGGGTGGTGCATCGCCGACTCGCCACGTTCGAGGAGCCAGTCAAGAAGGCGTCCGGCAACGGCGGCTACATCGACCTTCTCTGGAAAGGCGTGCTCCTCGTAGAGCACAAGTCCAAGGGCAAAGACCTCGACAGGGCCAAGGGTCAGGCCTTCGACTACTTTTCCGGCCTCAAGGACCGCGACCTCCCGCGATACGTCGTAGTCAGCGACTTCGCCCGAATCCGGCTCTATGACCTCGAAGCCAAGGACACCAAGCCCGTTGAGTTCGCGCTTTCAGAACTCCCGCAAAACATCGACCTGTTCGGCTTCATCAGCGGCTACAAGCCTCGGTCGTTCGGGGTGGAAGATCCCGTCAACCTCAAGGCGGCGGAGAAGCTCGGCGCGCTACACGACCTCTTGGAGGCATCCGGATACGTCGGCCACGACCTGGAGGTGTTCCTGGTCCGCATCCTATTTTGCCTGTTCGCCGACAAGT
>JAABUK010003723.1_pt1 | contig 25466 bp, 43 predicted proteins | sample 5559141 | NCBI WGS metagenome assembly JAABUK01 (sample SAMN10711869, study PRJNA513367) | rock metagenome | isolation source: Antarctica rocks | place: Antarctica: Victoria Land, Pudding Butte nord | collected 2016-01-03 | reverse complement strand
AACGGTGGCGTAGCTGAACGATCCCTGCACCTTTTCGGCCCGAGGCAGTGCGCGGTATCTCACCTTGAGGCCGTGCGCCTCCTCCTGCAGGCGGTCTGCGACAGCCTGCCCCGCCGATGGATCCCTCGAGGTCAAAATGACTCGCGCCCCTGCCGCCGCAAGCGCCCGCACCGTCTCCGCCCCGATGCCGCTGTTGCCGCCGGTGACCACAGCCTGTGACAGCAGCGGCTGCATCAGGGTGTGGCGCCCCTGACCACCGTGCTTGAACGGGCATACTTGCCTGTCATGTGCTCATCTGCGCGTATATGGCACTGAGCATTGGTTGAGGGGTGTCAACGCGCAGGGCAGTAACGTTTTCGCGCCAGCGACCATGACATGTCGAAGTGGGTTTGTGCACAAGGCACCCCGGGCAGCAGGCACGTATTGCGCACAGGCGCATCATCCCGCTCACCACTTTGCCGCTGAGGTCATGACCCTGTACCGCGTCCAATGCCGTGCTGGATCGTCCCAGGCCCATCGTTATTTGGAGGACTGTCCTGCGACACCACCTGCTGACGAAAGACCGTGCTGCTTACCGGAACACCAGATATTGCCCCGTTTGCAAGCCGATGTGCCCGAATGGACGGATGAGGAGCTATATGCACCACAAGCCTAGCTATGATTTGCTGGTCTACACGCTGCGAGCGACTGTAATGGGAAGCTGCAAAAACCAATTACTCCGGAAAACTCTCTCCTGGGGGGAATTGCCCTTCAAGCAGATTAACTAGAGGCGAGTGATGGTCTGGAGACTGCCAACTGCAGGAAACGTTGTTGGCGGACAGACTGACGATTCCTTCCCCCGCACCGCGGCCGGCCACTTGATGATAGGTTCCCGTCCCGTACAGGCGATATATTCCTCTGACGAGGCTCTGTCAGTACACGTGGGTGGCGTGTTTCACATGACCGCATGATTAATTTACAGATTTGCTTCGCCTTGCAGTAATGCAGCGTTCACTTTCAATTTGCACCACCTATCGCGCGATCAGGATTGAGTATTCTGCTAAGTACTTGCTGTACCCCCCTTATTTCTGTTGCCGGTCCTTTTGACCGGCCAGCTCGGTAGCACCACTCGAGTAGAGCCATCATGGCTCACCAGGCCGGGGATGCTAAGCCAGTCGCGCGGCACCACCGAGTCGGCTGTGGTGAAGTATTTGGCATGTCAGAGCCTGGCCGGGGCGCTGGTGGCAACATCGCGGAGTGGGGCAAGAACATGCTGAGGACGCCGCTGAATTTCTACCGGCGCTGCCGCGTGCAGCACACCGTGGAGGTAACGCTTGTCCAAATACTGGCGCGCGTCACCTCCTCCTGCTTGAGTGCAAGATGGTTGGAACTAGAACGCGGCCGTTAGCACCCTGCTGAAGCTTTTATGGAAACGCGCAGGTCGATGAAATCACGGGACGCGCGATTAATGTGTCCGCGCATACCTCTGCTCAGACGGACGACCTGAAGAAGGAGCTGAACTGGTGAGTGACTACCCTCAGAGGAAGAACCGGACAAATCTACCATGTCGAATCGAGTTGCCATGCCACTGACGACGGCGGCATGCCACGCCGCGGGCGGCGGGGTTCTGCACCCTAATGCATGCCTTGAGGGGCAGCGCTATGTGTAAAAGCTATGTTACACGCCACCATCTTGTTCAACACAGAGCCAGCGGCTGCGCTGTTCTTTAGGGCCACCAACTTTGGTGCTGACTTGCACTGCGCATTGCTAACTTGAGACAGGTGCATAACGTTTTGCGGTTCGCGCAAGCAATGGGTAGTGTGTAGGCTTCCCTGGCTGCTGGCAGTCTTTGTGCAACCGTTGCAGTTGCCAGCAGCCGCATAGAGCCGAGATACACCTGGACACCTCGACACAGTCGACGCCTTGACGGCGCTCTCTTGAAACGCTGGGGTCAGTCGCTTGGCAGGAAAATTCGTGTGACGATCATAGTGCTGCCAGTAGCGTCGGCCGATCGTGTGGTGCTGGCTTTGCGGCCCAGCCGGGGTGCAGTTCTAAGGGGTACAAGCCGCAAGGCGTTTGCAAACTAAGCCTCGGTGCACCCATGCCCGGGCATGCGAACGGCCAAGCGCATGGGTTGCTGCGTGGTTTGCAGCTTCGCTGGCGCTGTGCAGTGAGCCGTCAGCTGCGAGACGACGCTCGGTGCTGAGGTGGACTCGCCTGACAAACCTTCTGTTTGTGCAGCCGCGGTGGCAAGTCAGCCTCTGCATTTGTGGCTTCTGGAAAGCACTTTGTGCTGCTTCCCAGTGCACAAGCGCTAGGCGGTTGCCTCGACAGGGGTTGGACGCGTCAGCGATGCTTACTCATGGCTAACCCGACGTGCAGCAGGCTTTCCGACTGAGCTTTCCGACTTTGGCATGTGCAGGTTCGACCTGACGAACCTGGGTATCGGTATCATCCTCGGTGAGTCCTGAGGAAGCTGCACCACCTTGCTGCACCCTGTGTAGCACCTGTGTAGTACGAGGGGTGGCGTTCTGCCGTGCAGCGAGCGATGCTGTGCTCGAATGCACAGTTCACTCGAGCTCAGCATCACATCGTCTGTGACTGAATGGATAATGCGACCGGTCAGCAATGACACCTGAGCTGCCATCAAAACCGCCGCTCATACAGGCGCCGGCGTGTTCGTCACGACCGGAACGGTGGCCAATGGCTATGCCGGGTGAGTGAGACGTTTCCTCGGAACTTTGCGTGATACAATGCCGCGGACGCTGCTGCCAATCTCGGCTACACTGGCGTCGCTGCAACATCCGTATCTGTTCAGCGGGCGGGTTCCATAAACATGCAGCGGATCGATGCTCAGCAGCAGCTCGAGCGTTTGGGTTAACCTTGTTTGTCTGCGCTGCAGGGGTGCGACGGTCCTGTCGTACGCCATCGCTGGGCTGTCCGCGTTTCTCAGGTGTGCTGCTGTGCTGAGTGACCCGCCGCTGCCGCTGATGATGCCATGAGCGCGCGTACCTGCTTTTGCCGGCTCTTCAACAAGATATCACATCTGGCATTCCGTTTTTGTGCTGCACCAGCGCCATGTGCTACAGCGAGTACGCCGTGGACTACCCCATCGCCGGCGGCAGCTTCACATTCATGCTGCAGACCTTCGGCGAGTTCCCTGGCTGGTGCGTGCGCTTTGCGCTCATGCTTTTCCTTGTTTCGGCTCAAGGTAGCAGTGCTTGGCATCCATGTAATGGGCTCATCTTTGTCGCAGACCTTGCTGGCGGCTTCAGACCACATCTGGTGCAGGGCAGAAAAGGCATGGATATCAGAAAGTCTGCAAAAGCCTGAAGTCTCCTCTGCACGTTGCAGGATCGCCGCGTCCAACATCGTGTTCAACTACGTGCTGGCTAATGCTGCGGTGGCGCGCTCCTTCTCTGGCTACTTCGCGAGCCTGTGCAACAAGGCAAGCTGGCTTGAGCATGCACGTTTGCCGACCCGGGCTTCTGGCCGAAGGCAAAATTGATGCCGACCGCCATAGTGCAGCCTCGAACACGGCGCACGCCAATGGCGGTCTCTGACTTCGCCTTTTCGCTCGCGAACAGGACCCCACGTTCTTTAACGTGGCAGGCGCCAACCACGTGCTGGACTTCTGGGCCTTCGGCTTGATCCTGGTGCTTAGCGTGCTGCTGTGTTGGGGCATCAAAGAGACCAAGACCTTCAACAACGGTGAGGCGTTTTCCCGTCCCCGCCCAAGGGGAAACACACAGCATTCCCTTTGATCGCACTGGGGTGCTGGTGCTGAGCGTGCTGCTGTGCCGGGGCACTAAGGTGACTAAGGCCTCCAACGACGATGAGCTGCCCTGGTCACGGCAACAGAGTGTGTGGGCTCTCCCCCGCGCCCGAGGGTTTTGGGGAGCGTTGACAGGTGGCATGTGCCGCGCTGGCACCCTTCACGCTTGTTGGTAGAGACGAGGCTCGGCTGGTTCCGGGGTGCTTCAGTCGTGTCTTCCGGCGGCGTACCAGTGCAGACTGGCCGCAGCACACTGTCATGCCATTGGTGACTTTTTGGTCCACCAGCACCAACCTCCAGACTGCTGCCGCGCAGTGGTGACGGTGGTACACGTCGGCGTCGTCATCTTCATCATCATCGCAGGGCTGACGCAGGCCAAGGGCAGCAACTTTACCAATGGCGGGTGCGGCTTTACTTCAGTCTGCAGCAGCCTGACCTCTGTCGGGATCTGACCCTCGCAGCTGTCGACACAACAACAGGTCCTGCAACCTGCAGTATATTTTTGGGTATACTGCCACCCGATTATGCAAGGAGTAGCATAATGGCTGAAGGCGACACACATCCCTGCTCCCGCCTGGCAGGTCTGCAGCCTCACAGCTTGCTGCAGGCTTGGCGCGCAGTACACCGACCGCCTCTCTTCTGGTGCACTGTGATGCATTGTCTTGCAGCGCTTAGCATGAGCACCGCTTGCTTTGCTGCGCCTCAGGTTTGCGCCTTGTGGCGCCCGTGGCGTCTTCAACGGCGCCTCGCTGCTTTTCTTCTCGTACGTGGGCTTTGACGCCATTGCCACCACCGCTGAGGAGGTCAAAAACCCTGGGCGCGACATCCCCATTGGTGCGCGCTGGCCGCTTTAGTTGGTACCCGCTGTCCACTTGGGCAGTTGAAAAACCGAATGACAATGTTCCTTGAGCGTCTGGTGACGCGCGGCTGGCTGTTGCCTGCTCAATTGTGAGCCTAGCGCGCCGGTTATTGTGTCGTACAGCTGACTGAAAGCTGTGTTCCTTTGAATCCGCAGGCATGACGCTGGCACTGACAATCGTGACCACCCTGTGAGTGCGTTCAATGCTGCGCCAAGCCTGTATGTTGCATCTCAATATATGCAACCTGTGCAGATTATGGGACTGTTGGTGCAGCGCATGCACGGCAGCGCATGCAGTACTCATGTGTGCCTGCGTACGTTCGCCTGCAGGTACCTTCTGTGCTCAATCACGCTCACGCTCATGCTGCCCTACACGGACATCAACCCCAACGCGGCGTTCAGCCAGGCCTTTGTTAGCGTCGGCATGAAGTGAGCGCTCCCTCATGGTCTGGCTATGCTGCATAGCGCATTGTTCAAGTAAAACTGCCATTCCTCTTGGTCACCCTAGGTCCGTCTTGGTCTGGCGGTTGTGCTGCATGCATCGAGATGAGTGCGGCATCGTGTGTTTGAGCACAGTTGACTGCGCATCTGAGACCTGAGAGGAACCTGCTGTCTTGTCTTCTCCAGGTGGGCATCCTACATCGTGGCCGTCGGCGCACTGCTCGGCATTGTGACTGGTGCGTCTTCTCTTTCTCACCTCCCAGGCACGGATGGACGTCAAGTGCACCTGCAAGACAACACCTGGACGAGCTTTCGTCTGCTCGTGCTCCACATGCTGGGTGTAGCTGCATTTCTGACCGCCGCGCTTCACTTACGTTCATTCTCTTGCTGTGGCGCAGGCACGATGGTGGGTCTGCTGGCCGTCACGCGGTCCATCATCGCGCTGGGCCGTGAGCACTTCCTGCCGCCCTTCCTGGCGTGGGTCAACCCCAAGCTAAAGACGCCCATCTTCACAACCGCGCTGCTGGGCGTCATTACTGGTAAGCCCATCGTCTCATCACAAGACTGGAGGCTGTCCTGCCGATGGGCGTCGCTGGTGACGGCCAAGCCTGACTTCTGTCTGACAAGCCTGAAATGGAAAAAATCAGATGTGATCACATCGTTGCACGTGCGCCGAGCATCCTGTAATGTGTAGTACCTTGAGTGACGCGCCTATGACCAAATGGTGTGGCGTGCCCGCAGCCATCATCGCCCTGTTCACCGCTTTCGACAACCTGCTCAAGTGCGTCTTGGCCCCCATCACCATGTTCATCCGTCCAATCTATCAGCAACATCTCGCCAGTTCGTTTCAGTCTCATGCTGGTTCCTTCCAGTCCCTTTCAGAGCACGAACCCCCTGCTCCTGTTGGGTCATGCACAGCGCTCGGGTTCCGCCTCGCTTTTGATTTTGCAGGATCGTCACATCCTGATTGCGTGTGTTTGCCCTCGCAGCTTGGTTTCTATCTGTACCTTGTTTACTTTCTACATGGCGAGCTCTTTTCCCCCTTGCTGCGCTTCCCACACCTGCATGTATGCAGGAGCGGCATAGCATGTGTGTGGACTGGTGGCGATGTGCTTCGGGTCGTGTGTCGCCTGGCTTCACGCATGCCTTCCAGCTCGCACAGCTTTGTGCATCGATGTCAGTGTGGTCGTATCTGTCGCCTCGTAATTGACTGGGCTCAATTGAGTCGTGACTGCTGGGGCCCAATGCACACCCTTGTCGGGCGAGCTTAAAGGCGCTGAGCTGTTCTTTTTGTCTGCAGATCGCCAACGGGTATGTGTCACCTGGCGTCACGCGTTCCTTTCAGCTCGCACATCTTTGTGCATCGATGTCATTATGGGCATATCACATATCTTTGCCTCGTTGTTGTTTGGGCTGCCATCAAGTCGTGAATGCTGGGACCTAAGGCACAGCGCCGTTGGGCAAGCCTCGAAGGCGCTGAGCTTTCCACGTTGTCCGCAGCATCATCTTCCGCCACTACTACAGACCCGGCTACAACAAGCCCTGGCTCGCCCTGTTCATGCTGGTGTGGCTGACCGCCACCTCCCTGGGTGAGTGCCGCTCAGCGCGCCGCCTGTCTGCAGTATTTCCTTTGCAAGACAGCTGTGCCGCCTTCCACGGTGGTGCCCCTTTTGAAAGCCCGCATCAGAAGCATGCAATGACTGGCGCTTTTGCCTGGTGCATGGTCCAGCATTGGCATGATCGCTGCACACCTTGTGTATCGAGCACGACACGCCCTCGCCCTGTTGCTGACAAATGCACGCGATTCACACACGCTCACTTTTCAATGCAGGGCTGGCTATCTACTACCAGCTGTCCACCGGCTGGGTGGGGCTCCTGGTGCCTGGCGTCCTGTGGCTCGTCGGCACCATCGCCATCTCGTTTGTTCCGCAGGTACGCAATTGAGATGGAATGATAACATATAATCAACAGCGGCGCCATCCTCCTTCGCGACCGGCTGTGAACACTGCAGCAGGGTGTGGGGTTTGGAGCGGCCTCTGTGACTTCCATTCCACCTGTTCCATTGGGTCACACGCCCAGCGCCTGCTGCATCTGCAGACGGCGGCGGCGGCATGTATGTCTCGCTGTGTAAGGCAGATACCTGACGCACTACGACTGGGTCTCTGAAACCTCTCGTGTGTGTGTTTTTTTTCTACAGGCATACAAGCCCGTGCGGTTCAGCGTGCCACTCATGCCCTGGATCCCCTCCGGCAGCATCATCCTCAACGTGAGTGCCCGTGCAAGCTTTGTACATGTGCACCTTTGCTTGACAAGTCCGTTTCTGCCACCATTGCCTGCTGTCCCCATGCCGGGCAAGTCGTGGCAGGAGCCCCGCGATGCCCCCAGAGCTTGCTGCAACCACTGCCGCGCATTGCGGAATGCAAGCTGTTACTGTCGGTACGCGGGCTGCATGCATGTCCCAGCTATACTGCTGCGGTGGCCGATGAGCTGCCCGAGAGTGACATTCTGGTGGCCTCCGTCTTTGTGCAGGTGTTCCTCCTGAGCACCATCGCCCAGCCGGCGGACCAGGGCGGGCCAGGGTCGTTGCCCTACAAGCAGTGGGGGTGAGTCTTGTTAGGGCGACAGCTATATCTGAAGCGCGCAATTCCAAGGACATTAGCCAGATGCAGTTCCTGCCTGCACTAATGGCACATTGGCGACTTGCCCTGCTCACCCGCTGGCCATTGCTTTGGCACTCCCACGGGTCTGCTCATGTCTCCAGCCAGTGTCTCTCGCAATGCACCTGTGTGTCCATGTCTGCAGCGTCGAAACCAGCATCTGATCAGTTCCTTTTGTGCCTGCAGGGTGTTCATGGCCTGCTCCGTCGTTGTGTACTTCCTCTACAGCCTGCCCAACATCGTGCTGCAGAACCGCATCGCCACGTGCGTCCTTTTCCTTGGGACAGAACCGAATCTCGTTCGGAAGTTGAGTGCATATGCAGGTGTCATCAGCCCGCTGTCGGTGTCATGAGCCTGCTGGCAACTCTCGGTCTGCGTGGCGTCGTTCACATCAGATCTGCTGTGCTTGGGGTCTAGGACTCGACGGCAAATGGTCAAAAGCTCCTTGCCAAGGGATGTGGATCGTGGAGTTCGAGGAGCAACAATCACTGGCATGCGTGGCAGAACTTGGTAATGCGGGCAGGTCTCCGCAGCTAAGGGAGGAAGGCCACAGCAGTGCCCTAGGAGCAATGCCAAGAGTCTGGTGCCGTTCACAAGCCACCACAAGTGCGTTTCCATGTACCAGGGGCGGCATCCAGGGCGCGGGCGCGCAGGAGATGACCGCAATGGAGACGGCGCAGTACAAGAACGGCACCCTCCACGGGAATGGCCACGAGCCCGCAATCGCGCCCGCCCACATCTAGAGTCCCTCCTCGGGACGCGCCTCCCGCCAGGCGGTCGCCCACTGTGCGCAGGCATCACCGCGCGAGCGCCCTGCGTCGGATTTACAGGGCAACAAAAACCCGGACAACAAACTCTCTTAAGATCCTAGGGAGTTTATTGGACGAATAAGCGGCTGGCGGGCAGGCTGCAAACCGGCCGGCGTCCCAGCCTGCTCGTCGTGGCTGCTGTAACGGACGCGAAGACACGCAGTGACGAGATGGAATCGTGAGCCGCCGCACAGACTCTTCGGCCCACGGCAGCTCAGCATGGGAGGCGTCGAAGCGGGGACGTCCTGCGGCCCTGCTAGACCCTGCGCTGTGCATGGCGCGGGCGGTGACAAGAGCCAGGTGCCGGGGGTAGCTCCATTTTGTTCCGTGAAGGTATAGGACCTGGATGGGCGCTGCTGCGGTGTACACATGCGGGGCGCACAGATAGATGTGCGGATGATGTGGACGGCATGCGGCGTACTGCTATCAAGCACATGGTACAAGGGGTGAAGTAATGCAGAACGATATTCTGCTAACAGCCAACTGGTGTCAAAACATGGCATAGGTATTTGTACTTGATGCTGGTCAATGGCCTTCGTTTGTCTGGGCGATATTGCAGCCAAGGGCGTTGTCCCTTGCACGGCTGCCGCATCGGCATCTATAACTGTGAAGAGGCTCAGTGGCTACAGCCTCACCCAAACGCACATGCAGTTTTTCGTTTCGCCCGTCAGTTCTGACTGCATGAATGGGCCAGTGATCAATTTGTCAAAAGTTTACATAGCCGCCGATGTTCCGCCGCTTTTGGCAGCTCGCCGAAGCGAATTGGCACTGCACACAAACATTTCACCATTTGCTTTTGAAGAGGGGCAGTCGTTTGGGTCTCGATCCATCGCAGCGACCGCGCCAATCGCAAGAAGGCAGTTTTCTTGACCGCTTGACTGTTCTTGGCAAGCCCATCGCTGGGCCCACGTTGCTTCTGTTCGGCTACGCTGCTCAGTCGAACGTCTTTTTTCATCCGAGTACACTGCATCGCAGCTCCCTTGCCCGGATAAGGAGGCAGCTGTGGGCGAACACTGGTCTCCACTCGCATGAGCTTCACTTCATGCATGATGTCGGCCATCTGGCACAGCCGCATGACTATGACGAGCCTGCGCCCCCTCTGTCGGACGCCCATCACCACGGCCGTGCTCAGCAGCACGAAAGCCACCAGCGGCCATGCGCGCAGCAGCGCACAATGGGCGCGCATCTGCACCGACAGTGACGCGAATGCAGCTTTCTCAGGCTGTGCGGCAGTACCAGGCGCGCGCAGGAGGCAACGAACGCCCACGATGCGCAGCCAGACGTCCAGCAGCAGGCAACGATGGGGCCTGAAGGCGGTCGCGGCCCAAGCTGCGCCGGCAGCGGTGCCGGAGTCGCCAACATCAGCCGTTCCGTCCGAGGAAGTGAGCTGCAGATGATGTCCTGTTCGTCTCTCATGATGTCGCAGAAGCCGGTCTGCAGACAATCTCACATTCCTGCGAACTTGAACATCAGGGCGTAGCCACGTAGGTCAGGCATTGCGGTGCAACTTCCTGTAGACCACTCTTTGAGGACATAGCCGGCAGCAGAACTCCCGACACCCCGATGCGGATCCCGTGCGCAGGTGGATTACGAGGCGACAATCGGCATCGAGACGCACGTGCAGCTGGCGACGGCCACCAAGGCCTTCTGCAATTGCGCCAACCGCTATGGGGCGCCGCCCAACTCGCACGTCTGCCCAGTCTGCCTTGCGCACCCGGTGAGCAGATGCAAACTCTGTGCTGCTGGCAGTCTGTGACGAAGCCTCAGCTGGCGAGGCAATCATGCCAATCGCTGCGGCACGCCGCCAAGCTCGCAGGGCTGCCCTCGGCGCACCTGGTGCTAGGCGCACCTGGTGCTGCCGCTCTGGAGGCGCCGACGCGGGTGTCCTGATGAACTGAAGCAGGTCTACGTTACACTGAATCAAAGGGTACGCTGCCCGTGGGCGGCGAGGAGCTGGTGCGGCTGGCAGTGATTGTACTGAATACCAAAACATAAACAATGCTGCAGGGCGCGGTGCTGGTGGTCAGCCAATAAAGGGTGCGGCTGGCAGTGCTCGCCGGGCTGGCGGCTCCACAGTTGATTGTACTGGAGAAGAACATGCTTGATGCACAGCATATGTCTGCAGGGCACGCGACCAGTCGGCAACGATTGGATGGTGCGGGCTGGCGGTGACTGCCGGGCCTGCGCTCCACTGCGCGACTGCGCACCACTCTGATGTTGACCTTTGAACGGCTCAAAACCATTGAGCAACAAACACCTCTTTGGATGCTTCCTGTCTCACCAACCCCTACAGGGCACGCTGCCAGTAGTCAACGAGGAGATGGTGCGACTGGCAGTGACAGCCGGGCTGGCGCTCAACTGCGCCATCGCGCCGCACTCCAAGTTCGACCGCAAGCAGTACTTCTACCCGGACCTGCCAAAGGGGTACCAGATCAGCCAATATGATGTGCCCATTGCCGCAGATGGTGCGCTGAACTGTTTTCTATAACCCTATTCCCTCCAGTTCTCACACCATCTTTACCCGTCGACACGTGCAAGCGCTACCCAAGGTCAGCCCATGTGATGCGCCCCTCAAGTGCGATGGGACATCACAGAGGCGTTCCTGTCGGCCTCCGTGCTGCGTGAGCGTCCACGCCAGTGCCTGCTACGGACTGCCTGGGATGTGCAGCCGCTGCGTGTGATGCCGCATCGAGTGCAACCGACGCATCGCGATCCGGCTGAAAGCTGTGTTTTGACGGCAGTGACGCAAATATGATGCAGCCACTCGCGCAGCACGCGGTCGTGCACCTGCTGGCGAGCCCGCCCCTTTTCTGTAACGTCAGTTCGGCTTTGCTGATATGCTGGACTAACTTCTGTTTGCTGATGCCACCTGTGCATGCCGCGCGCAGGCCACATCGAGATTCCCCTCCCAGACGGCAACAGCCAGCGCGTCGGCATCACGCGCGCCCACCTCGAGGAGGACGCAGGTGCACTTGTTTCCCCCTTCTTGAGTCCCCTGCAGCGTGCAAAGGGGAACAGCAACATCATTGGCGCACTCCTCATTTCCGGCCGACATACTTGCTGCCAGTGCCTCCAAACCTGCTGCACCTCAGCATGGGCGCCCAGCAGCCCATAGTCACGGCATCGTCATCCCGGTGCGCTAAACGGCCAGGGTTCTCTGGCGGGTCGCAATTCCCAGTCTAGGTGCTGCAATCCGTGACAACCCACTGCAAACCCCGTGCTCCAGTTCTGTGCAGGCGAGCTGATGCACGAGGGCAGCGACCGGCCATTCGCTGGCGGATTTGTAACCGGGCGGGCGTGCCGCTGCTGGAGATCATCAAGTTTCGCACTTCGGGATGTCTCAGTTCAGACAAACTGCAATCCTGTCTCAGGCAAGCTCATGCACGAGGGTGATGCCGACCACTCGCTCGCCGACTACAACCGGGCGGGCGTGCCGCTGCTGGAGATCGTGTCGGAGCCAGACATGACCTCGGGCATCGCGGCGGCGGCGTACGGCGAGGAGATCCGCCGCATCGTACGGTTCCTGGGTGTCTCCGACGGCAACATGCAGGTGCGGGTTTTCGTGCAGCCGCTGTTTTCTGGAGGGGAATACTACGAGAAACAACTGAAAAGATGTGCGCCAGAGACATGCCATCGTGCGGCGGCGTACGGCGAGGACATCAGCCGCATTGTACAATTCCTGGGTGTCTCCGACGGCGACATGCAGGTACAGAGCTTTTTGTCAAGGTGTCTACCGATCCGAAAAGGCTGATGGCTGGAAGTGGCCGCCAGTGCGGCGGCGACGGCGTAGGGCGTGGAGATCCGCTGCCTCACATGGGAATATCCTACGACAACATGCAGGTAGGAGGTCGAGGTTCGCAGAATCTAAACGCACAATACGATGCAAAAGGTATGACGTTGGGCGCGGCGGCGGCGGCGGCGTACGGCGCGGAGAGCCGCCGCCTCCTCGCTTCCTTGGCATCTCCGACGGCAACATGCAGATAGGTTGTTATGATTCAAATCATCTGGAGTGAGAACCTACATGGGAACATACGTGATACAGGATGTGGGAGACGTGACGCCGGCCGCCCCCGCCACGGCGTATAGCACGGAGATCTGCCGCCTCACGCGCTTCCTGGGCGCCTCCCGACAAGAGCATGCAGGTGGCGCTGCATGTTATGATTTCGATGGTGCTGACTAATTTCAAATGTGTTCTTGGTGCAGGACGGCTCCATGCGGTGCGATGTGAACGTGTCGGTGCGACAGGTGGGACAGCAAGCGCTGGGCACCAAGGTGGAGGTCAAAAACATGAACAGCTTCTCCGGCATGGCCAAGGCAATTGACTACGAGATCAACCGCCAGGTGGGATCCACTGGCTCGGTTGCAATATGCCAAGTTGTCTGTGTCATGGCGCGACCCATTGATTACGGTATCGATCGCCAGGCGGACGCGGGCGCAGAAACGTCGTGAGAGTTCAGGCATGTTTTTCCGCGGTTTGAGGAAAGTATCGACATCATCGACATCATTTGACGGCGCAGCACTGAGTGGCCCAGCACAGTGGCGCGCGGGCACTCAGCGATGACAACGCAGAGAGGCATGCATGCAGCGATGGCGACAGGAAGTTAACATCCCGCCACATGGAAGAGCAGCTCATCATGATGCACGCGTGCTGCTGCCGCAGGTGACGCTGATACGCAGCGGCAAGGGGATCGATATAAAGATGGAGACGAGGGGGTGGGACGAGGGCGCGCAGGCGACGCGGGGGCAGCGCTCAAAGGAGGGTTTGGCCGACTACCGCTACTTCCCGGAGCCTGACCTGCCGCCGCTCGCCATCAGCGAGGAGTACCTCAGCAAAGTGAAGGTGACTTCAGGCCATAAAGAGTCAACTTGTGGCACGAGTAACAGATGACGTGTCTACTTCCCGGCGCCCGACCTGCCGCCGCTCAACATCAGCGAGGACTGTCTAGCCAAAGTGAGGGTCAAGGATTCAAATAAAAACCGAGACGCCTAGTCCTGGCAGTTGTTAATCCACTTGTGGGCCGCCTCCATTGATGCTCCGAGGGGAGGGTTCAGCCGACCACCCATACTTCCCGGACCCGGCCTGCCGCCGCTCATCATCAGCGAGGACTACCTCGGCAAACTGAAGGCGATTGCACAAGAGGGCGACATGCCTGCGTGTGGCTCAGAAACGCCTGGCTGCCTTCCGCAGCCAGACCTGCTGCCGCTCGCCATCATTGAGGCAATCTCAGTGTGAAGAAAAGGCTCCTGGCATGCGAAGTGGTGCATGTCGATGCTTTTGGCGTCGTCCCACCCAGCACCTCAAGCTTAGGTCATAGCAAATGGACCCGTGCCGCCGCGCAGGCGGAGATGCGGGAGCTGCCCAGCCAGAAGCGGGCGCGCTTCGGCGCGCTGGGCCTCTCCACTTACGACGTACTGCTGCTCACGGACGATGTGGCGACCGCGGCGTACTTTGATGCTGCGCTGGCGGCCGGCGCGCCGGCAAAGCTGGCGACCAACTGGATCCTCTCGGACCTCTCAGCGCACTGCAACGTGAGTCGGTTTCCTGTGCCACTGCTCGGGAACGCAACGGGAGTTCCAACACCTACTGCATGACACAGTGTCCACTGGTGTAGAGTTGCCAATTGCCAAGCCCCAGTAGTAGATGGGGATCCGGGTCCAACAGCCTGCGTGCTGGCCGGACAATGGCTTGATGCAAGAAAGGGCCCTGATGATCTCAGGGATTATCCCGAAATTCACAATATGTTTCCGCGCTGCAGGAGGCGTGGATAAGGTTTGCGGAGCTGCAGCTGGCGCTAGAGACGCTGGCCGAGACAATGAGCGCATGTTTGAATGTGTATCGGCAGGATTGTTCCCCCAGCTGATGGGCACGGGGCCTGAATGCTGCAGGATGCGCAAGTAACCTTTGCGGAGCTGCAGCTGGCGCCGGAGACGCTGGCGGAGATGATCGGGCTCATCGAGGGCGCCACCATCAGCGGCAAGATCGGCAAGCAGATCCTGCCCGACCTGCTACAGGTGCGGCGCACTCTCTGAATCCAGGTTCAATGGTTGCTGAAAGTGAATGAATTGGGGCCGTCAGCAGCGAGGTCTCGTCACTCAGTGTTCAAGGGCGGCGTCGCCCGGCAGCGCTGGTGGAAAGCAAATGTTTGATGCACGTTTTGTATTCGCGCGATCTCAAAACAAATGCAGTCACAAGTAACACGATCCTACAGGGCAAGGGCGCCAGTGCCGGCGGCGTGAGAGAGAAAGCCGAAAAGTAGGGTATAATTTACGAAAGTACAACTGATTGATAAGACCAGGTGATGTACGACTTCGATTTTACCCAAGCCATACTGACCAGCACCAATGCCCTGCCAGCCGCACTCCTGCTGAAAAACGGACACTTCTCCGCGCACAACCTTGCCTAACCTTCATGAAGGTTGAGTACCTATTTGTTGTTTTTGTGTTTCCCTTCACACTATCGCAATATTGCGTTGGCAAGGTTCGAACGCAGGACTTGACCGCCCGGTTTGGGTGTCTTCCCCTAGAGTCCACTCTGGGACACCACTAAGGAGTGAAAGCGCTGGTCGAGTCCAAGGGTCCTGGTCCAGGTCTCGTTGGGAAATCGCACTGAACACGCAACAATGGTGCCGCAGGGCAAGGGCGCGGGCGCCGGCGGCGTCAAGGCGCTGGTGGAGGCCAAGGGGCTGCTGCAGATATCGGACCCCGCAGCCCTGATGGCGATTGTGGACGGCATGCTGGCGGCAAACCCCAAGCAGCTGGAACAGTACCGCGGTGGCAAGACCAAGCTGCAGGGATACTTTGTCGGGTGAGATATGTCGAGCAGCGTGCGTGTGTCAAGGCTCTGCTGGCTGCCTCATATGAGCAGCTGCGTGACGATTGGCGCAACAAGGGGCGGCCTAAATCAAGCGGCTGCAGCATGCGCATGCGTACACATCCAGTTTCATGCACGCAGCTGTGCTCAACTCAGTGCAATCATAGGAGCATTCCGAGGATAGATTCCTGCGTTCTTGCGGAGCTCTGCGCAATAACAAGCCGGAAGCGCTGCTCATTGAAGCAGGCTCTTGCTCATCCAACCTGCTTCAAACGATGACGCGTTGCCTTGTTCGTGTTGCGCAGGCAGGTCATGAAGGAGAGCAAGGGGCGTGCAAACCCCGCGGAACTCAACAAGCTGCTCATGCAGCGGCTGAACGAGGCCGCATAGGCGTGGTGTTACCGGCAGGAGCCAGCCGAAGGTGTTGGAAGCACACGATTCGCGGACGAGGCGGTATACATACGTAGGTTTTGCAGAAGGCAGAAGCGGGGCATGCTGTGCGGACAAACCCACAAGGTTGAACGTATGACGGCTGTGGATCAGCATGTACGTGCAACCGAGGTTCAACAATGTGCACGCAATGGCCAAACTGGAATCTGGAGCGGCGTCAAACTAAGCCACCGATTAATTTGCTGCCACGTGAGTTTTGGCATCAGTCATGATCATTGGGCTTGCACCAGACGAGCGTGCCGGCCGTGTCTGTCAGAAACATTGTAACAAGGCACTGCAAAGCTCACTCTTCCACTCTGCAGTCCTCTTCCATGATTTGCACTGAGATGGCAATCCCGGTCCACACACGGAGGCCACGCATGCTGCAGGTGATTCCGTGGAGTCCCGGGGTGGAAAATGGAGAAATGTTCGAACAATTCACATTCGACTTTGCTCCGGCAGCCTCTGCCAGCACACTCGTTCGAGCTGACCTTCACAATCGTCAGTCCAACCGGTCCAGCATACTCTTCACATTCGCTTTCCTGCAGCCGTCTGGACTTTCACCTGCAAGCCTGCACGCTGCTCTACAGGCGTACTTGCTCGTTGAGGCGTTCAGCTCAAGCAAGCCTGCGGTAGCTTGCATCGCGAGACTTCCGAGTCATCTCCACAGAATCTGTACGCATCGCGGGCTCGATCAGGACCCAATTCGCGGCTCGACAGCGGCGCAGCTTGGCTGCTGGCGTGCACTTTTCTTGACGCCGCGCCACCGACCAGTGACCAGTGGACCAGTGGACCAGTGACCAGTGGAGCATCATTTCTGCAGTTGAAGACGGCAAGAGCATGTAAACGACGGTCGAACACCTTTCAAACTGCACGCCTGTGTAGATGCTACCGGCTGATATGGATGATGGTTAGCGGCGGCGGCTGCCGTCTGTGTTGGAACACGCCAATCAACTCCATGTGTGCGCCGCAGGCACGACTTCTGCACCTGACGAAGGTCAAGCAGAACTGATTGAATGCCGAGGACGCGGAACGCCACCGAGGTACGGACTGGAACGACCTCTGAGATGTACTCGCCGTCCACTGCATTGAGGCATGCGCTCTGCTTTGCGGCGTTCATGCATTCCTTGTTGGTGAGGTGCCGTGCTCTGAAGTTGTGCTTCACTCACTCATAGTGCGTGGCAATGCAGCCTCTGGCTTCGCCCAAATACCCTGTTAAATGTTGAACATGGCAGGTGCATGACTGAAGAGACCACTTTTGCAAACGAAGCCTGGAAGCTACTTCGCAGTAAGGGATCCAGGCCGACACTGCAGGATCTCGTTGCTCTGCGTCCCAGGCCGAAGCCTGGCTCTAAGCTGGATGAATCCGCAGTCATACTGCTGACGGTGTACATACACGCCCGCACAACTCTAGGCAGCGAGGAGCACCGCATTGTTTACGCAACTCAAAGGTCAAGCAGGAGTGAGACACCCACATTCATAAACGCCACCTCAAAGGCAAGGCAAATCAAACACGAGTCCCAATGCATCCGATGGTGTTTCGTGTGACATCAGCCATCTATCATTCTCTGGCATCGTCCGGCATCACCCTCATTCCATGGCCATGTGGGATCTCAGATTGATCAATGCATTGCTCACCCCAAACAATCCGCGCCACATCCCCTAGCTTGTTTGCGGCTGGCTGTGTGCAGGCGTATATGACTGATGCGACCACGTTGGCACGGCAAGCCTGGAAACTGCACAGAGAACACCCCAGTCCAGCACTGCAGGACCTGTTTACGCTGCGCCCCCCGGTCAATCCTCGGTTGACTGGTGGACACGGTTGCGCTCATGGCGCTGGTGTGCTATATATATCTGCGTGCACCCCGCTGGGCAGCGAACAGAGGAAGATCACCCGCGAGTGGACGAGAGGCCCGGGCATGTGAGTGCCAGCTGCATGCTTGTCTGTATGCATGTCGCCTGCATGTGCCTTTACATGTGTGCCAGTTGGCGGGCAGAAAAGATATGAAAGCGCTGCCTTGCTAATCCTTCGTGTGGTCATGCGCATGCAGGTGGGACTTGTGCACAGTGGTTGAACTGAAGCAGGTTGAGGTGCCCAGGTCGATAAAACGCCGTGGAGATTAGGCTAAAGTAAGCTGGCTGCGGGGTGCGCTGAAAAAGTCAGCCCTAGCAGAGCGATACCCATGAGCGGCATTGTCTGTTCCACGATGCTGACGATCCTGGGTAATGTTTGCCCCGTGATGTTCCATTGTCCAACTACAGGCCAGATCCTCCAGCGTGTGCTTGCTCGGATGTAGGTGTTATGTATGGCTGAGGAGACCAGTTTTTCGAAGCCAAGCCTGGAAGCTCATGAGAGCGCCACAGCCGAGCGCACACCACTTGGTAGGCACGGGACAAACCTGATCATGACTGCGATTCCATGAACGCGTATCTGTGTTCACGAAGGGGATGAACCAGGGAGCGCTTCCAGTTTCAGCCATATGCCTCTGTTGAAAGCATCACTGCGGGTTTCAAAATAGAATCTGGACACCGCGGTAGCAACGCGCGCGCGCGTACACAAAATTATGCTGCATTTGCCGCTGCCCTGCCCGCCTGGCGGCCCTTCCGGCCCTCCGTCTGACACAGTTGCATGCAGGTGAAAATGAAGGCGTGTAGGCGCTGTTCTGGTTCTTGGCTGCCGCGCCACGTTGTGTGTGTCGCCGAGAGGCACATCATCTCGAGCGATTGCGGTTGGAAACGTCCTGGTCGAGGGTTCTGGAATGGGGCTGCGCCGCTTGTCACTGGTCACCAGCAGTGTCCGCAACATTGACGTGGTCTCGAGAGCAGCGCCCGCCGCCGCAGCTGCGCACCGCGTCCTGGAGCACCGATTTTGATGGAACGAATGTCCACCTGACTCATCGGATGGCGCTGCACTCCTCGCTCCACTGATTCCACTGTTTACCTTACTGAGCATCGGCAAGCTAATAATTATTAGCTTGCCGATTTTATAAACCTTCCTGCGACAATGCACATGTGAGTATCAATGCCGTAACCCCGAGGAGCCAGGTGGGGCGGGTGATACCGTGACCCTACTTGAGCCACGTGCAAGCTCCACAGGCAAATGGCATGGCACTTGTGACCTCCTCCTATACGCCGGACCTGTACGAAACCTGTGAAACAAAACTGCAGGTCCGGCAGGCCAATCTGCATATTCTGCTTGCGCAACTCATCTAGCCCCACCTTTTTGGCACTCGAACCTCACAGCCACCGCCGCTCCTCACGCATTGAATTATCGGCGGCATGGCTGCCACAGGAAGCCTCCGGGCCGCGATGGTCGCGTCCTGCCTCGTCGCTGTCTTCGCGTTCGCCCTGCTTCAAGGTGAGTGCTGAAGCAACATGGCAACAAACTGTACGTGGATTTTTGGGAAGGCACGCAGCTACGCTGTTTGTCGCTCGATGAGGTCTTTCGGCCCTCCATCATTGGCGAGGTCTTTGGGTCACTGATACGATCCTGCTGCTCACGCAACATAGACCAGCCTGGCAGGCGCTGCAGAACTTCTTGTCTGCGTGTAACACTTGCTCCGTACACTCATACATGCTTGGTTTCCACCTCTCGTCCAGGGGTGCAGTGGGGGCAATCAAGAAACTGTTGAGTAATGAGCCCAGAAAGTGCCCACACACCAGTCAAGTGTTGAATGACCTATCGATTTGGATGCTGCTCTGAGTTCTTGACCTTCTTGTGCTGTTGCAGGCGCGCCATCGGCCGAGGCGTCGGCTGATGTTGGTGCATCCATCGCCGACACCGGCAATGCTGAGAACCTGGACATCTCCACGTCAGGTGCAGTGCAATCGATCCACATGCAGGCCAGCCAAACTAGTGTACGGAAGCTGAAGCATACCTGAAGCAGCTGGGAGGCCTGCTTCGTTGCAGCAGAGTCAAGATCGGCTGATGCAGCTTGCAGTGGCCCTGAGCAGCACTTCAGCACTGCATTTCAGGGTTGCAGGCTGTTGAATATTGCGATCTGACCAAGGGGATCATCCCGACAGCCATGTGTTACATACAATTTGCACTTATATAAGGTTTTGGCAGCTGTTAGTGGCCGCAGCACTGCTGTTGCTGTGGTGCGTGTGTACGGCATTTGCGGTCCACAGCGACCTGACCAGCACTTATGGTCACAATCTTCTGATGTGTTGATATCCCACCTTCAGCTTGCACTTGCAGGCCTGCACCGTTCTGTCAGCTACCGTCGCCTGATGCAAGGCTGCCCAGCAGACAATGTCTGCAGCAATTCGAACGTGCCCGACGGCTGCCCCTGTATCAACAAGTGCGTCCTCACGACGTGCCCAGAGCGATTTCTTCCGCAAGATGTCGACTGTGCAGCATGTTGTATGAAAGCCATGGAAGAAGGTATTTTTCCTGCCCGGTGAACGCCGCATATGTCGCCTGCAGCTGCGGCAACTGCATGGGCGGATCTTACTGCGGTGTCGCCTGCCTGGGCGGTGCTGTAGACGGTACGACAGAATTGAATGCTTCGATTCAAGTTTGGACAACAAGGCTCGTAGCATGCATGTGAAACTGTCAGAATGAAACGCTTCAAAAGCACGTTAGCTGTCTTGAGGCCAAACGCACATGTTCATTGGCCGTGTTCTGATGAGTGACTTCCCACTTGAGACCTGCTTCATCTGCCATTACACGTTCCCACTGAAACCACCATCTCACCTTTTATTTGCAGGCAACGTCTGCGAGTGCGGGCATACCGGCACTGGCTGAAGATGCAAATGGTGACAACAGCTGCGCCTATGGCACGGATATCAAACCCCATCATCGCACACGATATCGAGTTCCCCGAAGGCATGCAACGCTGTTCGGATGGACAATAGCGAGTCGCACAGGAGTCGCACACGAGGGTATGTCAGATTGTATGTCGACCATGGCTTGTGGTAGCCTGCATATTAAATCATTGTCTGTGTGAATAAATCTTGAATGTGTATCCAAGAAGATGTACATCATCGTGGTAAAATGATGGAGACAAACTCGATGCAAAACTTTAAGTATGCATCCAACAACACACCACCACGCGTACTCCTCATGCGCCGCTGCTGCCTAAAATTGCGATGCAAAGGGTCTTTTGACAGGAACAGCAGCCGTCATCGCACTCGCATGAGACCGCTAGCAAGGGTCCTGTAGTCGTCATCAGGTAGACCTCTAGTGTTGTATGCGGGCAAGTCCTCACCAGCTGCATACATGCTGCGGTGCAGGAATACAGCAACATGACGAACAGCGCTCCGTTTTACGTACGAGATGTGTGGGCACCTGCCTGAAGGGGACTTCGGCCGACGGCAGAAGAAGCACGCCTGGGCGGCCGCTGGAAGTCGAAGGGCCGCGGCACAGCCCCAGCCAGTGAGCATTGGCGCAATGGGGGAGATGTTGCCAAGCTGCGGGATCCGCAGCGGCAACGCTGCGGCTGTGTTCCTGCCCTCAGGTGCTATTCTGTAGCAGAGTGACAGAAGGTGCGAACAACAACATCTGTAAAGCGTCCGAATCTTCACACATTTTGGGTTGATTGTGTCCCATTCTCAGCCTGAGTGAGGCTGTCGCTGTCTGTTTATATCTACCCAGTGAGAGCTCACCACTTGTTGTTGATGGGCGTCCAAGGCCGACGCGACAGATCCCGGCAGACGTGCTTTGTGCAGGTAATGAGCCTTTAGCAAATCACGAGAGCCAGAATCACGTAGTGCGCGCTGGCGCGGCATGCGCGGCGTGCATTGCGGCAGAAGTCTGCAGTTGGCCGGCAAAACTCAGTCATGCACTGCAGTGTGCATGGGAGCGCCGCGGCGGTATGCTCGAGACAGGGACGAAACAACCGTTGAATCGTTGAGTGTTGGTGGCATAGTACAAACCAACTCTCCATGTTCTCCCAGGCGCACTGCACCGACTACGTACCGACTGGCCCAGATGGGGATGAGTGGCATGCGGCTTGGATCAGGGTGTTTACGCAGCTGGTTTATCCGCGATTACAGCAAAACATGCAGTAGAGACGCTGTGCCACATCCACATCAGTGCCGCCACTGACACCAGATCTGCAGCCTGCGCCGCCACGTCCGCTTCAAGATACCAGTAGCGTTGCATGGCACTGCGCCCTGCGCGTCAATATCGCAAAATGCAGCCCAGACATGCAAAATTCTATCAGACGATAAGGCAAGCAGTGACATGGACTACTGGCGTCATCGACGCCACATGTCGTTTATTCAACTCTTGGTGCCATTGTGACACAGTGGCCGCCGTCACCCCGACGCAGCGCACAGGCAAGTACCGCTGTTGTTGCAGGCGATGTTGCACAGGGCACCCGTTTCCATGCATACGCGGGTGCGTACGAACCCAGCTGAGATTCTTGACTCATGCAATGTTCAGAAACCTCAGCTTGATATTCAGCTTGAAACTGTGCGAATCAAAGAACTGCACAGTCAGCCGCATTTCTTGGGCAGAGCTCGTCGAGACGTCGACTGTGCCGCCCATCAATCAGCCTCCTCATACTTTCAGCGCCGCAAGCGCAATTAGATAGAATGTATCAGTTCAAGTCTGTAGGAAGTGGCCGCACCTTGCGGCGGCGCCGCGCCGCACGCAGCCGCACGGTCCCGTTCGCCGCCGCCGGTGAAATGGGTGAGGGTACCCCAAAGAACAGTCGTGCAAAGCCTTTCTGCATGCGCCGCACGTCATGAACGCTTCTCTGTAGTGTTTTGAGTGTACATGGAGTGATGGCACCCTGCGGCGGCGCTCAGCCGCACGCCGCCGCACGATCCCGTTCGCCGCCGCCGGCAAGGTGGGTGGGGGTACCCCAGAAAACCGTCGTGCAATGCTTTTATAAGTGCGCCGCAACCGCTCGCGCTATGAAAGTGCTGGATAAACATCATATGCCGAGGTTTATGCCGACTGCATGTCACTTGAGTGCTTGCAGGTGCGGCAGCTACGTGTGTCTTCCGATTGGTGCAGGCGCCTGAACCTTTGGTTGGAGGGCAGCCTTGCGCTAGGTGGCGGCGATGCCCCATCTCACTCTTGGCGCCTGCACACAGAGATTTTTGTGCAGCTCTTGTATCAGTCAACACAGAGAAGGTTTGTAGTCGCTGAGCAGGGCTGTCGATTGCATGTTGATGTATGCAGCCCGTGGCCATGGATTCGCCAGCGACGTGGTCCATGGACAAGCCAGCGACGGTCATGCACTCGTCAGGAAAGTGGCAAATGGCGCCTCATCTAGCATGGCGAACTGCTCTTTGGATGGTGCATCTAGATCTAGATGCACCATCCAAAGAGCAGTTCGCAATATCAGATCTGCATATCTGATATTGAACGACGAAGCTGCTGGAAACTGGTCGCAATTGCCTCGTTGTCGCAAATGCCTCGTTGCTTGGAGAGACAGAGGTTACACTGTTCCAGCCTCACTCAGACTCAGTAGCGTTCAAAGATGTCCAAAAAACGGGATGATGTGCTGTGTTTGAGCAATGCTTGGGTAAGAGAGGAAAGCACGTTTCCCCTCCCACGCGGGCAATACCTGCTTATCAGATCGGATTGCCCACTGTTATGGACATGATCATGATCTACCCCATGATCATGATCATGATCTACCCCAGGCAAGCCTGACATGACGACCCAATTGCGGCTGCCACTCCGTCTGCTGCGGCGGTGGTCCCCGCAAGGCTGATGTGGCCGCGGGGGCAGCGCCCACCACGGCAGCCGGCCGTCCGCTGCGCCACCCACTCAGCTGGCAGCGTTGGCGCCGCAAGCGCCTGCTTTGCAGTGTCGCGCTCCCATGCAGCCACCTATGTAGAGGGGAGGCGCTTCAATCAGACAGGGGTCCATCAAACTCCATATCAGCCGCAAAGGTTTACTGTGCTGGCGCTGCGTGTTAATGACCTAGAAACCAAGTTTGATTTGGTCTGCATCGGTTGCGCAGAATGCAGGAGCGCCCGCTCGAATTGTGAAGGTGCAGTAAAACATTTCAAAGTGAGGTCAACAGGAGGCAAGGATGCGCTTGTCGAGATGAGGCTGGCCCAATGAATATATAGCCACCTGTTGGCTGGGCTGCTCGACAATGCGGCGCAGCATGGAGACTGCCGCCAGAGCAGATTCCACGGCAGAAACCGTCCCTGGGGCGTGTGGCGCCACAGCCGCCAGAGCCGTGGCCACATCTGACGCCAGCCGCAGCAGCGTGCGCTGGCTGTCAGCAGCTTGGGCTGCGTGCTCTGGGCCCATGCCTGCGGCAGCACGCGGCCAGTTTCCGCATAGGAGGTTTTAAACTCCACGTTGCAACGTGCTGACACAAATCGCAGCGTCACACAGTTTTCACTGCCGGCACAGGGACAGCACAAATCCTGGTGACTAGATATGATGCCTGGGTTGCTGTGCCAGCCGTCTTGTGCGGCTGAGGATACGATGGAGCGCTTCCAGACGACATCGGGACAGAAGCAAAAATGCGCATCCGAGCGCGAGCACCAAGCACGCGGGTGCAGATCGTGCTGCCCCAGCGCCTGGCTCTGCTGTTTCGCACTAGTGTTTGCCTCCTTTCCTGCTTTTGCTGGAATTCGTTTGTCAAGTGATTCCGTGGAGAAACCATACACACGGCGCAGCTCGTGGCGCCTCTTCGCCAGGCTGTGGTTTTCCGATTCAGTCAATTTGTTCATCACCAAGAGGGTTGGAGCAGGCAGATCCAGCATCGCACCGAACAGGCGGTGCAGCTCGTCCCGCTCCAGCGCCAGGCTGATGGCGTGCCGCTGCCACAGCTGCGCCAGTGCCAGCGCCGCCGCGGCCTGCGCAATGCAGTTCCGGAGACCACCCCCTTTCAGATACAGTTCAGCCATGCAGCTCACGACCGCTGTGCTCAAAGCCTGCACGTCTCAGCGTCCACTGTGGACAGTGCTCTGCACCGTCACACGGTCTCGCACAGTCTCAGTGTTCACGTTGTCGCTTTTCAAGCTAATTAGTTTTAATAATTGACATTTAATATCCTCAATTAATAATTAATAATTAAGCTAATTGGCCTCCCAAAGACGAGTGCGGAGAGGCCGTAGGCGGGGGTCATCGGCAGATGCTGCACACAACCACAATGTGGCGTAAGCTGCATGCAGAAGGAGCGCGCCTCGCAGGGCGGCGACTGGCCAGCGCGGGCGTGGCGCGCGGCTTGCTGCAGCGCCGCCTGCGCATCGTGGAATGCAGCCTGCATGTCCTGCCACAGTGCCGCCACCTGCGCAACCATGGTAATACATATTTAGGTTCTCTAGCTTGCGCAGCTGCTGCTCGAGCTGTGCGATGTAGTGCATGGCAGCGCCCACTGTGACAAAGCAGTGCGAACGCGGCTGGCCACGACATCACAGAGTGAGGCTCGCGATGCCCACACGATTTCGCAGAATGTCGCGGGCTCCAGGATGGCGGCGGCATGTGCCGAGTCCATAGCAGTCAGCAGCCTCACCCGGATTCGCAGCCGGGCCAGGGAGCCGGCTCCGCCGGTCCCGCCGGCAGCCGCGCCGTCCAGCAGCGCCTGCCAGGCCACGCCCAGCAGCAGCTCCTCGACAGCCTGCCGCAAGAACATCGACGCATCGACAGGCCTGTCGGTGAATGATGAGGACTGTGACTGTGGTGTCGGATACGTGCACAGATGCGCAGGAATGGCTGCAGCAGGTGCCGAATGGCTTCTGTCGTCTGCTGCCGTCAGTGTTGACGCCCCTCAAGGAGGTG
>JAABUK010003722.1_pt1 | contig 25469 bp, 20 predicted proteins | sample 5559141 | NCBI WGS metagenome assembly JAABUK01 (sample SAMN10711869, study PRJNA513367) | rock metagenome | isolation source: Antarctica rocks | place: Antarctica: Victoria Land, Pudding Butte nord | collected 2016-01-03 | reverse complement strand
GCTCTTCCGCCCATACTTCTCAAACACAGACTGTGCCGCCAGACTCTGCTGCTTCATCGCCCCTCCACCACTGACTCCAAGCTAATCAATCAGGTTGTGGATGCAAACTTGTGCAGAGATTCCCTAAAGCGGAGGGGCTATCGGCCTCTTCCGTTGCGGCGCATCTACATCCCGAAATCGAACGGTAAGTTGCGTCCGCTCGGCATCCCCACGATGAAGGACCGGGCCATGCAGGCGTTGTATCTGCTTGCGCTCGATCCTGTGGCGGAGACCACGGCGGACGGAGCTTCCTACGGATTCCGTCAACGGCGTTCCTGTGCAGATGCGATCGAAAGCTGCTTCAAGACTCTCGTTCGCAGTTCCGGCTGGGTACTCGAAGGTGACATCCGAGGTTGCTTCGACCATATCAGCCACGAGTGGCTGATGGCTCACGTCCCCATGGACCGGGCCATCCTGCACAAATGGCTCAAGTCGGGGTACATGGAGAAGGGCTCCTTCTTCAAAACAGAAGAAGGAACGCCGCAGGGCGGCATCATCTCGCCCGTGCTGGCGAACCTCGCGCTGGACGGTCTGGAGCGGCGCTTGCGGGAGAAATACCCGTTGCGCGGCCCAGGGTCGTGGCAGGGTATCCTTGCCCGGGTTCATCTGGTCCGCTATGCGGACGACTTCATCATCACAGGCAGGTCGAAAGAACTGCTGGAAGATGAGGTCAAGCCTCTGGTTGAGAGCTTCCTGCGCGATCGTGGGCTGGAACTCTCTGCGGAGAAGACCGTCGTCACGCATGTGGATCATGGCTTCGACTTCCTCGGTCAGAACGTCCGCCGCTACAACGGCAAGTTGCTGATCAAGCCTTCGAAGAAGAACGTCCACACGTTCCTCGAGAAGGTCCGGGCGGTCGTGAAGAAGGCGCAGGCTTATCCGACATGGCAGCTCATCGCAAACCTCAATCGCATGTTGCGCGGCTGGGCGATGTATCACCGTCATGTAGTCAGCAAGCGCATCTTTAGCCAGGTCGACTTCGCCATCTTCAAATCGCTATGGCAGTGGGCTCTGAGGCGGCACACTCGCAAAGGCAAGCGCTGGGTCATGCGGAAGTACTTCGCACGACGCGGCAGCCGGGCGTGGTGCTTCTTCGGAGAGAAGAAGCATGACAACGGAGCGCGGGAGATCGTGTGGCTGTATCACGCTACCTCCCTTCCAATCCGTCGTCACGTCAAGATCAAGCGAGACGCGAATCCATATCATCCCGCATGGGAGATGTACTTCGAGGCTCGCGAGAGCAGGCACATGGCCCAGACACTCGCAGGTCGCGGAACGCTGCTCTATCTCTGGCGGAAGCAGGGCGGCAAGTGCATCCGTTGCAGCGAACCCATCACCAAGGACACTGGTTGGCACAGCCATCACGTCATCCCGAAGGTGCTGGTGGCTCAGACGTTGCAACGAATCGCCAGCTTCTTCACCCGGAATGCCATCGCCAACTGCATAGCCAACTCTGCCGCTACCGCCCCCGCGTCTCTGACGAGGCGTTCGGAAGGCTTGAGCCGTGTGAGTTGGAAACTCTCACGCACGGTTCTTAGAGGGGCGGTCGACGGCAACGCCAACCGCCTACTCGACCCAAAAGAAGGCGAGCCACCGAAGCAGCCTTACGCCTTTGAGCTGAGCAGTGGCGGCACCTTTGCCTTTGCTGGCCTGTGGGACGCCTGGAAAGACAGGGACGGTCACTGGCTCCAATCGTTTGCCATCGTGACGACGGAAGCGAACGAACTGATGAGCCGGATCCATCCGCGTATGCCGGTGATCCTCCATGCTCGGGACTACGATCGCTGGCTGGACAGGGAAGAGACAGAGCGTCTTCCGCTCGATCTGCTGCGGCCCTATGAGTCGGAAGAGATGGAGGTTTATGAGGCCAATCCAAAGGTAGGAAACATCCGCAACAACGGTCCCGAGATGATGAGGGCCGCCGCGAAGGCGGCTGAGGACGGCGAACTGCCTCTGTGAAGCTGAACGGCTAGCAAATCTGAACGGCTAGACGGCTAAATGGCTGCCTATGCGAGAGCCTACCTCGAAGCGCAGAAGTTGGTAAGGGAGCATTACTTCCGAGAAGGTGACATGAACGAAGCCGCTTCGCGGCGGACGCGTGCGCGTCTGGCTGAGCGATCGATTGTGGTGCTGATTTAGGTTGTGTCGCAGAGAAGGAGGTGACTCTGTGACCTATCTACGTCAGATCATGCTTGAGGAACTGGAGCGTCGCAATTACGCCCCGTCGACCATTCGCGCTTACATCTGCACCGTCGAGCATTTTGCCCGGCACTTTCACAGATCGCCCGACCAACTTGGCTTGGAGCAGATCCGCCAGTATCAGGCGGAGATGTTCCGCACCTGGAAGCTGACGCCGAACACCGTCACGCAGAGGCTGGCGGCGCTGCGTTTCCTCTACATCTAGGTGCTGAAGCGAGGCTGGAGCGTCGCGGAGACGCCCTACCCGAAGAAGGTCCTACATCTCCCAGAGATCCTCAGTCAGCAGGAAGTAGCCAGCCTGATCGATGCGACCGAGACGCCCTTTCAGCGCATCCTGGTCATGACACTCTATGCCACAGGTGCACGCCGAGCTGAAGTGGCTCATCTGAAGGTGGCCGACATCGACAGCGAACGGATGGTGGTTCACATCAGCGGCGGCAAGGGACGCAAAGACCGGGATGTGATGTTGAGTCCGGCGTTGCTGGAAGCGCTGCGCACCTACTGGCGCGGGCTCCGGCACAAGCCGACCGTGTGGCTGTTTCCCGGCAACCGATGGCATACTTCGAACCGGCCTGTCACGACCAAGGTCCTCTGGACAGCCTGTCAGCAGGCTGCACTCCGTGCCGGACTGGAGAACAAGCATATTCATCCGCACAATTTGCGGCACTGCTTCGCGACGCATCTGCTTGAAGCTGGAGCCGACCTGCGCACCATCCAGATCCTGCTCGGACATCGTGACCTCGAAGAGACCACCATCTATCTGCACCTTTCCAAGAAGCATCTCAGCGCAACGGCCAGCCCGCTAGACATGCTCTCTCTGACCACGCCAGGAGCGTCGATACGCAACGCCTGAGCCGTTCTCCGCTGGAGATGGCCGACATCGTTCGTTACGCCGGGCAGAGCTTCATCGAGCGCAGCCGCAGATGGATCAACGGACAGCATGAGAAGGTGCTGCTGGCCATTACACGTTGCCGTACTGCCGCGCTCGGTGGCCATCGCGATCAGTGCTCCGGCTGCGGAGGCCTGAAGGTTGCGTTCCACGAAGGCAAGATCGAGTTTCACGGCCATCTCGCTTCGCTCGCTGAGCCACGCAGCTTTGCTGCCTGGCTCAGACTCCTCTTCCTGCACCACTGGGTCGTCTACTCCAAGCCGCCCTTTGCAGGACCGGAACATGCCTTGCGCTATCTCGGCGCCTATACCCACCGCGTCGGTATCGCCAACAGCAGACTGGTCGCCTTCTCCGAAGGCTTCGTCAGCTTCCGCTGGCGGGACTCCGCCCACGGCAACAAGAAGCGGGTCATGAGACTGCCCGTCGATGAGTTCCTGCGCCGCTTCCTGTTGCACCTGCTGCCACGAGGCTTCGTGCGCATCCGCAACTTCGGCTTCCTTGCCAACCGGCAACGAACCAGGCTGCTCCCGCTCTGCTTCACTCTTCTGCAGAGTGAAGCAGAGCCACTCACCCAGCCACCTCCAGTCGATCGACCACAGCCTCTTCCGAAGTGTCCGCTCTGTGGTGGAACGATGCATGTGATCGAGCGGATCACGGCGGCCCAACTGCTTGCTCGCTCTCCACCACACCTCGATCGGTGCGCCGCATGAACCCGATACTCCAGCCACGAGGCCACATGCTCGCGCATGCCGATCCGGCCTGCGCCTCCAGAGACTTCGACTGCCTCAGGCTGTGCTTACAGGCATACGCAACGATCACCCGAAGTACATCAACTGCCAAAAACTCGCCCTCCGTACCCGCTATCCATATGCGCGACCACTTCTCCTAAACTTCCCGAGGCAACTCGCACCCATACAACGCCCATAGAGCAGCGGCCCCGGACAAAGCGGCTTCCTTCAAGTCGCTGTATCCGAACCGCCCACAAACAGCTATGCTCGCAGCCACGTCTCGAAGGGGCGGTCCAGATACAGCACTAAGACTTCTCGGACTTAATGCTCTGTCCCGCGACTAGCGCAAGTCAGCTTTAGCAGGCCGGTATGCCTGAACGAGCAAACTTTCGAATCTCTGGTTACGCGCCGCGGTTGAGCGAGAACTCGCGAGCGAATACGAGATGGGGCAGGTACTTCAGCCAGTGCTCCTCCCCTGGCGCAACGCCTGGAAGGACATTCTCAATCAGGTCTGGCCGCCCTTCCCCAAGCGCGCGAGGATACAAGCGACTGATGACCGTGGCGGGGACCTGCACGTACCACTCGTGGCTCACCTCTGGCAGGGTTTCGAGGATGTGCTTCGTTCTCTCATCTGCAAGTTGGGTGCGTGCGCCCTCAGGGTAGGCGATGTAAATGAAACCAATTTCACCTGGCGGGATCTGCTTCATCGCTCGATGCCATAGAGACGTTATGCCTCGCGCCTTCTTCAGCATAGCGACCTCGCTCGTGCTCTTCCACTTCAGGCAAATTGGGCGACGAACAAGCTCGATCCCGAGCGAGTCTGTAGGATTCACTTCACACAAAATGCCGTCCCAATCTTCTTCGTATGCCTGCCACCCATAGGCTGCTTCGAGAAAACTTTGGGAGTAGATACGCGTGAACTCGATCGCTCGAACGGCCGGCAGTTCGACGAAGCGCACCTCACCCCAATCATGTGAGGAGCGACCCGCTCGTACAGCCTGGCGAACGGCTGCGGTCCAGTCTTCTTGTTTTACCTGCTCGACTTCGTGAATGAAAGAGGCCTCGATGCACCCGTAGATTCCGCGCTCCCTGAACCATTGCGCGGAATTCTCGTATAGTTGCTCAATAAGCGCGGCCTCTCGTAGTTCGTACTCGCCTAAGCCAAGCCTCCGCTTGCACTCGATAACCACAGGAACACCTCCGAAGCCATGGAGGCGAAGATCAGGAACTTTACTGTCCTTCGTCTCAGGTAAGAGTTCGGCCGCGGTGCCTTTAGCAATACACGCTGAGCCGACGAGGACTTCAAACACTGTCGCACTTACAGCATCTGGCGCTAGCTTCTGCAAATCTTCGAGCTTCCGTATACCTTCAGGTCCGAGGCTCTCGATCTCTTCCAGGCTATTGCCGAGAGCGGCCAGCTCTGGGATCAAGAGTGATGCAGAGAAGAAGTCCAAGTCGATTCGCTTGTCGAGGTGGTCCTTGCACAGGAGCATCATCTGGGCGAACCTATTCTGGCCCGTCTTCGACATACAATCGTTCACCCGAATCCCGTTCACAATGTGTACAGGTCTGCGAGTGAACGTCTCATCGAGGCGAAAAGGGTACTCGGCTTGTTCGCGTAGCCACGTGGGACTTACCCGCACGCTGAGCCGATGCAAAGCTTCCGCTGCGAGTTCGTCTAGATCGACCGTCGCTCTCGATTGGAGGATTTGGTCGCGCCACATGCTTTGGCTGAAGGGCAACTTCTCCGAAAGCTCTTCGCGTTCGAAGGCGAGAAGCTCTTCCTCTGTTACGCCTGCCACTTCTTGAAGTTGCTGAAGGAGCGGCTCACGCTGCTTTGAAATCTCTGCGGCTTCCAGCATCAAGCGCTTGACGAGCTCAGAAGGACCGCGGCCCTCGCCGGATCGCACCTGCAGCTTCACGGCAGCTGCAATTTGGGAGACTTTCTCTCCGTGCAGGGCAAAGAGCACGTCGATTTGTTTTATCAGATCGTTGAATGTGTTGGGTTCCTAACCTGTAGAGAGTTCCCGTATTTTATCGCCCCGCGGCCGCAAACGCATAGACATTTTCGGTGCGCGGCCAAGTGACGGTCACCTGTGCCGGCGCGCATCGGTAGATTCCACCAATGTTCATGATCGATCACTAACGAGAGACGCGCATAGCGGAAGTTGGCTGGGAAGTCTTCCCTTACGGAACAGGGTGTGCCACCTTCGGCTCATTCCGGGTCTCTGTCAAAGCCGGTAGGCTGGCATGATGGGAAAGGCAGCACACGTTCTCCTCGGCCTGTTGCTGACCGCCGTTCCTGGAAAGGCGCAGACAGGCGATCACCTGTATTCGCCGGGCACGAACCTGGAGAGGAGCGAGCTGGCCCAGCTTGAGACCGCGGCTCACACCGTGGACGTGGCCATGTACAGCTTCACGGACCGGGAGCTTGCGGAGGAGCTGGCAGCCCTCGCCCGGAAGGGTGTGCGCATCCGGGTCTACCGGGACCGGGAACAGTTCTCGCAGGAGATGCAGTGGGGTGGCCTCACCACCACAGGCATCCTGCTCGCGGCGGGCATAGAGGTCAGGGTGAAGGGTGCGAGGGATCTCATGCACCTCAAGAGCTACGCCATTGACGGGCGGCTGCTGCGTACCGGCTCCGCGAACTGGTCGCCGACCGGACTGAAGCGCCAGGACAACGACGTGCTGTACGGGTCCTCGCCCGAAGCCGTGGAGCGGTTCGAGCGCAAGTTCGAAGAGATGTGGGCCAAGCCCACGAACGGAACACCTAGCAGCCTAGAACGCTAGACGTCTAAACATTCAACCGCCTAAATACGGGGAAGCCCACCTAAGACGCCGAGGATATGTTCGCTTTTCCTTCGCTCTTCCTGCTATACCTCCTGAGAGGGCCGGGCTATGAGTTTGGAACTGGTGGAGTGGGCCGCAAGCTGGCCGATGGTGTTGCCGTACTTCGATGGGAAGGTGCCAGCGGGCTTTCCAAGCCCGGCAGACGATTACCTGGAAACGCCTCTCGACCTGACGGAGTACCTCATCGAAAACAAGGCCGCTACCTTCATGATGCGAGTCGATGGAGATTCGATGAAAGACGCCGGAATCCTGGACGGTGATCTGCTCGTGGTGGATCGGGCCGCAAAGCCGGTGAACGGCAGCGTTGTCGTGGTGGCCGTCAACGGCGAGTACACGGTCAAGCGGCTACGCCGCGGACCGGACTGCATCTGGCTCGATCCTGCGAACCCTCGGTATCAGCCGCTTTGTGTTTCTGTGGGAGAGGATCTTCATGTGTTCGGCGTGGTGAAGCACGCGATTCACACCCTGCGATAGGCCATGGGGGAAGTCTTCGGCCTGATCGACTGCAACAACTGCTACGTGAGCTGTGAACGTGTCTTCCGGCCCGATTTGGAAGGCAAGCCCGTCATTGTGCTCTCCAATAATGATGGTTGCGCGGTGGCCCGGAGCGCCGATTATGTGGAATCTGGCGGCTCGTCATCGGTCTGGTCGGCGATACCTACACCATCACGATTGATGGAGACTACACAAAGGGCCGGTTTTGCACGATCGACATGCACATTCCTCCGGGCGGTGGTCCGGGGCCGCACCGTCACGACTTCGAGGAGACCTTCATTGTGTTGGATGGAGAGGTTGAAGCGACGTTTCGGGGCGAGAAATCTACCGTTCATGCAGGAGAGACGATCAACATTCCGGCGAATGCGCCTCACCAGTTCCATAACGCTTCTTCAAAGCCCGCACGTCTGATCTGCATCTGCTCCCCGGCTGGCCAGGAAAAGTTCTTTCTAGAAGTGGGTGTGCCCGTGGCCACTCGCACGACGCCTCCACCAAAGCTGGATGAGAAGCAGATCGCCGAGTTTTTGCAGAAGGCAAAGACACTGGCACCTAAGTACAAGACTGAGCTCTTAGAAAAGGCGTAGGACGGTGATGGCGAAGGCCTCTCAAGCAGACTGCGGCGGGTGAGGCAACGATGCTCGCCTAGCGGGTTGAGCTTTCAGTCCATCAGCCGCTCATCAAACTTCTTCAGCAAGAGGCACGAACTGGACGACTTTAGTTTCGTGAGTCCCCCAAGTCGGCATCCCGGAGGTAATCACGGGGAATCCGGCGTCGGGCATGACGTGAGCTTGGCGACCAACTTCTCGTGCCCGGCGATCCCGTCCTCTACGGCCCGCAGTTCGTCTTCGTTCAATGGAATCTCCTGTCTCAGCCGGAGCAGGTTCGATTTACCCTCGATACTTTGTGCCTTGCTGGACTCCTTGGGAACGTAGAAGTCGCAGCGGGCGCAAGCCATCCGATGGGGGCATTGGTCGAAGAAGTCGTAGGAGCAATAGCCGTGCCCGAGGTCGTAGAGCTTCCATGGCTCATCGGGTGAGCTTCCGCGCCTAACAGCATCCTGATCAATGAGAACCTCGACGGCTCTCAGATTTCGGGCGAAGTAGCCGGCATCCTGGTAGGATTTCGCGAGTTTAGTTGGTGTGATCTTTGTGTAATGCCGAGTTGACTCAGGAGAACTGTGGCCGAGCCATTCCTGCAACTCAAATAGTGTCAGCGGTTCTTTGGCGTTATAGAGTTGGGACGCAATGGTGGCTCTGGCTCGGTGGCTCGTGATTCGTCCACGAGCGTCCTCCAAGGGAATGGCGGCTTTTCTACACAGCAGGGGAATCACAACCCTATTGATGTAGGCTCCTGAGACTCCACGTCCTCGGTGGAAAAATAGCCGGTGCACCTGCTCACCGGTCTTGGAGTCGAGTGAGGCTGGCTGAGGCGGTCTCATCTGCTCCCAAAGCTCTGCGGAACGGCCCACTAAGCCATCGACAGGCTTGGAGAAGGCGGTACCTGTCTTGTTCACGGGGACATGAAGGAAGCATACCGGCCGCTTGCTCGAGCTGTTCTCTCCACTGTCCCATCGAGTGCACCCGACCCGAAGCCGCGATATCTCGCTGCGGCGCAGACCTGAAAAGAGCCACATGACGACCAATGCCCGGACGAGCGGTGCCGGGTAGAAGTGCCCGTCTCCGCGGCTGCCGGGGTCATCGGGCTTCGAGAGATCCTGATCTGTGAGGTTCAGGCCGGCCCAAACAAGTTTCGCCCAGACCGCGTCCTGGATGATTCGGGGGTCTGGACCAATCAGACACCTGATGGAGCGGGGCGTTGCAAGCGCCCGGAACGGATTCCATGCCTACACGAACGGATGCGGTAAGCGTGTTGAGAACGGAGCTGTAATAGCTTGCGTATATCCGCTCGCGCTTGAAGTTCTGGTCTACGCGCGCGGACCACTCCTTAGGCGATGCGCCAATAAACCGAGTAGCGATCGCGGGTGACGGTGGCGAGCGGAACGAAGCGGATCGGAGCGCCGGTCGACCCGGGGACGGCTGTGAACTCGAGCGGACCGGACGCCGTGAGTACATTCTGCGTCGAATCCGATGGAGCGATGAGCGTGGGGACGTCGGGGTCGGCTACGCTGCGGAATTCGAGTTGGTCTCCGGCAGCATAGGGTGCCGCAGCGGGCATACCTTCTTTGCCTAGAAGCCCTGCCAGGACGAGCGGACCGTAGAGCATGGCATTTAAGGAAGGGTCATCGGGCATCGGCTCGACTGCGAGTTGCATGGGAAGCGATGCGATGATGACATCACCATTGTGCCAGGTGCGGTGGAGCTTCAGGTACGATCCGGGGTTGCTCTGCGCTGCGATTTCGCCGTTCACCTTCACCTGGAAGCCGGCTCCTGCCCATTGCGGATGGCGGAGGTTGAGAGTGGCCTGCACGGGTTTAGCGCAGGTTACAGTCCACTGGCTTTGCTGCTCGTGCGGGAAGCGGGTGGTCTGGACGACGGACATTTTCTTTGCCTCCCAACGAACTTCGGAGGCGATGAACTGGTTGATCCAGAGCTCCTCCGGCGAGTGGAAGTAGAGGCTCTCGCCATACTTGACGTGATTTTCCATGCCGGTCCCGACACAACACCAGAAGGAATCGTAGGGTTTGCTGAAGGTCTTGAAGTGGCCGGGCTTGAGCGACATGTAATACGTCATGCCGGGGGACGAGGTGTCGAGCGAAGCGAGGATGTGGTTCCACAGAACGCGTTCACTGTAGGCGGCAAGCTCTTCGCGGGGAGAGCCTGCGAAGAGCCGGTCAGTGAGCTTGACCATGTTGTAGCTGTTGCAGGTTTCAGCCGTAGCGACGGAGAGATTCTGCCCCATCTGGCCCTTGGGATAGAACTGTTCCTTGTCGCTGTCGCCACCGTTGACGTAGGAGCGGTCCTGCGTGACAGTGGTCCAGAAGAACTCTCCGCCTTTGCGAGCCGGGGCGTCGCCTGCGACTTCGTACTGGCGATAGAGGCCGAGGACGGTCGGGATCTGCGTATTGGCGTGCAGGCCGGTAAGATCGTCGGTTCCCTCGGTCAATGGCGCAAGGACGGCGGTGCGATTAAACCGGCGGGATAGAGCAAGGTACTTTTCTTTTCCGGTGATGGCGTAGAGGTCGGCGAAGACCTCGTTCATGCCGCCGTGTTCGTCGCTCAGCATCTTCTGCATCTCTGCGTCGCTGAGCTTGCCGGTCAGTTGACTGGCCCAGTCGCTGAAGCCGATCAGGACAGCGAGCGCCTGATCGTTCTGGGTATAGACATAGGCATCTCTCAGGCCGGCCGCCATTTTATGCAGCATGTACCAGGGTGCGTGGACGCCGTTCAATCCGATTTTGTTAAGGTAAATATTGGCTGCCGCGATCTCAGTAAAGATGCGCTTGCCGTCAGCGAGACCGCCGACGTAGCCATCTGTGTTTGCGCGCTGGCACTCCGCTAGCTGGCCTACGACGTAGCTTTGCCGCTGCAGGAGCGAAGCATCGCCGGTGGCGCGACCGGACATGGCGCAGGCGGAGAGATAGTGGCCGAGCATGCGTCCGACCTTCTCTTCCCAGCCCCCGTAGGCGTCGGCCTTCGGCTTCAGGCCGGTCGAGAGGCGGAAGTAGTAGAGAAAGCGGTCGGGGTCGAGCGAGAGGAGGTAGGTGCGGTCGCGCTCCATGGCGTCTCGATAAGGACCGTCGAGCAACTTGATCCGGTCGAGCATGAAGATCTGTGCCGTTCGACGTGAGGTTCCGTACTCCCGGTCCTTCCAGCGGACCGGGGCGGCGGCGACCTCGGGGACCATGCCGCGTAGGCTCCGCCCTGCTACCGCGGCAGCGGCGGCCAAACGCGCTGAGCGAGCTAAAAGTGCGCGTCTACTGATGCCGTGCGTGATGCCGTTGTGCTTGGCCATACCTGATCTTCCGCCTTGAACTGCTGGCAGCGAAGGTTCTCTTTGCGCTACGATGTGCAGTCTCTATCCGAATCCTTTTCTACACCTGCTATGGTGCGGTTGCAAATAAGGCCTTACTATCTCCATCTGTAAGGGACTCGTTCGAGATGAGGCAGGTTAACTTAAACCTACAAGAGCCAGATCGCGAAGGAGTGGCCTGCCCCCGAGAGGCCGCTTCTTGGTTGCGACGGTCAAGCCTGCGCGGTCTGACACTGCTCCTTTTGGGCGTCGCATTTGCTGGCTTCTTCGCCTTCGGTCAGAGCACGGCCGCTGTTTCGGAGGCTGTCTCGGAGTGGCGTGCGGGGAGAACAGAGGCGGCCATGAAGACTATCGATGCGGGGCTGAGAGCAGATGCAGCGAACTTCAAGCTCTGGAGCCTGAAGGGCGTCCTGCTCGATCAACAGGGAAATGCGAAGGAGGCGGCTGGGGACTTTGAGCGCGCGCTGAAGCTCTCCGCAAATTACCTGCCTGCCCTGGACGGTCTGGCGCAGATTCGTTACCGCGAGAGCGATCCGTCAGCCTCTTCCTTGCTGGAGCATATTTTGCGGATCGAGCCCCAGGATGTTGCGAGCCATACGATGCTCGGGGAGCTTGCCTTTCGGCAAGGCAACTGCAAGGTTGCCGTAGACCATTTCCGGTCCGCCGGGGTGGTGACTTCAGATCGGAAGGACCTGCTGCAAGAGAATGGGTTCTGCCTGGTGCAGGAACAGCGATACGCCGAAGCTCTTACGGTCTTCAAGGTTTTGCTGAAGAGGGAGCCCGCAGATGGGAGCGCGCGCTATAACGTGGCTCTGACGCAGTACCTGGCCGACGCCGTGACCGATGCGGAGCAGACTCTCGCTGATCTATGCAGTAGCGACCCGTGCGACACCGAGATCTTGACGCTTTCAGCCGACATTGCGGAGGCGCAGGGAAAGGTTCCTCAGGCTGTGGAGCTGCTGCGAAGGGTGATTCAGCAGGATCCGGCCGATCCGGAGGGCTACCTTCGCTTTGCTGCGCTTGCGAATGAGAACGGCTCGTTCTCAACCGGCATCACGATGCTGGATGTGGGTCTTGGCGCGCTGCCGGGTTCTGCTCCGCTCTACCTGGCGCGAGGTGCTCTCTACAGCCAGCTTGCCGACTACGAACGAGCGGTCGCGGATTTTGCGCGCGCCAACGAACTGGATCCGCAGCTTGCCGCGGTGGATTCAGCCAAGGGGGTGATGCAGACGCAGCAGAAGAATTCAGGCGATGCTCTTGCCACCTTTCGCCTGGCGGCGAAGCGTAAGCCGGACGATGCCCTGAGCCAGTTTCTGTTGGCTGAGGCGCTGTTCGATCAGAGTGCCGGAACAGATGCCGATCGCAAAGAGCAGATCGCGGTGGCTAAGCGTGCGGCAGCTTTAGATCCGACGATGACGCAGGCTCACGATCTGCTTGCCGCGCTCTATCTGCAGACCGGACAAACAGCTTTTGCGGCGCGGGAGTGTGATCTGGCATTGCGTCAGAATCCTGAGGATCAACAGGCGGTCTACCATCTGATCCTCGCGCTCCGAAAAGGCGATCGCAAGCAGGAGATACCCGCGCTGGTGAAGAAGCTTGTGGAACTACGGGATGCTGACGCCCAGACGCATCCCCGGTTCCGCTTGTCTGCGCCTGCTCCTGCCGCGCCCGCGAACCATCGATAGACCCTCTTCTCTCGCTCCGCGCCAAGTCACGCCTGCCCGGATTTACTTTTAGGCCTGGGCTCCTCGTGAGTAAATCCAACAATCAAGACGTTTTCTTGACAACAGGTGGAATCCTCTCTAGGATTCGCTCGCTCCCGAAGGGAACTAAACCAAGCGAGTGAAACGTTTCATTTTGGGGCGTTTCGTCCCAGCGCTCGCAAATGGAAGCCGAAGCTTTCTCAGAGGTGATCTATGTTTCGTATGGTCAAAGGCCTGCAGTGGTTAATCGTGTTCTGCTGTACGACGCTGGCGACAACCTGCTTTGCCCAGTTCGGAGCGAGCGTTCAGGGGACGACGCAGGATGCTGCGGGCGCTACTCTTCCAGGGGTGGGCGTGACGCTTCTGAACAAGGATACGCAGGTGACGCAGAAGAGTACGTCGAACAGCGAAGGGACCTATCGTTTCAATAGCCTCGCGCCGGGCAACTATGCCGTGACGGCGGCGGCGAGCGGCTTCACGACCGCGACCACCAACTTTATTCTGCAGACCAACGAGCAGCGTAATGTTCCGTTCTCGCTGGGTGTGGGACAGGTACTTTCGACGGTCGACGTTACCTCACAGGCGCCGCTGCTCGATACCTCCGACAGCCGGAACCAGCAGACGTTGGACACGAAGGCTCTGGAGGAGTTACCGGTAGCGGCGCGCAATCCGCTGTCGCTGATCACCTTGACGCCGGGCGTGGTTGGCAAGGGGTCGAGCAATGCCACGAACTTCAACTCGGAAAACTATACCGACGCGAGCGCCAATGGGCGTGGATCGAACGGCAATCAATATATCGTCGACGGTCTAGATGCAACGAGCAATGCGCGTGCGGGGGTTACGAACCTTACGCCGAATGTGGACGCACTCTCGGAAACGACCGTTCAGGTGAACCGGTACGACGTGGACTTTGCGCGTTCGAGCTCGATTCAAACGGTGATGACGACCAAGGCCGGCACGCAGCAGTTCCATGGCTTCGGCAGCATCTACTACACGTGGCAGGCGCTCTATGCGAAGTCGGAGTTCACCCATCCGGCGCCGGGCCAGCGGACGTACCCGCCCTTTCACGTCGCGAATCTCTCCTTCGGCGTGGGCGGACCGATTCTCCCGAAGCAAAAGCTCTTTTTTTTCGCGTCCATCGAGCCGTATAAATCCATCACCTCGAATGTCGGAGCTCTGCAGACCTATGAGGACCAAGCGTTCGTGGCGTTCGCCCGGCAGGTCCGGCCGACTTCCTTCGGGACGGCCGTTCTCTCGAAGTATGCGCCGGCGAACTTCACGACGTTCAGCACGCAGACGGCGGCACAGGTCTTCGGAGCCTCCAAGCCAGCGAGTAACAGTGGCTGCCAGACTCCGAGCACCTTGAACATTCCCTGCAACACGTTTGTGCTCGATAGCGGCACCTTCAACGCTCAGAACTACAACAACTCGAAGCAGTACAACATTCGTATCGATAAGTACTTCAGCAAGGACCGGCTCTACGGCACGATCTTTCGCACCACGCAGGCCTTCGGCACGGCGACATTGCGGCCTGCGTTCTTCAACACCAACGGGCAGTACGGTAAGACGTTCCAGGTGAATGAGACTCATGATTTCTCGGCGAAGACGCTGAATGAAGCCAGCTTCGCCTTCCTTCGGATTGAGGGATCGAACGGATTGACCGGTCTGTTCACGGTTCCGGTGATCAATGTGACGGGTCTGGGTACAGGTTTCGGAGGCGCGCCGGGAGACTTTGTGCAGCACAACTATCGATGGCGCGATGTGCTGAGCCACGTGATCCGGAGTCACAGCCTGAAGGTCGGCTACGAGGCCTCGCATGTGAAACAGGAGAGCTTTTTCGCTCCGGGGGGAATGACGCCAAACTTTCAGTACACGACTCTGATCAACCTGATCAACGACAATCCACTTACGGAAAGTTCCTTATCGTATGACGAACTGACGGCGAAGCCCTCGCCCTCGCAGAACTTCTACGCTTTGGATTCCTTCGGCTTTTTTGCCGAAGATGCATGGCAGGTGAATCGCCGTATCACACTGAACTATGGCTTGCGCTACGATAACTTTGGCAATGCGTACCCGGTGCAGGGAACCAAGTTAGCCGATTTTTATCTGGGCACGGGAGCGACGCTGACCGACCAGGTGGCGAGCGGTTTTCTGAAGGCTCAGGACCACTACTTCCAGCACGATCTGAACTGGATATTCAGCCCGCGGGTGGGTGTGGCGGCCGATCCGTTTGGCAATGGCAAGTATGTGGTGCGGGGCGGCTTCGGGCTTTACCACGACTACTTCAATATCAACAATGCGGTGGGGGGTGCAAAGACCAATCCGCCGAGTTACATTCAACCTACGTTTTTCAATAATGGGTCGACGGCGGCGCCGATCCTGGGGTTTGGCACCCAGAATGCAGCGCCCTTCGGATTTCAATACCCGGCCTTTATACCCAAGACGCTCGACGCGAAGGGTGGCATTGTCGGCTCGCAGATCTCGATCGGCGGCTCCGACCAAAATCTGAAGCCGGAGACGACGCTGGTTTATTCAGGGGGGATCGAGCGGCAGCTTGGCAGGAACATGGTGGCCAGTGTGACGTACGTAGGGACGCATTCTTACAATCTGTGGACCGGCGGCGTCAATCCGAATTCCACGAACTTCGGCCAGGACATCAATGTCGTGGCGGGGGATCTTATCAATCATCTGGTGTGCAAGGGAGCGGTCGGGGCCCAGACGTGCACCGGAGTTACGACCAGGCCAAACACCAGCTTCGGTTCCATCACGTATACGTTGAACGCAGCTCGGCAGAACTATAACGCGCTGATCGTTGCGGTGAAGGGACGGTTTACGCAGCGGGGCTTCCTCACTGCCTCCTACACCCGGTCGACCGATAATGACAATGCGTTCAACTATCCCACCTCGGACTTTAATCGGTACTATGGGCCGTCGATCTATGACATCCCACAGCGGCTCTCCCTGGGGACCAGCTATCAGCTCCCGGGGCTCCACCACGACAAGGGATTTGTGGGGAGGCTGACGGGTGGGTACACTGCGTCGGGTATTGTGGCGCTGCAGTCCGGGAACCCCTTCTCGGTGGCGATCACAAACGCATTTTCGGCCACGGCGGCCAACCCAGCACTGCCAGCTTCGCCCACCAATCTTGCCTTCACCCCTAACAGTGGCGACTACAACGCCGACGGGCGCAACTTCGATTTTCCCAACGTCTCAAGCTATACGCAGAAGACGGATCGGTCCTCCTATATCACGGGCATCTTCCCGCAATGCTCTGGCGGCAACTTCAACAACTGCGGGGCGTTTTCGCAGCCTGCCATGGGGCAGGAGGGAAACGAAAAAAGTAACGGTTTCCGCAATCCCGGCTTCGCCCAGACCGACCTTACCATTGAAAAGATCACGAAGATTCGCGAGAGTGTCGACTTTCGACTGCGTGTGGACGCCTTCAACGCCTTCAACAGGGTCAACCTGAACGCCATCTCTTCCAACGCCAACGATGGCAACTTCGGCAGAGCAACGTCGACATCGACTCCGCGCTTCCTGTTGCTTGGCGCACGGATCAACTTTTAAACGGCGGTGGAGGCGAGGGCTTGTCTCCCTGTGAAAGGGCGTTCGTCCGTATCAGAGAGGGGTCTTCTATGAGTGTCAGAGGCATCAGCCGTCGACGGTTCGTCGCAGCGACCTCCTGTGCGGCGGCAGGCATCTATATTTCACCTGCCTTTGGACTGGCCAAAGCTAAGCCTGCGAATGCCTACCTTATGGATCTTTCGCGTTCGAAGTATGCGAAGTTGTGTCCGTTTTCCATTGAACGACGTCAAGATCGGGCCGGGCTTCTGGGGAACGCGGGTGGCGATCAATCGGAGCGCGTGCCTCCCGGCGGTCTATGAGGAGGAGAGGGAAAACGGTCGCCTTCTCAACTTCGAGCGGCTGCATGGAACCGATCCGGTGTCTCTCAGCGCTGACCTGCATTCGCTTCGTCACGGGGCGGACTCCGAGATCTACAGTGGGTTGAAGGGGCGAGTTGGGCCATGGCCATGCCGGCCACACTGAACGCCGCGCGCGGCTTGGTCAGCCTTGAGACGCACTGGCACAGTGCGGCCACGAAGAATCGACCCGGATCAGCTGGGCCAGCATGAAGCAGGCTCTCGAGGCATCCGGGACCCTTTAGTTCGGTGCAGGTGTTAGCCTGGCCCAAGCAAGTCCTGATGGTAGCTCCCTAGGAGGAGATGTGATTTCTCGACGTGAATTTCTTGATTCGATGGCGGTGGGGGTGGCAGGCGTGGCCATCAGTTCAACTGCGAAGAGCTACGGCCAGATACTAGGCTCGAATGAGCGCCTGAACTTCGCTGTGATCGGCCTTCATGGCCGCGCGTACGCACACCTCTCCTCGCTGAAGGCGAACGAAAAGGATGCGAAAATCACTCACGTCTGCGACGTGGACAGCAACTTCCTTCAGAAGTTTGCGGGGAGCGTCGAGCAGACCCTAGGGTACGCGCCTGCAAGCGACAGGGATTTCCGCAAGGTGCTCGCTTCGAAGGATGTTGACGCAATCACGATTGCGACGCCCGATCATTGGCACGCCCCCATGGCGATCGCGGGACTCCAGGCGGGCAAGCATGTCTATGTTGAGAAGCCCTGCAGTCACAATCCGGCGGAGGGTGTACTCCTGGTGCAGGCTCAGCGGAAGTATGGCAAGTACGTCCAGATGGGGACGCAGCGACGATCCTCACCGATGTACATCGATCTCATGAATCAGATTCACCAGGGTCTGGTCGGGCGCGCATACTACGCCAAGGCCTGGTACAGCAACACCCGCAACTCCATCGGTATTGGCAAACCTGCGCCTGTTCCCGCCACCCTCGATTGGGATCTCTGGCAGGGGCCGGCTCCGCGTCAGCCCTACAAAGACAACGTCCAGCCTTACAACTGGCATTGGTTTAGAACGTGGGGCACGGGTGAGGCGCTCAATAACGGTACCCATGAGATCGACGTGTGCCGCTGGGCGCTGGGGGTGGATCTTCCGAACCGCGTGACGGCCTCCGGCGGACGTTACCAGTTCAAGGATGACTGGCAGTTCTATGACACGCTTGATACAAGCTTCGAATACGATAACAAGTTGATTTCCTGGGACAACAAGAGCTGCAACGGGGTGAAAATCTACAACCGTGATCGCGGGGTGGTTGTTGTTGGCACAACCGGCAGCGTTGTGGTCGATACGGGCGGTTATGAGGTCTACGACCTGAAGGGCGGCAAGACGAGCGAACATATGGTTGGAAAGGCAGCAGCCTCATCTGATACAAGAGGAGCGGACAGCATGACCGACCTGCATTTCACCAACTTCATCGCGGCGATTCGGACCGGGCAGAAGCTGACGCAGCCGGTGGAATCGGGCAACGTCACGGTGACAATGATGCAACTCTCCAACATCGCCTGGGAGGTTCAGCGCGAGTTGAAGCTGGACCCGGGAACTGGGCGTATTCTCGATGATCGGGATGCCATGAAGTTATGGGACCGTGAATACGAGAAGGGCTGGGCGCCGTCTCTCTAAACTCAGAACAGGACAACCACCTGACGTGCGAGATCTGAAACGACCTAACAATGTGCCGTTGGGAATGACTATGGTGTTGGCACATGTGAGGTGCGACTGGAGATGTGATGAAGGCTGTTCTAATGATGCTGTGCTCGCTGCTGCCGATGACTCTTGCTGCGCAAGCGCCTAACACCCTAACCCAGGCTGAAGTTCAACAGGGCTGGAAACTTCTCTGGGATGGCAAAACCGGCGCCGGGTGGCACACGGCAAGCGGCGAAGCCACTCCTAATGAGAGCTGGACCATAGCGGATGGGGTACTGCTCGACCATGCGAATGGAGGTCATGGGCATGGTCATAGCGGTGACCTGTTGACAGACGGCGACTATAGGAATTTTGAACTGTCTGTAGATTTCAAGCTCGCATCCGGTGCGAATAGCGGCATCAAGTATTTCGTCAACACAGACAGGGCAAACGGTGGCGACCCAACCATCGGCCTGGAGTATCAACTGCTCGACGATGACCGTCATCCCGACGCAAAGCTGGGCCGTGATGGCAACCGAACAGAGGCGTCCCTTTATGACCTAGTTCCCGCGGCGAAGAACAAGCCCTATCGTCCGATCGGCGAATGGAACACGGCCAGAATTGTATCGCGGGGACCACACACAGAGCATTGGTGGCACTGTTGCATTAACTTTTCTGCCTACGAGCAGTTGTGGTACCTGCTTGGCTTCACCCCCACAACTTGTACGCATCGAGCCCGATTTCGAGTTAATGCAACAGTGCCGTCAACCTTGCCTGGGCGTCATTCCGTGAGGCGAATGGAGTCGCGAGTTTGAAGGAGATGCGAGACCGAATCGCATACTATCGTCGGACTCCAATCGGGCCTGGAGAAAACCCTCAGATCGGTTGCATTATGCTCGGCGAGCCGTTCTTCTGGCCCCGAGAGGCCTGGATTCCATCCCCGTCCGATTTCAAGCTCAATACCGTGCAGGGCAAAGGCTACGATTCAGAGATTGGCACCGGCAGGATGCTATGGGACGCGGTCGTTGAGCGTCTCATGCGTCTCAGACCAGCGGCTCTTGAGGCAGGTACAGCAGCCTTAGCCGCAGTGGAGTCGAACGGCTTCGGAAAGCCTCAAGTCGTCCTGCCCCGACTAGGGCAGGGTTTGTTTCGCGTGCTCCTCACGGATGCCTACGGAAGGCGATGCTCACTTACGGGTGAGTGAACTCTGCCAGTGCTTGAGGCGGCACACATCAAACCCTATTCAGTCGCTCAGAGACACGAGATCTCGAACGGTCTCCTCATGAGGAGTGATCTCCATCGACTCTTCGATCAGGGGTACATGACTGTGGACCCCCAGGAGCGCCGTGTCGTCGTAAGCGGACGCATCCGCGAAGAATTCGAGAACGGAAAGGACTATTACAAACTGGAGGGACAAGTGGTTCGGGAGCCAAGCCAGGCTTTGGCAAGGCCAACTTTCGAGAATCTTGAGTTTCACGCGTATAACGTCTTCCACTGATCTCCAGAGGATCGACTTCGTTCAGAAGCTTCCGTCGATCCTGGACACCCCCACGAAAAGATGTCAGGTTGCCCCTGGTACTATGCCCTGGTGCCGAAGCAGACGCTGGCTTGAGGAGTTGGTTTTGGATGCGCTTCTGGTGGGTCAATCAGAATCAGACACACCGACAGGAAATCGGTGGCGGCTACCTGTGGTCGCCCAAGCGCAACTCAAATAACGCTCGAAATCCCTTCTACGAGTTCATGCGAGAAGTCGCACCCGGCGATCTTGTGTTCTCGTTTGTGGACACACGCATCATCGCTGTCGGAATCGTCAGGTCGTACTGCTACGAAAGTCCGAAGCCTATCGAGTTCGGCGCCATCGGCATGAACTGGGAGCAGATCGGGGGGCGAGTTCGAGTCGACTTCACGGTCCTCCAATCCAGGATTCGCCCGAAGGAGCATACCGGGCTTCTTCTCCCCACCTTTCCAGCGCGGTACTCACCATTGCAGGGTTCCGGGGACGGCAAGCAGTCGGTCTACCTAGCAGCTGTTCCCGAACTGATGGCTCATGCTCTTATCGGTCTCATTGGAAGGGAAGCGGAGGCGCTAACCGCCGCGGCCGCCCAGGCTCTCCCCTTTGATAATCAACGCCCGGAGACGGCGGACCTTGAGGTCTGGGAACACCATATTGAGCAGACGCTTGAAGCTCAGGCGGATCTGGCCGAAACGGACCGTGAGACGTTGATCATCGCTCGCCGTGGTCAAGGGCTCTACAAGCTGCGTGTGATGCAGGTCGAAACCCGCTGCCGCATAACGCAAGTGGATAATCCGGCCCATTTGCGTGCAAGTCACTGCAAACCTTGGCGCGATTCCGATAACGCAGAGCGTCTTGATGGTGAGAATGGACTGCTCTTAACACCCACGATCGATCACTTGTTTGATCGCGGCTTTATCAGCTTTGAGGATTCCGGGCGCCTTATCATCTCTCCCGTGGCACATCGTCCTTCCCTGAACCGGATGGGCGTGGACACGGACCAGGTCGTCAACGTAGGTGCCTTCAGCCAAGGACAGCGTCGCTACCTTGACTATCACCGGAGTTCTGTTCTCCTCCAAGCCGCTCAATAGTCTGGAACGGCGCCTTTCGTCTCGCTTCTCGGGCTTGGTGGGGGTTCAGCAGGGGAGCGCCGACCGAACTCGCTCCCTTACTCAATGCGATCTCGACAGCCTGGGCTTCGGCGTAGGTGTTTGTGGTCGTGAAGCGGTAGCTAAGGTGTTGATGAATGTAGACCCTCGTCAGAGCATCGAGTGAGAGTTCTCCTGCGGAGATGCATTTGATCTGCTCCGGCGACAAAGTTGGGAGGACGAGGCGGTCGCAAACGTAGACGGCAAACTGATCGCCGGAGCGCCGGCCTGCTCAGTGACTGTCAAGACGATCGAGCAGACCACGCTTCATCTTGTGTTCCGCATCCAGGTCCAGTCCACATCCTGCGATGCCTACATAAAGGAACTCGGATTTCCGCCAGATCGTGTAAATACCAGGTTTGGCCAACGGCAAGCTCTCGTGCAGACGTTCACTGAAAGGGTATGCCGTCCCCGTGGTGAGGATCTTTAGGATCGCGACTGGAACGCAGCCATCCATCTGCGGCTGCACTGGAGAGTTCACGCGGCTCATCGGACGGGATCCTGCTCTTCGATCCACTCTGCCAACTTGCGCTGGAGCTCTTCTTTGCTGGGCAGATAGAGCTGATACTCGCGTGCATGGATGTTGGCATCCTTGGGTAACGTGATCTCAACCAATGCCTTGTTCTGCTTCTTACAGAGCACAATGCCAACGGTCGAGTTCTCGCCATCGGTTTTCGCGAAACGATCGAAGTAGTTGACGTACATCTGCATCTGGCCGAGGTCCTGGTGGGTCAGCTTGCCGATCTTCAGGTCAATGAGCACATAGCAGCGCAGGAGGCGGTTGTAGAGGACCAGGTCGATGAAGAAGTGCTCTTCGTCGAAGGTGAAGCGCTTCTGGCGGGCCTCGAAGAGGAACCCCTTGCCGAGTTCCAGAAGAAAGTTCTCAACGTTGGTGACAATCGCCGATTCCAGGTCCGACTCGGAGTAGCTGGCCTTCTCCGCCAAGCCGAGAAACTCGAGGACATACGGCTCTTTGAGGAGATCTTCAGGCTTTGAGACCTGATGCCCCTGTTGAGTCAGGTTTCCGATGGATTCGCGATCACGGGTAAGCGCAAGCCGCTCAAACAGACCCGCGTTGTATTGGCGTTTGAGCTCCCGTAAGGTCCATCCCTGCTGGGTAGCTTCGATCTCGTAGAAGCGGCGCTCCTGGTCGTTCAGCCCCAGCAGGAACACATAATGGGACCAGCTGAGGGAGAAAGAGGCGCTCGCTCCTCCATCTTTGGATTTCCCAGACTGCGTCGGGGAGATTGGCCGAAGCGCTAGAGTCTCTGGCAAGAGAGATAACCCAGACAGCGTCTGGGATATCTGAGGGGTCCGGTCAGGATAAGCAAGGTAAAACCGCCGCATGTACTCGAGATTGCTTCTCGAGAAGCCCGCGCCGAACTCTGCTGTGAGACGTGCGGACAAATCCTTCAGGATCTCTTTCCCGTATTCAGCACGATCCGAACCATGCTGCTCCTGTTCCACGATTCGTCTGCCAATCTCGAAGTTGGTGTGGACCTGAAGAAGATCCACACCCCGAGAAATCGTCTGCCGGACTGAAAGGACGAGTGAGCGGACGTCATCGTAAAGAACCGCGGAGGCAAGCAAGCCTTTCATTATGGGAAGTATAAGGTTAGAACCTGAGAACTCACGAGCCTGCTCGACGAAGAGTTTCGAAGAAGCTTACGGCTGCCTCGCTCATACGGGTTCGCTACGAGGGGCATGCCTCTCACGGAACCGGCGGTACCGGTCAAGAAGGGATGCCGGTCCGCGGGCTCGGAGGAACACGATGTTTCCTTCGAGCCGTTTCTCCTCGATGACCGCTCCGGCTTCGAGCGAGGCGAGGATGGAGCCTTCGGATTGCGGAAGCCGAAAGCTGGATCTGACGAGCGGGTCGCGCGTGAGTGCGGCATCGATGGCGATCAGCAGTTGTTCAAGACCGGTGCGCTGAAGTGAGGAGACGCAAATACCGTCCCGATCGCTTGGAAGTGGAGCATGTTCCTGGGCGGGGACGAGATCGATTTTGTTCAAGACCTGGATGACGGGCTTGGTCGAGACTGCAAGCTCGGCCAGCACCTTCTCAACCTGAGCTTTCTGCTCTTCGCGCACAGGGCTGGCAGCGTCCTGGACGTGGAGAAGAATTTCAGCCCGCTCCACCTCCTCGAGGGTTGCGCGGAAGCTCGTAACGAGTGTGTGGGGAAGGTTGCGGATGAAGCCGACCGTGTCCGAGAGCAGGATCTTGCGGCGGGAAGGAAGCTGCAATTGCCGAAGCTTGGGATCAAGAGTAGCGAACATGCGGGCGGATTCGAGCACGCCCGCCTCCGTGAGGGCATTGAAGAGGGTGCTCTTTCCGGCATTTGTGTAGCCCACAAGGGCGACCACGGGGACCGGAACTGCCTCGCGGCGCTGCCGTTGTTGGTGGCGGATGCGACGGACGGCGTCGAGATGGGTCTTGATCTGATCGATGCGCAGATTAATCTTGCGGCGATCGGTCTCGAGCTGGGTTTCGCCCGGGCCGCGGGTTCCGATGCCGCCGCCAAGCTGCGACATGGCGCGTCCCCGGCCGGCGAGGCGGGGCAACTGGTATTCGAGTTGCGCAAGCTCTACCTGCAGCTGGCCTTCGCGGGTCTTGGCGTGGCGAGCGAAGATGTCGAGGATGAGCTGCGAACGGTCGATGACATGGCAGGATAGCCGGGCCTCGATGTTCCGGAGCTGCGACGGGGTGAGGTCATGGTCGAAAAGAACAAGCGACGCGTTGGTGCTGGCCACAACGCTGACGATCTCGTCGAGTTTGCCCTGGCCGACGAGGCTGGAGGGATCGGGCCTCTGGCGCCGCTGGACGAGAGTGGCGGCAATGGTCGCACCCGCTGAGCGGGCGAGCTCCTCGAACTCTGCACGGCTCGCGTCGAAATCGATGGCGGAGACCGCGTCGCTCGGGGGGACGTCTTCTTCTCCGGCCATGGCCGCAGCCGCAGTGCGGGCAAGTCGAGCGGCTGCAGTAAGCCGCTTGCGCTTACGGAGCTCCCCTGTGAACTCGACCACGACAATAACGGCAAGTTCCTGCTGGGTTTGTGAGGTGCGGAGTTCGCGCGCGAGCAGTGCCGCATCCTGGGCGGCACTTGCTTCCACAAGACTACGCCGGACAGTCTTTTCCCGGCTCCGGCGTGATTTCGCTGGCTCCGGAGTGGCTTCAAGCGGAGCCTTTTTGCTGGTCAAGTTCGTCTCGATGTCGGGCCCGGTATGCGCCCACTGTCCTGATCATACTGGTGCTTAGCCTAAGTAACCGGGGCCACGTGACACTCGGAAGGGTTGAAGCTGGCACCTCGTTCTGGGACCTTCCGGCCGGCACATCTCGGGTTCGGTGCTCGGCTGGGCTCGGTCACTCCAGAGCAGCATTGCCGGCCAGGAGCGCCCCAAACAGCTCTTGCAATCGGATTGCCCCTCTATCCCCGGCAATGCGGTTTGTCATGGGTTTATTACCTCGCCAAAAATGCACACCTTTCGGCTCAGGGCGAAGCTAATCCAACGTGCGCAACGACTTCCAGTCTATGCGTCAAAACACAATCCGCTCCACCTCATCGAGTGCGACAGTATCATCCCGCCGATCATAGAGGCCGGTCGTTCGTGGGCTTTCATACCCCGCCATTTGCTGCGCAATTTCGAGCTTGCCGCCATTCTTCAGGTACGTCGTGATGCGCTGTATTGGCTCGCGAGCTTCTGCCCGGCTCCTGTAGCTTGAGCCGAACGGCGGCGATGTCCACTTTGGGATTCGCTACATCCTGCATTCGTAGTGGATCGTCTGAATCCTGTAATGCTTCGATGGGCACCAGCTCCAAGACGACCGCCTTTCGCTCCACTCCGACTGGGCCTAATGTGTTTCCGACGCAAACGAATTGGCCAACGTACTACACAAACGCCTTCCGGACATATTTGAAGAGGTGACGATCTTAATCGGCTTGCCTCTTTGGAACTTCTTCACTTTTTTTTGACCTTTGCAGTCGAAGCCGCGCAGAATCCAGTCCGGCCCAAATCTGCAACCTGAGGAACCCCATGAGACAGCTCTCGTTGTTATCTGCGTCGGTTCTTGTTTTGGGGGTGCTCGCCCCTCTGATGCTCATCAACAGCCCTGCACACGCAGATACTTACCGGATCTACAACATCGGAAGGGGAAACTCCGAATCCAGCTACGGCTTGACCGATTTGGGAGTGGCAGTTCTCCAAGGAGGGGGAACACTGCACAGGTCTCACCGTCCCCACGTGCTACTCGACATTTGTCGACGGAGTCTTCGTTTCTAGTAGTGAAATAGCTCCCGTTCTACCTTAGGAATCTCTGCACAAGTTTGCATCCACAACCTGATTGATTAGCTTGGAGTCAGTGGTGGAGGGGCGATGAAGCAGCAGAGTCTGGCGGCACAGTCTGTGTTTGAGAAGTATGGGCGGAAGAG